>Ga0182024_10001726_pt1 | contig 55522 bp, 60 predicted proteins | sample P32metaG_FD_120480 | JGI IMG/M metagenome (GOLD analysis project Ga0182024, IMG submission 120480) | Permafrost microbial communities from Stordalen Mire, Sweden - P3-2 metaG (Illumina Assembly) | ecosystem: Environmental > Terrestrial > Soil > Wetlands > Permafrost | place: Sweden: Stordalen...
AAGATCCAGCCCGGCGACAAGATGGCCGGCCGCCACGGCAACAAGGGCGTGGTGTCGAAGATCGTGCCGATCGAGGACATGCCGTTCCTCGCCGACGGCACCTCGGTCGACATCGTGCTCAACCCGCTCGGCGTGCCGAGCCGCATGAATGTCGGCCAGATCCTCGAGACCCATCTGGGCTGGGCCTGCGCCGGTCTGGGCATCAAGATCGGAAATGCGGTCGATACCTATCAGGGCAAGCGCGATCCCAAGCCGCTTAAGGAGCTGCTGCGCAAGATCTACGGCGAGGACGAGACCATCAAGTCGCTCGACGAGAAGGGCCTGTTGGAGCTCGGCAGCAATCTGCGCCACGGCGTGCCGATATCGACGCCGGTGTTCGACGGCGCCAAGGAGGCGGACATCGAGCACATGCTCGATCTGGCCGGTCTCGACCACTCCGGGCAGGTGACGCTCTACGACGGGCGCACCGGCGACACGTTCGACCGCAAGGTCACCGTCGGCCACATCTACATGCTCAAGCTGCACCACCTGGTCGACGACAAGATCCACGCCCGTTCGATCGGCCCCTACAGCCTCGTCACCCAGCAGCCGCTGGGCGGCAAGGCGCAGTTCGGCGGCCAGCGCTTCGGCGAAATGGAGGTGTGGGCGCTCGAAGCCTACGGCGCCGCCTACACGCTGCAGGAGATGCTGACGGTGAAGTCGGACGACGTCGCCGGCCGCACCAAGGTCTACGAGGCGATCGTGCGCGGCGACGACACGTTCGAGGCCGGCATTCCGGAAAGCTTCAACGTGCTGGTCAAGGAGATGCGCTCGCTCGGCCTCAACGTCGACCTGCACAACTCCAAGCAACAGCGCGGCGACGGCATGTCCGAGGCGGCTGAATAGCAGTTTTCCTCCCCCGCTTGCTTGCGGGGGAGGTCCCTGTCTCCCCGCAGGGGAGGGGAAAAGGCAAATTTAACCGACCCGCGGAGCGCGAACTCCAACGGTGTCGAGGAGAAGACAATGAACCAAGAACTTATGAATCTCTTCAGCCCGCAGGTGCCGGCTCAGGTCTTCGACCAGATCCGGATCTCGATCGCGAGCCCGGAGAAGATTCTGTCGTGGTCCTACGGCGAGATCAAAAAGCCCGAGACCATCAACTACCGCACGTTCAAGCCCGAGCGCGACGGCTTGTTCTGCGCGCGCATCTTTGGGCCGATCAAGGACTACGAGTGCCTGTGCGGCAAGTACAAGCGGATGAAGTACAAGGGCATCATCTGCGAAAAGTGCTCGGTCGAGGTCACGCTGTCGCGGGTGCGCCGCGAGCGCATGGGCCATATCGAGCTCGCCGCGCCGGTGGCGCACATCTGGTTCCTCAAGTCGCTGCCGAGCCGGATCGGGCTCCTGCTCGACATGACGCTCAAGGATCTCGAGCGCATCCTCTATTTCGAGTACTACGTCGTGCTCGAGCCGGGTCTGACCCCGCTCAAGGACCGTCAGCTCCTGAGCGAGGAGGAGTACGTCAAGGCGCAGGACCAGTTCGGCGCCGACAGCTTCACCGCCATGATCGGCGCCGAAGCCATCCGCGAAATGCTCAAGGCGCTCGATCTCGAGAAGATGGCGGTGGACATCCGCCAGGAGATCATCGAGTCGACGTCCGAGCTCAAGCCCAAGAAGCTCGCCAAGCGGCTCAAGCTGATCGAGGCGTTCACCCAGTCCAGCAACAAGCCGGAGTGGATGATCCTGACTCACGTGCCGGTGATCCCGCCGGACCTGCGTCCCCTGGTGCCGCTCGACGGCGGGCGCTTCGCCACCTCCGACCTCAACGACCTTTACCGGCGCGTCATCAACCGCAACAACCGGCTGAAGCGGCTCATCGAGTTGCGCGCTCCCGACATCATCATCCGCAACGAGAAGCGGATGCTGCAGGAGGCGGTCGACGCGCTGTTCGACAACGGCCGCCGCGGCCGCGTCATCACCGGCGCCAACAAGCGGCCGCTGAAGTCGCTCGCCGACATGCTCAAGGGCAAGCAGGGCCGCTTCCGGCAGAACCTGCTCGGCAAGCGCGTCGACTATTCGGGCCGCTCCGTGATCGTGGTCGGCCCCGAGCTCAAGCTGCATCAGTGCGGGCTGCCGAAGAAGATGGCGCTCGAACTGTTCAAGCCGTTCATCTATTCGCGGCTCGACGCCAAGGGCCTGTCGACCACCGTCAAGCAGGCGAAGAAGCTCGTCGAGAAGGAGAAGCCCGAGGTCTGGGATATCCTCGACGAGGTGATCCGCGAGCACCCGGTGCTGCTGAACCGCGCGCCGACGCTGCACCGCCTCGGCATCCAGGCGTTCGAGCCGGTGCTGATCGAAGGCAAGGCGATCCAGCTGCATCCGCTGGTTTGCGCGGCGTTCAACGCCGACTTCGACGGCGACCAGATGGCGGTCCACGTGCCGCTGTCGCTCGAGGCGCAGCTCGAGGCGCGCGTGCTGATGATGTCGACCAACAACATCCTGCACCCGGCGAACGGCGCGCCGATCATCGTGCCGTCGCAGGATATCGTGCTCGGCCTGTATTATCTCTCCATCATGACTGATAACGGCCCCGGCCAGTGGAAGCTCGAGCTGCACTCCGAGGATGAGCTCAGGCGTGATCCGAAGAAGTTGAACATCGTTCAAGGGTTCTATAGAGAAACCAACGAGGTCGAGCAGGCGCTGCAGCAGAAGGCCGTCGGACTGCACAGCAAGATCAAATACCGCTGGATCGGCGTCGGCGAAGACGGCAAGCCGATATCGCGCTGGTACGAGACGACGCCGGGCCGGGTCATTCTCGGCTCGGTGCTGCCGAAGCTCGCCAAGACTCCGTTCGACCTCGTCAACAAGCTCATGACGAAGCGCGAAATCTCCGGCATGATCGACACGGTCTATCGCCATTGCGGGCAGAAGGAGACGGTCATCTTCTGCGACCGCGTCATGGCGCTCGGCTTCCACCATGCCTTCAAGGCCGGCATCTCGTTCGGCAAGGACGACATGGTGGTGCCGCACACCAAGCGAAAGATCGTCGAGGAAACGCGCGAGCAGGTCAAGGACTTCGAACAGCAATACAACGACGGCCTGATCACCCAGGGCGAGAAATACAACAAGGTCGTCGATGCCTGGTCGAAGTGCACCGAAAAGATCGCCGAGGCGATGATGAAGGAAATCTCGGCCACCAGGCCGGCGACCGAGAAGGGTGCGGAAGGCCAGGTCAACTCGATCTACATGATGGCGCATTCCGGCGCGCGCGGCTCGCCGGCGCAGATGCGCCAGCTTGCTGGCATGCGCGGACTTATGGCCAAGCCGAGCGGCGAGATCATCGAGAGCCCGATCATCTCCAACTTCAAGGAGGGCCTCTCGGTGCTCGAGTACTTCAACTCGACGCATGGCGCGCGCAAGGGTCTCGCCGACACCGCGCTCAAGACCGCCAACTCCGGCTACCTGACCCGGCGTCTCGTCGACGTGGCGCAGGACTGCATCATCACCGATGTGGACTGCGGCACGACGCGCGGCATCAAGGTCCGTGCCATCATCGATTCCGGCACGGTGGTCGCCTCGCTGGCGAGCCGCATCCTCGGCCGCACCACGGCCGCGGACGTGCGCGATCCCAACAGCAACGAGATGCTGGTGCCGAACGCGACGCTGCTCGAGGAGCCGCACGTCGAGCGGCTGGTCAATGCCGGCGTCCAGGAGATCAAGATCCGCTCGGTGCTGACCTGCGAGACGACGAGCGGCGTCTGCGGCATGTGCTACGGGCGCGATCTCGCCCGCGGCACGCCGGTCAACATGGGCGAGGCGGTCGGCGTCATCGCCGCACAGTCGATCGGCGAGCCGGGCACCCAGCTCACCATGCGCACGTTCCACATCGGCGGCGCGGCGCAGATCTCGGAGCAGTCCTTCATCGAGTCGAACTTCGAGGGCACCGTCAAGATCAAGAACCTCAACGTCGCCCGCAATTCGGACGGCGACCTGATCGCGATGGGCCGCAACCTCATCGTCGCCGTGCTCGATCCGGACGGCACCGAGCGTGCCGTGCACCGCATCCAGTACGGCGCCCGGCTCAAGGTCAATGACGGCGAGCACATCAGCCGCGGCCAGCGCATCGCCGAGTGGGATCCCTACACCCGGCCGATTCTCACCGAGGTCGAGGGTATAGTCGGCTTCGAGGACATGGTCGAAGGTCAGTCGTTGACGGAAACGCTCGACGAGTCGACCGGTATCGCCAAGCGCGTGGTGATCGATTGGCGCAGCGGCTCCGCTCGCGGCCAGCAGGACCTGCGGCCGGCACTGGTGATCAAGGGCAAGGACGGCAAGCTCCTCAAGCTCAGCCGCGGCGGCGACGCCCGTTACATGCTCGCGGTCGACGCCGTCATCTCGGTGGATCCGGGCGGCAAGGTGAGGGCGGCCGACGTCATCGCGCGTATCCCGACCGAGAGCGCCAAGACCCGCGACATCACCGGCGGTCTGCCGCGTGTCGCCGAACTATTCGAGGCCCGGCGGCCCAAGGAATCCGCGGTCATCGCCGAGATTTCCGGAACGGTGCACTTCGGCCGCGACTACAAGAACAAGCGGCGCATCACCATCGAGCCGGCCGGCAAGGATGAGGAGCCCAGGGAGTATTTGGTGCCCAAGGGCAAGCACATCCACCTGCAGGACGGCGACGTCATCGAGAAGGGCGACTTCATCGTCGAAGGCAACCCGGCGCCGCACGATATCCTGGCGATCAAGGGCGTCGAGGAGCTCGCGGGCTACCTCGTCAACGAGATCCAGGACGTCTACCGGCTGCAGGGCGTCACCATCAACGACAAGCACATCGAGGTGATCGTGCGGCAGATGCTGCAGAAGGTGGAGGTCGACGATTCCGGCGAGACCGACTTGATCCAGGGCGAGCAGATCGACAAGATCGAGTTCGACGAGGTCAATGCCCGCACGGTGGCGGAGGGCAGGAAGCCGGCGACCGCCCATCCGGTGCTGCTCGGCATCACCAAGGCCTCGCTGCAGACGCGCTCGTTCATCTCGGCGGCTTCGTTCCAGGAAACGACGCGCGTGCTCACCGAGGCTGCGGTCAACGGCAAGGCCGACACACTCGACGGCCTCAAGGAGAACGTCATCGTCGGCCGTCTGATCCCGGCCGGGACCGGCGCCATGATGAACAAGATCCGCGAGATCGCGACCAAGCGCGATGCGCTCATTCTTGCCGAGCGCGAGAAGGAGGCGGCGATCAAGGCCGAAGCGTCCGAGGAACCCGCGGCGTTGCCGGCGGCGGAGTAGCCGCTTCGTTCATTAGGAGATCGAGGGCCGCCACGTTGGCGGCCCTTACTTTTGCAACCCGGTTTTTTTGAGCGCGGCGAAATCAGGGCATGTCCGCGGCAATCAAAATCCTCAGCGGCGGTGCCGTTCAGGGGCTCATGGCGGAGGTCGGGCCGCTGTTCGAGCAGGCGAGCGGCAGCCGCGTCGCGTTCCGCTTCGGCCTGACATCGGCGTTGCGAAAGGACATCGAGACGGGCGCGCCGTTCGATATCGCGCTGTTGCCGCGGCCGGAGGTCGACGCGCTGGCGCAGGCCGGCAAGATTGCGGCCGGCAGCGCGACCGACATCACGCGCTCGGCGATTGGAGTCGCGGTGCGCGCCGGCGCCGCCAAGCCGGACATCGCCACGGTCGAGGCCTTCGAACGCGCGCTGCGGCAGGCGCGCTCGATCACCTACAGCGACGGCCCGAGCGGCCTCTATATCGCCGGTCTCCTGGAGCGGCTCGGCCTCGCGCAGGAGTTAAAGCCGAAGATCAGGCTGACGACCGGTCCGGTGGCCGAACTTGTGGCCAGAGGCGAGGCCGAGATCGGCCTGCAGCAGATCGTGGCGATCCTCCCCGTCAAGGGCGCCGACCTCGTCGGGCCGCTGCCGAGCGAGTTGCAGAACATCATCGTCTACGCCGCCGGGCTTGCCGCGGCCCCTTCGCCGAGCCCGGCCGCGCAGGCATTCATCGCCTTCCTGGCGACTCCCGAGGCCGTTCGCATCATCCGGGCGAAGGGGCTGGAGCCGGGCTGATCGACCTCTTCATCGCGCGGCGCGCAGCGAGAAAGCAGTCCATGTTTGCGCAGCCAGACGCGGCGCTTCGCGGCGCTCGCAATGACGGCAGAACACGCAGGATGTGCTTGCGCCATCGCACTTTTCCGCCGGGATCGCCTTGACTTCGCCCGGTTGCGTCGATACATACCCCACACTTTGCGGCAGGCGGTGAGCTTCGCCAGTCGGAACGGCCTGCCGGATCCTCGCATAAGCTATTGAAAGCCGCTTGCTTTCCTGGCTCGTCGGATTCGGCGCGACGCCTCGACGAAGGAAGCTCAAACGCTGCCTCTGGCTAGGAAAGTCAGATATTGCGGCATGACCGCGGTCTCCGGATCGCGGTCCTCTGCGACGGCCAAGCGCCCTTCCGCCCGGGAAGCGGATGGCGCGATTTGGTTTGCGCGAATGTATTCGCGCCACGAACTCGGAGTGAAGCCGGAGGGCGTAAGCCCGTCTTGGTGCAGGTTGGAGCAGGTTACGGGATGCCGACGATCAATCAGCTTATTCGCAAGCCGCGGGTGACGCAGCACGCGAAGAAGAAGGTGCCGGCCTTGCAGCAGAGCCCGCAGAAGCGGGGCGTCTGCACGCGCGTCTATACGACGACGCCGAAGAAGCCGAACTCGGCGCTGCGCAAGGTCGCCAAGGTGCGCCTGACCAACGGTTTCGAGGTGATCGGCTATATCCCGGGCGAGGGTCATAACCTGCAGGAGCATTCGGTGGTGATGATCCGCGGCGGCCGGGTCAAGGATTTGCCCGGCGTGCGCTACCACATTCTGCGTGGCGTGCTCGATACGCAGGGCGTGAAAAACCGCAAGCAGCGGCGATCGAAGTACGGAGCAAAGAGGCCGAAGTGATCGGCCTCTTTGCGTAGCTCCCCGGGCGACGATCCCGGAGACCTCGAGAGGCAGACGCAAGAAGGCCGGGACAAGCCCGGCCCAGACGAAGCGTAGAGACGAACCGAGAGAAGAAGAGAAAACGAGATGTCCCGCCGCCATAGGGCAGACAAGCGCGAGATTCTGCCGGACCCGAAATTCGGGAACGTCGTGGTCACGAAATTCATGAACTCCGTCATGCACGCCGGCAAGAAGTCGGTGGCGGAGACGATCGTCTATGGCGCGCTCGAGCTCATCGAGGGCAAGAGCCGGCAGAATCCGGTCGGCATCTTCCAGCAGGCGCTCGACAACGTCATGCCGTCGATCGAGGTGCGCTCGCGCCGCGTCGGCGGCGCCACCTACCAGGTGCCGGTCGAGGTGCGCACGTCGCGGCGTCAGGCGCTCGGCATCCGCTGGATCATCTCGGCGGCGCGCGAACGCAACGAAAAGACGATGACCGAGCGGCTCTCCGGCGAGCTGCTCGATGCGTCGAACAACAGGGGGAACGCTGTCAAGAAGCGCGAGGATACGCACCGCATGGCGGAAGCCAATCGCGCATTCTCGCACTATCGCTGGTAACGCCGGCGACAGCGAAGGAATTTTTAAAATGCCCCGCACCCATCCAATCGAGGACTATCGCAACTTCGGCATCATGGCCCACATCGATGCCGGCAAGACGACGACGACTGAGCGCGTCCTCTACTACACCGGCAAGAGCCACAAGATGGGCGAGGTGCACGAAGGCGCCGCGACCATGGACTGGATGGAGCAGGAGCAGGAGCGCGGCATCACCATCACGTCGGCGGCGACCACCGCGCTGTGGGACGGCAAGCGCCTCAACATCATCGACACGCCCGGCCACGTCGATTTCACCATCGAGGTGGAGCGCTCGCTGCGCGTCCTCGACGGCGCGGTGGTCGTGCTCGATTCCAACCAGGGCGTCGAGCCGCAGACCGAGACGGTGTGGCGCCAGGGCGACCGGTACAAGGTTCCGCGCATCGTCCTCTGCAACAAGATGGACAAGATCGGCGCGGATTTCTTCCTGTGCCTCAAGGATATCGTCGACCGCCTCGGCGCCAAGCCGGTCGCGGTCCAGCTGCCGATCGGCGCCGAGAGCCAGTTCAAGGGCGTCATCGATCTGGTGCGCATGGTCGGCGTGATCTGGGACGAGGAGACGCTCGGCGCCAAGTATCACGACATCGCCATCCCGGCGGAAATGGCGGAGCTCGCCAAGGAATATCGCGAGAAGCTGATCGAGGCCGCGGTCGAGCTCGACGACGACGCCATGGGCGCCTACCTCGAAGGCCATGAGCCCGACGAGGCGACGCTCAAGCGCCTCATCCGCAAGGCCACCATCGCAGGCACGTTCTTCCCGGTGCTGTGCGGCTCCGCGTTCAAGAACAAGGGCGTGCAGCCGCTGCTTGACGCCGTGGTCGACTATCTGCCTTCGCCGCTCGACGTGCCGCCGATGAAGGGCATCGATCTCAAGGGCAACGAGGTCGTGCGCGCGCCGTCGGATTCCGAGCCGATGTCCCTCCTTGCCTTCAAGATCATGGACGATCCGTTCGTCGGTACCATCACGTTCTGCCGCATCTATTCCGGCAAGCTCGAGAGCGGCACCGGCGTGATGAACTCGACCAAGGAACGCAAGGAACGCGTCGGCCGCATGCTGCTGATGCACGCCAACAACCGCGAGGACATCAAGGAGGCCTTCGCCGGCGACATCGTCGCGCTGGCCGGCCTCAAGGAAGTGCGCACCGGCGATACGCTGTGCGATTCGCAGAAGCCGGTGATCCTGGAAAAGATGGAGTTCCCCGATCCGGTGATCGAGATCGCGATCGAGCCGAAGTCGAAGGCCGACCAGGAAAAGCTCGGCGTGGCGCTCGCCAAGCTGGTCGCCGAGGACCCTTCGTTCCGCGTCACGACGGATCAGGAGTCCGGCCAGACCATCATCAAGGGCATGGGCGAGCTGCATCTCGACATCAAGGTCGACATCCTCAAGCGCACCTACAAGGTCGAAGCCAATATCGGCGCGCCGCAGGTCGCCTATCGCGAGAAGATCACGCGGGTCGCGACCATCGATCATACCCACCGCAAGCAGACCGGCGGCCACGGTCAGTATGCGCGCGTCAAGATCATCGCCGAGCCGGGTGCGCCCGGATCGGGCTTCGTGTTCGAGAACGAGGTGGTCGGCGGCGCGGTGCCGAGGGAGTTCATCCCGGCGGTCGAGAAGGGTCTCGAGGGCGAGATCGGCTCCGGCGTGCTCGCCAGCTTCCCGGTGGTCGACGTCAAGGTCAGCCTCATCGACGGCGACTCCCACGACGTCGACTCCTCGTCGATGGCGTTCGAAATCTGCGCCCGCGCGGCGATGCGCGAAGCGCTGCAGAAGGGCGCGCCGGCGCTGCTCGAGCCGATCATGAAGGTCGAGGTGGTGACGCCCGAGGACTATACCGGGTCGGTCATCGGCGACCTCAATTCGCGCCGCGGCCAAATCCAGGGCCAGGATATGCGCGGCAACGCCAACGTCATCACCGCGATGGTGCCGCTCGCCAACATGTTCTCCTACGTCAACAACCTGCGCTCCATGAGTCAGGGGCGCGCCACATTCACCATGCAGTTCGATCACTACGCCGAGGTGCCGAAAGGCATCGCCGACGAGGTTCAGGCCAAGTACGCCTGACAATCGCTTAACGAGGGTCAAAGAGAGCCGGAACGGAGAGTCCCATGGGCAAGGAAAAATTCAAACGCACCAAGCCGCATTGCAACATCGGCACGATCGGTCATGTCGATCACGGCAAGACGACGCTGACGGCGGCAATCACCAAGGTCTTGGCGGAAAAGGGTCAGGCGACATTCACCGCCTATGACCAGATCGACAAGGCGCCGGAGGAGAAAGCGCGCGGCATCACCATCGCCACCGCGCACGTCGAATATGAGACCGACAAGCGTCATTACGCCCATGTCGACTGCCCCGGGCACGCCGACTATGTCAAGAACATGATCACCGGCGCCGCGCAGATGGACGGCGCCATCCTGGTGGTGAGCGCCGCCGACGGCCCGATGCCGCAGACCCGCGAGCATATTCTGCTCGCCCGCCAGGTCGGCGTGCCGGCACTGGTCGTCTATCTTAACAAGGTCGACATGGTCGACGATCCAGAGCTTCTCGAGCTGGTCGAGCTCGAAGTGCGCGAGCTTCTCTCCAAGTACAATTTCCCCGGCGACAAGATCCCGGTCGTCAAGGGCTCGGCGCTGGCGGGTCTCGAGGGCAAGAGCGAGGAACTCGGCAAGGAGTCGATCATGGCGCTGATGAAGGCGGTGGATGACTACATCCCGCAGCCCGAGCGCCCCAAGGACCAGCCGTTCCTGATGCCGGTCGAAGACGTGTTTTCGATCTCCGGCCGCGGCACGGTGTGCACCGGCCGCATCGAGCGCGGCGTCATCAAGGTCGGCGAGGAGGTTGAGATCGTCGGCATCCGCCCGACCCTGAAGACCGTCGTCACCGGCGTCGAGATGTTCCGCAAGCTGCTCGACCAGGGCGAGGCCGGCGACAACGTCGGTTGTCTGCTGCGCGGCACGAAACGCGAAGAGGTGGAGCGCGGGCAGGTTCTCTGCAAGCCCGGCTCGGTCAAGCCGCATACCAAGTTCAAGGCCGAGGCCTACATCCTGACCAAGGAGGAGGGCGGCCGCCACACGCCGTTCTTCACCAACTACCGGCCGCAATTCTACTTCCGTACCACCGACGTGACCGGCGTGGTGACGCTGCCGGAAGGCACCGAGATGGTGATGCCGGGCGACAACATCGCCATGGAGGTGACGCTGATCGTGCCGATCGCCATGGAGGAGAAGCTGCGCTTCGCCATCCGCGAGGGCGGCCGCACCGTCGGCGCCGGCGTGGTGGCGAGCATTGTGGAGTGAGGTAGCTCTGTCGTCATGCCCGGCCTTGTGCCGGGCATCCACGACTTAGGACAGCGCAAAGACGTGGATGGCCGGGACAAGCCCGGCCGTGACGAGACAACGAGACGAGCAAATGAACGGTCAAAACATACGGATCCGGCTCAAGGCGTTCGATCACCGTATCCTCGATGCGTCGACGCGCGAGATCGTCAATACGGCCAAGCGTACCGGCGCGCAGGTGCGCGGGCCGATACCGCTGCCGACCAGGATCGAGAAATTCACCGTGAACCGCTCGCCGCACATCGACAAGAAGAGCCGCGAGCAGTTCGAAATGCGCACCCACAAGCGTCTGCTCGACATCGTCGATCCGACGCCGCAGACCGTCGATGCGCTCATGAAGCTCGATCTCGCCGCCGGCGTAGACGTCGAGATCAAGCTCTGAGCCGCGAAGGGGACAGACAATGCGTTCCGGAGTGCTCGCGCAAAAGGTCGGGATGATGCGTCTCTTCACCGAGACCGGCGAGCATGTGCCGGTGACGGTGTTGCGGCTCGGCAATTGCCAGGTCGTCGGCCATCGCACCAAGGACAAGAACGGCTATGTCGCGCTGCAACTCGGCGCCGGCATGCGCAAGGTGCAGCGCACCACCAAGGCCGACCGCGGCAATTTCGCGGTCGCCAAGGTCGAGCCCAAGCGCAAGCTCGCCGAGTTCCGCGTCGATGAAGATGGGTTGATCCCGGTCGGCGCCGAGATCACCGCCGATCATTTCGTTGTCGGCCAATTTGTCGACGTCACCGGCACATCGACCGGCAAGGGTTTTGCCGGCGGCATGAAGCGCTGGAATTTCTCCGGCCTGCGGGCGAGCCATGGCGTCTCCATCTCGCACCGCTCGATCGGTTCGACCGGCGGCCGTCAGGACCCGGGAAAGACTTTCAAGAACAAGAAGATGCCGGGCCATCTGGGCGTCGACCGGGTGACCACGCTCAACCTCAAAGTGATGCAGACCGACGTGGCGCGCGGCTTGATCCTGGTCGAGGGCGCCGTGCCCGGCGTCAAGGGCGGCTGGATCACGGTGCGCGACGCGGTGAAGAAGAGGCTGCCGGACGGCGTGCCGAAGCCGGGAAAGTTCAAGCTCGCCGACGGCGCTCCCGTCGCCGCCGAGGCGCAGGCGGCTGCCGAGCCACAGGGGAGCGCGTGACATGGAAGTCAACGTCACGACGCTCGACGGCGAGAAGGCCGGGTCGGTCACGCTCTCGGACGCGATTTTCGGGCTCGAGCCGCGCGCCGACCTCATCCATCGTTGCGTCGTCTGGCAGCTCGCCAAGCGCCAGCGCGGCACCCACGAGGTGAAGAACCGCGCCGATATCAACCGCACCGGCAAGAAGATGTACCGCCAGAAGGGCACCGGCTCCGCCCGCCACGGCTCGGGCCGCGTCAACCTGTTCCGCGGCGGCGGTCGCTCGTTCGGGCCGCACACGCGCAGCCACGAGATCGGCCTGCCCAAGAAGGTGCGGGCGCTGGCGCTGCGCCACGCGCTCTCGGCCAAAGCGAAGGACGACGGCATCATCGTCATCGAGGCCTTGAGCGTGCAGGAGGCCAAGACCAAGACGCTGCGCGCCCAGTTCGAGAAGCTCGGCCTGTCGAACGCGCTGTTCATCGACGGCGCCGAGGTCGCCGTGGACGTGCGCACCGCCGCACGCAACATCCCCAATATCGACATGCTGCCGGTTACCGGCATCAACGTCTACGACGTGATGCGGCGGCACAAGCTGGTGCTGACGCGCGCCGCCGTCGATGCGTTGGAGGCGCGATTCAAATGACCACCCACGATCCGCGCCATTACGACGTTATCGTCGCGCCGTTGATCACCGAGAAGGCGACCAACGCTTCCGAGCACAACAAGGTGATGTTCAAGGTGGCCATGACGGCCACCAAGCCGCAGATCAAGGAAGCGGTCGAGAAGCTGTTCGACGTCAAGGTCAAAAGCGTGAACACGCTGCACCGCCGCGGCAAGTGGAAGGCCTTAAAGGGCCGCTTCGGCCGCACCTCCGACACCAAGCGCGCCATCGTGACCCTCGAAGAGGGCCAGACGATCGACGTGACCACGGGTCTGTAAGGGAGCAGGGCGCCATGGCACTCAAGTCGTACAATCCGGTCACGCCAGGCCAGCGCCAGCTGGTGCTGGTCGATCGCTCCGGTCTCTATGCCGGCAAGCCGGTCAAGGCGCTGACCGAAGGCAAGAGCTCGACCGGCGGACGCAACAATGGCGGCAGCATCACCTCGCGCTATCGCGGCGGCGGCCACAAGCAGGCCTACCGCAAGATCGACTTCAGGCGCCGCAAGTTCGACGCGCCGGCCAAGGTGGAGCGGCTCGAATACGATCCGAACCGGACCGGCTTCATCGCGCTGATCAAATACGAGGACGGCGAGCTCAACTACATATTGGCGCCGCAGCGGCTGTCGGTCGGCGACACCATCGTCGCCGGCGAATTTGTCGACGTGAAGCCGGGCAACGCCATGCCGCTCGCCAACATCCCGGTCGGCACCATCGTGCACAATATCGAGATCAAGATCGGCAAGGGCGGCCAGATCGCGCGCTCGGCCGGCACCTACGCGCAGATCGTCGGCCGCGACGGCGAGTACGTGATCCTGCGGCTCAATTCGGGCGAGCAGCGCCTGGTGCACGGCCGCTGCATCGCCACCATCGGCGCGGTGTCCAATCCGGACAACATGAACATCTCGATCGGCAAGGCCGGGCGCAACCGCTGGCTGGGACGTCGCGGCCACGTGCGCGGCGAGACCATGAACCCGGTCGACCATCCGCTCGGTGGCCGCACCCGCGGCGGCCGGCATCCGGTGACGCCCTGGGGCAAGCCGACCAAGGGCATGAAGACGCGCAAGAACAAGCGCACCGCCAAGTTCATCATGGTAAGCCGCCACGCGCGGAAGAAGAAGAGGTAGGAGCATCATGGCGCGTTCGGTTTGGAAAGGTCCGTTTGTCGACGGCTATCTGCTCAAGAAGGCGGATGCCTCGCGACAGTCGGGACGCCACGAGATGATCCGCATCTGGTCGCGGCGCTCGACCATTCTGCCGCAGTTCGTCGGACTTACCTTCGGCGTCTACAACGGGCAGAAGCACATCCCGGTGATCGTCACCGAGGAAATGGTCGGGCACAAGTTCGGCGAGTTCGCGCCGACGCGCTCGTTCTACGGCCATTCGTCGGATCGCAAGGCCAAGCGCGCCAGCTCGCCGGGTGCCGCGGCGGCGCCTGCGCCGGCGGCAGCGCCCGCCGGCGGCGCATCGTGAGGCGGGAGCTCCTGTCATGAGCAAGAAAAAGCGCGAGCGCGCGCTCTCCGACAACGAGGCCATGGCGGTCGCCCGCATGCTGCGCATCAGCCCGCAGAAGCTCAACCTTGTGGCGCAGCTCATCCGCGGCAAGAAGGTTGCGACCGCGCTCGCCGATCTCGAATTCTCGCGCAAGCGCATCGCCGTCGACGTGCGCAAGTGCCTGGAATCGGCGATTGCGAATGCGGAGAACAATCACGATCTCGATGTCGACGATCTGGTCGTCGCCGAGGCGCATGTCGGCAAGGCGCTGGTGATCAAGCGGTCCGAGCCGCGCGGTCGCGGCCGCGTCGGCAAGATTTTCAAGCCGTTCGCCCACCTCACCATCGTGGTGCGCGAAGTCGAGGCACAGGCTCAGTAGGACGGGGCCAGGAGAAAGACAAAGACATGGGTCAGAAAGTCAATCCGATCGGGCTTCGTCTCGGCATCAACCGCACCTGGGACTCGCGCTGGTATGCCGGCAAGACCAGCTACGGCGCGCTGCTGCACGAGGACATGAAGATCCGCAAGGCGCTGATGAAGGAGCTCAAACAGGCCGCGGTCTCCAAGATCGTGATCGAGCGCCCGCACAAGAAATGCCGCGTCACCATCCATTCGGCGCGTCCGGGCGTGGTCATCGGCAAGAAGGGCGCCGACATCGAGAAGCTGCGCCGCAAGGTCGCCGGCCTCACCGACAGCGACGTGATGCTCAACATCGTCGAAATCCGAAAGCCGGAGCTCGACGCTCAGCTGGTCGCCGAATCGATCGCCCAGCAGCTCGAGCGGCGCGTCGCCTTCCGCCGCGCCATGAAGCGCGCGGTCCAATCGGCGATGCGGCTTGGCGCCGGCGGCATCCGCATCAATTGTTCGGGCCGGCTCGGCGGCGCCGAGATCGCGCGCATGGAATGGTACCGCGAAGGCCGCGTGCCGCTGCATACGCTGCGCGCCGATGTCGATTACGGCGTCGCCACCGCGTTCACCACCTACGGCACCTGCGGCGTCAAGGTGTGGATCTTCAAGGGCGAGATCATGGAGCACGACCCGATGGCGCAGGACAAAAAGATGGCCGAGGGCGAGGTCGGCCGGCCGCGCCGCGACGCGGCGTGAACCGGCGCAAGTGATCAGAGGCGTTTGCCATGCTGCAACCGATGCGAACGAAATTCCGCAAGGCGCACAAGGGGCGCATCCATGGCATCGCCACGAGCGCGATCGATCTGGCGTTCGGCCAGTTCGGGCTCAAGGCGCTCGAGCCGGACCGCGTCACGGCGCGCCAGATCGAGGCCGCCCGGCGCGCCTTGACGCGGCACATGAAGCGTTCCGGGCGCGTCTGGATCCGCATGTTCCCGGATGTGCCGGTCTCCAAGAAGCCGCTCGAAGTGCGTATGGGTTCGGGCAAGGGCACGCCGGAATATTGGGTGGCGCGGGTTAAGCCGGGCCGCATCCTGTTCGAGATCGACGGCGTGCCGTTGCAGGTCGCCAAGGAGGCGCTGGCGCTCGCCGCCGCCAAGCTGCCGATCAAGACCCGTTTCGTCGAGCGCATCAGCGAGTAGGCGTGTCATGAAGGTGGCGGACATCAGGGCAATGACGATCGATCAGATCGACGACGAGGTGCTGAAGCTGAAGAAGGAGCAGTTCAACCTGCGCTTCCAGCGGGCCACCGGGCAATTGGAGAATACCTCGCGGGTGCGCGAGGTGCGGCGCGACATCGCGCGGCTGAAGACGTTTGCGCAGCACAAGCGCGCGCCGAAGAAGAGCTGAGAGGATCGAGATGCCCAAGCGCAATCTGCAAGGCGTCGTGGTGAGCGACAAGCAGGCCAAGACCCTGGTGGTGCTTGTCGAGCGCCGCTTCACTCATCCGATGTACAAGAAGACGGTGCGGCGTACCAAGAAGTATTACGCGCACGACGAGAAGAACGAGTTCAAGGTCGGCGACACGGTGTGGATCGAGGAGCACCGCCCGATTTCCAAGCTCAAGCGTTGGGCGGTCGTGCGCGGCGAGAAGAAAAAGGCATCGTGATGTTTAGTTTCTTTCCTTCCCCGTTGGCGGGGGAGGCGGCGAGCAAGGCGAACCGGTGCGGCCAGGCATGGCCCGCATTGGGCAAGCCGCGGGTCCCCACCCGGACCATCCCCCGCAGGCGGGGGACGGGGAAGAGAGGTGCGCCATGATCCAGATGCAGACCAATCTCGACGTGGCCGACAATTCCGGCGCGCGCCGTGTCATGTGCATCAAGGTGCTCGGCGGCTCCAAGCGCAAATACGCGACCATCGGCGACGTCATCGTCGTCTCGGTCAAGGAGGCGATCCCGCGCGGCCGCGTCAAGAAGGGCGACGTGATGAAGGCGGTCATCGTGCGCATCTCCAAGGACATCAAGCGCGCCGACGGCTCGATCATCCGCTTCGACCGCAACGCCGCGGTGCTGATCAATCCGCAGATGGAGCCGGTTGGCACCCGCATCTTCGGCCCGGTGCCGCGCGAGCTGCGGGCCAAGAATCACATGAAGATCATTTCGCTCGCGCCCGAGGTGCTGTGATGGCGGCGCGGATCAAGAAGGGCGACAAGGTCGTGGTGATCGCCGGGCGCGACAAGGGCCGCACCGGCGAGGTCATCGAGATGCGCCGCGCCGACGGGCGCGCGCTCGTGCGCGGCATCAACATGGTCAAGCGCCACCAGCGCCAGAGCCCATCCCAGGAGGGCGGCATCATCTCCAAGGAGTCGTCGATCCACCTGTCGAACCTTGCGGTGGCCGATCCCAAGGACGGCAAGGCGACGCGGGTTGGCTTCAAATTCGTCGGCAAGGGCGATGACCGCAAGAAGGTGCGCTTCGCCAAGCGCTCGGGAGTCGAGATCGATGGCTGATACCGAAGAGAAGAAGGCCAAGAAGCCGAAGGAATCCCAGCGGCCCGACGCCGACCAGTCACCCAAGGCGCAGAAGGCCGACAAGGGCGACAAGGGACAGATGGCGGCCAAGCAGGACAAGGGCGACAAGGGCGCCGCCGACGGCAAGGCCGGCAAGCCCGCGGCGCCGCGTCCGCCCGAGCCGCGCGTGCCGGCCCGGCTGAAGGTGCAGTTCGAGGAAGCGATCCGCGGCAAGCTTGCCGAGCAGTTCGGCTACAAGAACCGCCAGCAGATTCCGATCCTCGACAAGATCGTCATCAATATGGGCATCGGCGAAGGCGTCGCCGACCGCAAGAAGGTCGAGAACGCCGCCGTCGATCTCGCGCTCATCGCCGGGCAGAAGGCGGTGATCACCAAGGCGCGGAAATCGATCGCCACCTACAAGCTGCGCACCGGACAGGCCATCGGCTGCAAGGTGACGCTGCGCCAGGCGCGCATGTACGAGTTTCTCGACCGCCTCATCAACATCGCGCTGCCGCGGGTGCGCGATTTCCGCGGTCTCAATCCCAAGAGTTTCGACGGCCGCGGCAATTACACGCTCGGCATCAAGGAGCACATCGTGTTCCCGGAGATCGACTACGACAAGGCGGCCGACATCTGGGGCATGGATATCACCGTGTGCACCACCGCGCGCAGCGACGACGAGGCGCGCGCGCTGTTGACGGCTTTCAATTTCCCGTTCCGGCAGTGAGGCGCGGATACCCAGGGCCTCAGACGCGGGACCGCAAGGAGAACTAGATGGCGAAGAAGAGTGCGATCGAGAAGAACAGCCGGCGCCGCCGGATGGCGAAGAAGTTTTCGGGCCGGCGCACGCGGCTCAAGGCGATTGCGCGCGACCGTACCAAGCCGGTCGAGGAGCGTTTCGCCGCGACGCTGAAGCTCGCCGAGTTGCCGCGCAACTCGTCGGCAACCCGCATCCGCAACCGCTGCGAGATAACCGGCCGCCCGCGCGGTTTCTACCGCAAGCACAAGCTGTCGCGCATCGCGCTGCGGGATCTCGGCTCGAAGGGGCTCATTCCCGGTCTCTTGAAGTCGAGCTGGTAGGAGGGTCGCACGATGCCCATGAATGATCCGCTCGGCGATCTGCTCACCCGCATCCGCAACGCGCAGATGCGCAACAAGGGCAGCGTCGTCAGCCCAAGCTCGAGATTGCGCGAGAGCGTGCTCGAAGTGCTCAAGACCGAAGGCTATATCCGCGGCTACACGGTGACCGAACGCGAGGGCCGCTCGGAGATCGACATCGAGCTGAAGTATTTCGACGGCGAGCCGGTGATCCGCGAGATCGAGCGGATTTCGAAACCCGGCCGCCGCGTCTACACCTCGGTGCGCAACCTGCCGCGCATCAATAACGGCCTCGGCGTCGCCATCGTCTCGACGCCGAAGGGCGTCATGGCCGACCACGAGGCCCGCGACGCCAATGTCGGCGGCGAAATCCTCTGCACGGTGTTCTAGGCGCGGCGCGACCACTAAAGGCGAACGAGAGCAACGGACCAGGAAATCATGTCCCGCATCGGCAATAAACCAGTGGCGATCCCCCCGGGTATCACCGCCAACGTCGAGGGCCAGACCGTGAAGGTCAAGGGCCCGAAGGGCGCGCTCCAGGTCGTGGTGCACGACGATGTCGCGGTCAAGCTGGAGGACGGCCAGATCAAGGTCGGCCCGCGCGCCGAGACCAAGCGGGCGCGCTCGCAATGGGGCACCTCGCGCACGCTGATCAACAACTTGGTCATCGGCGTCACCAAGGGCTTCGAGCAACGGCTCGAGATCAACGGCGTCGGCTACCGCGCCTCGGTGCAGGGCAAGAACCTGCAGATCGCGCTCGGTTACAGCCACGACATCGTCTATCCGATCCCGGAGGGCATCACGATCGTGACGCCCCGGCCGGTCGAGATCGTGATCACCGGCAGCGACCGCCAGAAGGTCGGGCAGGTCGCCGCCGAAATCCGCGACTACCGGCCGCCCGAGCCTTACAAGGGCAAGGGCATCAAGTACGCCGGCGAACGCGTCTTCCGCAAGGAAGGCAAGAAGAAGTAACGGAGAGGCCCGATGACCCAGCTCGGCGACAGGTTCGTGCGGCGCCAGGGCCGCGTGCGCGGCGCGTTGCGCCGTGCGGCGGGCACGCGCAAGCGGCTTTCGGTGTTCCGCTCGTCGAAGCACATCTATGCCCAAATCATCGATGACGAGGAGGGCATCACGCTCGCCGCCGCATCCTCGATCGAGAAGACGACGCGCGAGGGCCTCAAGACCGGGGCGAGCGTCGACGCCGCCAAGACGGTCGGCAAGCTCATCGCGCAGCGCGCGAAGGAGAAGGGCGTCAAGGACGTGGTGTTCGACCGCGGCGGCTACCTCTATCACGGCCGCATCAAGGCGCTGGCTGACGCCGCGCGCGAGGGCGGATTGAATTTCTGAGGATCCGAGGATGGATGACAGAGGACAGATAACAGCAAGCGGCCGGGCGTCGATCCGTCGTCCGCCGTCTGTCATCCGTCGTCTCATCTGGAGCAAAGGTTTGGACAATATGGCAGATCGAAATACAGCTGATCGAAATATGGCAGATCGACATGGCACGTGAATCACGCGAGCGGCGGCACGACGATCGCGACAGCGAATTCGTCGACAAGCTGGTCCACATCAACCGCGTCGCCAAGGTGGTGAAAGGCGGCCGGCGCTTCGGCTTTGCGGCCTTGGTCGTGGTCGGCGACCAGAAGGGCCGCGTCGGCTTCGGCCACGGCAAGGCGCGCGAAGTGCCCGAAGCGATCCGCAAGGCGACCGAAGCGGCCAAGCGCTCGCTCACCCGCGTGCCGCTGCGCGAAGGGCGCACGCTGCATCACGACGTGGCCGGCCGTCACGGCGCCGGCCGGGTATTTCTGCGCGCCGCGCCGCCCGGCACCGGCATCATCGCCGGCGGCCCGATGCGCGCCGTGTTTGAGACGCTCGGCATGCAGGACGTGGTGGCAAAGTCGATCGGCACCTCGAACCCGTACAACGTGGTGCGCGCCACCTTCGACGCGCTCAAGCGCCAGGATTCCCCGCGCTCGGTTGCCGCGCGGCGAAACGTCAAGGTCTCGGCGCTGCAGGCGAGGCGCCGCGACGTCGATGCCGAACAGCCGGCCGATTGATTGTTTGATTGCGCGCCGCAGCGGAGCACGTCATGAACACCGCCAAGAATTCGGGAAAAACCGTGAAAATTCGGCAGACCAAAAGCCCATCGCGCCGGCATCATGGCCAGCGTGAAACCCTGGTCGGCCTCAAGCTCAACAAGATCGGCCGCGTCGCCGAGCTCGTCGATACGCCGCAGACGCGCGGCATGATCGCCAAGGTCGCCCATCTCGTCGAAGTGGTGGAGTAACGAGACCATGAAGCTTCCCGAACTCTCCGGCTCACCCGGCGCCCGCAAGACGCGAAAGCGCATCGGTCGCGGCATCGGCTCGGGCAAAGGCAAGACCGGCGGCCGCGGCGGCAAGGGCCAGACCGCGCGCTCGGGCGTGCGCATCAAGGGCTTCGAGGGCGGCCAGATGCCGCTGCACCGCCGCCTGCCCAAGCGCGGCTTCAAGAACACGATGTTCGCCCGCAAGCTCAACGAGGTGAACCTCGGCCGCATCCAGGCGGCGATCGATTCCGGCACCCTCGACGCGGCCGGCAAGATCGACGCCGAAGCCCTGGTCAAGGCAGGGATTTTGCGCCGCGCCAAGCAGGGCGTGCGGCTTCTTGGCGGGGGCGAAATCAAGGCCAAGGTCGCGATGTCGGTCTTTGGCGCCTCGAAATCGGCGGTCGCTGCGGTCGAGAAGGCCGGCGGCACGGTCGAAATCCTCGCCCCCAAGGCGGAGGCAGGCGAACAGGCGGCCTGATCCCTATATAGGCCGGGTCAACACGGGTCCTGGCACACGGAGCATCGGCGGATGGTCTCGGCAGCAGAACAACTCGCAGCCAATCTCAATTTCGGCGCGCTCGCCAAGGCCGAAGAGCTCAAGAAGCGCATCTGGTTCACGCTTGGCGCGCTCCTGGTCTATCGGCTCGGCACCTACATTCCGCTGCCCGGCATCGACCCGGCCGCCTGGGACCAGATTTTCCAGTCCCAGGCCGGCGGCATCCTGGGGATGTTCAACATGTTCGCCGGCGGCGGCATCCACCGCATGGCGATCTTCGCCCTCAACATCATGCCTTACATCTCGGCCTCGATCATTATCCAGCTGATGACGACAGTGTCGCCCACGCTCGAGCAGCTCAAGAAGGAGGGCGAGCAGGGCCGCAAGATGATCAACCAGTACACCCGCTATCTGACGGTGGTGCTGGCGGCGTTCCAGGCCTACGGCATTGCCGTCGGGCTTGAAGGCGCCAGCCGGGTGGTCAGCGATCCAGGGCTGTTCTTCCGTATCTCGACCGTCATCACGCTCACCGGCGGCACCATGTTCCTGATGTGGCTCGGCGAGCAGATCACGCAGCGCGGCATCGGCAACGGCACCTCGCTCATCATCATGTCGGGCATCGTCGCCCAACTGCCCTCGGCGATCGCCGGCACGCTCGAACTCGGCCGCCAGGGCGCGCTCTCGACCGGGCTCATCCTCGCGGTCCTGCTGGTGTGCGTGGCGGTCATCGCCTTCATCGTGTTCATGGAGCGCGCGCAACGGCGCCTGCTGATCCAGTATCCCAAGCGCCAGGTCGGCAATCGCATGTTCGAAGGCCAATCCTCGCACCTGCCGCTCAAGCTCAATACCTCGGGCGTCATCCCGCCGATCTTCGCCTCCTCGCTGCTCCTGTTGCCGACGACAATCGCCAACTTCACAGCGGGGCAGGGACCGGAATGGCTGACGCTGATCACCACGCAGCTCTCGCACGGGCGGCCGTTGTTCCTCTTGCTCTACGTCGGCCTCATCGTGTTCTTCGCCTTCTTCTATACGGCGATCGTGTTCAATCCGACCGAGACCGCCGACAACCTGAAAAAGAGCGGCGGCTTCATCCCGGGCATCCGGCCCGGCGAGCGCACCGCGGAATATATCGACTATGTGCTGTCGCGCATCACGGTGGTCGGCGCCGCTTATCTCGCCGTGGTCTGCCTGTTCCCCGAGATGTTGATCTCCTACGCGGCGGTGCCGTTCTATTTCGGCGGCACCTCGCTCTTGATCGTGGTCAGCGTGACCATGGATACGGTGGCGCAGGTGCAGGGCTATCTGCTGGCGCACCAATACGAAGGCTTGATCAAGCGGTCGAAACTGAGGGGGCGCCGTAGATGAGGTTGATCCTGCTGGGCCCGCCCGGGGCGGGCAAGGGAACGCAGGCCCAGCGTCTGGTCGCCCAATACGGCATCGTCCAGCTTTCGACCGGCGATATGCTGCGTGCCGCCGTGAAAGCCGGTACGCCGGTCGGCCGCAAGGCCAAGGACATCATGGACGCCGGCGGTCTCGTGCCCGACGACGTGGTGGTTGACATCGTGGCGCAGCGCATCGAGCAGCCGGACGCGCGCAAGGGCTTCATCCTCGACGGCTTCCCGCGCACCGTGCCGCAGGCCGTCGCGCTCGATCGCATGCTGGTGCAGCATGGCGTCGCGCTCGACGCGGCGATCGAGTTGCAGGTCGACGAGGGCGCCCTGATCCGCCGTATCGAAAGCCGCATAGCCGAGATGAAGGCGCGCGGGGAGCCGCTGCGCCAGGACGACAACCCGGCGGTGCTGCAGCAACGGCTCTCGGCCTATCGCAAGCTGACCGAGCCCCTGATCGCCTATTACGGGCAGCAAGGAACGCTGCACACGGTTAACGGCATGGCGCCGGTCCCGGAGGTTACCGGGCAGATCGAGAAGGCTCTCGACGCGGCAAAGCCGGACCCGGCCGTCAAGGCGCCCGGAAAGCCCGCTGGGGCGCTGGCGAGAGCCGCTGATCTAGGAAAGAAGTCCTCGGCGGGTGGCTCGGCCCTGCCTAAGCGCACGGCAGGCCGCAAGGCGGCGCAGCCGAAGTCCAGAGGCGGGAACACCACCCCTCCATGAGCACTGCCCGTACACGAATTCGCTAGTCGAGGTTGACGACAGCAAGGGGAATCCATTAATAAGCAGGAAATATCCGGTTCGGAGAATGCATCAGCGATGCCAAGCCGTAACGGCAGGCAGGCGCTGGCTTTTTACGTTTGTGGCCTACCTCAGGTAACATTGGAACCGACGGACAGCAGCCGGCCGCCATGCCGCATGACATGGCCGGCCGACACAAGGAGTGACTGACTTGGCCCGTATCGCTGGCGTCAACCTGCCGACCAACAAGCGCATCGTGATAGCGCTCCAATACATCTATGGGATCGGCGGCTCCAAGGCCAAGGAGATCCTGCAGAAGGTCTCGATGCCGGAATCGCGCCGGGTCTCGCAGCTGACTGATCAGGAAGTGCTGCAGCTGCGCGAAATGATCGACCGCGACTATATCGTGGAAGGCGACCTGCGGCGTGAAGTCAACATGAACATCAAGCGGCTGATGGACCTCGGCTGTTACCGGGGATTGCGCCATCGCCGCGGCTTGCCGGTGCGCGGGCAACGCACCCATACCAACGCACGCACGCGCAAGGGTCCGGCCAAGCCGATTGCCGGCAAGAAGAAATAGCGAAGAAATAACGAAGAAATAGCGTCGAACGAAACGAACAGAGCTTTGTGACGGCACCCGGCTCGTGCCGTTCCGCGAAAGGGTCAGAATGGGTAAGGAAGCTACGCGCGTGCGCCGACGCGAGCGCAAGAACATCGCCTCCGGCGTCGCGCACGTGAATGCCACGTTCAACAACACGATGATCACGATCACCGACGTCCAGGGCAACACCATCGCCTGGTCGTCGGCGGGCACCATGGGTTTCAAGGGCTCGCGCAAATCGACGCCGTATGCGGCGCAGGTCGCCGCCGAGGACGCCGCCAAGAAGGCGCAGGAGCACGGCATGCGCACGCTCGAGGTTGAGGTCGCGGGCCCGGGTTCCGGGCGGGAATCGGCGCTGCGCTCGCTGCAGGCGTCCGGCTTCACCATCACCTCGATCCGCGACGTGACGACGATCCCGCACAACGGCTGCCGCCCGCGCAAGCGGCGGCGCGTATAGGACATCCGGCCGATGGAACATCTGCCGCCGCAAGACCTTGGCCTCACGGAGCGGAGTGAGGCGCGCGAGCGGATCGCGCCGCGCAACGCCATGGGTGATAACGTGACGATTCAAAAGAATTGGCAAGAACTGATTAGGCCCAACAAGCTGCAGGTCAGTCCCGGCGGGGATTCCCGCCGCGCGGCGACCGTGATCGCCGAGCCGCTCGAACGCGGCTTCGGCGTGACGCTCGGCAACGCGCTGCGCCGCATCCTGCTGTCCTCGCTGCAGGGCGCGGCGGTGCAGTCGGTCCATATCGACGGCGTGCTGCACGAGTTCTCCTCGATCGCCGGCGTGCGCGAGGATGTCACCGACATCGTGCTTAACATCAAGGACATCGCCATCAAGATGCAGGGCGACGGGCCCAAGCGCATGGTGGTGAAGAAGCAGGGTCCGGGCGCGGTGACGGCGGCCGACATCCAGACCGTCGGCGATGTCGTCGTGCTCAATCCGGACCTCGTGCTGTGCACGCTCGACGAGGGCGCCGAAATCCGCATGGAGTTCACGGTCGCGACCGGCAAGGGCTACGTGCCGGCCGAGCGCAACCGTCCCGAGGATGCGCCGATCGGCCTCATTCCGGTCGACAGCCTCTATTCGCCGGTGCGCAAGGTCTCCTACAAGGTCGAGAACACCCGCGAAGGGCAGATCCTCGACTATGACAAGCTCACGCTGTCGATCGAAACCAACGGCGCGGTGAGCCCTGAGGATTCGCTCGCCTATGCGGCGCGCATCCTGCAGGACCAGCTCAACGTGTTCGTCAACTTCGAGGAGCCCAAGCGCGAGACGGCGCACGAGGCGATCCCCGATCTCGCCTTCAACCCGGCCTTCCTCAAGAAGGTCGACGAGCTCGAGCTCTCGGTGCGCTCGGCGAATTGTCTCAAGAACGACAACATCGTCTATATCGGCGACCTCGTGCAGAAGACCGAGGCCGAGATGCTGCGCACGCCGAACTTCGGCCGCAAGTCGCTCAACGAGATCAAGGAGGTGCTGGTGCAGATGGGCCTGCATCTCGGCATGGAAGTCCCCGGCTGGCCGCCGGAGAATATCGAGGAACTGGCCAAGCGGTTCGAAGATCATTACTGATCGGAAGTCTCTTTCGACTTCCGACCACTTCTATCGCCGGAGGCGACAATGCACCACGCCAAGACCCATCGCCGCTTCAACCGGCGTTCGGACCATCGCCGGTCCATGCTGGCGAACCTTGCCGCCTCGCTGATAAAGCATGAGCAGATCGTCACGACGCTGCCCAAGGCGAAGGATCTGCGGCCGATCGTGGAAAAGCTGGTCACGCTCGGCAAGCGCGGCGACTTGCACGCGCGCCGGCAGGCAATCGCGCAGATGCGCGACCTCGCCATGGTCAAGAAGCTCTTCGAGGTGATCGGCCCGCGCTACAAGGAGCGCAGCGGCGGCTATCTCCGCGTGCTCAAGGCCGGCTTCCGCTACGGCGATTCCGCGCCCGTCGCCGTGATCGAGTTCGTCGATCGCGACGTCGAGGCGAAAGGCAAGGATTCCGGACCGGTCCAGGCGCGCACCGAGGCGCCCGCTCCCGCCGCCGCCTAGCCGGAGCACGATTTCCGAAAAGTGGACGCCGGTTTTCAGGACCGATCACGCTGCACCGATAAGCACAGGCGCCTATCGCCTCGCCGGGGCGGCGGTGCTGCCCCCGTTTGCCGGGTGACATCTCCGCGCACCAGCTAGAGTTTCTTTTGTCGCGCGATGTGCCGTGGCATATTGCGCTCAAGGGACGTCGAACAAGGGGGTAGCCATGATACGGCTTGCGATACTCGCCGCGGCGGCAGTGGTCGGCGGCGCGGCTTATGCGGATACGCCGGTCGAGCGCGGCTCTTATCTCGTCAACACCATCATGACCTGCGGCAATTGCCATTCGCCGAAGGGACCGCCGGACGTGGTGGCGGGCAAGGACTTTTCCGGCGGCCTGCGCTTCGACGAGCCGCCGTTCGATGTGACCGCATCGAACATCACGCCGGACAAGGATACCGGCATTGGCACCTGGAGCGCCGCCGATATCAAGAAGCTGATGATCGACAACGTGCGGCCGAGCGGCGTGTCGCTGGTCGTGATGCCGACGGGCTTCTACCGCATTCTGCTGCCGAGCGACCTCGACGCCATCGTCGCCTACCTGCAAACCCTCAAGCCGATCAACAACAAGGTGCCGGCGCCCATCTACAAGATGCCAGTGGCGCACCAGATCTTCCCCGGCGCCGAGAAGCCCATCCAGCCGGGCGATCTCGACGACAAGGTCAAGCGCGGCTTCTACCTCGCCACCATCGGCCACTGCATGGAATGCCACACGCCCATGGTGAAGGGTATGGTGGATTTCCAGAGCGCGATGGGTGCGGGCGGCCGCGAGTTTCCCGGCCCCTGGGGGGTATCGGTCTCGCGCAACATCACCGCGAGCAAGACCAAGGGCATCGGCGCATGGAGCGATGCCGAGATCAAGCGCGCCATCATCCAAGGCATCGACAAGGACGGCAACCATCTCAAGCCGCCGATGGGCTACGGCTACTATGCCCACATGACCGATGGTGACCTCGACGCCGTCATCGCCTGGGTGCGCACGTTGCCGCCGAAGGAGTGATCGCGGTTTCTCTGCCCCGGGTAGCCGCGCCGGTCGCTCTGGCTGTCGGGCCCAAGGCCTGGTTGCGCTACGGGCCGGCTACGCCGTCGCCCTTCAATTGCCTTGGATAAGTCGCTATATGCGACCCGGCGCCTAATTCGGGAGGAGCGATGCCTCGGCGAACTCATGGAGCGCTTTGCGCTCTTATTTTCACCCTGTCGGCGTTGGCCGGCACGGCGACGGCGCAGGAGCGCCGCGTGCCGAGCTCTCCCGGCGAACTCCAGCTGTCGTTCGCCCCGATCGTCAAGCGCGTGGCGCCGGCGGTGGTCAACGTCTATGCGATGCACGCCGTCGCCAATCGCAATCCTTTCCTGAACGATCCGTTCTTCAGCCAGATGTTCGGCGGCGTTCCGCGCTCACAGATGGAACGCTCGCTCGGCTCCGGCGTCGTCGTCGATGCCGCCGGGCTCGTGGTGACCAACTATCACGTCATCGAGGGCGCGAGCGAAGTGAAGGTCGCGCTCTCCGACAAGCGCGAATTCGACGCCGATATCGTGCTCAAGGATCAACGCAGCGACCTCGCCGTGCTGCGCATCAAGGGCGCCAGCGAACGCTTCCCGGTGCTCGAATTCGGCGATTCCGACCAGCTGCAGGTCGGCGACGTGGTGCTGGCAATCGGCGATCCGTTCGGCGTCGGGCAGACCGTGACTCACGGCATCGTCTCGGCGGTGGCGCGCACCCAGGTCGGCAACAGCGATTATCAGTTCTTCGTCCAGACCGATGCCGCCATCAATCCCGGTAATTCCGGCGGCGCGCTGGTCGACATCAACGGCCGGCTCATCGGCATCAACTCGGAGATCTACTCGCGCTCGGGCGGCTCGCAGGGCATCGGCTTTGCCATCCCCGCGAACATGGTGCGCGTCGTGGTCGCCTCCGCAAGGGACGGCAGCGCCGCCGTCAAGCGGCCGTGGCTCGGCGCCAAGCTCCAGGAGGTCACGCCGGAAATCGCCGACAGCCTTGGCCTCAAGCGGCCGAGCGGCGCCCTGGTCGCGAGCGTGACAGCGAGCGGGCCGGCTGCGCGCGGCGGCATCAAGACCGGCGATCTCATCGCCAGCATCGACGGCGTCGGCGTCGAGGATCCCAACTCCTTCGATTATCGCTTCGCTACCAAGCCGCTGGGCGGCGTCGCGCAACTCGGCGTGATCCGCGAGGGCAGGGAAATGGCCGTGCAGGTGGCGCTGCAAACCCTCCCCGAGACGCCGCGCGACGAGGTGCAGATCCGCGGCCGCTCGCCGTTCGTCGGCGCGACCGTCGCCAACCTGTCGCCGGCTCTGGCCGACGAGCTGCGGCTCGATACGCAGGCCGCAGGCGTCGTCATCACCAAGGTGGCCGACGGTTCGGCGGCGCAATCGGTCGGTTTCCAGGCGGGCGACATTGTGGTCTCCGTCAACGACCGCAAGATCGCCAAATCGACCGATCTCGAGCGCATCGCCAACGCCGGCGGCCGGCAGTGGCGGATCACCATCCAGCGCGGCGGGCAGCAGATTTCGGTCGTGTTCAGCGGATGAGTTCGCGCCCAAAGAAGAACACGCCTTCGCTGTTCACGGCCGGCGGACTCGATCGCGATGCTCCGCGCCCGCTCGCCGACAAGCTGCGGCCGGAAAAGCTCGCCGACGTGGTCGGGCAGGATCATCTGCTCGGGCCGGATGGCGCGCTCACCCGCATGCTGGAGACGCGCTCGCTCGGCTCGCTCATCTTCTGGGGCCCGCCCGGCACCGGCAAGACAACAGTGGCGCGGCTGTTGGCGCGCACCACCGACCTCTATTTCGAGCAGATTTCGGCGATCTTCTCCGGCGTCGCCGATCTCAAGAAGGTGTTCGATGCGGCGCGGCTGCGCCGCGAGACCGGGCAGGGCACGCTGCTCTTCGTCGACGAGATTCACCGCTTCAATCGCGCCCAGCAGGATTCCTTCCTGCCGGTCATGGAAGACGGCACCATCGTGCTGGTCGGCGCGACCACGGAAAATCCTTCCTTCGAACTGATCGCGCCGCTGTTGTCGCGCGCGCGCGTCCTCGTGTTCAAGCCGCTCGATGCGGCGGCGGTCGAGCGGCTCCTCGCCCGCGCCGAGACGATCGAAGGCAAAACGCTGCCGCTCGACGCCGGGGCGCGGGCCTCGCTCGTGCGCATGGCCGACGGCGACGGCCGCGCAGCGCTGACGCTCGCCGAAGAGGTCTGGCGCGCGGCGCGCCAGGGCGAGGCGTTCGATGCCGCGGCGCTGCAGCAGGTGGTGCAGCGGCGCGCGCCGATCTACGACAAGAAGCAGGACGGCCACTACAACCTCATCAGCGCGCTGCACAAGTCGGTGCGCGGCTCCGATGCCGACGCGGCGCTCTATTATCTCTGCCGCATGCTCGACGCCGGCGAGGACCCGCTCTATCTGGCGCGACGCGTCGTGCGCATGGCGGTCGAGGATATCGGGCTCGCCGATCCGCAGGCGCTGGTCGTCGCCAACGCCGCCAAGGACGCCTACGACTTCCTCGGCTCGCCCGAAGGCGAACTCGCCATCGCCGAGGCCGTGATCTATATCGCGACCGCACCGAAATCGAATGCGACCTATGTCGCCTTCAGCGAGGCGATGCGCACAGCGAAGGAAGCAGGCTCGCTGCTGCCGCCCAAGCACATCCTCAACGCGCCGACCGGGCTGATGAAGACCGAAGGCTACGGCGCGGGTTACGCCTACGACCACGACGCGCCCGAGGCGTTTTCCGGGCAGGATTATTTCCCGGAAGGGTTGGGCCGACGGCAATTCTACGATCCGCCCGAGCGCGGCTTTGAACGCGAGATCAGGAAGCGGCTGGAATATTGGGCGAAGCTGCGCCGCGAGCGGGGAGGAAATGAAAAAGATTGAACTACAACTAATCCGTACTCAAAGAGCATTGAGCGAGAGGTAAGTGAAGAAAGGCGGCCGTGGACCCAGGCAGCCGGGCGGCGGCAAGCAAATTGCCGGGCCGCGGCATCAGCATAAATTCCGTCACCCTGAGGCGGCCGCGAAGCGGCCCTCGAAGGGCGGCGGCCCGGGCCGTGCATCCTTCGCGGCGCGCAAGAGCTCGTCATCGGGCCGGCCAGAGGCCGGACCCGTGGGGCGCGCACGTCAGGATGACGGTGAACCAAAAGCCGCGCCGCCGCCGCTGCCGACCAACGTCCAGACCGTTGCGGTTACTCCCGACGAATCCGGCATGCGGGTCGACCGGTTTTTCGAGGCGCGGTTCCCAGGGCTCAGCTTCTCCCACATCCAGCGCGTCATCCGCAAAGGCGAGGTGCGCGTGGACGGCAGGCGCACCGAACCGAAGAGCCGGCTTGCCGCCGGGCAGAGCGTGCGCATTCCGCCGCTGCGGCTCGATCAGCCGAAGCCGCGTGCCGCCGGCAACGATGCCGATGACAAGACCCGCGCGTTCCTGAAATCGATCACGCTCTACGAAGACGCCGACTTGCTGGTGCTCGACAAGCCGATGGGGCTTTCGGTGCAGGGCGGCTCCGGCACCACGCGCCATCTCGACGGCATGCTGGAGGTCTTGCGCGACGCGCACGGCCAGCGGCCGCGGCTGGTGCACCGGCTCGACAAGGATACTTCGGGCTGCCTGCTCGTCGCCAAGACGCGGTTCGCGGCGGCCGCCCTGGCGAAAACCTTCCGCTCGCGCTCAGCGCGGAAAGTCTACTGGGCGCTGGTCGCCGGCGTGCCGAAGCCGCGGCAGGGCCGTATCTCGACATTCCTCGCCAAGGAGGAGCGCGAGGAGGAGTCGTTCATGCGCATCGCGCGCCACGGCGAAAAGGGCGCGAGCCACGCCGTGACCTATTACGCGGTGGTGGAGACGGCCGGGCCGGCGCTCGCCTGGATTTCGCTCAAGCCGGTGACCGGCCGCACCCATCAATTGCGCGCCCACATGGCGCATGTCGGCCATCCGATCGTCGGCGATCCCAAGTATTTTTCGCGCGAAAACTGGGAGCTGCCGGGCGGCATGCAGAACAAGCTACATCTTCTCGCCCGCCGCATCGTCGTGCCGCATCCGCGCGGCGGCGTGATCGACGCCACGGCGCCGTTGCCGCCGCACATGCAGCAATCGTGGAACCTGCTCGGGTTCGATGCCGGGCGCTACGATCCGATCGTCGAGGCGCCGGAGCAATAACGCGGTCGGGAACGAGCGCCGCGGCAGCGGGTTGAAATCAAGGGCGCTGAGGCCGATCTGAGGGTCCTCATGACCTCTCGCGTCTTCCAGGCTGCCTGCGTTGCGCTTTTGCTGTGTGCCACCGCGCCCGGTCCTGCCTTGGCCCAGGGCTACAATGGCTATCCCTATTCGATCATGACGCCGGAGCCGGGCACCGCAAGCCGTAGCGCGACGGCGCCCCAGAGACGGCACGGCGCGGTGTCGCGCGGCCGCGTCAGGCAGTTCGCCGCCCGGCCCGCGCAGGGCAACCGGCTTGCCGCGCGAGGCTCCTCCGGGTCGGTCCTGCCGACGCCGTTGCCGCGAACGCCGCTCATCCCGCCGGAGGGTGGGGGCGGCGTTCGGACCGTTCCTGCGTTGCCGCGGGAGCAAGGTCCGACCGTTGTGCCGGGCGTCGGAAATATTCCCAATCTGCCGCACGGCGCCGAGACATTCCAGGACCGCGCCTCGCGCTGCGCGTTTCAGCAGGGGCTCTATAACGTGCCGGGAACCGCAGGCACCCAGTACATGGGTGCCTGCGTGCAGTGACCTGTCATTGCAGAGCGCGCGAAGCGCGAGCCAGGACGATCAACGCAGCGACGCGTTGATCTTGTCCAGCGCCCCCGAGCCCGGGCAAAGCTCCTGCTCGCCGAGCGCATTGAGCGGCCCATCGACCGTATTGAGATGGCCGTGCAGGTCTTCGGAGTCCGGCGAGACGTAGAGCAGGCCCGTCACGATCTGGCCCTGGGCAGCGTGATGCTGCAGGAAGGTCATGGCGGCCAGCCGGTCGTGCACGTCGTATTCGGCATTGACCTTGCGCAACGCGAGCGTCGTGCCGTCGTGCTGCTCGACCAATTCGACGGTGCCCGGCGCGTAATCGACGTGGATCGGCGCGCGGCCGGTCATGAAATCGAGAAAATTCACCGCCTCGTTGTGCTCGCGCACGTAATCGAAGCTCTTGGTCGAGCCGGCGTGGTTGTTGAAGGCGACGCAGGGCGAGATCACGTCGATGAAGGCCGCGCCCTCGTGCTCGATCGCGGCCCTGATCAGCGGCGTCAGTTGCTTCTTGTCGCCCGAGAACGAGCGGGCGACGAACGAGGCCCCGATTTGCAGCGCGATGCCGACCAGGTCGATGGCGCTGTCGTTGTTGATCAGGCCGCGCTTCGATTTCGAGCCGCGGTCGGCGGTGGCGGAGAACTGGCCCTTGGTGAGGCCGTAAACGCCGTTGTTCTCGACGATATAGACCATATTGACGCCGCGCCGGATGGCGTGGGCGAACTGGCCGAAGCCGATCGAAGCGGAATCGCCGTCGCCGGAGACGCCGAGATAGATCAGGTCCCGATTGGCGAGATTGGCGCCGGTGAGCACCGACGGCATGCGGCCGTGCACCGAGTTGAAGCCGTGCGAGTTGCCGAGGAAATAGGTCGGCGTCTTCGACGAGCAGCCGATGCCGGAGAGTTTTGCCACCCGGTGCGGCGCGATCGACAGCTCGAAGCAGGCCTCGATGATCGATGCCGAGATCGAGTCATGGCCGCAGCCGGCGCACAGCGTCGAGATCGAGCCCTCGTAATCGCGGTGGGTATAGCCCAGCGCGTTCTTCGGCAGGTCGGGATGATGGAATTTCGGCTTGACGACGTAGGTCATGGGGGCGTCAGTCTTTGTTGGAGCGGTTGTGACAGGACGACGGAAGAACGCTTGTTCTCAATCCGTCGGCCGGCGTCTGCCGTGCGTTCATGATACCACCTTGCGCAGCGGCGTGACTTTCAAGGCATCGATGTGGTCGCCGATGGCCCGCACGATGAAGCGCGCGGTGATCGGCGTGCCATCGAAATGCAGGATCGGAACCAGCCGCACCGGATCGATACCGCATTCGTTGACAACCAGCGAGCGCAGCTGGGCGTCGCGGTTTTGCTCGACCACGAACACGAAATCGTGCTCGGCGATGAAGCTCGTAACGCTCGAATGGAACGGGAAGGCGCGCACGCGCAAGCGGTCGAGGTGCTGCCCCTTGAGTTCGAGAATGTCGATCGCCTCGTCCATCGGCGGCGACGTCGAGCCGTAATAGATGACGCCATATTTGGTCGGCTTGCCGGCGGTCGCTTGCAGCGGGCGCGGCACCAGATCCTTGGCGGTCTCGAACTTGCGGATGAGCCGCTGCATGTTGTCGGCATAGGGCGCGCCTTCCTCGGTGTAACGCGCATAGCGGTCGCGCGAGGTGCCGCGGGTGAAGAACGAGCCCTTGGTCGGATGCGTGCCCGGATAGGTTCGGTACGGGATGCCGTCGCCGTCGACGTCGAGATAACGGCCGAAATCCTTGCCGGCCTCGAGGGCGGCCGCCGTCATCACCTTGCCGCGGTCGTATTTGCGCGCGTCGTCCCAGGCGAGCGGCCGCGCCAGCCGATGGTTCATGCCGATGTCGAGGTCCATCATCACGAATACCGGTGTCTGTAGCCGGTCGGCGAGGTCGAAGGCTGCGGCGCCGAACTCGAAGGCTTCCGTCGGGTCCTCGGGGAACAGCAGCACGTGCTTGGTGTCGCCATGCGAGGCGTAGGCGCAAGACAGGATATCGGTCTGCTGCGTGCGCGTCGGCATGCCGGTCGAAGGCCCGGCCCGTTGCACGTCGAAGATGACGGCGGGGATTTCGGCGAAATAGGCGAGCCCCAGAAATTCCTGCATCAGGGAAATGCCCGGCCCCGAGGTCGCCGTGAAGGCACGCGCGCCGTTCCAGCTGGCGCCGATCACGATGCCGATCGAGGCCAGCTCGTCCTCGGCCTGGACGATGGCGAACTTGTTCCTCTTGCTCTGCGGATCGACGCGCAGGCGGTTGCAATGGCGGGTGAAGGCCTCGGCCAGGGACGACGACGGCGTGATCGGATACCAGGCGCAGACCGTGGCGCCGCCATAGACCGCGCCCATCGCCGCCGCCGAGTTGCCCTCGATGAAGATGCGGTTGCCGACCGCATCGGCGCGCCTCAAGCGCAGGCCGATCGGGTGATCGTGATTCATCATCACCCAGTCGCGGCCGAGATGCAGCGCGTGCTTGTTGGCGTCGAACAGCTTCTCCTTGCCCTTGAACTGCTCGCCGATGAGCTTTTCGATCTCGGCGACGCCCATCTCGAGCAGCGCGGAGAGTGCGCCGACATACACGATGTTCTTGAACAGCTGGCGCTGGCGCGGATCGGTATATTCGCGATTGCAGATCGCGGTGAGCGGCACGCCGATGACGGTGATGTCGTCGCGGAATCTCGACTTCGGCATCGGCTTGGTGGAGTCGTAGAGCAGATACCCGCCGGGCTCGATCTCGCGCACGTCCTTGTCCCAGGTCTGCGGGTTCATCGCCACCATAAGATCGGTGCCGCCGCGCGCGCCGAGATGGCCGGCCTCCGAAATGCGCACCTCGTACCAGGTCGGCAGGCCCTGGATGTTGGACGGGAAGATATTGCGCGGCGCGACCGGGATGCCCATGCGCAGCACCGCGCGCGCGAACAGCTCATTGGCGCTCGCCGAGCCCGAGCCGTTGACGTTGGCGAACCGGACGACGAAGTCGTTTACGCTTTGGATTGGCATGCTTGTTCCGCGTGCGTCATGTCGATCAGGTATTTGGTCATATCCCAGGCGCCGGTCGGACAGCGCTCGGCGCACAGCCCGCAATGCAGGCACACGTCCTCGTCTTTCACCATGACGCGGCCGGTCTTGAGGTTGTCGGCGACGTAGAGATCCTGGGTGAGGTTCTTGGCGGGCGCCTGCAGGCGCGAGCGCAGCTCCGCTTCCTCGCCGTTCTGCGTGAAGGTGATGCAGTCCATCGGGCAGATGTCGACGCAGGCGTCGCATTCGATGCAGAGTTGGCCCGTGAAAACGGTCTGCACGTCGCAGTTGAGGCAGCGCTCGGCCTCCTTCAGCGCCAGCTCGACGTCATAGCCGAGTTCGACCTCGGCCTTGATGTCGCGCAGCGCCACGACCTTGTCGCGATGCGGCACCCGGAAGCGCTTGTCGAGCGTGATCTCGTTGTCGTAGCTCCACTCGTGGATGCCCATCTTCTGGCTCGACACCATGACTTGCGGCGGCGGGCGGACGTTGACGTCCTCGCCGCGGCACAGCCGGTCGATCGAGATCGCCGCCTCGTGGCCGTGCGCGACCGCCCAGATGATGTTCTTCGGGCCGAACGCGGCGTCGCCGCCGAAGAACACCTTGGGGTTGGTCGAGGCCATGGTGTTCGGATCGACCTTGGGCATGTGCCACTTGTCGAACTCGACGCCGCAATCGCGCTCGATCCAGGGAAACGCGTTCTCCTGGCCGACCGCGACCAGCACGTCGTCGCAGGGGAAATGCTCGTGCGGCTCCCCGGTCGGCACCAGGTCGCGCCGGCCGTCGGCGCCGCGCACCACCTTGACCTTCTCGAACACGACGCCGGTGAGCTCGCCGCCGTCGTGGGTGAATTCCTTCGGCACCAGGAAATTGAAGATCGGAATGTCCTCGTGCATGGCGTCCTCCTTCTCCCAGGGGGACGCCTTCATCTCCTCGAAGCCGGAGCGCACGACCACTTTCACGTCTTCGCCGCCGAGCCGGCGCGAGGAGCGGCAGCAATCCATGGCGGTGTTGCCGCCGCCAAGCACCACCACGCGCTTGCCGATCCTGTTGATGTGACCGAACGAGACGTTGGACAGCCAGTCGATGCCGATGTGGATGTTCTTGGCCGCTTCCTGGCGGCCGGGAATTTCGAGGTCGCGGCCGCGCGGCGCGCCGCAGCCGACAAAGATCGCGTCGTAATTCTCCGCGAGCAGCGCCTTCAGGCTGTCGATGTGCCTGCCGCCGACGAATTCGATGCCGAGACCGAGGATGTATTGGCATTCCTCGTCGATCACGCTTTCCGGCAGGCGGAATTTCGGGATCTGGGTGCGCATCATGCCGCCGGATTTCGGATCCTGGTCGAACACGATGCATTCGTAGCCGAGCGGGGCGAGGTCCCGCGCCACCGTGAGCGAGGCGGGACCGCCGCCCACGAGCGCGATGCGCTTGCCGTTCTTGCTCTCCACCGGCTTGGGCAGGCGGTCGCGGATGTCGCCCTTGAAGTCGGCGGCGACGCGCTTGAGCCGGCAAATCGCGACCGGATCTTTCTCGACGCGGCCGCGCCGGCAGGCGGGCTCGCACGGGCGGTCGCAGGTGCGTCCCAAAATGCCGGGAAAGACGTTCGACTCCCAGTTGATCATGTAGGCGTCGGTGTAACGGCCCGCAGCGATCAAACGGATGTATTCGGGCACCGGCGTGTGCGCCGGGCAGGCCCACTGACAATCCACAACTTTATGGAAGTAGTCCGGGACCGAAATATCAGTGAATTTCATCGGCTCCTCTTGCACGCAACGTCCCGCCGATGCTCAGGCGGTACGCACGCTGCTGCGCGGAAAGGCGTTTCCCCCTCGGGCGTGACCCGTCGCCGAATCCGGTGCGGATACTAGTCGAGCGAGGCGCGGATTTCCACCGCTTCTGCTTGTTATAACAACGTTTTGGCTCGGATCGACGTTAACAAAGGCGCGATTGGAAGCGCGGTTACCGGGAGAGACCGGGGCGTCGGCGCCTCGGGCCTCGCGGAACTGCAACGTATTGGATATATTGGCAATTTTGTGTCATCCCGGGAACCGCCGGGCAGTATTCGGGTGCCGCATGGTCGCGGTCATCCCGGCGCCAAGGCACTCGCGTTGTGAGTTTCGCTATGGTGTCATGACCTATGCGCAATCCCCTGGAAAATGCCGGCCCGGAGAATGCCATGGAGGCGGCGCGCCGCGGCGCGCGGCCGGTGCTTCGGCGCCGCTTCTACCGCGAGGCTACGGCCGTAGCCGCTGACGCGGGCGGCTTCGCGGTCGCGCTTGACGGCAAGCCGGTGCGAACGCCGGCGGGCCGCATCCTGGCGGCGCCAAGCTTTGCGCTCGCGCAGGCGATTGCGGCCGAATGGGAGGCGCAGGGCGACGTGATCGATCCGGCAAGCATGCCGCTCACGCGGCTTGCCAACGCCATCATCGACGGCGTCGCCGACGCACCCGCGCCGGTTAAGGCGGAAATCGAAAAGTATCTGTCGTCCGATCTCGTATTCTACCGGGCAGCGAGCCCACCGGGGCTCGTCGAGCGTCAGGCTCGCCACTGGGACCCGGTCCTGCTGTGGGCCCGCGAAGCGCTCGGCGCCCAGTTCAGGCCGGGCGAGGGCGTCGTCTACGTCGCCCAGCCCAAGGACGCACTGTTGGCTGCGGCGGCAGGCATTCCCAAGGATGCCTGGCGACTCGGCGCCATGCACGCAGTGACGACGCTGACCGGCTCGGCGCTCCTCGCGCTCGCCATGGCGCAGGGCCGGCTGTCGGCCGAGGAGGCGTGGCAGGCGGCGCATGTCGACGAGGATTGGAACATGGAGCAATGGGGCCGCGACGCGATGGCGCTCGAACGCCGGGCGAACCGCTTCGCGGAACATATGGCGGCGGCGACGGTGTTGAAAATGTAGCCAGCAACGCGCGCCGCTAAATCCCGGACGAGCACCGGCTGCAACGCCGACCCCGGATTTCGCGGCCGCCCGATCCGGGCTACGATGGCAAGAATTGCGGAATCGTCCGGGAGGATCTCATGAAGCGTCGCCAATTCCTGCAGGCGGCCGGCACCGGTCTTGCCGCCGCTGCAATCGCCAAGCCCGCCGTCGCCCAGTCCATGCCCCAGATCAAATGGCGCCTGACGTCGAGCTATCCGCAGTCGCTCGACACGCTGTTCGGCGCGGTCGCGGCCTTCGCCAAGGCTGTCGCCGAAGCCAGCGATAACAAGTTTCAGATCGAGGTATTTCCGCCCGGTTCGATCGTCCCCGCACTGCAGGTCGCCGACGCGGTGCAGAACGGCACGGTCGAAATGGGGAATACCGCGTCGTACTACTATTTCGGCAAGGATCCGACCTTCGCCTTTGCCACCGCCATCCCGTTTGGCCTCAACAGCCGCATGCAGACGGCCTGGTGGCATTTCGGCGGCGGCGCCGATCTGATGAACGAGCTGTACGCGAAGTACAATTTCTATGGGCTGCTTGCCGGCAATACCGGCTGCCAGATGGGCGGCTGGTTTCGCAAGGAGATCAAGGAAGTTTCCGACCTCAATGGGCTCAAATTCCGCATCGGCGGTTTCGCCGGCACCGTGCTTGCCAAGCTCGGCGTCGTCGCTCAGCAGATCGGCGGTGGCGACCTCTATCCGGCGCTGGAAAAGGGCACCATTGATGCCGCCGAATGGGTCGGTCCCTATGACGATGAGAAGCTCGGCCTCTACAAGATCGCGCAGTACTACTACTACCCCGGTTGGTGGGAAGGCGGCGCCATGATCCACAACTTCGTCAATCTTGCGAAGTGGAACGCGCTGTCGCCGAACTACCAATCGATCCTGACGACGGCAGCATCGATGGCCAATGAATGGATGCAAGCCAAGTACGACGCGGAGAATCCGCAGGCCTTGAAGCGGCTGGTCGCCGGCGGCGCGCAACTGCGCCCATTCCCGCCGGCGGTGATGGACGCCTGCCTCAAGGCGGCGCTCGAAGTCTATGGCGAAGTGTCGGCGAGCAATGCGATGTTCAAGAAGGTCTGGGATTCGTATCTGCCGTTCCGCAATGATCAGTATCTGTGGTGGCAGGTCGCGGAACTGAGCTACGACAGCTACATGGTGCGCAACCGCAATCGCACCTGAAAGCGGCGCGGGTTAACGAAGCCTGCGGCGCTCGGTCCCGGTAATACCGCTTCCCGCCCTCGGCCAAGCCTCATAAGATCGACCAGTCCCTGCTGTAGAGGGCGACGCTGGTCCGCGGTGTCATTCCGGCCTGGGCCATGAGGGAGGACTGAGATGAAACGTCGTGAATTCCTGAAAGCGGCGGGCGTCGGGCTGGCCGGCGCCGCCGTCGCCAAACCCGCCATCGCCCAGTCGATGCCCGAGCTCAACTGGCGGCTGACGGCAAGCTGGCCGAAATCGCTGGACACGCTGTTCGGCGCCTGCACCACCATAGCCAAGTATGTGTCCGAGGCGACCGACGGCAAATTCCAGATCCAGACCTTTGCCGGCGGTGAGATCGTGCCGGCTCTGCAAGCGCTCGACGCGGTGCAGAACGGCACCGTCGAATTGGCCCACACCGCGATGTACTACTTCATCGGCAAGGATCCAACCTGGGCGCTGTTCTGCGCCTATCCGTTCGGCCTCAACGCGCGCCAGCAGAATGCCTGGTTCTATGCCGGCGAGGGCCAGAAGCTGATCGACGAATTCGGCGCCAAGTACAATTGCAAGGCGCTGCTCGCGGGCAACACCGGCACGCAGATGGGCGGCTGGTTCCGCAAGGAGATTAACTCCGTCGACGACCTCAATGGTCTGAAATTCCGCATCGGCGGCTGGGCCGGCAAGACGATCGCCAAGCTCGGCGGCGTACCGCAGCAGATCGCCGGCGGTGACATCTATCCGGCGCTGGAAAAGGGCACCATCGACGCCGCCGAGTGGGTTGGCCCCTACGACGACGAGAAGCTCGGCTTCTACAAGATCGTGAAGTACTACTATTACCCGGGCTGGTGGGAAGGCGGCACCACCAACCATCTGCTGGTCAACCTCGCCAAGTGGAACGACCTGCCGAAGAACTACAAGGCGGTTCTCGAGACGGCCGCCGCCTACGCCAACGTCGAAGAGCAGGCCCGTTACGATGCGCTCAACCCGCAGGCGCTCAAGCGGCTCGTGGGCGCAGGCACGATCCTGCGTCCGTTCAGCCAGCCCATCATGGAGGCCTGCCTGAAGGCTTCGAACGAGGTGAACGCGGAGGAGTCGGCGACCAACCCCAATTACAAGAAGGTGCTGGAATCCATCGTGGCGTTCCGCAACGATGAGAATCTGTGGTGGCAGGTCGCGGAATACTCCTACGAAACCTTCATGATCCGCACCCGCGGCAAAAGCTGAGCGGGTGCAGCTCTCGGAAATGAGGACCGGCGACTAACCGGTCCTGCAAGGCCCCGTAGCTTCGGCTCCGGGGCCTTTATTGTGTCGCAGTCAGTTTTTCGGCTGGCTGAAATCGAGCGGCGGCGCTTCGATCTGCGGGATGTCGATCTGGATCTTGTTGAGATCGACCTTCGAAGGGCTTTCCAGGAGCGCCGTTACGGTGATGGGGAACGCGATCACGAGCACGACCATGATGAGCTGCAATCCGACCCAAGGCAGCGCTCCCCAATAGATGTCCGAGCTCTTGACCTCCCGCGGCGCCACCCCGCGCAGATAAAACAGCGCGAAGCCGAACGGCGGATGCATGAACGAGGTCTGCATGTTGACGCACAGCATCACGCCGAACCAGATCAGCGCCGCATCGGCGCCGACCACGGGGGTGAGTATCTTCTGCGCCACCGGGGCGATCATGGGAAGGATGATGAAGGCGATCTCGAAGAAATCGAGAAAGAACGCCAGGAAGAAGATGAAGAGATTGATGACGACCAGGAATCCCCACACGCCGCCGGGCAGCGAGGTGAGCATGTGCTCGATCCAGGCGCCGCCGGAGACGCCGAGGAAGACCACCGAAAAGCAGGTCGAGCCGATCAGGATGAAGACCACCATCGCGGTGATGCGCATGGTGGTCTCGTAGCCTTGCCGGATCAGGCTGCGGAGTTCCGGAATGCGCGCCGCCTCGATGCAGATCCAGGCGACCGCAAGATAGGTCACCGCGAAAGTGAGCTTGAACACCAGCCCTTGCGAAAAGAACACCCCGACGATGGTGCCGATGCCGGCGGTAACCAGGCCGATCAGAAAGATCTTGTGACCGGTCGAGCTGAACTGCTTGTGGTGCGTCACCGCCAGCACGATGGCGCCGACCGCGCCCATAGCGCCGGCTTCCGTCGGCGTGGCAAGGCCGAGCATCATGGTGCCGAGTACCACGAAGATCAGCACCGCCGAGGGAATGATGCCGAGCAGGCACTTGCGCCACAGCGCCCAGCCGGTCAGCGTGCGCGCGTCCTTGGGCAGCGGCGGCACGTCTTGAGGCCGGAAAATTCCGAGCACAAACGTGTAGCCGGCGAACAGCGCGATCTGGAAGATCGACGGCCCCCAGGCGCCGAGATACATGTCGCCAACCGATTTGCCGAGCTGGTCGGCCAGCACGATGAGCACCAGCGACGGCGGCACCAGCTGCGTGATGGTCCCCGATGCGGCGAGAACGCCGGTCGTGTAGCGAATGTTGTATCCGTATCGGATCATCACCGGCATCGAGATCATCGCCATGGCGATCACCTGGGCGGCGACCGTTCCGGTGATGGCGCCGAGGATGAAGCCGACAATAATGACCGAATAGCCCAGGCCGCCGCGGATCGGACCGAACAGCTGGCCCATCGAGTCCAGCATGTCTTCGGCAAGGCCGCAGCGCTCGAGCACGGCGCCCATGAAGGTGAAGAACGGGATGGCCAGGAGAAGCTCGTTGGACAGAACGTTGCCGAAAATGCGCAGCGGAATTGCCTGAAGGTAGCTGAGGTCGAAGAAACCGTGCTGGATGGCAATGAAACCGAAGGTGAAGCCGAGCGCCGCTAGTGTGAACGCCACCGGATAGCCGAGCAGCATGAACACCACCAACCCGCCGAACATCAGCGGCGGCATTGTTTGGAGCGTGATCATTACTGCGTCGGCCTCTCATACTTGGCGTCGAGACTCACGATGCCCTTGAGAGCGGCGGCGCGCTTGATGACCTCGGAAACGCCCTGCAGGGCCAGCATGGCGAAGCCGGCCGGCAGGACGAATTTGATGGGCCAGCGCAGCAGGCCGCCGGCATTGCCGGACCACTCGCTGGTCTGATAGGCCTCCAGAAAAAACGGCCAGGACAGGTAGCAAAGCAGCAGGCAGATCGGAATGAGGAAGACCAGGGTGCCGATCAGATCGAGCCAGAGCTGCCCGCGTTCCGACAGGAACAGATAGAAGATCTCGACGCGGACGTGTTCGTTGCGCTTGAGCGTGTAGGAGGCGCCGAACATGACCATGACGGCGAACATGTACCATTGCACTTCGAGATAGGCGTTCGAGCTGATGCTGAAGGCATAGCGCGACATCGCATTGGCCGCACTCACCAGGCAGCAGAGCAGCACCAGGAAATTGCAGACGTTGCCGACCTTTTCGTTGACCCAGTCGATGGCCCTGCTGATCGACAGCAGCGTTTGCAAGACCGCTCCTCCCCAAGCCCCGGTTTCAGCTGTTCTCGCTTGATGATCCCGAAATCGGAGACGGCCGGCGCGTTGATCGCGTCGATGACGCCGCACAGCTTGAATGCGCGCGCACGCTTCCCCTCGCCGGCGGCGTTGCCGCTCCGTGGATAGCCGGCCTGCTCCCGGGGCCGGGTCGCAGAGGCCACCTTAACAGGGATAGCGCGCTCGCCGTCAAGTTGCCGGCCAAACCCCGCGACAATGCGTACAGGGGAGCGGATTGGGCGTTTGCCCAAAGTCTCAAAGGCTGCGGTGGCTGCCGTTGCCGGTCAGCCGCCGGTCACGCTCATATGGCGGGCCAGCGCCGGCCGCCGGTGACGGCGATCGATGATGAAATCGTGGCCCTTGGGCTTGCGCGAGATTGCCTCGTCGATGGCGGCCAGCACGAGATCGTTGCCTTCAGAGGCGCGCAGCGGCCGCCGCAGGTCGGCCGCATCCTCCTGGCCGAGGCACATATAGAGAGTACCGGTGCAGGTCAGCCGCACGCGGTTGCAGGATTCGCAGAAGTTGTGCGTGAGCGGGGTAATGAAGCCGAGCAACCCGCGGGTCTCGACGACGCGAACGTAGCGCGCCGGGCCGCCGGTGCGATGATCGATATCCTCGAGGCCATAGCGCTCGGCAAGCCGCGCGCGCACGATCGACAGCGGCAGATACTGGTCGAGCCTGCCCTCGCCGATCTCGCCGAGCGGCATCACTTCGATCAGCGTCAAATCCATGCCGCGATCGTGGGCCCACTCGATCAGGCGGGGGAACTCATCCTCATTGACGCCCTTGAGGGCGACCGCGTTGATCTTGATCTTGAGGCCGGCGGCCTGCGCGGCGTCGATGCCGTCGAGCACCTGGTCCAGCCCGCCCCAGCGCGTGATGGCGCGGAACTTCTCGGCATCGAGCGTGTCGAGCGAGACATTGATCCGCCGCACGCCGTGCGCCTTGAGTTCAGCCGCATGTTTGCGCAGCTGCGAGCCGTTGGTGGTCAGCGTGAGCTCGTCGAGCGCGCCGGAGCGCAGGTGGCGCGACAGCGAGCCGACAAGCGTCATGATGCCACGGCGCACGAGGGGCTCGCCGCCGGTGAGGCGAAGCTTGCGCACGCCGCGCGCGACAAAGGCCGAGCACAGCCGATCGAGCTCTTCGAGCGACAGCACGTCGGCCTTCGGCAGGAACGTCATGTTCTCCGCCATGCAATAGACGCAGCGGAAATCGCAACGGTCGGTGACCGAGACGCGCAGATAGCTGATGGCGCGGCCGAACGGATCGATGAGCGAGGCCCGCCCGCCGCCGTCCATAACGGCGGCGTCCACGCCGTCTGTTTGCAAGCCGCCTACGCTGTCCATCGGTACCTGTTCCCGCAACGATAAGGTTCCGCGGCGCCAACGCGGGGTCCTGCACTTGTTGAGATAATGCTGAATTGTGCCGGATAAAGCCCTGAACGTCCACAACATCCCGCGCTACGCCAAATCCATTCGCGGTTCACGCGCGGCGAATGATCCATGTGCAATGTGGATCGCCGGCGCGCTCGGTGATGCGATCATCGCGCCGGGGGCGGTGGGACGTCCGTCCCGTCTTGCGGTGGAGGAGGTCTTTTGGGTTTGGCGGCCTTTGCCAGGCTTTTCCGGGCTTTCGGCGGCGGCCCTCGCGGTGGCTCCGCCGCCAGCATTGAGACCTCCACTGGGTTGGGCGCGAATTCCGGCGTCGGGAAATCCAGTCCGCTGCGATCGGGCTGGCGCACGTCCACCGGCACGGTCAGCGGCGCGAAACCCTCCATGGCGAACGTCACCTGCTGGGGGGTCAGCGGCAAGGCGAGAGAGCAGGGGGTCCGGCAGGTCCGGCCCTGCGCGCTTCGCACTTCGGCGCCCGGCGGCTCCGATTCGAATTGCAGGGTCCCGACCGGTGGTCCCGAAGAAAACGAGGGAATCGACACCCAATCGGGCATGCCTAACGAGGCGCCCGAGCATCCCGCGAGGGCAGCGCCCATGACAGCCGCAGCGGCGGCGACGTAGAGTCGAGACCGAGACATGACCCTTTCCATCACCCACTCAAACCTAGGCCCGCGGGGCACCTTGGTAAAGAGCGGCCATTTGCGTAGCTGCGGCCATGAACCCGCGCGGCGCCCGATCGGTTCCCTGGTCAGTTCGGCGAAAATTAAGCGAATAGAATAGCTTACGAGCTTGCCGACCAGTGAGGAGGGCCGCGTGGACCGATCGCGAACAGCGAGCTGTTAAGGTTAATTGCCTTCACCAAATCACGCCGAGGCGACGCCGCGCGCACCATCCTGGAGGTCGCCGATGGCCGCCGGCAGGTCGGCGAACGTGCTGATGATCCGGTCGGGCCGCAAGCTTGCGATGGGAACGTCCGTGTAGCCGAAATCGACGGCGATGACCGGCAGCTTCGCCGCGCGGGCGGTGCGGATGTCGGTCCCGGAATCGCCGATCATGATCGCTTGGTCGAGCTCGCCCCCGGCGCGCAGGATGGTCGAGCGAAGAATTTTCGGGTCGGGCTTCTGCACGCCGAAAGTGTCCTGGCCGCAGATCGCCGCAAACCGCCGGGCCAGGTCGAGCTTCTCAAGGAGCCGCAGCGCCAGCCATTCGAGCTTGTTGGTGCACACGGCAAGCCGATGGCCGGCTGCCGACAGGCGATCGAGCGCCGGCTCAAGCTGCGGGAACGGACGCGAGCGGTCGGCGATATGGGCGGCATAATGCGTAATGAAGCCGTCGTACATGCGATCGAGCTCCGCGGCCGGGCACTCGCGCCCTTCGAGCGCCAGCGCCCGTTGGATCATGCCTTTGGCGCCGCCGCCGATCAGCGTTCGCGCGGTCTCGAACGGCACGGCGGACAGCCCCTGCTGCGCGAGAATGTAGTTGAGCGTATCGATGAGGTCGGGGGCGGTATCGATCAAGGTGCCGTCGAGATCGAAGACGATGGTGAGCATGCTTGTGGCCTAAAACCTTATCGATCCTGATGCAATCGGGACCGCCAAGGCCCTAGAAAGGCGGTCTGAACCCCGCTAGAAACCGGCCATGGACGCCGAGGCTCACAAACGCGCCGCCGCCGCCCGTGCGGTCGAATTCGTGCTGCCGGGCATGCGGCTTGGCCTCGGCACCGGCTCGACCGCCAGGCACTTTGTCGAATTGCTCGCGGAGCGGGTGCGCACGGGGCTCGATGTCGTGGCGGTGCCGACCTCGGAGGCGACCGGCGCGCACGCGGCCCAACTGGGCATCGCGCTGACCAGCCTGGACGAGACGCCGCAGCTCGACCTCACGGTCGACGGCGCCGATGAGATCGCGCCGGATTTGACCTTGATGAAGGGCGGCGGCGGGGCGCTGCTGCGCGAAAAGATCGTGGCCGCGGCATCGGACAATCTGATCGTGATTGCCGACGAGACCAAGTGGGTCTCGACGCTGGGCCGCTTCCCGCTGCCTATCGAGATCGCCCCGTTCGGCGCCACCGCGACCCGCCTGGCGGTCGAGGATGCCGCCGCCGAGATGGGATGCCCGGGGCCGGCCGCGGTGCGCAAGACGCAAAATGGCCATGCTTTCGTCACGGATGGCGGGCACTGGCTGCTGGACGCCCAGTTGCAGCGTATCGGGGATCCGCCCGCGCTCGCGACCCGTCTCGCCGCGGTTCCGGGCGTCATGGGACACGGCTTGTTCATCGGCCTCGCACGGATTGCTATTCTGGCCGGGCCGGATGGGGTGCGTCTCGTCGAGCGGTCCTGATCCAAGTCACAAGGGAGTGCGCCTATGATCCGCAGATTGTCCACGCGCTATGCCACGATTGCGCTCGTCGCGATTGCGGTGCTCGGTACCGCCAAGCTCGCGGTCCAAGCGCAAACCCCGTCGCCGAACGCGATTCTGGTCGCCAAACAGATCGTCGAGATCAAGGGCATCAAGGACTTGTTCGGACCGATCGCGCGCGGCGTGGTCGAGAAGGCCAAGGCCACGCTCCTGCAAACCAACTACATGTGGTCGAAGGACATCGACGAAATCACGGCGAACCTGCACAAGGACTATGACTCGCGCTCCAGCGAAATCGTGGATGCGGTCGCGCAGATCTATGCCAGCCATTTCACCGAGGCGGAATTGAAAACCCTGCTGACATTCTACAAATCGCCGGTCGGCCAGAAGATGCTCACCGAGGAACCGAAGGTCACGGACGAAAGCATGGTCGACGCGGCGAAATGGGCCGACAACCTGTCCGGAGACGTCATGGCGAAGATGCGCGTCGAAATGAAGAAGCGCGGGCACGATCTCTAGCGTTCCGCTCTGAGCTTGCCCTTCAGCAGCATGTCGGAATACGACGTCGATCTGTTCGTTATCGGTGGTGGGTCCGGGGGCGTGCGCGCCGCCCGCATCGCCGCCCAGCACGGCGCCCGCGTGATGCTCGCCGAGGAGTATCGTCTCGGGGGCACCTGCGTCAGCCGCGGCTGCGTGCCGAAAACGCTGCTGGTCTATGCGTCGCGCTTTCGCGCCGAGTTCGATGACGCCGCCGGCTACGGCTGGACGCTCGGGCACGCCACATTCGACTGGCCGACTTTGATCGCCAACAAGGATCGCGAAATCGCAAGGCTGGAGGCGGCCTACCACGCAACGCTCGAGAAGGCCGGCGTCACCATCGTCAAGTCCCGGGCGACGCTTGCTGACGCCCATTGCGTGCAATTGGCCAACGGTGATCGCCTGCGGGCGGCTTATGTCCTGATTTGCACCGGCGGGACGCCGAGCTATGGCGACCAGATTCCCGGACTGGAGCACGCCATCTCCTCGAATGAGGCGTTCCAGCTGCCGGAACTGCCGCGCCGCGTGGTGATCCAGGGCGGCGGCTATATCGCGGTTGAGTTCGCCGGCATTTTCGCCGGCCTCGGCTCGCAGGTGACGCTGGTTTATCGCGGCGAGAACATCCTGCGCGGCTTCGACGACGAGGTGCGCCAGCATCTGCGCGCGGACATGGAGAAGCACGGCATTCGCGTGATCACCGGCTGCAAGGTCGCGGCGATCGAGCCGGCCGGCGGCCATTTCTCGGTGCGGTTCTCGAGCGGCAATCACGTTACCGCCGATCGCGTGATGTTCGCCACCGGCCGTGCGCCGAACGTGACCGCGATGGGGCTGAAGGAAGCCGGCGTCGAGATCGCCAAGAACGGCGGCATCGCCGTCGACGAATATTCGCGCACCAGCGTCGAGAATATCTACGCGGTCGGCGACGTCACCAACCGCGTCAACCTCACGCCGGTCGCCATTCGCGAGGGCCATGCCTTTGCCGACACGGTGTTCGGCGGCAAGCCCACGGCGGTCGATCACGCCAACGTGCCGACCGCGGTGTTTTCCGATCCCGAGGTCGGCACCGTCGGCCTCACCGAGACGCAGGCCCGCGCGCAGCTCGCGCAGACCGACATCTACAAGGCGATGTTCAAGCCGCTCAAGGCGACCTTGTCCGGCCGCGACACCACGGTGCTGATCAAGCTCGTGGTCGACGGCTTGAGCGATCAGGTGGTCGGCTGCCACGTCGTCGGCGAAGGCGCGGCCGAGATCGCCCAGGTCGCCGCCATCGCGGTGAAGATGGGGGCGTCCAAGGCGGATTTCGACGCCACCATGGCGCTGCATCCGACCACCGCCGAGGAACTGGTCACGATGCGCCAGAAGAGCGCGAGCTACGCCCGCGCCGCGGCTGAATAGGCCGAAAATCCGGCCGAATCGCCGGGCTGTCGCCGCATCCGGCCGCCGTGTATAAGTCCGCCTTTCATCGTCGTCCTGGGGCGGCCGCGCAGCGGCCTCGAAGGAAAAGGCGATCCCGGCCCTGCGAGGCTTCCCCGATCAACTCGGGGGTCAGCGGGACGGGTATGGAGGCAAGTCCATGCGTTCCAACGCGACGAAGTGGAGCTCTGATTCCTGGCGCTCGAAGCCGATCGTCCAGGTGCCGGACTATCCCGACGCCAAGGCGCTAGCCGACGTCGAAGCACAGCTTGCGACCTTTCCGCCGCTGGTTTTTGCCGGCGAGGCGCGCAACCTCAAGCGGGCGCTGGCGCAGGTAGCGGCGGGCGACATGTTCCTCCTTCAGGGCGGCGACTGTGCCGAGAGTTTTGCCGAGCACGGCGCCAACAATATCCGCGATTTCTTTCGCCTGTTCCTGCAGATGGCGGTGGTGCTGACCTATGCGGCGGCCTCGCCGGTGGTCAAGGTCGGCCGCATTGCCGGCCAGTTCGCCAAGCCGCGGACCTCGCCGACCGAGAAGCGCGGCGGCATCGAGCTGCCGGTCTATCGCGGCGACATCATCAACGGCACCGATTTCACGGCCGAGGCGCGCATACCCGATCCGCGGCGGCAGCTGGAGGCCTACCGGCAGTCGGCCGCGACCCTCAACCTGCTGCGCGCCTTCGCCGGCGGCGGCTATGCCAACCTGTCGAACGCGCATCAATGGATGCTCTCCTTCGTCAAGGACAGCCCGCAATCGAAGCGCTATCAGGATCTCGCCGATCACATCACCGAGGCGCTCGGCTTCATGCGCGCCTGCGGTGTCGATCCCGCCGTCCACACCGAGCTGCGCACCACCGATTTCTTCACCAGCCACGAGGCGCTGCTGCTCGGCTACGAGCAGGCTTTCACCCGCATCGATTCGACGACCGGCGACTGGTACTGTACCAGCGGCCACATGGTCTGGATCGGCGACCGCACCCGGCAGGCGGACCACGCCCACGTCGAGTTCTGCCGCGGCATCAAAAATCCGCTCGGCTTGAAGACCGGCCCGTCGCAGAAGCCAGACGAGCTTCTCAGGCTGATCGATATCCTTGATCCGGACAACGAGCCGGGCCGCCTGACGCTCATTTGCCGCGTCGGCGCCGACAAGGTCGCCGATCTGCTGCCGGCCATTGTGCGCGCGGTGAAACGCGAGGGCCGCAACGTGGTGTGGTCGTGCGATCCGATGCACGGCAACACCATCACCTCGGTGACTGGCTACAAGACCCGCCCGTTCGACCAGATCCTCAAGGAGGTGCGCACCTTCTTTCAAGTGCACGCCGCCGAAGGCACCCGCGCCGGCGGCGTCCATCTGGAAATGACCGGGCAGAACGTCACCGAGTGCACCGGCGGGGCCCGCGCGATCAGCGATGAGGACCTCAACGATCGCTACCACACCGTGTGCGACCCGAGGCTCAATGCCGAGCAGTCGCTCGATCTCGCCTTCCTGCTTGCCGACCTCCTGAAGTCGGAGCGCCAGGGCAAGGCCAAGCCGCTGCCGGCGGTAGCGGGACTGTAGCGGACGGCAAGTCGACCGCTCATCCCCGCGCCGGCGGAAATCCAGCGCCGGTCCCCGCTTTCGCGGCGGCGAGCGGCACGCTACACCATCGGCATGAGCGAGCACCCCGCATCGGCATGAGCGAGCGTCCGGCCGACCGTCTGGCCATTGCGGTGGCGCAGCTCAATCCCATCGTCGGCGATGTCGCCGGCAACCTCGATCGCGCCAGGCGCGCCCGCGCCGAGGCCGCCCGCGACGGCGCCGATCTGATCGCCTTTCCCGAGCTTTTCATCGCCGGCTATCCGCCGGAGGACTTGGTGCTCAAGCCCGCTTTCCAGGCCGCCTGCCGCGCCGCCGTCGAGGCGCTGGCGCGCGACACCCGCGACGGCGGTCCCGCCGTGCTGGTCGGCGCGCCCTGGGTCGAGGACAACAGGCTCTACAACGCCTATGCGCTCCTTGCCGCCGCGCGGATCGAGGCGATCCGTTTCAAGGTGGACCTGCCGAACTACGGGGTCTTCGACGAAAAGCGCGTCTTCGCGCCCGGCCCGTTGCCGGGCCCCATCGTCATCAAGGGCGTGCGGCTCGGCATTCCGATCTGCGAGGACATTTGGGGCTCCGAAGTGGTCGAGTGCCTGGCGGAAACTGGCGGCGAGATTCTGTTGGTGCCGAACGGCTCGCCCTATTGGCGCGGCAAGACGGAAGAACGTCTCAACATCGCGGTCAATCGCATCGTCGAGTCGGGGCTGCCGCTCATCTACATCAACCAAGTCGGCGGCCAGGACGAACTCGTGTTCGACGGCGCATCGTTCGCCCTCAACGCCGATCGCTCGGTCGCGTTTCAGCTCCCTGAATTCCAGGAAACCGTCGTGACGACGCAGTGGGTGCGCGCGGACGGCACCTGGCGGTGCGCGCGCGGGCCGATGACGGCGGCGGCTGAGCCGGATCAGGCTGATTACATCGCCTGCACAATGGGGCTTCGCGACTACGTCGATAAGAACCGCTTCAGGGGCGTCGTGCTCGGCCTGTCGGGCGGCATCGATTCGGCGCTGTGCGCGGCGATGGCGACCGATGCGCTCGGCGCGTCTCGCGTGCGCTGCGTCATGCTGCCCTACCGCTACACCTCGCAGGCTTCGATCGACGACGCCGCGGCGGTCGCCAAAGCGCTCGGCGTCGGCTACGACATCGTTCCGATCGAAAGCGCGGTGCACGGCCTCGAGGCGGCGCTGGCGAAGGTCTTTGCCGGCGCGGTGCGCGACGTCACCGAGGAAAACCTGCAGGCGCGGGCCCGCGGCACCATCCTGATGGCGATCTCGAACAAGTTCGCCGCCATGGTGGTGACGACCGGCAACAAGTCGGAAATGTCGGTCGGCTACGCCACGCTTTACGGCGACATGAACGGCGGTTTCAACCCGATCAAGGACCTCTACAAGACCGAGGTCTTTCGTCTGGCGCGGCTGCGCAATCGCTGGAAGCCGCACGGCGCGCTCGGCCCCGCCGGACCGGTCATTCCCGACAACGTGCTCACACGGGCGCCGAGCGCGGAACTGCGCGAGGACCAGACCGACCAGGATACGCTGCCGCCCTATGAGGTGCTCGACCAGATCCTGGAGCGGTTGATCGAGCGCGAGGAGTCGATCGCGACCATCATCGGCGACGGGTTCGATCGCGACACGGTGATGAAGATCGAGCGCATGCTCTACCTGGCCGAATACAAGCGCCGGCAGGCGGCGCCGGGCGTCAAGGTGACCTTGAAGAATTTCGGCCGCGACCGGCGCTATCCGATCGTCAATCGGTTCCACGATCCGGGCACGCCCCCGGCCTGAATCCGCGAGCGCTTGGCGCGTCTTGTCGGGCTTGAATGAACTTTACCGTGTCGACATGAACGGCGGCCCCACGGCTCGCACGGCGCGCTTCTTGGGATCGGAATCGGCGTCGTCCGCCGGCGGCTGCGACGCCGCCGTCGCGGCGCTCGCATTCGGCTGGCTCGCGGCGGCGCCGCCGACCGGCTGCTTGCCCACCGGCGCTTGCGACAGGGCCTTCGCCTTCTGGTCGTTCACCACGATGTCGCCGCTCTCGATCGTGTTGCTGTCGTCGGCATTCTTGAGCGCATCCGCCCAGCTCTGCCCCGGCCTGCGGCACGAGCAGGCGGCGGTGAATTGCTTGCGGTAGAGGAAGGCGTTCGGCAGCGCGGTGTAGGGTTGGCCGCTGGCCGACACCGCCTGCTGCATGTCCTCGCCCGGATTGCGATACGAGTACAGCGTGACTTCGGAGGCGGGACACAGCCGCTGGCAGGTGTGCTGGTCGTCGGCGAACCGGCTCGGTACCGTCGAATACGAAATCGGGAAATAGAAGCCGTCGCATGCGCGCACGCAGACCGTGCGATAGGTGCCCGACGGCGCGCCGTCGCCACCCGGGTTGACGATGGTGCCGCCGCCGAATAGCGCATCGAAGAAGCCGCGAGGCCCAGCGGTGTTGGCGGCGGATGCATACTGCGCGCCGCAATTGTTCTGCGCCAATTGCCCGATAAGGGCGCGGCGCTGGCCGTCCTGGTCGACATTGCCGCTCTTGAGACGCTCTAGGTCGCTCGTCACGCGGTCGAGATTGTTGCGCATGTCCTGGATTTTCGCGGTGAGCGGCCCGCATTGCGGCGACCGGCTCTGGAACAGCGAGAAAAATCCTACGCTCTCGCAGTTTTCCCGGCGCGATTGCGCGACGACGCGGTCGAGTTCTGCCTGCTGCCTGGCGGCGGCATCCTCAGCGCGCTTGACCTGGTCGACATGCGCGGGGTCGGACGCGCCACGGTCCATGGTGGCGAGTTGGCTCTCGAGCCGCACGCATACCGGGTTTGAGGCGGTCGCCGGCGCGGGCGCCGGCTGGTCCGGCGCGCCTTGAGCGGCCGCGCTGGCCGTCAAAGCGAGCACGCCGAGCACGGCGTGGCCGAGACCGCGCAGCTGTTTCATCATTTTGGGTCCCGACACCGGCTCCAATCCGGGCTTCGGATCAAGCCCGCCAATGGTGACTAAAGTGTGAAATTCTCGTTTCCTCCCCCTCAAGGGAGGGGGCCGGGAGACAGAAAATTACTCGGCATCCGGCTGGTTTTCGGGGCGGGCGCGCTCGAAGGCCGGCAGCACCAGGCAGGCCGCGTCGACGGCGACGATTTTGGGGAACTTTTCCAGGGGGACTTTCAGCCGCCGGGCATTGTTGACCTGCGGCACCAGGCACACGTCGGCGAGCGTCACGGTGTCGCCGCAGGCAAAGGGCGCGGGCTTGATCAGCGCTTCGAGCGCCTCGAAGCCGGTAATGACCCAGTGATGGTACCAAGCGTCGATCGCGCTCTGCTCCTGCCCCATGGTGTGCTTGAGGTAGCGCAGCGGGCTCGTGTTGTTGAGCGGGTGGATGTCGCAGGCGACGATCTCGGCGAGCGCGCGGACTTTTGCGCGCGCGATCGGGTCCTTCGGCAGCAGCGGTGGATCGGGGTGCGTCTCGTCAAGATATTCGATGATGGCGAGCGACTGGATCAGCACATCGCCGCCCGGCGTGACCAGAACCGGCACGCGCATCTGCGGATTGACGGCGCGGAATTCCGGCCGCTTGTTGTGGCCGCCGTCCTTGACCAGGTGAACCGACGCCGTCTCATAGGCGATACCCTTGAGATTGAGCGCGATGCGCACCCGATAGGCAGCGGACGAGCGGAAATACGAAAAGAGCTTCACGTGGCGTCCCTGTGTCGTTGCCGAGCGGCCCCAAACGGCCGAACCCGGAATCCATATCCACGAAGCAAGACGTTATCAAAGTGACGCGGGATCATTCGCCGTAGCCCTCGTCCGCGACCTCGGCGACGAGCTGCGCCGATCGATCGGTGAGCTTCTTCACCGCGCGGTCGAACGCGTCGCGGTCGGCCGGCGGCAGCATTTCGGTGAGGCGCTGGGCAAAGTCGAGGGCGTGCGGCGCCAATTCATCATACATCGCCCGGCCGGGCGCCGTGAGCGAGAGGAAGGATTCGCGCATGTCGGCCCGGTTGGCGCGCCGCACCAGGAGCTTTCGCTTCTCGAGCAGCGCCACCGCCCGCGACACCTTGGTCTTGTGCATGTGCGAGTGGGCGCCGACCGCCTTTCCGGTCATGACGCCGTACTGGCCGAGCGTGACCAGCACCCGCCATTCCGGAACCCCGATCCGGTAGCGCCGCGCATAGACCTGCGCCAGCGCCTGCGAGACCAGGCTCGCCACCACCATGAGCTGGTACGGCAGGAATTGTTCAAGCTTCAGCGGAGCATGTTCGACGGCCGATGGTGCGCCTGCGGTGGGCTCGTCCGCGATGTCGCCGTCGCTTGCCCGCTGACCGCCCATGGCGCGCCTTTCAGCGCCGGCGGCCCAATCCAAGCTTGCGGCGCGATGGCGCGAAGATGGCCGAACTCGCGGCGCCGCGCAACGGCGCCTTGCGCCGCCTTTTGAAGCGGGCAGCGCCTACGCGCCGATCGCACGCGTTGGAGCGCAAGTTCTTGCGGCGAGCCGCCCTCGTGCTACGCTTGCGCGCCGGCGCCGGCCCGAGAGCGGCGCCATCCGTCACGGGGAGGCAATCCATGTCCGAAACGGCGGCACCGCGCCCATACGTTCCGGCGTTCACCGGGATTTACAACACCTTCGAGCCGATCGCGCTGCCGCTGTTGCGCTTCGTGATGGGCTTGGTCCTGGTTCCGCACGGTTGTCAAAAGCTGTTCGGCTGGTTCGGCGGCGCGGGTTTTGAGAAGTTCACCGAAATCTTCGACAAGAACGGCTGGCACCCGGCGGCATTCTGGGTGGCCGTGGTGGCACTGACCGAGACGGTCGGCGGCCTCATGCTGGCCTTCGGTTTCCTCACGCGCTTTGCGGCGGCGGCGATCCTCATCTTCATGCTCAACGCGATCTGGGCCACGGGCCACCGCGGCTTTTTCTGGTCGCAAGGCGGGCTCGAATATTCGCTGATCATCGCCATGGTCGCGCTCGTCTTCCTGATCCGCGGCGGCGGCAGGTACTCGATCGACCACGCGCTCGGCTGGGAATTGTAGGCGCGCTGAACGGGCGTGCTCCCTGCTAGCTCCCCCGGGTACGGGGAAAGCAGAAGGAGCCGCGGCCAAAATATCGGCGAAAGATTAGCGCGAGCACTCGATCGCGACGAAGTCGTTGCAGGTGCCGCCGTGACAGGAGCCGGGCCCGCTCGCGGGAATGGCGCCGGTGATGTCGTCGCGGTCGACCTTGCGGAACGACACCGCCTGGGCGTATTCGCGCGACTTGCAGTACGAATTCGCCACGGCCTCGCCGCAGGTCCCGCCCGTCGCGAGGCAGCGGTCGACGCCGTAGGTGCCGGCATTGTTGGCAATGATGAAAACGCGCTTTTCCGCCTGAGCGGCGACTGCGCCGAACAGCACGGCGGCGAAGGCAGCGGCCGCGATCACGGAACGCATGGAATCCCCCACTGGGCTACCCCGAACTCGGTGCCTGCCTCCCGCAACCCCACCGGCGGCAAGCGGATGGAAACGCTAAGATTGCGACGACGGAGTTAAAGTTTCGCTAACTGGGCGACAATGTGCGGCTGTCCCACGTTTCATGGCCGACAACGCGGCTGTCCCACGTTTCATGGCCGGCAACAAGGCGGCCGCGCGGCGATCGCACCGCTTTTGCGCCCTGCCGTGCGCTTTTCCCGGCGAGCGTGGCTTTGCGGTGACTCCCGGTGAGATCTTGACGCAACGCCGCGCCTCGACCATTGTGCGCGCCATGAACGGCCTTATCCTGATCTGCGGCATTTGCCCGGAGATTATTCGCTAGCGACAGCGCGCTGGCTGCGGCCGTCTTTATCTCAGCATCGAGACCAACAGACGCCCGGCCAGCAGGCCGATGGCGTACTATTCGATTCCGCAGGGTTCGATTGGCGATGGAACTCAAGCTCTACGATACGCTGACGCGCGAGAAGCGGGTTTTCAAGCCGCTCGATCCGACCAATGTGCGCATGTATGTGTGCGGACCGACGGTCTACGATTTCGCCCACATCGGCAATGCGCGGCCGGTGATCGTGTTCGACGTGCTGTTCCGCCTGCTGCGCCATCTCTACGGCGCCGACCACGTCACCTACGTACGCAACATCACCGATGTGGACGATAAGATCATTGTTCGCGCCGCCGAGGAATATCCGGCGCTGCCGCTCAACGAA
>Ga0182024_10001727_pt1 | contig 55477 bp, 42 predicted proteins | sample P32metaG_FD_120480 | JGI IMG/M metagenome (GOLD analysis project Ga0182024, IMG submission 120480) | Permafrost microbial communities from Stordalen Mire, Sweden - P3-2 metaG (Illumina Assembly) | ecosystem: Environmental > Terrestrial > Soil > Wetlands > Permafrost | place: Sweden: Stordalen...
CTCCGGCTTGATCCGCAGTCATTTGAAGTGCAATTCGCCCAGGAGGAGTTGCTGGGCTACACCGGAAGCGAGGGCGCGGAGAAGGAAAAACTCCTCCGCCAGCTGCGCCAGCGCGAGCCGCATGAACAGCGCGTCCTGCGGGCCCTGGCCTCGACCCTATCCCGCCAGGGCCGGGTCGACGAAGGGGCCGCGCTGGACGATGAGTCGGCCGCTCTGCCCGGCGGGGATCCGCTCGCGCTCTACAACAAGAGCTTAGACTATTGGTTTGTCGGGCGAACGCCGGAAGCCGACCTGGCCATGCAAGCGGCGATCGCGCAAAAACCCTTCGCCGGCGCCCTTTTGATGAGCGTCTGGTTCCAGACGGTACTCCACGGCGACCTCGCCGGTGCGGAAGCGACGCTGGACCGGATTCCGACCGCCGATTTGGAGGAAGACCGGGGAGCCTACTTCGCGTTCTATGTGGAGTATCTGCGCCGGAACGTGGATGCGGCCATCGCCCGTCTCAGCGCGGTGCCGCGCGATTGGCTCAACGACAATTGGATGACTGGCCCCAAGGACCGGCTGATCGGCGATGCGCTGCACCTCGGAGGACGCCAAGATGCGGCCAAGGCCATGTGGCAGCAGGCGCTCAAAACGGTGGAAGCGCGGCTGGTGGCTGAGCCCACCGACCGAACGTTGCTCTTCAATCGGATCCTCCTCCACGCCGACCTCGGCGATCGCACGGAACTTCAACGCCAATTTTCGCTGCTGCTCCAAATGGATGGCTATGATCCGGCCGGCGAGGTGCCGCTGCCCCCCTGGGTCGCGCGGATTTGCACCGCGCTCGGCCGCAAATCCGAGGCGATCCGGGTCATCGCGCTCGGCCTGAAAGACGAACGCCACGCCGTTTACTACACCGCGGCGAGGCTGCGCCTGGATCCGGAATGGGACTCGTTGCGCGACGAACCGGCGTTTGGCCAGCTGATCGCTGCCGCCCAGGCGGCGGAGAAATCCGCCGTCAAGCCAGTTACCCCCTAAAACTGACCCCGGCCCAGAACTTTTCCCATGAAACGTGCATCCCCCTGGCTGGCGGTCATTTTCTTCCTCGGCTGCGTTGTGCTCGGCTGGTGGGTGCTCGATCTGCGCTCTGAATTGGCGCGGGCGGCCTCGGCCCGCGATGAGGCGGCCACCGTCAGCCACCGGCAGATCGTCGATCTGAAGCACCAGCTGGTGCAGACCAGGGCCACCGCGGCGAGCGCGGCCAAGCAGATCGCGCAATTGCAGCAGACGGCGGGCGCGGGACCGGCCGCCGGGACCCGCAGCGACATGAAAGTCATCCACCTCAGTGACGTTCTCAGAGACCATCCCGAATATGCGGCCCTGCAGGCAATGGATGCGCGCCGGAATGTGGAGCGCACCTATGGCGTGGCCATCGACAGACTCAATTTGACCCCCGAGCAGCGCGCCAAACTGAAGGCCCTGCTGGTCGAGCGCCAGATGTCCAGTACCGACGCCATGGTGGCCGCCCAAGCCGCCGGGATCGAACGGGGCACTCCGGCGTGGCAAGAGGCAATGAAGCAGTCTTCGCAGGACGTGGAGCAGGGCATCAGCACCCTCCTGGGGCCCGGAGGGCAGGCCACCTGGCAACAGCTCCAGCAGCGCACCAGTTTTGAAAATCAGGTTTCCAACAATTTTTCGCCGGACTTTGCGGCGGCTGGAGTGGCGCTAAGCGCCGACCAAAACGCGGGTCTGGTTCAGGCCATGGCCGATGCCAGCTATGTGGGCAAAGACGAATCCGGCCGCCCCCAGAATTACAATGAGCCCGATCCGACCACCGGGATCACGCCGCATCAGCAGCGCGTCCTCGATGCCGCCGCCCAGGTGCTGACCCCCGCGCAATTTCAAATCTTCAAGGCGGACCAGCTGGCGCAAATCCAACAGCAGGCGATATTTAAACAGTATACCCAGGGCGCCAGCGGCTACATGATCGTGCCGTGAGCGCCGCGTGGCCCGCCCCGACGCGGCGCCATCTCCGAATTAGGCGCCGTCGTTATTTCGTCGCCAGATGCCAATGGCCGCAGATTGGGCAGCGATAGGCCAAGCGCTCGCGTTCCACCCCCGCCAGCAGCGCCGCGTCCAGCGCGTCCGCCTGCGAGCGATAGCGGCGCTTGCGCGCGCAGGAATGCCGGCGCTCTTCGGGCAGCGGTCGCTTCATCGGCCCAACCCGTGCCGTCCCCGGGCGGCCGCGTGCAGGTGAAGCGCTGGGAATAAAATGATGCCGGACACGGCTGCCATCGTCAGGTTCGTGATCCCCAAGTCAAATGCGACCGGCTGGGTCCGCAGCCGTGCCAACGCCGCGATCGCGCGGGCTTCGCGCGGCGGGACTACGGCCCGGGAGAATGGCCGCCCAAAGTCCGTTGCACCGGATCGTCGGCCGGCGAGAGGGTGGCGGCCCACTGGGCCGCGGCGACCGGATCTTGCCGAACCCAGCTCCGCGCCACGGTCTCGAGCGCCGCCGCGCGCGCCGCCGGGTCGCCGAGCCCATCGGCCAGCTGCGCGGCCAGCTGCGGCTCATCCGCGACCGCCGGCTTCAAATAGACCTGAACCCACTGGTCCCTCTCGGGACCGGCCGGCAATCCCTCCAGCCAATGGCCCGCGGCCGCGGCGTCCGCGGTGGCCCAGCGTTCGATCACGCGAGGAACCGCCACGGCCTTGAGCGCGCTCCCCGCGGGCAGCGCCGTCGCCCAGGCGGCGGCCGCCGCCGGGTCATTGGCCGCCCACGTCGAGGCGAACCGTCCGCCGACTTCGGCCATCGACGCTTGGGCCGCCAGGCCGCCCAAATAATCCGCCACCAAGCCGGGATCCACCTGGGCGAGCGAGGGCAAAATCCCGCGCAGCGCGTCCGCCCGATCGGCCTCGCCCGCGAGGCCGCCGGCCCAGCGGACAGCCGCTGGGGGATCGGCGTCCGCCCATGCCTTGGCCAATGCGGTCAGCGCATAGCCGCGGTCTGGCCCCGCGGACAGCTGGAGCGCGCAAACCGCCGCCGCCGCGGGTGAGCGGCGGGCCCAATCGCGAAAGATATTGGGATTGGGACCGCCAAACTGGATCGCGGCCGCCGGATCGACGGTCGCGAGCTCGCGCGCCAGAAAAATCTTCACCAGGTCATTCTGGTCTCCCGTCGGGCGGGATTGCCACCAGGCGACGGCTGGGCGCGGATCCAATTCGGCCCAGCGCTGGACCAGAAACGACCGCAGGGTTGCCAGCCCGCGGCTGGGCGCGCGGCCATCCAGATAACCGAGCGCGCGGCGCATGTCCGCCGCCCGGAGGTGGCCCAGAAATGAGACAAACTCGGTCGGATGTTTCGACCACGTCTCTTGTTGGAGAATCCGGTCCAGTTGCCCTTCAATATCCGGGGCGGCCGGCGGGGCGGCCGTGGCTGACAGCCGGGCGCCCGCGGGACCGGGACCAGGACTCGAATGCCCGACCAGCGCCTCAAGCCGCGCCCCAACGGCCGCCCTCCAAGGCCCAATTGCTCGGCGCTCACGAACCGCGAGCAAACCCGCCGCCAGTCCCGCGCCGACCGCGACGACCGTTTTCAATTTAAGCGAGGTAAGGAGCGCACGCGCCGTTGACCCGGCGGCCGCCCTGGTCGCCGCCGCTCCGGCCAAGGCGGCCTGGGCAGCGACCGCGGCCAGGCCCGCGGGCGCGGCCTGAATGGCGCCGGCGCACGCCGCCGCGATCGCCGCCGCCGTCGGCGCGGATCGCCCGGTAGGCGCGCACTGCCGGCGCAGCTTCTCCAGCGCTCGGCCGACGAGCTTCTGCGCCGCATCCTCGCTGATGCCCATCGCCTGGCCGATCGCCGCCAACGGCGCCGACTCGAAATAGCGCAGTACGAGGGCGTCACGATCGCGCGCGGGGAGCCGTTCCAGGGCCTGGTCAACCTGGTGCGCGAGCTCTGGGTCCGCGAGCCGATCGGCGGCGGGGGCATTCATGGCGGCAGCCTTTTGTTCGCGCTCCCGGCGCCGGCGTTCGCCGCGAATGACGGTCGCCGCCCGGAAGCAAGTGTGATGATGCAGCCAGCCGCCCAATTGGACTTCGGGCGGGAGCGTTTTGGCCTTGGCCGCCAGATCGATGAAGACGAGCTGGGTGACGTCCGCGGCCAGATGCCGGTCCTCGCCCAGGCGGCGCGCGGCCGTCGAGTATACCCAATCGACGTAGCGGCGCACGATCTCCGTGAAGGCCGGGCTGTCCCCCGTGCCGGCATAGCGGCGCAGCAGCAGGGCAGTCTCGGTGGCATGCATTGGAGATAAGAAGCCGGAGTGGGGAGCAAATCCGACCCGCATCATCCGAAAAAAGCGACCATTCTCGGCCCGCAGAGGAAGCGCCCTTAGAATTCTGGGTCGCAGTAACCGCCGATCACGGAGGTGTCCAAGTAACGCGAGGCGGCAGCGGCGACGATGGTCACGCCGCATGGTGGCAACCCAAACGATTTCAAATGCGGAGTTGCTACTATGAGTTCATGCTTCGCCGCCCGCTTTTCATCTGGGTTCTGGTTGGAATGGTCTCTGGGCGGCCGGCGGAGCCTCCGCTGACCCCTCCCGCTCCGGCGGCCTCCGTCACCGCCGCCAAACCCGAGACTGAGCTCGCTCCGCTCCTGCCACTGCATCTTCCCGGTTATGATCTGCGGGTGCTGGACATCAAAAAGCCGCTGCTCTTCAACGTCGCCGGAACGTGGGTGGAGGTGTCGGTGCCCATTTTTTTCTACCTGGCCACCCCGGCCCACGACGAAGGCGTCAAGCGCCTGCGGCAGGTGGCGGAGGATTTGCGCCAGCTGACCCGCAAGCCGGCCTGGACTAGCGCCGAGCTCAGCCGCGTCCAGGCCGACTTGGAGGCCGCCGCCGCGTTGCTCGCCCAGCCGTGAACGCTCCCGCCGGCCATGCTCTTGGTTCGCTATCATCGCCAGCTTTCCCGCTCGATCTACATCTGGGGCATCTTCACGCCCGGCGATTTTGGGCTCCTGATCATCGCGCTCGGTTTCAATATGGCGGTCCTGGGCAGCAATGCCGGCATGGTGGCAATCCTCGGCGGCTATCCGGCTTATCTCGCCGCGTTCCGGCTGGGCCGGCCGGCCGGCCACGACGCGCACGCGTTCCGCTCGCTCCTCATCCCGCGCCTGTTCCGTCCCGGCCGCGATGAACGTCCCTCCCCCTTCCATGATCCGTCCGCTCCAACGAAAATTCCACCGCACCAATGAATTGGACGGGGCGACGCTCGATCGCGAGCTCTCGCCGCTCGCCCTGGCGCATGGCGTGGTGATCAATCAGGATCGCTCTTTGGGCTACGGCTTCCGGTTGGACGCGCCCTATACTCGCACGCTTTCGGACGAGGCGATTCAGGGCATTTACGACAGCGTGGCCGGGCACCTGAACGCGCTGCCGGAGCACTTCGACTTGCAGGTGATCTGGACCCAGCACGCGCGCACGGCCGAATTCGAAGCGCGGCTGGGCCAGCTCCCGTTTTCGGCCGGACTGGTCGGGGAGGTCCAGCGCGAGCAGCAGCAAAACCTGCTGGGCCTCCTGCGGGAAGGCAACCTGCGCTGGATTGAGGTGTATTTGATCCTGGTGCGGAAGCTTCCCGCTGCCGAACTGGCCCGCGGCCCGGGCCCCGCCGCCCCCGCCGGCCCATGGGCGCAGGCGCGCCGGTGGTTCACCGCGGCGCGCGAGCGCTGGCAATACGACCAGGCGCAATTTGCCGCCGCCACCGCCGAACTGTTGACTCACGCCCGCGCCTTGGCCGCCGTGCTCGACCGCTTGGGCTGGGGCCCGCAGCCGCTCGACGACGATGCGGTCACCCGCCTGTTCTTCCAGCGCTGGAATCCCCGGCAATTCGAGGCCGGGTCGAGTCCCCGTCCGGCCGCGGCGGCGGCCGGCATTCCGTTCACGGAGCGCTTCGCGCACAGCAGTTTTCGCTGGGATCCGAGCGGCAAGGAGTTGACCGCCGGGATCGCCGAATTGGATGGGTGGTACCATGCCGTCCTGACGCTGTACGAGCCGCCCGAGGATCTCGCCCGGCCGGCCTTTGACGAACTCCTGCTCCTGAGCGGGCTTTTCCGGACCGAAATGGTGGTCAACGTGGAGCGCGGCGACCGGGAGCAGCGGCTCAAGCGCTTGAAAACACTCCTGCGCCAGCGCCAGTCCGATCCGGCCACCGCCAACGACCCGGCGGAACGAGCGGCGACGGCGCAATTGACGCAAGAATTGGAGGAAATGGGCGCCCAGTCGGAGGGCACCTGGCGAGCGGCGTGCTACCTCCATTTGTGGGCACCCCAGGAGGCGGCGCTCAAAGAGCGCATCGCCAACGCCATCAGCGTGGCCCGCGCGCGCGATGCTGTCTTCATCCACGAGCGGCGGGCCCTGTGGCCGTATTGGCGGGCGATGCAGCCGTTCTGGACGCAGGACAAGGACCGCTTTCGCCTCCTCGACTATTCGACCCGGCAACTGGTGCGCATCCTCCCCCTGTTCGGCCAGCCGACGAATCTCCCGCCGGGCAAGGCGATCGGCGTGCTCTATCAGACCGCCTCCCGCAGCCTCTTCAACTGGATCGTCCCGGACGAAAGCCTGTTTGCCAATCCCCACCACCTGATTGTGGGGGGAACCGGTTCGGGCAAATCGGTCCTGGAAGACGAGAACCTCATCGCGATGCGCCGGCATGGCGCGAAGGTCATCATCATCGATTTGGGCGGCTCCTTCGTGAATTTCTGCGAATCGAGCGGGGGCATGTACATCGACTATGACATCAAGAGCCGCGCCAATCGCCTGAATCCCCTCTGGTTGCCGCCCGGCACGGTGCCGGATGCCGAAATCCTCCGCTCGCGCGCGCTGTGGCTCGAGGGCCTGGTGATGGAGCGCAGCCAGCGGCTGTCCGGCGAGGCGCTGGTGCTGCTGGAAGGCGCCCTGCGCCGGGCGTATTTCCGGGACTTGCAGGAGCCGGTGTTCCTGCGCCAGGTGCGGGCGGCCCTCCTGCGCGACGAACACGGGGCCGCGCTGGCCCAGCGGCTGTCCCTCTGGTGCGAAGACGGTTCGTTCGCCAATCTGTTCGACGGCCCCTCGCAGGTCGACCTCTCCGCGCCGGTGCTCGTCTTCGACCTGAAGCGGGTGATGCACGATCAACGCGATGCGGATCTGGCCCGGGTGATTTTCAACTCGATTGTCGGCGCAGTCTCCAGCCTGGCGCTGGCCCGCTCGCCGGAGCCGAAGTTTCTCACCTTCGACGAGGCGGGGATGATGCTCAAAGACGAGGCCACGGCCGAATTCATGGAGTATTGCTTCCGCACCTTGCGCAAAACCGGCGTCGCCGTCTGCGCGATCTCCCAAAGCCTGGAGGATTTTCTCGTGCACCCGCGGGCGCGCAATGCCTTCGTCGGCGCGGCGGACAATCTCTTCGTCCTCAAACAGGACAATCCCGACAAGGCCCGCATCATTGCGCGCGAGAAGGCCTTGTCCGAGGCGGAGCTGCGCCACATTCAGGCGGCGACCACGGTGCCGGGCAGCCACGCCGAATTCCTCCTGATCCAAACGACGCCGCATGGCCAGCGCACGCTGCATTTGATCAGCGGGTCCACGCCCCTCAAGTACGCCTTCACCGCCAATTCGCCCGAGGACCGGCGCGCGCTGCGGGGCTATCAGGAGGGAGGCCGGTCCCGTCCCGATGCGGTGCGGCAGTTTGCCCGGGAGCACCCCCGCGGCGTGGTTTCCTCCCGCTTGCTATCATCCGGCTAAGTTCAAACATGCGCACACTCCTCGGCCTCGTTTTCCTGCCCTGCCTCCTGGGCGGTTGCTCTTTAGCTCCCGGCAATCCGTCCGCCAGCGGCCGCCTGGGCGCGGGCGAGGTGGCGGGATTGGGTGCCGCCACGGCCGCCGGCGCCATTCTCGGCGATAAACTCGGGGGCACGCCCGGCGCGTTCATCGGCGGCGGGGCGGGCCTGGTCGCCGCCGCCGCGATCGGCAACGCCCTTGCGCAGGCACCGGCGGACCCGCCGGCCGAAGCCGCCCGCCGGGAGGAACGGCTGAAAATCATGCAGCGCTATTGGTATGAACACACCGTCGCCGGTCCGGCCGGCCCCGGGGGAGAAGAGCCGCTGTTTCCGGCTCCGCCGGACGACGCGCCGCTGACATATCCGGCGGGCCTCTACGATGGCATCCGCTTTGCGCCCCGGACGGCGACGGAGCCGGGGATCATCGAACCGTTCCGCTAGCCGGCACGCCGACCATGACCCCGCTTCGGCTCTCGCCTGGGTGGCTCGCCCTCCTGCTCGGCGCCTTTCCCGTCCAGGCCTGGGCGTTGTTCGGCGTGGGCGACATTGTCTTCGATCCGGCCAATGTCGCCCAGACCATCAACGTGCTCCGCCAGGCGGAGCAGCAATACGACCGGCTGGGTTCGCTGCTCGGCGTGTCGACCCGGCAATTCGACCAATTGGTGCAGCTATCCTCGGCGGTCGGAGATTCCAGCGAGTCGGCCGGTTTCGGCCGGGTGCTTTCCGGCGCCGAATTGCAGGCGCTGGTGCAGGCAACCCCCGGCCTGGAGAACGCCGACCTCGCGCAGCTGCTCAACCCCAACGGGCAATTGGACGCCTTTCTCGGCGTGTCGCTGCCGCAGTGGACCCAAGCGGTGGAGAATCCGACGGCCTACTATCGCAACCAACTCATCGCTCCGGCGCTCGCCCGATTAGGGCAATCCGCCGGCTGGAGCGCCCCCACCCTGGCCTACGCCCAATGGTACGCCGCCCAGTCCCCGGAGGACCAGGCCAATCTGGGTTCACGCGCCGCCTCGGACCTGGCGCAGCTCCTGAATCAGGACTGGCTCCAGGCGGCCCAGGTTCGGCGGGTCAATCTCCAGGCCCTCGCCGCCGGGGGACGGGCGGCCGAACTCTCGGCGGGGCAGGCCGCCACCCTCGCGGATCAACAGCACGCCCAGGCGCAGATGAGCGGCCGCACCAATCAGATCCTGCTCGAAGCCGCGGCGCAAAACGGCGACGCCCAGGAAGCGGCCGTGCGCACGGCGGGGGCGCAAAGCCGGTTGCTGGAGGCCCAGGCGGATGCCCGTCGCGACGCCGCGGAGATGGCCCTCGATGTGGCGCAGTGAACGATGGGCGCCCTCGGCAGCGCCGCCATCGGCGGCACGACGCTTTCGGCCGGGATCGCCGACGCGCAAGCCCAGCTGAGCCAAGCGCTGGGCGGAGCGCCGGGCTTCGGCTCGGACCAGTTCCAACAGTTCGCGGCCGCCTATCGGGCGAGCAACGGCGGTCCGCTGCTGACGGTGCTGGGTTTCAATCCGTTCGCGCTCGTCGCCACCGGCGCCTTTCACCAGATGTACTGGGCGGCCGTGGTCCTGTTTCTAGGGGTGATGACGCTGGCGGCGATGCAGCATGTGCTGGCCGGCCGCTACACCGTCCGGGGGCGCCACCCGCTCGCCGGCCTGGCGCAGGTTTATTTCCGGCTCCTGGTCGGCGTCCTGGTCATTAGCAACACGCCCCTGCTTTACGGCGCGCTGATGACCGTGAACAGCGTGTTGTCCCAAGGCGTGCAGGCGATGGCAAGCCAAGCCGCCGCCGCCCTCCTGCAATCCGGCGGCATGGGGACCCTGACGCTCGCCCAGGCGCGAATGGAGGCCGTGCGGGATGCCGCCGCGCGCCGCGCGATCGCGCTCTATCCGGGCGGCGCTTCCCGCGCCGAAATGATCGCGGTCGGCCAGTGGTACGACGCCATGGCCGCCGCCGTCAATGCCGGCCTCGCCGCCCACCAGCTCGCGGGCCAGCTGCCGCTGCTGGCTGCCGCCGTCTGGTCCGACGCCCAGCGGCCCGACGATCAGGTGGTCGCCGAGGTGGGCCGGGCCGTCGTGCAAAACTTTGGGCAACTGGTCGCCGACTTGGGCGCGCTGCCGGCGGGCAGCGGCGCCCTGACGATCGACTTCCCCGGCGGCGCCGGCACGTCCCTGACGCTCCTCTCGGACGCCTTGGCGGCGGACGACGCGGCCGCGGGCCAGGCGCTCACCCTGCCCAACACTCCGTCCAGCAGCGCGGCCTTTGAGGCCGCCCGCCAGCTTTACGGCAAAAACGTGCTCGCCCACACGCTGGCCTATCTCGACACCCAGCTGCTGGCCGTCATCGCCGCCTCGCCGACGCTGGCGCAGCGGTCGCGCGCCTGGTTCGCTGAAACGGTGGAGCAGGCCGCCGCGGCCGCCAGCGGCCTGCTCGCGCCCTGGCGCGCCGCCGTCGATTGGGTCGCCCGCAGCCTCGGGGTCATGTTGACCCGCATGGTGGCTTTTTTCTTCACCGCCGCGACCGGGGTGATGATTGAAATTGAGCTTTTCATGATCGTGCTCGCGGTGCCGCTGTGGCTGATGCCGGCGACCGAAGGGGCCTTTCACGGCATCCTGCGCTCCCTCGTGAGCCTGAGCCTCGCCGTGCCGGCCTATCAATTCATCATGCTCTTTGTGGACGCGCTCATGGGGCTGGTGCTGAAGTACCTGCTCTTCGGCCCGGCCGCCTCCGGGTCGGCGGCCCCGGGCGCGATCGCGGGCGGAGCTGTCTACCTGACCGCCGCCGCGCTGGCCGCGGTCGGCAGCGGAGGAGAAATGGTCGTGCTGGCGATGGTTTGCTATCTGGTCGCCTACGTTTTTCTGGCGATCTATGTGGCCTGGAAAACTCCGCAGCTGGTCGCGGCCGGGGTGAAAGGCGCGGGCGCCGCCGGGCAGTTTCTGTCGACCTTCGCGACCGGCTTGATTTCCGGCGCGGCGGCGGCGTTCGCCACGGCCGCTGTTGCCACTGGCGGGTCCGGCTTCGGCAGCGGCATTTTCGGCGGGGGCGGCTCCGGCGCGGGAGCGACCCGCGGAACTGCCACGACCTATTCCGCCGGTTCCGCCGCCGCGCGGTCCGGCCCGCCCGCGGCGGGGCGCCCCAGCCTGGGTGCGACGACCGCCCGATCCGTGTCCGGCCCGGCGGCCGCTCCCCCCGGGCCTTCCGTTCCCGCGCCCGCGCCGCCGATTCCGCGCGTCCCGGGATCCCCCTGGCGGCAGACCGCGAGCTTTGGCCTGCGCACCTTCGTCGACTGTCTCCAGGCCGATTCGCCCGGCGAAGGGGCCGCCATCGCCTTCAAAGCCCTCGAAAATCATCGCAAGCAGCAGGAGAAGGAAGCGGAAGCGCGGCACAAATCGGACCAGGCGGCCGCCAAAGCCGCGGCCAAAACGCCGCCCCGGACGAAAAAAACGAAATGAAAGCGCGGGGTTGCTACCATCCGCATCCTCATCAAAGCGCACGGCATTCTCTTCCTCATCGGCGCCCTCGCCCTCCGCGGGGAACCGCTCACCCTCTCCGGTCCGGACCTCGTTCTCTGCGGCCGGGGCGCCCCCTATCAGCTCGCGGGAGCCAGTCCGGGGAGCGGTTTCCACTGGCATCTGGAGCGCGAAGAGACGGCGGGGCCGGCCGGGATTTGGAATGGAAACGCCGGACGGACCTCACTCACGCTCGCATTCGCGGACGGGCCGGGCGCCTATCGCCTTTGGGCCCAGGAGGAGGCGGGGGCGGAGTCAAACTGCCTGGAAATCACCGCTCTGGCCGCCGAGCCCTTGCCGGCGCTGCCGGAGGATCTGCCGCAAGCGCGCATGGAAACGGCGTTGCCGGCCGTTCCGGTCATCTCGGCGCTCGCCCTGGCCGCGGGCGCCCAGCCCGGGCCGCCTTCCCTCCCCCGCGCGGGGATCCCGGGCGCCCTCGCCGCCCCGCGGGAGGAGCCGGCCCCGATCCCCGGCGTGCTCCGGCCCGATGGCCATGACGTCATCGATCTGGTCGCCGCCACGCCGCCGCCGGAACCGGAGCCCGTGCCCAATCCCTTCCGGGCCCGTCGTCCGCCCAGCGCCCCACCGCGAGAAGTGCCGCTCCTCGTCAGCGCCGTCCTGGCCGGGGCCGAGGCGGGCCAGGGCTGCAGCGTGATCAACGGCCAACTCGTTTCCGTCGGCGAGCCGGTGGCGGGATTTACCGTGACCGCGGTCACGGCCGATGCCATCGAACTGCGCAACGAGCGCGCGACGCTGGAAGTGCCGGTGCAAGACCGCCCGGTGCTCCTGCGCCTGCCGCACTGAAGCCGATGGCTGAATTCGCAACCATCATCGTCACGGCCACCGGCGCGCGCCGGCGGCGCCGCGTCGAGGCCCGCGACGAGGCGGACGCCCGCGCCCGGGCGCGGGCGGACGGATACTTCATCGCCTCGATCCGGCCGGTCCAGCCGCGCCGGCGGCTCGCCCGGGTCCGCCTCCCGGCCGCCCAGGTGATCCTGTTCCTGCGGCAGATGGAGATGCTGCTCTCTTCCGGCATCCTGCTCGCCGAGGCGCTGCACTGCCTCCAGGAACGGTTCCCCGACCGGCGGACGCGGCGGCTACTGCGGGAAATCCATAGCCAGGTCGCCGGCGCGCGCAGCCGCCTCTCCGCGGCGCTCGCCTGCTATCCGCGCACCTTCCCGCCCGCCGCCGTGGCCGTGATCGCGGCGGGCGAGGACGGCGGCTCCGCGCTGCTCGCCGAACGCTTCGGTGATTTGGCCGAGCGCGTCGCGTACGAGGACGCCCACCGCCGGCAGATCCGGCGGGCCTGTGCCTACCCGCTGTTTGTCATCGCCCTGACGCTGGGCTTGCAAGCCCTGCTCCTGGGCCTGGTGTTCCCCCGCCTCGAGGAATTGCTGCGTTCGCTCGGCGGCGAGCTGCCGCCGCTGACCCGGGGCGTGATCAGTGCGGCCGCCTGGACCCGGCGCTGGGGGGCGGCCGCCGGCGGCGCCGCCGCCGTCCTGCCGATCCTGATCGCAATCCTGCGGCGATTCCCGCGGCCGCGCCGCGGGCTGGACGGCGCCTTCCTGCGCCTGCCGGTGATCGGCCGCCTGTATCAGGAATTCGCGGTCGCGCTGATCAGCAAGATCTACCGCTCCTTGTACCAGGCGGGCCAGCCGGCGCCGGAAATCCTGGCGGCCTGCGTCCCGCTGGTGGGCAACGCCGCCCTGCGCGCCGGCCTGCAGCGGGCGCGGGACGAGGTCATGCAGGGCGGCGCCACGCTTTCCAAGGCCCTCGGCGCCACGGGTCTTTTTCCCCCGCTGGCCTGCCTCGCGGTGGAGGTGGGGGAGCAAACTGGCCGACTCGGCGACGCGCTCGAGCGCGTCAGCGTCTACTACCATGCCCGCGCGCGGGAGCGCCTGGATTTGGCGATCAGTCTCATCAATCCGGTCCTGACCCTGACCGTCGTGGGCGGCGCCGGCCTCATCATGATTTCGTTCTTCCAAGCCCTCTACCAAATTGTCTATGCCGCCCATTGAACGCCGGCCCGCTTTCACCTTGATCGAACTGGTCGGCGTCTGCGCCGTGCTCGGTCTGCTGCTGGCCGTTGTCGCTCCGGCCGTCGGCTTCCAAATCCAGCAAGCGCGGGCGGCGAGCGAAGCGGCCGCCCTGCGCGCGCTGGCGGCGGCCGCCCAGGCCTCGTTCGAATCCACCGACCTGGAGGGAACGAATCTGGCGGCGCTCCCCGGCTCCATCCCCTCTGACGTCGACGCCACGACCTTTTCGGTTTCGACCGATCCCCAGTCCATGCCCGCCACCACGCGGGCGAGCGACTGGTTCGCCAAGCTCACCCGCCAGCTCGGGGACCTGCCGACGCCGGGCCTGGCGCCGACGGCTGCCGTGCAGCCGCGGGTGGCCGCGGTCCTCACTAACGCCGATCGCAACAATCGCCTTTGCCTCCTCGGTCCGGCCAACGAGGCCGGACAACAGCGTTTTCTCCTGCTGTCGCTGATGGCGGCCCCGGGGCAATTGGCGCTGCCCGCCTGGCCCAACCCGGGCAACCCGCAAGACCCGGCGAATCTCGCGCTCTTCAACGACACGTGGAACACGGATTGGACCAACCCCGCCTCCGCCCTGCCCCCGACTTGGACCGCCGGCCTGACGGCCGCCCAAATCGAAGCGTGGCAAGCCGGGCCCGGCGCTTTGGGGCGCCTGTGCGTGCAGCGGATCGTTTGCCCTAAATTTTCGGTCACGATCAACAACACCCATCCGACCGACCTGTGCACCGTGTACTATAATTTCAACGGGACGGAAGCCGGCAATTCGGCGAGCATCCCCGCCAACGCCGGGACGTTCGTCATTCCCGGCCTCTACGCCGGCCGGACAATCCAAGCCTACCGCGGAGCCGCCGCTCCCCCCTCCGGCCAGATCTTCGCCCAATTCATCCTGCGCGATTCCAGCGAGATCACCCTGCAGGACTGACTGACCGATCACAGCCGCCGGGGAGACGCCGATTTGGCGGATGCGGCTGCCGGCCGGCCTTGTTGCCCGCCGCGGGCGCCTGCTCGTCGCCGGCTCCGAAGCCGCCTTCCGGCAGAGCGGGGACACGGTGGAGCTGACGGTGCCGTCCATCCTCGCCCACGAGGTCGTGGGCATCGACACCGCCTAGCCCGAAGATTTCATGAACACGGCGAATCTTGTCCAAAATGTCGGACCAGGATGGACCGAGATCGACCGAAGGTGGCCGTTTCAGGCCATCGAGGGAGATCGAGGCCCATTCTGCCTGACATTTTGGACAAGATTCGCCGTGCTTCATGAAATCTTCGGGCTAAGCCCCGGCGATCTGCCGCTGGATGACTTTCAGCAATTCCTGGGGCGGGCACGGCTTGGGCACGATGTCCATCACGCCCAACCCCGCCAATTCGTGCCGCTTCTTTTCCTCGTCCAGGCCGCTCGTGGCCACGATCCGCAGGGCTGGATTCAGGGCGCGGAGCGCCCGGATCAGGGCCACCCCCCCCATCACGGGCATGATCGCGTCGGTGAGCACGAGCTTCACCTCGTGCCGGCGCATCATAAAGACCGACAGCGCCTCGCGGCCATCCGGGGCCGTCACCACGCGGTAGTTGTGCTTTTCCAAAATCCGCCGGGTCAAATCCAGCACCGCCGGCTCATCGTCCACCACCAGGATCAGTTCGCTCCGGCCCTTCGCCACCAGATCGGGCACCGGCCGCATGGCCGCCACCTCGGGGCCGCCGGAAGCCGGCAGATACGCCTTGAAAGTGCTGCCGCACCCCGGATCGCTCTGCACCGTGACGAAACCCCCGTGATTACGGAGGATCCCGATCACGGTCGCCAGCCCCAGGCCGGTGCCGGCGCCAAAATCCTTCGTCGTAAAGAACGGATCGAAAATCCGGCTGATGATTTCCGGCGGGATGCCCTGCCCGGTGTCCCCGACCGAAAGCACGACATAGGGGCCATCCTTGGCGTCGGCGTGGATCTGGGTTTGCTCGACGGACAAGACCACGTTCTCCGCCAACAGGGAGAGCGTGCCGCCCGCGGGCATCGCATCGCGGGCATTGACGCAAAAATTCATCAGCACCTGGTGCAGCTGGGTCGGATCGGCCACGACTTTCCACAATCCGGGCGGCGCATTCTCGACCACGACGATGTCCCGGGGAAACGTCTCCCGCATGATCACGGCCATCTCCTTCAGCACGCTGCCCAGTTGCACCGGTCCGCGTTTGCCGCCGATGCCGCGGTCGAAGGCGAGCAGGTGCTTGATCATCTCCGATCCGCGCTGGGCGCCCGCGCCCACGATGCCGAGCATTTCCCGGTCCTCCGGGTCGCTCACCTTGTCCTGCAGGAGCTGCACGCACATCATCACCGGCGAGAGAATGTTGTTCAGATCGTGGGCAATGCCGCTCGCCAGGGTCCCGATCGCCTCGAGGCGGTGGGCGCGCAAGATCTGGTCCTCCAATTTCTTCCGGTCCTCCGCCGCCCGGTGCCGCTCAAAGATCCGACTGAGCTGCACGCCGACCTGCGCGGCGATTTCAAGGGATGAGGCGTCGGGATTGACCGGCTCGGCCGCGTAAAATTCGATGACCGCCACGGTTTCCGGTCCCACCAGCACCGGCAGCGCGAAAGCTCCCCGCAGGCCGGCCGCCCGGGCCAACTCCCGGCGCGGGCCGGAATCGTCCAAATCCAAATCGCGCAACCAGGCGGATTCTCCGGTGGCGAGCACCCGGCCCGGCAACCCCTCGTGGGCGGCCAGTCGCGTCGTCTCGGTGATCTGGCGAAAGGCCTCCAATCTCTTCGGATCGTCCAAGTGCCACAACGCCGAGGAGACCAGCGCCGCCGGAGCGTCGCGCGACGCCAGGTAGGCGTGGCCCACCGGCCAGCCGGTGTAAGCACAAATTTCATCCAGGGCGACCTGCACCGCCGCTTCCGGCGACTGGGCGCCATTCGCCGCATCCGCGATGATGTGCAGCACCTCCAGCTGTTTTTGCCGCGCGCACAGCTCCTGGGTGCCCCGCTCGGTCAAAGCTTCCGCCTCCTGCCGGGCGCGCCGCTCGCGCACCAGACACTCCCGCAAATGCTCGATCTCGCTTTGCAGCAACTCTTCAGTCATGAATTCAGGCCTGGCGCTGCAGGCCTAATCGGCGGCGACCAACGGGTACGGACGATGAGAAGGTGCTGCGCTTCAAGTGTAAGAGATGGTTTCGGTTTGCCCGGAGGCTGCCAGTAGGCCCCGGGGGCTCAATAGGGGTGATTACGTAGTCCGATTCCTCGCCGCGTGCGCACCTCCGCCAGTTTCCCCCCCCCAGGAAACGACTCAGATTCGCCCTTGGTCCCTCGCACCACTCAGCAATTTTCGTATTTCCAGTTCCGCTTCTTGCCGGTCGCCAGCCAGTCCAGCGTCGTGGCCACGCGCTGGGCGCGGGTTTCCGGCCGTGAAGGGGGCGGCCTGCCGGATATAGGCGTCGACGCGGGGATCGGTTTTCATGCGCAGGAGGAGCGCGTGTCAGACTAAGACCGACACGCGATTCGGAGCAACGCCGACATCCGGTTGGCGGGGGACCTGCTAGACTGGGCGTATGCGGAGAGTCGTCCCCGGTTGCTTGGCCCCGGTGCTTCCAATCCTGATCATTCTGGGATTGGCCGCCGGAGCGGCCGCGGCCGGCCCGGCGGATGGTTTGTCCGCCGCGGCCGATCCGATCGAGCAGATTCGGGTTGCCGCCGAACAAGGCAATGCCCAGGCGCAGTTCAACTTAGGAATCGGTTATGAGCGCGGGCGCGGCGTGGCCAAGGACCCCCTCCAGGCGGTCAAATGGCTGCGCCGCGCGGCCGAGCAGGGCAATGATGACGCCGAGTACGCGCTCGGCTGCTGTTACAATGGCGATGATGGTTTCCCCAAGGACGCCGCCGAAGCTGCCAAATGGTGGGGCAAGGCCGCGGTGCAAGGCTGCGCGGATGCGGAGTACTGCCTCGGGCTGAGCTATTACCTGGGCGAAGGCGTGCCGGCCGACCGCACCGCGTCCGCCCAGTGGTGGAGCAAGGCGGCCGCGCAGGGGCACGCCGAGGCGGAATATTTTCTGGGTCTCAGCTATGCGCTGGGGCTCGGCTTGCCGAAGGACCAGCCCCAGGCGATCCGCTGGCTCCGCCGCGCGGCCGATGGGGGCGAGGAAAACGCCGTCGCGGTGCTGAAGAAACTCGGGGGCGCCGGGAAGGTTATCGCGGAGTAAGGCCCGGGGCGGAGGGCCGCCAAACTGACTGTCCGCGCCAGGGCGGGATGGCGCCGGCACCGAAGTCGGCTGGAATGCGTCTAGTCCGCTACCCCCGCCCCATGTTTTCCTCCCGATCGGCCGTCTGCTCTCTCCTGCTGCGCACCGGCGCCTGCGCCGCCGCCATTGCCCTCGTCAGCCCCCGGCGCAGCTCCGCGCAAACGCCGCCCCCGATTCCGTCCGGGCCCGCCGAGGAACCGGCGCACCCGGCGTCCGTCCCACTTTGGGCCGATGGGGCGCCCGGGTCGGAAGCGCGCCAAGCCGAAAAAGAGCGCGTCGATTGGCGCCAGGAGCCGGCCCTCGTCTTTCCGATTGTCTATAATATCCACAATCCGTCGGTTACCCCGTTCCTGCCCGAGGCCGGAAAAGCGACCGGCGCGGCGGTGATCATCGCCCCCGGAGGCGGACACATGTTTTTGACCGTGGACCGCGAGGGATATGATTTGGGCCGGTGGCTGGCCGACCGCGGCATCGCCGCCTTCGTGCTCAAATACCGGCTGGCCCGCGACAAAGCCGGCAATTCACCGTACAAGACCACCGTGGAACCGGTGGCCGACGGCCAGCGGGCGATCCGCTTGGTGCGCAGCCGCGCCGCCGCGTGGGGCCTGAATCCCCACCGCATCGGCATCCTCGGCTTTTCGGCCGGGGGGGTGCCGGTCATGGGCGCGGTGCTCCATTTCGATGCGGGCAATCCCGCTGCGGCCGACCCGGTCGAGCGGGAGAGCTCGCGCCCGGATTTTCAGGCCCTGATCTACGCGGAGGTGCCGCGGGGCGATTTCGCCGTGCCCAAGGACGCGCCGCCGGCGTTCCTGTGCTGCGCTTTCGACGACACGGGCAAAGCGGCGCCGCTGGCAAATCTGTTCCTCAAGTACAAGGCGGCCAACATCCCGACCGAGGTCCATATCTATAATGAGGGCGGCCATGGCTTTGGCGTTCGCTCCGACCGGCCCCAGTTGCCCATCTCCACCTGGTCCGCGAGATTGGTCGATTGGCTCGGGGATATCGGCATGCTGAAAACCTGATTGCCCCCCCGCGGGCCGGCCGGCTTTTTTTTGGTCGTGCTTTGGGCCCGCCCCGCCATTCAGTAAAGGCCCCGCTTCCCTCCCTTTCGACCTGTGATCACCGGCATCTTCACTCCCAATCTGGTTCCCTTCCACGACGACGGCCGCATCAACGAGGACGAGTTGCGGCGCATGGTGAACTGGCTGATCGAGAAGGGCGTCAGCGGGCTCTATCCGAACGGCAGCACGGGCGAGTTCATCCGCCTCAGCTTTGAAGAGCGCAAACGCGTCATTCAAATCGTGGTGGAGGAGAATCGCGGCCGGGTTCCAATCCTGGCCGGGGCGGCCGAGTCGAACCTGGCGATGATCCTGGAGGCCTGCCAAACTTATGCCGATCTCGGCTGCGTGGCCGTGTCCGTGACCGGCCCCTATTATTACAAGGTCAGCCAGGAGAGCATCGAGCACTTCTTCCGGGAGCTGGCGAAGCGCTCGCCGATCGACATCGTCCTCTACAACATCCCCCAGTTTTCCAATGAGATCAGCGTGCCGGTGCTGACCCGATTGGCGATGGATTGCCCGCGCATCGTCGGCATCAAGGACAGCAGCCGCGACTTTCCCCGCTTTCTCTCGACGCTCCACGCCATCAAGCCGCAGCGGCCGGACTTCGCCTGCCTCATCGGCTGCGAGGAGATCCTTTTCACCTCCCTCGTGATGGGAGCCGACGGCGGCACGATCGCCTCCAGCGGCGTGGTGCCCGAGGTGATCATGAAACTGTACCGCGAGTTCCTCGCCGGCAACTGGGAGGAGGCCAAGCGCGTCCAGTTCAAGCTGCTGGATTTGATCGAGGCCATGCTCTACGGCACGAACTTCCCGGAAGGCTTCCGCGCCGGCATGGCCCTGCGCGGCTTCTCGCTGGGCAGCAGCCGGCAGCTCCTGTCGCCGAAGGAGCAGTCGGATCTCGAGGATATCCGGGCCAAAGTGGCGTGCATCCTGGCCGACTGCGGGTTCGAAGAGGCGGCGCATGCCTGCCGGCGGACCGCCGGCGCGGCCACCCCGCCGTCGCGGCGAGGCGACGCGCCCACGCCCGCCGCCGCCACGGTGGATGTCGACGGCATCGTGCAGGAGATCCTGAAACAATTTCGTGCGCCGCCCGCGGCGGGACGATCGTGAGGCGGCCGCACCTGGCGCTGGGGTTCGCCGAGCTGCCGTTTTTCAGCATCACGGCCGTCATCGCCGATGAGGTCGTGAAGGAGGCGGGCGTGCGCCTGCTCGGCATCGAGACGACCGGCAATGAGCGGCTGATGCTGCGCCTGGAGGGGGCAGTGGCGGAAGTGACGGCCGCCCTCGCCTATGCCGAACGGCGGGCGAGCGAGCTCGGCGTGGCGGCCACTGTGGGTTGCCTCGGCCGGCCCGAGGCGGCGCTCGGGGCACTGATCCATTTTCCCAACGGCTCCAATCCGCTTTATGGCGGCCGCGACCAGTTCCTGCCGACCGATTTTCCGCCACCTCCCAATCAAATTATGGACCCAAATCAACAGGCTCTCGGCATCATCGAAACGCAGGGGCTCACCGCGATCCTCGAGGCCAGCGACGCCATGCTCAAGGCCGCCAACGTCACGCTGGTCGGCAAGGAGAAGATTGGCGCCGCCTATGTGACCGTGATCGTGCGGGGCGACGTGGCGGCGGTGAAGGCGGCGGTGGATGCCGGCGCGGCGGCGGTGGGCAGCCTCGGCAAGCTCGTGGCCGCCCACGTCATCGCGCGCCCGCACGGCGATCTGATCGCGCTCCTGCCCAAGTGACGCAACGGGGCGCGCCCCGTCAATGAGCCGGCTAGTTCGCGGCCGGTTCGGTTGCATCCACCGGCGTCACTGGATCGATCCAGATCCAGCACAAGCCGCCCAGCACATAAATGGCCGCCGACAGAGCGAAGGTGAGGGTCCAGTTGTGATTCATGTATTGGAGGATGTAGCCGACGACAATGGGACCGACGGCGCCGCCGATTTGGCCGGCCGTGTTCATGCCGGCAGAAACGGTGCCGGCATATTTTCCCCCGACATCCATCGCCGTCCGCCAGCAGAGCGGCAAAGTCAGGTCGAGCGAGAAACTGGCCATGCCCATGGCCACCATGGCCCAAACCGGGTCCGCGATGCGCGGCGAGAGCAGGAGCAGGGCCGCGGCGCCGCCGTAGCCCACGTACGCCAGGCCCCGCCGGACGCGCGCGAGCGCGAAACCGCGCCGCACCAGCCAGCCGGACAGCCAGCCGGAGAGGATGCAGGCGAACCCGCCGAAGAAAAGGGGAATGCCGGAAAGCAGCGCCCCTTTGTGCAGCTCCAAACCGCGCGCCTCCCGCGCGTAGGTCGGCAGCCAGGTGATGTAAAAATACCAGCCGTAACCGAAGCAGAAATATTGGACCACCAGCAGCCACACCGTGCGAGAGCGCAGAATTTTTGCCCATGGGACGCGCGGCTGGCCAATGGGCGCCGGCCGGGCTTCCTCGATCAAGGCGAGTTCGGCGGGGTTCACCCTGGAGTGGGCGCTCGGCTGGTCACAGAACCACCAGTAAAAAATGGCGGCCCACAAAATCCCGGGAGCGGCAAACACGGCGAAAGCCCAACGCCAACCCACCCAGGATATCACCCCCACGACGAGGAGTGGGGTTACGGCGCCGCCCCAGCGCGTGCATAGCCACATCAAGCCGACCGCCCGGTTCCGCTCGCGGGCCGGCAGCCAATGGGTGAAGATTTTCGCCAGATTGGGAAAGACCCCCGCCTCGGCCGCGCCAAACAGAAACTGCGCGCCGAGGAGGGAGGCCAGATTCCAGGCCCTTCCGGTGACGGCCGTGAAGAACGACCAAATCACCACCACGCGGGTCAGCACTTTCCGCGGCCCGATCAAGTCACCCAACCAGCCACTTAGCACCCCGAAAAAGGCATAAGCCAGTGTGCTGGCGGAGAAAACGTAGCCCATTTCCACGCTGGAAAGGCCCAAATCCGCCGCCACCGGGCCCTTAGCCTGCGACATGCAGACCCGGTCGATGTAAGTGATGATGGCCAGCGTCGCGGCAAAAACCAGCACCCAATGGCGGGCGCCGGTGGGACGGCGGGAGGCAGACGGGGGCGGGGCGGGAGGCATCAAGGGGTTGGTGGAGCGGTGGCGGCCGCTCCGCGCCGGGAAACGCCAGCAAAGGCGATCAAGCCGCCGAACCCAAGCCCTAAGCCGCCCCGCCGTACTGTCCGACAAAGTGCCGGGGAATGCGCCTTGAACCGCCGATGCCGCCGAAATAAAAAGATTTCCGAAATCTTACCCCTTTCGTCCCGTTTCGTACGTCTTGCCCGCGATGGACCGCGGTCGGCCGTCCGCTGCCTTGGATTTCCGCCCCCCGGTCCAAACCTGAAGCACCTCATGCTGAATCGACCCCTCTCGCGCCGGGATTTTCTCGGGACCTCCGTGCTCGGAGCCGCCGCCGGCGCCTCCGTCCTGCTCAATCCGGCCCGCGCCGCCGCGGAGTCGGTCGGCGTCAAGCCGACGGATCTGCCTGACCTCACGATCAAGGAAGTAAAGGTGTATGTGGCCAACCTGGGCGGCCTCCACACCATCAACTCCCCGGAAAGCGGCGAGATCGTCTCGATCGTCACCAACTGCGGCATCGAGGGCAACTACACGATCGGCAATCGGGTGCCCGGCACCGGCTGGCTGGCCTACGCCAAGGACACCTGCCTGGGCAAGAATGTCCTCGACCTGCTGCCCTCGCTGGCCGCCCGGACCGCTCCGCGCAGCCGCAATTTTCCCTCCCAATTTGTCGGCGGCTTCGGCTATCCGAACGGCATGCAGCTGAGCAGCGCGGAGGCGACCAACTATCACGCCGCCCTGATCGACGTGTGCCTCTGGGACATCCTGGGCAAAGCCGTGAACCGGCCGATTTACAAGCTGCTGGGCGGCACGAAAGACCGCATGCTCGCCTATGGCAGCTCGCTGCACCTGCCGGCGCTGGAGGATTTCGCGCCCCAGGCCCTCGAGGCCAAGGCGAACAACTTCCGGGCCTACAAGATTCATCCCGGCGGCGGGCAGCACCGGGTGCCCACTGGCGAGCCGATTCCGGCCTACGTCGGCCACATCGAGGAGATTCGTTCGGTTCGCAAAGCGGTGGGCGATGAGTTCACCCTCCTGTTCGACCCGGTGCAGCGCTACAATGTCCACGAGGCGCTGGCGGTCGGTCACGTGCTGGAAGAGTGCGGCTATGTGAGCTTCGAGGATCCGATCCCCTCAAGCGACATCGAGGGGCTGATCCAATTGCGCCAGAAGCTGACTGTCCCGGTCGAGGTCGGCGAATTTCTCTATTCGATCCAGGGCTTCGCCGAATACATCCGCCGGGGGGCGCTGGATATCGTGCGCTTGATCGCGGACAACGTCGGCGGCATTTCCGGCTCCTTCCGCGTCGGGCAGCTGGCGGACGCCTTCGGCATGCCGTGTACCCCCCATAACTGGGGCAATGGTTTCGACTTGGCCGTTCACATGCATTTGGAGCTGGCCCTGCCGAATTGCTATTGGTTCGAAATGCCCTATCCGCCGACGCTCACCGATCGCGCCTACCTGAAACATAAATTCCGGCTCGACAAGGACGGCTACGTCAATGCGCCGCCCGGGCCGGGCCTGGGCATGGAGCTCGATCGCGATGCGCTCGACAAAATGCTCCTGCGGATCAATCGCTGACCGGCGCCCCCGCCCTCGCCCGTCCTGCGCGCTTTCGCGACCGCCGGCCGACCCTGGTCGCGGGCATCCCCCCACCGCCTTCCCCTCCTTATGAAAACCACCTCCCTTCCCCGGTCGGCCGCCCCCGAACTTCCGCGCCGCGAGTTTCTGCAATTTCTCGGCGCCGGCGCCATGGGCCTCGCCCTCGCCCTGCGCGGGGCCCGCGGCCAGACTGACGCCAGCTCCACTCCCCTGGGTCCGCGCGAGGGCGCGAAGCGCCTGCAAGGGGTCTTTCCCATCGCGGAAACTCCCTTCACCACGGACAACAAGCTCGACCTCGATTCGCTGGCGGAGGAAGTGCGCTTCTGCAACCGCGGCCGGGTGCACGGGCTGATGTGGCCGCAGCTGGCGAGCGGCTGGAGCACGATGAGCGAAACCGAGCGGCTCGACGGCGCCGAAGCGATGCTGGCGGCCGGCAAGGGCGGCTATACCGCCCTGGTGATCGGCGTCCAGGGCGCGGACATGGGCGCAGTCACGCGGTATGCGCAGCAGGCCGCCAAGCTCGGTGCGGACGCCCTGATCTCGTTGCCGCCGGCGAAGGTAACCGACGAAAAGGCGCTCTTGGCCTATTATCAGGAGGTCGGCCGCATCACGGATCTGCCCCTTTTCGCCCAGTGCACGGGCACCATGAGCGTCGATCTGGTCGTCGAGATGGTCAATACGATCCCAACGCTGCGGCACGTGAAGGACGAGGCCGGGGTGCCCCTCGAGCGCATCGCGGAACTGCGCCGGCGGACCAATGACCAGCTGCAGGTGTTTTCGGGTCAGGGGGTCCGCACGATGATCACGGAGATGGAGCGCGGTTTCGTCGGGCATTGCCCCTACACCGGCCTCGGCGACGTGTACGCGGCCGCGTTCGACCTCTGGCACGCCGGACGCATGCCGGAAGCCTTCGACATGTTCGGCCGGATTCTCGCCTTCGGCAGCATGGGCACCGCCGATCAAAACCGGCTCCTCATCGCGCGCGGGGTTTTCAAGCCGACGGCCCGCTTTCGCACTCCGCCCTCTCTGGCCGGCTCCGTCGGCGGCAACGGGATCCGCGCGCTCCCGCTTGGCGATGCCGGGGTTCGCGCCGCACTGGACACCTATCTGAAACCGTCGCTGCGGGCCTGAGCGGCGGGATCCCGGACCGCTCACAGCCAGCACGACCATGAACGAACGCTCGTTCTCCCGCCGCCAATTCCTGGGCACGACCGCCTTCGGCGCCGCCGCGGCGGTGCTCGCCAGTCCCGCCCGCGCCGCCGCCCAGGCGGTGGGAGTCACCGCGCCGGATCTCCCCAATCTCACGATCAAGGACGTCAAGCTCTACGTCCTCGACCGCCGCAAAATGCCCGCCACCGCCCCGGCGATCGTCGCGGCGAGCCCGCGCGGCCAGGGTCTGGCGGCCGCCCTCTACGGCGGCCGGGTCCAAATCGCCTCGATTGTCACGACGAGCGGCATCGAGGGAAACTACATCCTCGATGAGCACTATTTTCATCCGAATTGGACCACCGAAGGCTGGCTGCCCTACGCGAAGGCCGCCTGCCTCGGCCGCAATGTGCTCGACCTGCCCGCGATCACCTCGCAGTGGGTGCCGGAGAAGCGCCGGGTCGGCCAGAGCGCGTACGCGTCGGCGATCGACAATTGCCTTTGGGACATCCTGGGCAAGGCGGTCAACCTGCCGGTGTACCGGATTCTCGGCGCCTACCGCGAGCGCGTGATGGCGTATGCCAGCACGCAGCACCACGACACCCTGGAGCAGTTCGTGGACGAGGCTAAGACCATCAAAGCCCAGGGCTTCAAGGCCTACAAAATCCATCCGCCCTCCCCCAATGGCGGCCACGACTACAAGCTCGACATCGCGGTGGCCAAGGCGGTCCGCGAAGCGGTGGGCGACGAGTTCACGCTCATGATCGATCCGGTCGGCGTCTACACCCGGGAGGAGGCCCTCAAGGTCGGCCATGCGATCCAGGACCTGGGCTACATCTTCTATGAGGATCCGCTCCCGACCAAGGACATCGACGGCCTGGTCCAGCTCGCCTCGAAACTGGATATCCCGCTCCATATGGGCGAATTCCTCACCTCGATCTATGAGTACCCCGAATACATCCGCCGCGGGGCGACCGATGCCATTCGCTTCATCGTCGACAACGTGGGCGGCATCACCGAGGGGCTCAAACTGGCGCACATGGCCGAGTGCTTCGAAATGGAGTGCGTCCCCCACAATTGGGGCGAAGCGTACGCCCACGCCGTGCATTTCCACCTCGAGCTGGCGATGCCGAACAACCGCTGGTTCGAAATGACGGTGCCCATGGGTTCGTCCGACCGGCCCTACATGAAGGACAAGTTCCGCATCAATTCGGAAGGCTATGTCGAGGCGCCGAAGAAACCGGGTCTGGGCTACGAGCTGGATCACGACGCGGTGGACCGCTTCCTTCTGCGCATCGACCGTTAGGCTTGACTCATCCCCGCTCGGGAGACCCCGGGCCGCTTCGGATCCGATTTACCATGGACGCTCCCTCTCTCTCCCGCCGGCAATTCATCGGCGGCGTGCTGGCCGCCGCCGCGCTGCCGCGCGGCCTGCGGGCGGCCGCGGGCGGGGCCGACGACATTCCGATCATCGACACCCACATCCACCTCTTCGACGGCCGGCGCCCGCAAGGCGCACCGTACAAGGGCGGGCGCAAATTTCCGGGTGGTGTGGCCCTGCCGGCGATGTACGCCCAATTGGCGCGCCCGCTGGGCATTGTCGGCGCGCTGGAGATCGACGCGAGCCCTTGGGTCGAGGACAATCTCTGGGTGCTGGAGACGATTCAGACGGACCCCATCATGGTCGGCACGGTCGGCAACCTGCAGCCGGAGAAGCCGGAATTTGCCGAGTACCTGGAGCGGTATGCCAAGAACCCGCTTTTCCGCGGCATCCGCTACGGCAACAATTGGGGCTACCAGATCGAGGCCCAGGCCGACAACCCGGTCTTCATCGCCGGGATGAAGCTTCTCGCCCAGCACGATCTGGTGCTCGACACCGCCAATCCCCGCCTCGACCTGCTGCAGGCGGTGGTGAAGATCAGCGACCAAGTGCCGAACCTGCGCATCGTCATCGACCACCTGCCCTCGTTCGATCCCGCGCCGCAGAATCAGGCCGACTATGATGCCGTGCTGAAGGAAATCGCCCCGCGCCCGCAGATTTACACCAAGCTTTCGGAGATCGTCCACCCCGTGCGGCCGGCCGGAACGATTGCTCCCGGATTGGCGGCCCACCGGGACCGCCTCGACGCGCTGATGGGGGTTTTTGGGGAGGACCGGGTGCTCTTCGGGAGCGACTGGCCTAATTGCGTCGGCGTCTCGGAGGTGCCGAACACCGTCTCCCTGGTGCGGGAGTATTTTGCCGGGAAATCGCGCGCCGCGGCCGAAAAATATTTCTGGCAGAATTCGGTCGCCGCCTACAAATGGGTGCGCCGCGAACCCGCCCAGCCCGCGCTCGGCTAATGCCCGGCAAAATCCCTTTTATGAATCGGCGCACGTTTCTCGGGGCCGCCGGCGGCAGGCCTGAGCATTACTGGGCGTCCGGCAGGGCGAAGGAGAACACGTTGCCGCCCGAGGCGATGGCGACGTACTGCTTCCCCTGGGCGGTGTAGGTCATCGGCGAGGCCTTCATCGTGTGGTTGGTCTCGAAATACCAGCGGTGCTTCCCCGTGCGGGCGTCCGCCGCGACAAACCCGCCGGTGCTCTCGCCGTAGAACAGGAGCCCGCCGGCCGTCGTGAGCACGCCGGCGTAGTTCATCTGCACCTGCCCGGGCAGGTCGATTTTCCAGGCCTCCTGGCCGGTTTCGATGTCGAAGGCGCGCAGGATCTTCTGCGCCGGATCGGCGGGATTGAAGTAGCGGCCAAAGCCGCCGTCCTGCGCTTTTCGGTACATGCCGTAGTCCTCCACCGTCATCACGTAGTAAAGGCGCGTCGTCGGATTGTAGGCCGTGGAGTACCAGTTGGTGGCCCCGCGCACCGCCGGCGCCGTCTTGACGCCGTGCTCATCCGTGTCGTTGTTGGGCAGCAATTGGGGCGTCCAATCTTCGGGGTTGATCCCGCTCGCCCAGGTGAGCTTGTGCACCATTTTCGTGGCCAGGAGCGGGCGGCCGGTGGTCCGATCGAGCACGTAGAGGAAGCCATTGCGATTGGCGTGCAGCAGGAGCTTGCGATCCTGACCGCGCCAGGAGGCGTCCACCAGCACGATGGGCTGATTGGCATCCCAATCGTGCACGTCGTGCGGGGTGTATTGATAGTACCAAAGCATTTTGCCCGTCTTCGGATCGATCGCCAGGTCGCTGTTGGTGTAGAGGTTGCTGCCCAGGCGGTCGTCGCCGTTGGTGTCGGGGTGCGGATTGCCCGTGGACCAATACAGCACATTGGCCGCGGTATCGACGCTGCCGGTGAGCCAGGTCGCGCCGCCGCCCTCCTTCAGCGCATTGCCCTGCCAGGTGTCCGAGCCCGGTCCGGGTTCGCCAAATTTGGGAATCGTCCACAACCGCCAGACGAGGTCGCCGGTCGTCGCTTTGTAGGCGGCCACAAAGCCGCGGATCCCGTTGTCGCCGCCGCTGACGCCGGTGATGACGAGGTCTCCGACGACGAGGGGAGCGGAAGTGCCGCCGTAAAAGCCCTGCGCGCCGGGCTCCGGCGTGAACACGTCCCAGAGCAGCGCGCCCGTGAGGCGGTCAAGCGCGAGCAGGTGCGCGTTGTCGGTCAGGTAAAAAATGCGGTCGCCGAGAATCGCCACGCCGCGATTGACGCCGATCGCCGCGTCGCTGGAAATCGTTCCGGCCGGGCTCTTGGGGCGCTCGTAACGCCAGATCTCGCGTCCGGTGCGGCCGCTCAGCGCGTAGACCTGGTTGTTGCCGGTCACGTACATCACTCCATCGACCACGACCGGCGTGGTTTCCAGGCCGGCGAAGGGAATCGGGTAAGTCCACTGCAGCTGCAGCCGGGAGGCCGTCTGCAGATTGATCTGTTCGAGCCCACTGTAACGGTTCCCATCGAGGGTGCCGTTGTAGGTCGGCCAGTCGCCCGCCTTGGGATGGGAAATTGCGTCCATGTCCGCCGCGGCGACCGGCGCGGGGGCCGCGGCCAGCGGGCCGTCGCCGACGCCGTTGAGGCGCGTCAGGAAGGCGATCAGGTCCTGCCGCTGGTCGGCCGTGCCCGCAAAGACCGGCATCGCCGGCTCGGGATCCGGCGTCACCGTTTGGTATTCGGTGTCCAGCAGCAGGCGCAATTTACCGTCCTTGGCCTGCAGCACCAGATCGTGGCTGCCCTGGGCGCGGGCAAAGCCAGTGACGGTGCTGCCGTCGTTCAGCGTCACCGTCACGCTCTGATAGCCGTCGGTGATGCGCGCCCCCGGATTGGTCAGCGCCTGAATCAATTCCGGCAGGCGCAGCTTGTTGGCGACGTTGGACAGATTGGGTCCGAGCGAACTGCCCAGCCCGCGGGCAATGTGGCAGTCGGCGCAATGGCCGGCGCCAAAAAAGATCCGCTGCCCCTCCTGCGGGTCGCCGGCCACGGCCGGTCCCGTGCCCGTCGTGTTGAGCTGGATCACATAATGCGCCAACGCCGCCGCGTCGCCCGGACCCAAGGGTAGCGCGGGCATCTTGCCCTTGCCCTTCTGGATGATGTCCATGATGTCGCTCTCGGATACGCCGCGCAAGTGGTCGGTGTTGACCAGCGACGGAGCGCGGTCCGTGCCATGCGCGTCTCCCCCGTGACACAGGGCGCAGATTTGGGCGAACAGCGGGGGCGGACCGCCGGGGCCCTGCGCCCGGGCGGCCGACGCCGCCAGGCCCAGGCCAAGCGCGCCGATCAGCCGACGGGAAGTCCCCGGGAAGGAAGCGAAAGAGGATCTCATGGAAAAAAGAGCTCGCCGTCGGCGAGGGACGGGAAAACGCGGGGGGTTGCAGACCATGGGGACACGGTGCGGCAGCGTCGCCACCAGGCAAGGTTTTGCGCCAAGCGCTGCCGCCAGACAATACAAACAGCAATCGCCCGGTCTGTCCGAAAAAAAGCGCCCGGTGCGCTGATCCGCGTGGCTTATCGCGCTTGCCAGCGCGTTCACCCCGCGCATGTTGGCGGGTCGTGCGCCGCCGTCTTATCGTCCTCAGCCTGCTCGCCGCCTGGCTCTGCGCCAACGGCGCGCTGCTCGACGTCGAGCAGGCGTACGCTTGGGGACGAATGTTTGCCGGCTACGTCCGCACGATTCCGATCGCGCAGGCGGCCGCGGAGACCTTCGACCCCGCCAAGCCCTGTGCCATCTGCCGGGCGGTGCAGCAAGCCCGGCAGGCCGGCCCCAAACCGGTCGCCACCGCGCCTGTGGGCCAACTGACCCTCGCCTGCCCTCGCGCGGACGTGATTGTCCTGCGGCCCCCCGGGCGGGATTGGGCCGAGGTTGCCTCCAGCTTCGCCCCCGCGCGGCGCGAAGCGGTTCGATTGCGGCCGCCGCGCAGCGCCGGCGTCTAGGCCGTTCGCCGTCGGGTCCGGCATTCCGCCTGCGGGCGGAAGACCGGGCCTTTTCCTCATTCGACTCCGCGGGTCCGTTTCGACGGATCGCTGGGCGCGCCCGCGGCGTTCCTCCCGATTTTGCGCGCCGGCTTCTCTTCCCATGAATTTTCCTTCCTCTTCCCGGCGCGAGCCGGCCCGTTCGTTCTCTCCCCGCCCGCTGTCTCGAATTCTCTCCGCCCTCGTGCGGGCGGGAGCTTTGGCCATCGCGCTTTTTCCGCTTCGCGGCTGGTCCTGCGCCTGTGGGTGCGGGATTTTTGACGTTGGCACCAGCGCAATGTTTCCGACCGGCGCCAACGCCATGGCTTACCTCGAAACCGACTACCAGGATCAAAATCGCAATTGGGACGGCACGGCGCCCGGCCCCGCCGCCGACAATCCGGACAAGGATTTGCGCACCACCTTTCTGACGGCGGGAGTCCAGCAGATGTTCGACCGGAATTGGAGGATCCAGGCCGAAGTGCCCTACGCACAGCGGCATTTTGAGACGACCGGCGGCGCTTCCGGGAGCGATCTGGTCGCCCTCAATTGGGCCGGCCTGGGCGACATTCGCCTCGAGGGCATCTACACCGGCCTGTCACCCGACCTTTCCACGGGCCTCACCTGCGGCGTCAAGCTGCCGACCGGCGCGTATACGCATAACGACGCTTATGGTGACGTCGATCGGGACAGCGAATTCGGATCCGGGAGCACCGATCTGCTCTTCGGCGCCTTTCATCGTGACGCCTTGGTCGGACTCGGCGATTGGACTTGGTTCGCGCAGGCGGCCTTGGATCTTCCGATCCTCTCGCGGGATCAATACCGGCCGGGTCTGGAGGTCGATTCCGCTCTGGGCCTCTACTACGCCGGCTGGTCGGTCGGCCGGTGGCGACTGACGCCGATGGCCCAGCTGAAGGCCGCCTCCCGGGCAAGCGATCGCGGACTCAATGCCGCCGTGCCGCTGGCTTCGGGTTATCATCGGCTGCTGGCGGCCCCCGGGGTGGAATTCACGTTTCACCCGGTAACCGTGTACGCCGATGTCGAACTTCCGGTCTACCAGCGCTTCAATGGCAATCAACTCTCCGCCCGGGTGCTGGGGAAAATCTCCGTCAGCTGCCATTTCTGACTCGGCGGCCGGCCCGCCCCAATCCGCGCGCAGGATCATGACCGGGGCCCCGACAGCATTCCGGCCAGCGGACGCAAACCGGAGGCCGCCAGAGGCTCGGTTTTTTGGGGCCGAACCGACACTTATTTCCCCCGCTTGCGTCTGTCGGCTTATACCCTGATTACCCGATGAAACACCTCCCCCCTGCCCTGATCGCGTTTCTGTCCCTTAGCGTTGCCCTTTTCGCCCAAGATACGCCGGCCACCCCCGCCGCCCCGGCGGCGCGGCCACGGGTGCCCATGGTGCTGCCCGTGCCGGCAAATCCCGCGCTGCCCACCCTGTTCCTCATCGGAGATTCCACCGTCCGCAATGGCCGGGACGACGGGCAGGGCCTAGGGCCGGCCGGCCAATGGGGCTGGGGCCATACCATCGCAGAGCTGTTCGACCCGGCGAAAATCAACGTGGTCAACCGGGCCGTCGGCGGCCTGAGCAGCCGCACCTATCTCACCGGCGGAAATTGGAGCCGCACGCTGCCGCTCATCAAGGCCGGCGACTTCGTCATCATGCAGTTTGGCACCAACGATTCCGGTTCGATCAACGACACGTTCCGCGCCCGCGCTTCCCTCCCGGGAATCGGTGACGACCAGCAGGACATCGACAATCTGCTGACGAAGAAAAAGGAAACGGTCCATTCGTACGGGTGGTATATGCGCAAGTTCATCGACGACACCCGGGCCAAGGGGGCAACGCCGATCATTTGCTCGCTCGTGCCCCGGAAGAGCTGGGACGCGAATGGCCAGATCAAGCGCAATCGCGGCGACTACGGGATTTGGACCGAGGAAGTCGCGCAGCAGGAGAAGGTCGGCTTCATCGACCTCAACGAAATCGCCGCCGCCCGCTACGACGCCCTGGGGCACGATCAGACGATGACGCTCTTTCCGACCGCGACGCCCGACGAGCATACCCATACGAACTGGGCGGGCGCCCAGGTGCTGGCCCAGTGCGTCGTGGCGGGCCTGAAGCATCTGCAGCCCGATCCCCTCGCCGCCTTCTATTCGGCGAAGGCGGCCGGCGTGGCGGCCGCCGATCCGGCCGCCCCCGCCGTGCCGGAGGCGCAGTCGGCCGGCTTCAAGTTTCAGTTCGGCGCGGCCGCGCCGGCTCCGGGCTACACCTTGGTCGCGCCGACGGCGGCCTACTCCAAGGATACGGGTTATGGGTTCGAAGCGGGTCCGACGGTCACCCCGGTCACCGGAGATTCGCCCGACCCCCTGCACACCGGCGCGGTCACGTCAGCTCATCCGTTCGCGTTTTCGGTCGCGGTGCCAGAAGGCAACTACCGGGTGACCGTCACCTTGGGCGATCCGGCGGCGGAGGCGACCACGACCGTCAAAGCGGAAGTGCGCCGCCTCATGGTGGAGCACTTGCACACGGATGCCGGCCAGTTCGTCTCGCGCACGTTCACAGTCAATGTCCGCGGTCCGAACCTTTCCACCGGCGGCGAGGTCAATCTCGACAGCCACGAGTGGGATTTGGCGACGCACGTGCCCATTTCCCGGAGCTGGGATGACAAGCTCTCCTTCACCTTCAGCGATTCGCACCCGGCCCTCGCCTCCCTGGTGATCCGCAAGGTGGACGATGCCATCACCGTGTTCGTCGTCGGTGACTCGACCGTCGTCGACCAGCCGCGCGGTCCGGGCAGCAGCTGGGGCCAGATGTTCACCCGCTGGTTCAAGCCCGAGGTCGCCATCGCCAACCACGCCGAGTCCGGCGAAACGCTGAAAGGATTCCTGAAGGAGCGGCGCTGGGACAAGGTCCTGGACTCCATGCGGCCGGGCGACTATGCGCTGATCGAGTTCGGCACCAATGATTCCAAGAATTCCGGGCCCCAGAACATTTATCCCGACCAGGATTTCTCGGAAACCTACGCGCCGGCGAATACGACCTACAAGGAGCTCCTCAAGCGCTTCGCGGCCGACGTGCAAAAAAAGGGCGGCTATCCGGTGATCCTCTCCCCCTCGGCCCGGCGGGGTGAGACCGATCATGCCAGCCTCGGTGCTTACGCGGCCGCTGCGGTCGCAACCGCTCAGGAAATCGGCGTGCCGTCAATCGATCTCAACCACCTGGGCCTGCAACTCAACGCCGCGTTGGGCAAGGACGCCCCGCTCCAGTTCAACGATCGCACCCACCATGTGGAATATGGCAGCTATATGCAGGCCAAGTGCGTCGTCGCCGGCATCAAGGCGGACAAGCTGCCGCTGGCCAAATTCATTGTTGACGATTTCGGGGACTTTGATCCGCAGCACCCGGAGCCCACGCCGGATCACTTTCTCGTGCCGACCGACGCCACCGGCGAACGGCGCCGCCCGCCGCCGTCCGCGGCTCAGATGGGCGCGCCGGCTGCCCCGGCCAATCCGTAGCGCGGCCGTCGGCCTGGCCGCGAATTCCCCGGGGTCACTGCGCCCGGCGCAGCGGCTCTTCCGCCCCGGCCAGCGACTCGCGCAACTGCTGTCCGATCCGCAGAATCACCAGGCAGACGTTTTCCCGGACCACCGGATCATCCGGCGAAACCGCGCCATGGCGCCGTTCACCTTCGAGCCACGTCTCGTCCCGGATGATCTGGTCGATCACCGGTAGCTGGAGAAAGACGATGGGGTCGAGCGGAGCCATGGGGTGGGGCCCCGTATCCAGAATCGCGGGGCCTACGTTTTAAATCGGATCATTCCGCCGGGCGGTAACGCCATTCGCAGCGGGCCCGGCCAAACCTCTGGCCAACGGGATTTTCCGCGCAAAAAGCTTGGGGCTGGGGAACTGCATCCCGGTTGTTCGGTCTTTCGCCTTCAACCTATTGCTCCGCCCGGCCGGGGGTGCGAATGACCTGCCGGCCACCAAACCTAAAACCTCACCGCTGTCGATGCGCACGTACAATCAAAATTGGATCTGGCGGCTGCCGCTGGCCGCCCTCGCCGCCTCCGCGCTCCGCGCCCAGGAAATCGACGGCACCTACGGTTGGATGCAAACCCCCACCCTGAGCCAGTCGAGTTATTACTACCAATTCGATTACCGCCAGGATTTCACGCCCCACCTCGCCTCCTCGCTCGGCTGGCTGAACGAGGGCCATGTTTCGGGCCACAAGCGGGACGGCTACGCCTGGGAAGCATGGCTGACGCTGCCGACGATGGACAACCGTCTGGCGTTTTCGCTGGGAGCGGGCCCCTACTATTTCTTCGACACGCAGCGGCTGCCGGGCGGCGGCGCGATCGACGTTCATGGCACGGCGCCGATCTACAGTTTCACCGCGACGTACTATACGGACGAGCGGTGGTTTGCCCGCGTCATCGTGAATCGGATCGAGCCGTCGCATGACATCGAGGTGAATTCGGCCTCGGTCGGAATCGGCTATTGGATCGGACAGAGCGACCGGCCGAACCGGGGCGAGCTCGGCGATGCGCCCGAGGCGGGCGAAGTGACCGAAAACGAAGCCACGATCTTCGGCGGGCGCAGCGTGGAAAACACCTGGAGCGATTCGCGCACCTATGCCGGCGCGGCCGAATACCGCCACGGGCTGCTCCCGCACCTGGACGGGACCTTGTCCTATATCTACGAGGGCGACCCCAACGTGGTCCGCCGCAATGGCGCCGCCCTGCAAGTCTGGCCGGTCAACGCGTTCGATGATGGCCGTTTCACCGTCGGCATGGGCTTCGGCATCTACGCGCAAATCGACCAGAAAAATATCGCCCGGGTGGATGCCTATCATGCGCCCCTGCTCTCTCCGCTGGTGTCTCCGATGATCGCCTGGCGCCTTTCCGATGCGTGGCTGATCCGAGCCGTATTCAACCGCGTCACCAGCTATGACCTGCCCGACTCCGACGTGATTCTGCTCGGACTGGGACTGCGCTGGCGCTAGCGCTCAACTGGGCGGCGGCGCGAGGGACGATGGCGCGGGCACTCCATCCGGGGGCGCCGGCTCCATGATCTCAACCCGGGTGCCATCCGGATCAAAAGCGTGGATCTGGCGCTTGCGATCGGTGCCCACGATCATCTGGTTCGAAAGGGTCGCTCCCGTCGGCAAGGGCCGGGCCGCCAGAATGGCCCCAGCTTGGGCCACGTCGGGCACGAGCAGGCAAAAGTGATGGCTGACGCCGATGTGCGGCAGCGTCGGCATCTTCTCATAAAGCATGAACTCGACCCAGTCCGTGCCGTCCGGCACTCGCATGTTCACCCAGCTGAGGCGCTTGCCGTTGCCGCTGCCCCGCCAGGTTTCGGTGCAGCCCAGGATGTCGCGGTAAAACGCCTGGGCCGCCTCCAGGTGGCGAACCATAATTCCGGCGTGCGACAGATGCGCGGAAATCCGCGTGGCGGGCAGATGCTGGCCGAAGTCCTGCGTGATCTTGCTGTCCGGCTCCTCCTGCATGAATTCGACCGTGTGCCCGTCCGGATCCTTCACGGAGAAATAGAACGCGGTGACGCGGCCCTTCGTGACGTGATCGGGCACGGCGACGCCGCGGGATTTGAGATAGGCCCGCATCGCTTCGGCGTCGTCGGTCTCCAAGCCGATATGCACCAGCCGGTCGGTGGCGGGCGCCGCTTCCGGGATCAGTTCGACCGTTTGATGGTCGTCGATCTTGACCAAGGAGGAGCTGACGCTGCCGTCGGGTTTGAGCAGCGCGAAGGGCGCCGCGTAGCCCAGAAAGTCCTGATAGAATTTTTGGGCGAGGGCCAGGTCGTGCACGTACAGCGCCACCTGGGCGACGCCGAGAATCCGCGGCCGCGCGGGCGCCGGTTCCTGCGCGCGGATCGGCGCGACGACGCCGGCTAGGCTGCCGCACGCCAAGGCCAAAAGAGGAGCTTTGAGTTTCATGCTGGGCGATGCGAACGGGGGTTAAGCCTGCCGCAGCACAAAATAAGGCTGGCGGGCCAGGGCGCTCCCGAGGCCGGGATGGATCCAGGCCTGGCCCGCGCTCGTCGTGGGCTCGAAATAGTACTGGAGCGGAAAGGCGGAATCGGTGTAGGGAGCGGGAATCTCGCCCTGCCAGGCCCCGTCGGCCAGTTGCATCGGCGCCGCGTGCCAGGCTTCAACTTGGTTGATCCGGCGATAATGCAGGCGGACCGAGCCCTGCGCATGACCCGCCGCAAAAGTCAATGCGAGCGCCACTGCTTCGCCGCGCCGGAACGGCGCCGGGGCCACGTGATCGGGAGCGGCGGTGGGCCGCTGCGGATGGCCGGTCCCCGCTTTGATGAAGCCGGCGATGGCTGCGGCGCCGATGACGGGCGTCGCGGGCATCGCGGCCGAATGCGCGGCCACGGCGGCGATGTCCCGGTCGATGGCGGGCAGCCGATCGGACCAGTGCCCGCGTTTATACGGCGCGTCGCCATAGCTCACATCCGGCGCGTACACTCCCGTGGTCACCGCGACAATGCCGGCCCAGGCCTCCCGGGCGGAGCGATACAAACGCACGGCCTCGGTTTTGGCCGTCGGATCCCCCGTGCTCTCATAAAGCGCAAAGAGCACGCCGGCCCGCAGCTTCTGCCCGAAGAAACGCCCCAGGCCGCCCTGGATGCGCAGGTCGATGGCGAGCCGGCGGAAGGCCGGCGCCGCGCGGTCGGACGAAGCTTTTTCGGCTTCGGCGAGATGCTCAAACGTGGAATGGGACAAATCCTCCAGCCATTGCGCGACCTCGATCGGCGAATACTTGCCGTCGACGTCGCCGCGCAGCAGCGCGGCGACGTGGTCCTCGATCCGGGAAAAGAGCTGGGGATCGAGCGGGCTCACGGTGCCAAACCGTTTGGGGCTGGGCGTATCGGTGTACGGATTGCGGCCCGCCGGATCCACGATCGGCATGTTCGTGTAGATCTCCGGCCAGAAGGTGTTGTTGGAGGCGGACGGCAGATGGGCGGTCGTCACCAGGGGCAGGATCCGGCTCGCGTGTCGCAGCACGACCTCCGCCGGCGCGGCGGCCGGTCCGAACTCGCGGCGGAACTGGCGCCGCCAGCCCTCCGGGTTGGCGGAGGGATTGTAGAGCGCGCGGCCCCAATACCGATAGGTGAGCAGATATTTTTCAAAATCGCCGCCGGCCGGCCGGAGGGACGCGTCGGCATAACCCCCGCGGCCCCCGGGCAGGCCGGAGCCTTCCCGGCCCTTGAACGACAGCGGCTCAAAGATCTCCGCCCCTTGGCTGCCGCAAAAGCTCATCGCCCGGCCGTAACCGCCGGCAAACGCCGGGTCGCCCCACAGCAGCAGCCGCTGCGTGCCCGGCCACACCCGGGTCAGGATGCCGTAGCGGCGATCCTCAGTCAAAAGGTCGCCGAAGCCGTACCGCAGAAAACTCCGCGCGCCCTCGCTGGCGGCGTACGCCCCTTTGCCCTTGGCCCGGGTGGGCATCTCGGTGGGCCGGATCGACGCCTGATGGTAGGGCAGCCCCAGGTGCTCGGCCCAAAATTTGGGAGAGATCGTGAAGGGTGAACCCGAGGCCAGCGCCACCGCGATCATCTCATTGGTCATGCCCTTGGCATGCATGTCGATCCGCAGGCGCTGACCGCCGCGGGAGCACCCGTCGAAGATGATCTTCCAGAGGTCATAACTGCCTTCCGGCACCCCGCTTTCGCCATGGATCCGGAAGGTCACTCCGGAAATGCTCGGACACTCCTTGAGGAGGAGCGCCAGCGCATCGCGCGAATAGGAAGCCTGCGTCTGCGGCGTGAGGCCGGTGATCACATGGTTCGCCTCGGGGCTGTTGGTCCATTCGTAGGCGTGGGTCCAGAGGCCCAGCTGGAATTCCAGGCCGCGCCGGGCCGCCTCATCGCTGATGAAGCGCAGCATCTCCAGGTTCCGATCGCGCTCGGCATCGGGCAGATTGGTCGCCCGCACCGTGTAGCCAGGCACATCCAGCAGGAAAGGATACGCAAAATACAGGTAGGTGTCGCGCAGCCGGTTCGGGGCGTCGTAGCCCAGGCCAAAGGCCAAATTGAAGCGGTTGAAGCGCTGGGTGACGAGCATCGTCAGATAGCGCGACCAGAAATCGCGGTCGTGGAACCACGCCTTGTCTTCGGCCTCGCTGGTGAAAGAACGCATGACGCTGCGCACCTGATTGGCCGGATTTTCCGCGCTGGCCTTGGCCGGATGCAGCGCCGCGTTCGGATCGTCGATCGCCGCGTCGGTGAGCTCGGTCAAAGCATAGACCAGGCCCCGAACGCCGCCGCCGCTGGCGACAAGCACGGCCCGTTGGCCCAGTTGCCCGGGACCGATGGCGAGGGTCTCCTCCCCCGCCCCCGCCGCCACCCCGGCGTCGCGCGCGGTCGCCGAAGCCGGACCCGCCACGACGATGCAAAAATCGTCCACGCCCGCCTCATCCGGCCACGCGCAGCGGCGCACGGTGAAACCGCGATCGGTCAGCGTCTGCTGCAGCAGCTGCGCGGCCCATTGCGCCGGACCGGACGAGGCGACCGGATCCATCGGATCGCAGAGAATGGAGATGCCGCCGGCGGCCGGCACCGCCGGGGTGTCCGCGCCGAGGCGCCGGGGGAGCAAACCGGCCGCGGCGCAACCGGCCGCGCTCATCCCGGCTTTGACCAAGAATTCACGTCTGTTCATGAGGTAGGGGTATGCTGCGAGACGAAGCCGAGCAGGACAGGTTGCGGGAATAAGGCGAACCTTTGACGGGACCGATCCAGCTCGGCCATAGCTCGTGAGCCGCCGGCCAATATTTGCCTTGAAATCGCCACCGGTAAATAGTTCGACCAGAAGCGCCTGAGCCCACTCGGTCAGCGGAGGCAGTCGGGCAATCGATCTGTCCGATTCGGACGCATTGCAAATCAAAGGTGTGTCCAGCACCGTCCCGACTTACCCCTTCGTCCCCCGTTCCCCATGGATGAATCCGTCGCATCGCCGATCCTACCCTGCCCGTGCCACTCGAATTCCGTCCCGCTTGATCGCCGCAGTTTTCTAAAGGGAGTGGCCGCGACTGGAGTTGGCATCGCGGTCGGATCCCTCCTTCCCGCTCAAGGCCGAGCCCAGCCGGCGCCGCCGGGAGATTCCTTCCCCGACCCGGTATTCCCGTTTGGCGCGGTCTATTTTCGAAAGTCGAACCCGCCCGCCGCGGACTGGGCCCACGATCACCAGGTGGCCGCGGGCATGGGCATCAATATTTTTCGCCACTGGTTCTTGTGGGCGGCGATCGAAAATTCACCCGGACAATACGACTGGCGGGACTATGACCGCATCGTGGATCTTGAGGGTCAGAACCACATCAAGACCGTCATCGCCGAAAACGTCACCGGCGCGCCGGAATGGATGTGGGACCAATATCCCCACGCCCGCCACATCGGGGCCGATGGGCTGCCGAGCTTCCCCGCGGTGGCCAGCGGGAGCGCGACCGGCAACGCCCCGCTCTGCCTCGACAACGACGACGTCTTGGACCGCGCCGGCCAATTTCTCCGGGCGCTGGTCGAACGTTACCGGGACAAACCGTCCACCCTCGGCTATGATCTGTGGAACGAAGGCGATCTGATCGAATGCCATTGCGCCGCCTCTCAGGCCAAATTCCGCACTTGGCTAAAGGCCAAGTATGGCTCCTTGGCGGCGCTGGAGCGGGCCTGGCATCGCTACAGTCTCGGCGATTGGCAGTCGGTGCACCCCCCGCATGACACGGGCGGCTATCCCGACTCCCTCGACTGGCTCGCCTTCCGCCGCGACAACGCGATGCGGCTCCTGCGCTGGCGGATCGATCTGATCCGGGGGCTGGATCGCAAGCACAAGCTCACCGCCCACGGAGTCGGCGCGCTGACCGAAATCGAATGGCGGACGTCCGCCGCGGTGGATTCGTACGGCTACACGTGGGTGGCCTCCCGGCATACCAATGACCCGTGGATGCAATTCCAGGCGATCGATGTGGTGCGCGCCAGCGCGCGCGGCAAGCCGTTCTGGCATGCCGAAGCCACGGGTGGCCCGCTGTGGCTGCAGCCCCAGGTGCTCAATCGCCCCTTGGAGGACGGCCGCAGCTCGGACGAAAAGGATGTCCGGGTCTGGAGCCTCATCGACATGGCGGCCGGAGCCAGCGGCATCCTCTTCACCCGCTGGCGCCCCTTGCTCGACGGTCCGCTCTTCGGCGCGTTCGGGCCGATGGGCATGGACGGCTCGGTCACCCCGCGGGCCGAGATGGCTGGAAAACTCGCCCGCTGGGCCAATACCCATCCGGAGATTTGGCAATCGCGCCCGGTCCAGGGCGACCTCGGCATCCTCTTTCTGCAGGAGTCGCTGGATTTCGCTTCAATCCAGGGCGCGGGGCGGGCGGCGGCGGGCGCGCGGGGCGCGCCGGCGGCCGGCGAGGGCAACAACTACCTCCAGTCGATCCAAGGGGCGTACCAGGCGTTCTTTGATTCCAACATCCTGGCCGACTTTGTGGCCATCGACAATCTCGCGGAATATCCGCTGATTTATCTGCCCTATCCGGAACTGCTGAAGCAAGCCACGGCGGACAAGCTGGCCGCCTACGTCGCGCAGGGAGGCAAGCTGGTCTGCGAAGGGTGCCCGGGATACTTCGGCGATGGCGGGTCGGTCGGTCCGGTGCAGCCCAATCTCGGGCTGGACCGCCTCTTCGGCGCCCGCGAATCCTACGTCCAGTTCACGCCCGACCTGCTCGGCAAGCTCACGCTGACGGTGAAAGACCGTTCGATCGGCGGCCAGTTTTTCCGGCAGGAGTACGAATTGGCGGGCGGCTCCGCCGCGGGGCATTATGCCAACGGCCAGATCGCCGCCGTGGAAAATGCGGTCGGCGCCGGCCGGACGCTGCTGATCGGCACGTACCCCGGCGGGGCCTATGATCGGAGTCATGCGCCGGAGACGCGCGCGTTCTTCGCCGCCCTGCTGCCGTGGGCCGGCGTGCGGGCGCAGCTGCAGTCGAGCGATCCGAAGGTGAAAGTCCGGCTGCACCACGGGACCGGCGGGACCTATGCGTGGGTCGTCAATCCCACTCGGAATGTGCGGACGGTGACGGTCAGCCTGCCGGCAGCGTTCGGCGACGCGGCCGAGCTGTGGCAGGACTCCAGCCCGCCGGCGGTTTCCGGCGCCACGCTCACGGTGACCGTGGGGGACCGCAACGCGGCGGTGGTTCGCCTGACGTAATGCCGGGGGGCGATCGGGGCCGACCATCGCCCCTCGAACGCGGAGGGCAGGCGCCGAAGCGCTGCCCAAAGCGACTGCGGGAAAGACCTATAAAGGGAAGTTCGCGCCGCGTGTCTCCGCCAGCGCCGGTTCGCCCAGGCTCCTGGCTCCGTCCAGGCACTGCCGCACGGCGGTGGCCAGTTCCTGGATGGCAAACGGCTTGGCCAAAAAATAGTCGGCCCGCGACGATTTGAAGTCGGTGCCCGCCAGGCCGGCGCTGTAGCCGCTCATCAGGATCACCCGCAGGGCGGGATTCTTCGCCTTAAACGCGCGGGCGAGGTCGACGCCGCCCAAGCTCCCGGGCATCACCATGTCGGTGAGCAGAAGATGGATCTCCGAGCCCAGGCGCTCCCACAGCGCCTCCGCCTCGTGGCCGTTGCTCGCCACGAGCACCCGGTACCCCAATTGCGCCAGCGCCCGGTTCGCCACCAGTTGCACGCCGATTTCATCCTCCACGAGCAGAATGGTTTCGCTGCCCCGCGAGATCTTGGCCGGAGAGCGCGGCTGGCTTTGGGTCAGGCGGGCCGCCTCCCGGAAAGGCAGATAGACGCTGAAGGTCGTGCCGCGGTGCAGCGTGCTTTCCACCGCCACCCAGCCCTGGTGCTGCTGCAGGATGCCGTACACCGAGGCGAGGCCCAGCCCCGTCCCCTTGCCAACTTCCTTGGTCGTGAAAAACGGTTCGAACAGGTGTTCGAGATCGTCCGGGGTGATGCCCGTTCCGGTATCGGCGACCGTGAGGCGCGCAAAGGTGCCCACGCGGGCGGCCGAGGTCAGCCGCACCTCCTCCGGCCCGAGGGTGACGGTGGTCGTCGTGAGCGTGAGGCGACCGCCCCGGGGCATCGCGTCGCGCGCGTTGAGGCAGAGATTGAGCATCACCTGATCCATCATCGCCTGGTCGACGCGGACCGGCAGCACTTCGGCCGCATACTGCAGCTTGACCTCGATCGCCTCTCCGATCACCCGGCGCAGCATGCTGGAAAAGCTGCTGACCAGTTCATTCAAATCGACGTCCTGCGACTGCATCACCCGCTTGCGGCTGAACGACAGCAGCTGGCCGGTCAGGGTGGCCGCGCGGGTCGCCGCCTGATTGATCTGTTCCAACGGTTCGGCAATGTCCGTCGGCACATTGTCGGAAACCCGGATCATGCCCAAGTGGCCGAGAATGACCGTGAGCAGATTGTTGAAGTCGTGCGCGATGCCGCCCGACAAGTGCCCGATCGCCTCCATCTTCTGCGCCTGCCGGAATTTTTCCTGCAGCTGCAGGCGCTCGGTGATGTCGTGGATGAAAATGAAGTGGTACTCCCGGCCCTCGAACTCGAACCAATTAAGGTCGATCTCCAGCGGAATCAGGCGCCCGTCCTTGCGCCGGTGCTGCGTTTCGAAATGCATGCGCTTGCTCCCGCGCACCCGCTTCCAGTGCTCATCCCATGTGGCCAGGGTGAACTTCGGATCCAGGTCCGGCACCCGCATGGAGACCAGTTCCGCCTCCGTGTAGCCCAGCATCTCGCAGGCCGCCCCGTTGACCCGCAGGATGCGGGCGTCCTGCGCCACCCAGAAGGTGGGCGTCGAGGCCTGGTTGACCGAAAAATCGCTGAGCTTGAGCGCCGCCTGGGCCTCGTTGCGCAGGCGCACCTGGTCCTGCAGCATGGTCGCCACCCGCAGCAGGTCGTCATCGTCGCCGGGAGTCGCCTCGCCGTCGGGCTGCAGTTCGCGCACCGAGGCGCGCAGCCGGGACAACACCTCCACGTTATGCTCGTATTGCCGCCGCAGCTGGGCGTTGGCTTCGATCAATTCCTGCGAGCTGAGCTCCATTGAGCGCTCGATCAGTTTGCGATCGGTGTCGAACTGGCCGTAGGCCTCTTCGATCGCGCCCAGCAGCGCCTGGCAATCGGGCGAGACGCTGGGATCGGGTCCCAAATACTTGCGAATCTGACGGAGCAGCAGGCGATGGCGGGTCATCATTCCTCTCGCAGGGTCGTGATCGTCATCGTCTGGTTGTGCAGCTGGCAGGCCGAGCCGCCGCCGGAAGGCGCCAGTTCGCCGTAGGAATAGAAACCCGCCAGCAGGGGGGTGCCGGTCAGCGTCGCCTGCACCACCTCAGTCTCCTCCTCCGTGCGCTGCCCAAGCACGATCCGGCGCCCGACGCAGCTGATGCAAATGGCCAATTCCGCGCCGGCCGCGATCTGCGCGTGGTCCGCCGCGTGGGCGGCGCCGTCGATCAGATCCTCATAGGAGGCCCGCATGAAACGGGCCCGCGCGCCGAGCGGCATGTCGCCGGCAAAGACCATGGTCCCCGCCGCGTCGTCCACCGACAAGATCGTGCGCACCACCTGCGGCCCGCCGCCGGCCGGAGTGATGCAAAGCGGGAAGCGCAAAGCCGAACTCGGCAGGTCGGCGGCGCATTCGCCGAGGTAGGTCTTATACAGGGCCAGGGCCGACTGGCCGTCCAGTTCGCTCAAGGTATTACCGTGAGAGCGGGTGACCACCCGCTCCGGGCCAAAGGGAGCCCAGCCGCCGGCACACCCGAAACCCACGCACAACTGCCGGCCGTAGAAGCCGACGGCGACGACGCGGCCGACCCGCGGGGGTTCATCCAAGCCCACGACCGTTTTTTCGAAGCGAACCCCGTCGCCGGCCAGCCCGCCGGTGACGCTCACTCCGGAGGGCAGACATTCATTGAATCCCCGCGCCAGCTCCGTGCCGTTCACCAGCGAGCCGTCGGAGACGACGAAGACGTGCGCCAAATCGGGGCCGGCGAGGCGCCCGGCCAGTTCGCGGCCCACGGAAAAGCTCTCGGCCGCCCCGGCGATTTCGGTGGCCACGGTGCGAATCCGCGTCTTTTCCAACGCCATCGCGGTCGCGACGACGCAATCTTCGGAGACTTCGGTGCCACTGATTTGACCGGCGGTGGATGCGATCACCAGGTTCGCCCCGCCGTAGCTCCGGATCAATTCGCCGACGATTTTGGGGTCCTCCAGCAGGCGGCGGCCGCCAAAGACGAAGACCAATTGCGGCGCGGCGCCCTGCAAATTCGTGAAGCGTGTCCGCCAGGAGTTTGAGGCATCGAGGATTTTTTGTTCCAGTTTCATGGGCGCGGTAGATTGCGGCGGATCGGGCCGTCTGATGGCGACAGCTTCACTATTATATCATCGGATCATTTCCCCTCCGATTGATCGAAAAAAATAACGTCCGAAAATCATAACCACGCCTGGTCCAGTCAGTAATGAGCCTTGTCGGCGCCGAAAAATCCGCCAGCATGGAAGCTTCCCTCCATTCCCATGGCCGACCCCACCCCCCATCCGGCGGTCACCCCGCCCTCGCCTCTGAAAATCCGGGCCGCCATCGGCGCCGGTTGGTTCTATTGGGTTGCCGCCCTCTCCGCGATCAATTCGGCCATCGCCCTCAGCGGCGAGGCCCGCGATTGCGTTCCGCGGATTTCGGGTTTGCCTGTCCGATGACTTTAAAACCTTCCTCGAGTGCGAATGGCGGCGGAACCTTAAGGGCGGACGCCGCCGCATCGGGCACCTTTAAACTGGGCGGGGATCTCGAGGTCCGGCGTCTGGGATTCGGCGCGATGCGCCTCACCGGCCCGGGGATCTGGGGCGAGCCGCGGGATCCCGCGGCGGCCCGCCAGGTCCTGCGCCGCGCGGTGGAGCTCGGGGTCAATTTCATCGACACGGCCGACTCGTACGGTCCGGAAGTCAGCGAGCGGCTGATCGCCGAAGCCCTGCATCCCTACCCCAAGGGTCTGGCCATCGCCACCAAGGGCGGACTGACGCGGCAAGGGCCGGAACGCTGGCTGCCGGTGGGGCGGCCCGAGTACCTAACCCAATGCGTCGAACTCAGTCTGCGGCGCCTGCGCCTGGACTGCATCGATCTCTACCAGCTGCACCGGTTCGACGGCCAGGTTCCGGTCGAGGAGTCGCTCGGCGCGCTCAAGCTGCTGCAAAAGGCCGGCAAAATCCGGCACCTTGGAATTTCCGAAGTTTCTATCCCGGAGCTGCAACGCGCGCAGCGCACGATCACTGTCGTCAGCGTGCAAAACCTTTACAACGCGAGCGACCGCAAGCACGAGCCGGTGCTGGATTTCTGCGCCGAGCACGGCATCGCCTTTATCCCGTGGTTTCCGGTGGCGGCCGGCGAACTGACGCGGCCGGGCGGCCCGATGGATCAACTCGCCCGGCGCCATCACGCTTCGGTCACCCAGCTGGCGCTCGCCTGGCTGCTGCACCGATCTCCGGTGATGCTGCCGATCCCCGGGACCTCGTCGGCGGCGCATCTGGAGGAGAATGTCGCCGCCGCGTCGTTGCAACTGAGCGACGCCGAGTGGGGCGCGCTCAAGGGCTAACCCGGCCCCCGGCTAATTCGGGACGGCCGACGCCACCGCGCCCAAGCCCAGGGCCAATACGCGGCGGAGCTTCACAGTACCTTCAGCGCCGCCCGCATGAAGCCGAGGGAGTACGCCATCCCCGCGTGCCACGGCGCCGCGCAGGACATTTGGGGCGTGTGGTCCGGAATGAGCACGCCCTCATAGCCGTTCCGCCGCAGGATTCCCAGGATCCGGATCATGTCCACGTCGCCGTCGTCGATGAAGGTCTCCTGGTAGATCGGCACCTTGCCCGTGATGTTGCGGAAATGAACGTAGCCCAGCCGGCCCTGCCGGGAATAGCGCTCGGTGGCGGCGTAGACATCCCCCGCCGTCATTTCGGCGATCGTGCCCAGGCAGAATTCCAGCGCGTTGGCCGGGCTGGGATTGAGGTCGATCAGCCGTTGATAGTGATCCGGCTGATAGACCAGCCGCGGCTGGCCCCGCATCGTCGGCATCGGCGGATCGTCCGGATGGGCCGCCAGGCGAACGCCCGCCGCTTCGGCGACCGGGATCGCCTCGCGCAAAAACTCCTGCAGGCGCCGCCACAATTCCGCGTGGGAAACCGGCGGGACGACGCCGGCGGGCGCGTCCGGGTCATAAATCATGTTCCATGCCATCCCCTTGGGCATCGGCGTGTCGAACGGGCCGCCCATCCCCACCGAGTCGGCGCCGCCGCGGGCGAACGGGCCGCTAATCCGCCCGCAGACGCCCGCGATGCTGAAGTTGTACCCCATGATCGGGATCCCCGCTTCCCCAATGCGCCGGAGGAGCGTTTTCACGTTCTCCATCTGCTCCGCCCGCTTGGGCCCGTCGAGCAGCACATCGTACCAGTGGGCGGGGTCGAAGTTCTCGATCGCTTCCAGCACCAACCCCTCCGACTCGATCTCCCGGCGGATTTTGACCAACTCCTCCACGGACCAAAGGGTCTTGGGGTCGCCCGCCAGGCCCCAACCGCTCTCCGTACCGGTCGGCTGGTTGTTCCGCGGATTGTAGGCTCCGCCCTTAAAATAATCCACCAAGTGAATGACCACATGAGTGGCGCCCGCCTGCCGCGCAAAGCGGTAGTTCTCGCCGGTCAGCATGTGCCGATAAAGGCCGAGTCCGAGTTTCATGGGGCAGAGAGGGAAGAAGCAGCCGCCGGGGCGCCGAGCCAGCAAAAACTTTCCGGCGGCCCGAGGTCTCGCGCGCGCGGTCACTTCGACCGGCGGCCTAAGCCGACCGTCCGGTGACGTACTGATTGAGCAGGTTTTCGAGGTATTCCTGCTTGCCGCTCTTCGGGCTCGGTTCGCCCAGCTTGCCCAGGACCAGCTGCTCCAGTTTCCGGAATCCGATTTTGCCCTTTTCGATCTCGCGGCCGTAGCCGCGATCGAAACTGGCGTAGCGCTCGGCCACGAAGCGATCGAATGGGCCGTCCGCCAGGATCCGCCGCGCCAGCTTGTCGGCCAGCGCGTAGGCGTCCATGCCGCCGATATGGGCGTGGAAGAGGTCCTCCGGATCGATCGAGGGGCGCCGCAGCTTGGCGTCGAAATTGAAGCCGCCTTTGCCCAGGCCGCCGGCCCGCAGAATCGAAACCATGGCGAGCGTCAGCTCCTTGATGTCCGTGTTGAATTGGTCCGTGTCCCACCCCAGCAGCAAGTCGCCGCTGTTGGCGTCGATCGACCCCAGCATGCCCTGGGCCGCGGCCACCTCGATCTCATGGTTGAAGGTGTGGCCCGCGAGCGTGGCGTGATTGGTCTCAATATTGAACTTGAAATGCTTTTGCAGGCCAAAGGTCCGCAGGAACGCGATGCCGCTCGCCACGTCGAAATCGTACTGGTGCTTGGTCGGCTCCTTGGGCTTGGGTTCGATCAGAAACTGCCCTTTGAAGCCGATCTCCCGGGCGTAATCGACCGCCAGATGGAGAAATCGCGCCAGATGCTCCTGCTCGCGCTTGAGGTCGGTGTTGAGCAGGGTCTCGTAGCCTTCACGGCCGCCCCAGAAGACGTAGTTCTCGCCGCCCAGCTCCTGCGTGACTTCCAGCGCCTTTTTCACCTGCGCGGCGGCGTAGGCGAACACATGGGCGTCCGGATTGGTGGCCCCCCCGCACATGTACCGCGGGTTCGAAAAGAGATTGGCCGTGCCCCAGAGCAATTTGACGCCCGACGCCCGCTGCAGGGTTTTGGCGTGGGCGACGATCCGGTCGAGGTTGCGGTTGGAATCGGCCAGGCTGCTGCCCTCCGGGGCGATGTCCCGGTCATGGAAGCACCAAAACGGCGCCTGGATCTTGCCGAAGAATTCGAAGGCGGCATCCAGGCGGCGCTTGGCCACATCGATCGGATCGCTGCCGGCCTCCCACGGACGCTGGATCGTGCCCGGGCCGAATGGGTCGGCCCCGACCCCCCGGAACGAATGCCAGTAGGCAATCGAGAAGCGCATCCGCTCCTTCATCGTGCGGCCGCCGACCTTCTCGGCGGGGTTGTAATGCTTGAAGGCGAGGGCGTTCTGGGAGCGGGGGCCTTCGTAACGGATTGGCGGAACGGCGAAATGGCCGGACAGGGTTGCTTTCTTCATCGCTATGTCCCTACCAGCATGGGCAAGGGCCCGTCCAGACTTCCCGTCATCGTTTTCAGTCTATAAATAGCACAGACCCAGCGCCCTACCGGGCGGCTGAGTCTGTGCTCGGGCGGCGCGGGGTGAGCCGACGCCACCGGTCAAAGGATGAAAATTAGGCGCGGACCGGGCGGCGTTTCGGCAGCGTGACGGCCGCCGCCATCAGCCCGGCGCATGTCCGGAACCCAAGGCCTCGTCGATCATCGACGGCAAGCCATACCAACCGAACTGGAAGCACTTGCGCTCGATGCCCAAGACATCGGACTCAACCGAACAAATCCGCGCCGAACGCGATAGCGGCCCCTGAGCGCCGATGTACGTCGACACCTGCATCCTCGCGAAACTACTCGTTTGGGAGTCGGATTCCGAAGAGTGTGCCCATAAGACTTCTGGGTCGTCTCTCGTTTCGTCGAGCTTGGCTTACATTGAGATGTTTTCCCTTCTATTGCGAAAAGAGCGCGAAGGAGAGATTTCCGAATTGGACCGAGAAAAGGCCTGGCGCGAATTTGAACGGCAAATCCGTGAAAAATTCATTTTTCTTGTTCCCGTCGACGAGGGAATTGTCCGAAGGGCCCAAGCAGTCATGCGCGAATCGCATCCGCATGTGCCGCTTAGGGCCCTCGATGCGATCCACCTCGCGACTTTCCAATCGGTTGTCGCCGGCCCACTCTTCACCACAGATTGGCGGATGCGTGCGGCCGCAATGCGTCTAGAATTTCCACTGGTTTAGCCGCGTTGAGCCGATTCATAAGATCACTCCTGACTCTGCATGGCGTTTTCCCGTGATGAAATCGGTTGGCCGTCGCACGACGGAGGTCACATGATGGGACGATATGGATTCCGTGAAGGGCTGCGTGGGAATCCAGTGAGCGAAGCGGCCCATGGGACTAAGTTTGGGTTGCCGCCCGGATTGACCAAACCCGTTGGGCCGCCATTCTCCCCGACATGAAGCTTACCCCGCTTTGCTGCCTCGGCGTTGCCCTTTGCTGCGCCGCCGCCCGCGCTCAAACGCCGATGCCGGCGGATGAACGGGCCGTCTGGGATATGGAGTTCGCCTGGAACAAGGCCTACGTCGACGGCGATGCCGCCAAAATCGCCGATTTGGAAGACAAGAACTACGTTTTCTCGGAATCTAACGGGCATTTGAGCACGCGCGCCGACGAAGTGGCGGAAGTGCAGGGAGGAGTGCGCTTCCACGAGATGAGCTTGCACGAGGGGACGGTGCGCTTCACCGGCGACACGGCGATCGTCACCGGACGACTGGTGATGTCCGGAGGAAAGCGCGACCAAATCCACGAGATCGATGCGACCATCGACACGCTCGTGCGCGAAAACGGAGCATGGAAGGCAGTCGCCACTTCCATATTCAAAGTGGCATCGACCGCGCAGTCTGCCATCGCCCCCCTCTGGCGCGACGGCGGCAACTGGTTGACGCGGCACTACGCCTTCGTGGCGGACGCGAAAAAGGGCGGCGTCGACCTGCTCTTTGTCGGCGACTCCATCACGGACCTCTGGCGCACGCCCGGGCGCGGGAAGGAGATTTGGGACCAATACTTCGGCGCCGACCACTCGGGAAATATCGGCATTAGCGGCGACCGCACGCAGCATGTGCTCTGGCGCCTAGATCACGGCGAGGTCGACGGCCTGCACCCGAAGGCCATCGTCCTCATGATCGGAACCAACAACACCGGCTTCGAACGCGACGGCATCACCCCGCGCAATACTCCCGCCCAGACGGCGGAAGGGGTAAAGGCAGTGGTGAATGACCTGCGCCAGAAGCTGCCGGACGCCAAAATTTTGCTGCTCGCCGTGTTTCCGCGGGCGCATGCCGCGGACGATCCGGCGCGGTTGCAGATAGCGGAGATCAACCGACTGATCGCGGGCCTGGACGACGGCGTCCATGTGCACTACCTCGACATTGGCGCCAAGTTCCTGTCCGCCGACGGAACCCTCGAAGCGGACATCATGCCCGACTTCCTGCACCCGAGCCCCAAGGGCTACGCGATCTGGGCGCAGGCCATCCAGGCGCCGGTGGCGCAGTTGCTGGGATCGGGCACCTGAGGGGACGGGCGGGGCCTAGAGGGATTTTTGATCGGCCGTGGCCATCCGCTGATCAGAAACCCCGGCCGACGCGGCGACCGAAAAGTCCGTGGTCTTTCGCAAGACAAAGAAGGGCGCGCCGCCCGCCCGGTCGGCTCGGATATGGTCGAACTCCGCGCCGGCCACGTCGTCCAGCACCACGGCGGGCCGGGTATCGTCCTTGACGAAGCCCAACTCAACGTCGCGAAAAACGAGATTCTTCGCATGCCGGGCGTAGATGCCGTAGGCCGGAAGAATACCGAACATCGAGGGCTCCGGATAGGCCTTCTCCTGTTCCGGCGGCAAATAGGGGTCGCGGGGATCGGCCAGGCCGGCGCCCCGGAGGAAGAACCGGTTGATGAGATTGGCCGGCTGCTTGGCCGCGTCGTCGAGCGAAAGGCCGCCGCGGGAAACCACCCGGATATCGCTCAGGCGCACGTCCTCGATCGGGTGGCCCGGCAGGCCCGCGATCAGGATCGGGTAGCGGGCGTCGACATCCGTCGCCACGACGTGACTGATGCTCACATCGCGGATCGCTCCGATCGGGGTGCCGGCCGGTCCGCGAGCGCGATTGCCGATCCGCAGAAAGATCGCGGCATTGCAGATGTTGCGCATCGCGATGTTGGTGATCGTGACGCCCTCGATCGTGCCGCCGTCGACGGCTTCAAATGCGAGACCCCGGCTCCGGTCGAAGACGCAGTTGGCGATCGTGATGTTCTTCAAGCCGCCGTCGGACTCGGTGCCAAACTTGATCCGGCCGGTCGGGCCGTCGCGGTCCACCGCATGCTCCTGGGTCGTCTTGTACGTGCCGTCGAAAAAAGAGCCCGGATCGTAGCCGCTGACCTGGCAGCCGGTGAGGGTGAAATTCTCGCAGGACCGCAGAGTGCCCAGGGCGTAGCTGCTCTTGAGCACGATGGCGTCGTCGTTGATCGCGTTCACCGTGCAATCGTTGATCCGGACGTTGCGGCAGGCGTCGATGTCAAAGCCGTCGCGGTTGGTGTCCACCTTGACATTGTCGATCGTCAGATTGTCCACGCCAGTGGCGAGCAGCGCGAACCACCCGCCTTGGAGAATGGAGAAGTCGCGGAGGGTCACATTGCGGCAATTGATCAGGGCGATCGATTTGTTGCCCCCTTTGCCGCGGCTGTTCGCGCCCGCGGAGGCGGGCGGCGGCGCGGCCGGCGGCAACGGCGGCAGGCCCGCAAAATCGCCGACGGGAATGCCGTTGGCCCCGGGGCCGCGGCCGAAACCGCCGTTGGAACGCGGCAGCCCCTTGCCGTAGATCCGGCCCAGCCCGACAACCGCGATGTCTTCGATTCCGTCGCCATAAATCAGGCTATTATGGAAGTGGCTGTGGCCGAAGTCCTGATAATGGAATTTGTCGCCCGAGTCGTTGGGTTCGGCCGGGTCATAACTCCCGAAGCCCGGAGCCTCCTTCGCCGCGACAATCACGCACCCCTGGGCCAATTGCAGGGTGATGTGGCTTTTCAGCCGGATGGAGAAGCTGAGGTAGGTCCCGGCCGGAAACTCGACCGTCCCGCCCCCCGCGGCCGCCGCCGCGGTAATGGCCCGGTTGATGGCGTCGGTGTCCAACGTCTGGCCATCGCCCGTCGCGCCAAAGGCCCGGACGTTATAAGTCGAACCCGTGGCGGTGGGCGTCTGAGCGCGAGCGGAGGCCGCGGCGAAGGGCAGCACGCCGGCGAGCAGGAGGCGGGACCAGGGAGGCAGTGGGGGCATGGGCATATCGGGGGTTGGATGGGGACGGAAAAAAATAGGGCTGCGATCAGGCATCGACTGTCACGCGGCGGCCTTCCGCGGACGAAACGTAGGCCGCATAGATAACCTTGACGCAATCGACGGCCAAATCGATTCCCGCCAGCGGATCCCGGTTGTCCCGGATCGCCCCGGTAAAATCCGCGATCTCCTGGGCAAACCCGCGAAACCAATCCTCGTCGCAGCTCGGCCGATTCCAGCCGGCCTTCGTCTCGAGTTTTTCCGTGAAATACTCGCGCGCGAACACGGCCGGATCCGGCGCGTACGTCTCAATGGCGTCGTTGCCGGTCATGTTCGCCTTGATGACTCCGTCGGTCATGAAGGCCGTCACCCGGGTGTTCAAGCCGCCGAGGCCCGCGTCGCTGACCACCACGCCCGCGCGGGAGCCATCCTCGAACGCGATCACCGCGTTGGCCCAGTTTTCCACATCGACGGGATTGGCGCTGATCCATTGGTTGGCCCCCGCCTGCCGGGCAAATTCGGCCGCGGGCGTGTGGACCAAGTCCGCGGTGTCCGCCAGGACCGAGACCGGCCGGATGCCCCGGCCGCGCCGGACCTGTCCCTCCCAGTGCTTCAAATGCAGGCAGGCGCCAACCGAATGGGCGCCCATGCGCAGCAGGGCTCCGCCGCCGGTCTGTTTCCATTCCCGGGAATAGGCCGAATTGGAGCCGGAGTGGTTCTCCTCCGCGCGCAGTTCCAGAATCGATCCCTTGGCCGCGGCAATCAACCGGCGCATTTTGGCGATCGGCGGCGCGTAAACCCAATTTTCGGCGTAACAGAAGCGAACGCCCGCCCGCTGCACGGCCTTCCGGACCGCCTCGGCATTGCGGAGCGCCCCGGCCCGCATTTGCGCGCGAGGCACCCGCTGGCCGATGGGTTCCGGATCGCCCGGGCCCCCGAAGTAGCCGGTGAGCGGCTTCTCCATGATGATGTGCTTGCCCGCCTCCGCCGCACGGATCGCGAACTCGTGATGCAACGCCGGCGGCACGCACAGATCGATGGCCTCGATCTCGGGCCGGGCCAGAAGCGCGTCAAAGTCTTCCGTGGCGAACGGGATCTGGGCGTCGCGGGCGAGCGCATCGGCGCTGTCGCGCGTCCGAGCGCAAACGCCCCGCACCTCGACCGAACCCGGCGGCAGGGCCGCGTAGTTTGCCAGATGCATGCGCGCTCCGTAGCGGGCGCCCGCCAGGCCAATGCCGATCGTTCGCATTGGCCTAGGTTTGCTCCGCGCCCCTATCCCCTTTGAGGAGAGACCGCGCGATTCGCCGGAAAGATGAAAGCATGGGCGGCACCCGGGACCGTTTGGGCCGGGCCGCCGCGGGGTGCGGCGACCGGGGCATGAGGGGGCCACGGAGCAAGACGGACGGGCAGTCCGGAGGTTGTGGAGAAACTATCCGCTCGCTCCCCCCCTCGGACTGCGCCGCCCCCGTCCGCCATCAAGTATTCAGCCGCGCGGGTCGGCGCGCGCGCCGGCGGACCGATCGGAGGGGCGCGGCACCGCAGGCGCCGCCGCCGCTAGCCCTTGTTCGAAAAGGCCGCGTTGGCTTCGATGTTGATTTTCCGGGCCAGGACGGTGAGCTTTTGGTCCGTCTCGGCCTCCTCCTCCAGCGTCAGTTGGAGCAGTTCGGCGATCTCCGCCTCGCCCAGCGTCTGGGCGAAGGTGCGGGCCGTGCCGTAGGCGGCGATCTCATAGTGCTCCACCCGTTGGGCGGCGCCGATCAGATCGGCATCGCGGACCGCGTCCGGAGCCTTCACTTCGATCGCTTCGTCGCCCTCTTTCACCAGGCCTTTCATGGCTTTGCAGGTCTTGCCCTTGGCAGTCACCTCCAGGATGCCCAGCGCCTGCTCCAGGCGGGAGACGTGAATTCGCGTTTGTTCCAGGTGGTCCGAAAACCCCGCCTTCAGTTCGTCGTCGGTGGCGGCTTCGGCCATTTTGGGCAGGGCCTTGACGAGCTGGTTTTCAGCGTCGTAGAGATCCTGGAGTTCGTCGATCAAGAGGTCGCGGAGAGAGTTTAATGCGCTCATATTTTCCCGGGTTCGAGGTTGAGATGCCGCCCGCGCGGCAGGTTAGGGATGCATAGATCGCCGCCCGGGCGCGAAGGTTCCCTTTGGTTTTCAGCGTCCCTCTAATCCTTGCGGTAGTGTATTTTCCACTACGTTTAAACGTCGCGGCCCGGCCCCCGCTCACCCCGCGTTTTGCCCGGTGCGCCCGCGCCGGGGCGGGCCCCCGGTCACGGGGCCGGCCGCGCCAGCGCCGCCGCCGCCGCGCCGATGAAGGCCAGGGCCGGCGGATTCTCAAAATTGTCCGGCATGTTCGGGCGCTGCACCATCATCACGTACACCAACCCCCGGACCGGATCGATCCAGGCGCCCGTGCCCCAGGCGCCGGGATGGCCGAAGCTCCCGGGCGAAAGCTGGGCCGCGACTCCGCCATTCGGAGCCTGCACCACGGCGACCCCCACTCCCCAGCCGAGGACATGGCTCAGCCTGGTCTTCGTATATCCGGTCGGAAGGTCGCCGGTCCCCACGGTCGTCAGGGCCTGAAACGCCGCTGCGCTGAGGTAGGTCCGGCCGCCCCGCGCGCCCCCATTCAGCAACATTTGGCCGAAGCGCGCGTAATCGCGAGCGGTGGAGAAAAGGCCGCCCGCGCCCAGGGGCGGCGATTCGTCCGGCGTCGGGATCGGACCATTGGGTCCGAGGCCGGTCATCAGGGCGAAGGTTCCGGCCGCCGGATTCGCCCGGTAGGCGTGCGCCAGGCGCGTCCGCTGCTCCGCGTTCGGATAGAACGTCGTGTCCTTCATGCCGAGCGGACCGAATAGCCGGCGCTGCAAGAAGGCGTCAAAGGATTGCCCGCTGGCCACCTCCACGATCCGGCCCGCCACGTTAAAGGCGGAGCTCGTGTACCGCCAGGTGGTTCCCGGTTCAAATTGCATCGGCGCCGCCAGGTAGAGCTTCACCAATTCCGGCAGGGTGCGCGCCCCCATCGTGGTCCCATACTTCGGGTCGGCCAGGCCGGAAGTGTGGTTGAGGAGTTGCGCGATCGTGAGATTGGCCGGCTTTCCGGACGGGGTCGTAAGGGCCGCAAACTCCGGGAGGTACTTGGCCACCGGATCGGTGAGGCTCAGTTTCCCTTCGTCCTGCAGCATCAAGATCGCAACGCTCGTCACCGGCTTGGTCATCGAGGCGATCCAGAACAGCGCATCGGCCGGCATCGGCTTGGCCGCCGCCACATCGGCGAGGCCCACGGTGCCCAGATGCAGGATTTGGTCGCGGCTGGCGACCAGCGTGACCGCGCCGGCAATTTCGTGGGCATCAACCTGGGCCTGCATCGCTGCACTGACGCTCGGCAGTTCCGGCGCCGCCCACGAGGCCAGCGGCAGCGACATCAGACCAAGACTAGATAGGAGCCGGGGTAAGCGCATGGGCGGATAGACGCATGAGTGGGCGGAACGATGCCCAATTCGTGTGCCCGTCCACTTCCTCTAAGATGGACAACCGGCCGCGACCGGCCTAATCCTCCTTTTCATCCGCCCGAGATCGTCGCTATTAGCAACCTGCCCCCTCTCCAAGTGCCCCATGCCAAAGAAGTTCGCC
>Ga0182024_10001728_pt1 | contig 55471 bp, 44 predicted proteins | sample P32metaG_FD_120480 | JGI IMG/M metagenome (GOLD analysis project Ga0182024, IMG submission 120480) | Permafrost microbial communities from Stordalen Mire, Sweden - P3-2 metaG (Illumina Assembly) | ecosystem: Environmental > Terrestrial > Soil > Wetlands > Permafrost | place: Sweden: Stordalen...
GGAAGTGGGCTGGACCAAAGGACTGGAATTGGCGAAGATCGCGAGGAGGGACGGGCAGGCCTTCGATTGTGCAACCTGGTTGCACAAGGCCCGCGAGATGCCCAAGGAGCAGTTTAAGCAGGAGGTCGAGAAGGAGTTAACTGGGCGGGAAACGGAACCGTGGGAGATTATCTACTTTAAGCTGTACAAGAGCCAGATGCCGGTCGTTGAACAAGCAACTTCCTCCCCAGCGAAGAGAAACAGACGTTTCTGCGTCACGTTACCCAGAGAGCGTCATGACTAGTGCCCCACCGAAAAGTGCTCGCCTGCGGCTTGATCCGGAACTATACGAACAGCTGCGCAATCAGGTACTACGTCGCGACGGCTGGAGATGCCAATCGTGTGGCACAATGTCCAACCTTGAGGTCCACCACAAAGAATTTCGCAGCCAGTCCGGCGACGATTCGGAGGCGAATCTGATTACACTTTGTTCTGCATGCCACGTCACCGTGCATCGCAGCGAAGGAGGGGACGAGAGGTCTGGTGTCTGACCGGTCGTCGAGAGCGATGAAACGCAAACTTTTTCGCGAAATGTGGGTTTGCAAAGGCCTGACCGCTGTAACCCGTAAACCCGCTTGGGAAATTGGGCGCCAACAAAAGACACTTGAGCGCAACTGTTTGCAAAGCAGCTGCGCGAATTGCGCCAGTTTACTTCACATCTTGATGGAGAGACTTAGCTCTGCGGAAAGACTCGCTTGCGCGTCTTGCGCGGAAATACGCCCGCATCGCTATCTCCGAGCTTCTTCTTTCATCGACTGCACGCGCTCGTAATCAGTTCGAAACGTGAGGTTTGTCGGCACAAGGGTGTAGGCGCGGCGAAGCTCGTCTATCGCCTCCTGATTCCTTTTCCATTTCAGCAGCAGTAGCCCCAAAACGTGATGGTCAACTGCGGCTTCTAGAGAATCGCCCGACCTCATGCCGGCCCTGAGTTCCTGAGTAGCTTCGGCCTGGTCCCCGCTTTCCACAAGCACACCTCCCAGCAGCTTGTGATAACCCGTGTTCCTTGGATCGAGACGAACGGCCTCGTGGAGCTCGGCCACGGCAAGCTCGTAATCGTTGTAGGCGAACCCTACAGTTCCAAGAAAATAATGAGACGCCGCGTCGCTCGCCGGCGGGTCAGCACCCTGATTAGTTTTCGCCGGTTTCTTGACTGCCTTACTGGAACTTGCTGGAGAGCTGCTCTTCTCGACGGCTGTCGCCTTTGTCGCGTTTGGAGTTGATGCTGGAGGTGGCGCTAGTTTTGCAAGTTTCAGCTGTGCGTATGTATTCTCCGGATACTCAGCCACCGCCAGCTCATATTGCGCTTTCGCTGCAGCTATGTCGCCGCGCTCCTGTAGCAGGATTGCCAATTTCACACGCGCAAAGGATTTGCTAGTTGAAACGCTAAGCGCAGCTCTATATTCGGTCAATTCACCTTCCAAATCGCCCATCTTGCGAAGAACCTCCGCAATGGCGTAGTGTGCGGCAGCGCTGTCCGGGGCGAGATAGCTTTGAGCCCGATATTCCTGGAGAGCGCCGTTGAGATCGCCTGTTGCTTCCAATGCGAGTGCTAGATCGCGATGAAATTCCGGGTTGTCGACGTCAAGCTGTGTGGCCCGACGCAGCTCCGACGCAGCTTCCGCATAGCGGTCTCGTTCCAACAAAAGTTCGCCCAGTGCATCATGGGCCGTGGCGCCCGTCGCCGGCGGCGGGCTCTGGCTAACGTAATCCCTCCAGACATCGATAGCCGATTCCTGGTCATGCAGAAAGCTTCCAAGTTCCGCCGCCAACTCTGACACGTTGGAGAAGTCCGTAGGATGGCTGTCGACCCAGGAACGATACTCGTCGGCCAATGCCTGGTGGTCATTCGTTGATTCCAGGATCCGGCAGATTGCCAGATGCGCCCTAAGATCATTTGGATTGGAAGCAAGGGCGCGCCGATATTCCTCGATCGCCTTCTCGGCTTTACCTTGTTTTTCAAGTGCTTTTCCGTGCTTGTCCCCAGAACTGGTCTGAGCAGCACACGTACAGAGCAAAAACAGAAATGTAAAATAGAAAAGTAGTTTCATACGCCTACCAGTGAGGTTAGCTTAATTATTGTTAGTTTTAGCCTTGATTGGCTAATATCAGATCGGCGCGAACAGCGGAATGCGGAATGCGGAATGCGCTGAGAGGGAGTTGCCCAAGTAGAAGAATTAGCTCGCTAGCACCTGCTGTCGGAACAACGAAAGCTTCCAAGGAAAATCAAAGGTGTGCAGAATCGGATTGACAAGCGTTCAATTCGATCACCGGCCGACCTTACTTACGGACATCGCGTGAACTTCGATGAACTTCCTTCAGTTCGTAAATGAAGAACTTGTCACAGCAATCAATCAGTACCGGAACCGCGCCAAGTGGAGAGTGCATTCCTCCCGGCGCAGTCCTTTTCTATTCTTAACCCAGCAGACTAGCGCCCGCGATCTTGCGAGCCAAGCCAGCCAGAGAAAGCAGCCCTGATCCAAGCAGACCGAACGTACCAGGTTCGGGGACAGTGGCGGGCGAGAAGGCGTTATACGGCCCCCCAGTGCCACCATCCTGGACCGACATAGTGCCAGTTGTTGCGTACGCAGTAGCGTTCGTGTTGATGATGACGTCGAAGCTGCTCTTTCCGGCAATTACCCCAGTTCCGAACAAGAATTTGACCACCGAGCCATCAGGGGATCGGAGTGCATCCGTTGCCGAGTTAGTGCCAGGGTTGGCGAGACAGAAGTTGCAAGCTGCGGTCTGGCCTACGTTGACCGAGAACCCGGCAAAACTCGTAGCCGTGATGCTTTGAATCTCCCCGCTGGTCACCGTAAACTGGAGAACGAATGTCTCATCGTTCGCGCCAAAAGGATTGCCTGTGTAGTTCCCTACCCATTCTTCGACGTTCCCCACGTCCCCCGCAGAATTGAAGCCCTGTGGACCTGTGCTCGCCTGCGTGGTGAAAGTAACGCCTCCGGTTAGAGGAGGAACGGTTGTTGTAGGAGGGGCGAAGAGCTCCTGCCCCGGTGCAAGATTCTGCGCCAACAACGGTGTCGCGGTGCCTACGGCCAACAGTACCGCCAAGAGAACCCCAAATACACCTGCTAAACTTACTCTATTCATACAACCCTCCATTGGTGGCATATGTGAAACTGTACCGGGCAGCAATAGCCGCTCGGCTAACGGCGAACCTGCGCACTCTAATCCTCAGTGATCCAAGGGGAACCGACCACTTGGTTATGTTTTAAGCACTCGGCATGCCAAGTGACTGCATTTGGTGCTTAACGTAACAAACTGAATTGATTAGAGATACGAAGGCCATGTGAATAAAGTGTTTGTGAAGGCAAGTCGATGGTAACCCCACAGGTAATCCGTCCCTGTTTGCTTGCACATATTGTGACAATCTGCTTCACACTCTTTTGTCCGAACAGTAGAGTTCTAATCTAGCTGTTCCAAGGCGTGGCGGGCGTCTTGAGCGTCTTCGCGGCCGAGGTTGAGTTTCAACGCCGCATCAAGCTGCTCCTTTCCTTTTCCTTTGTCTCCGCTCGCAAGAAGCGCCATGCCAAGATGATATCGATATGAGGCATGTTGTGGATCTTTGTCCACACACTCCTGCAGAAGCGGAATGGCGGCAGTGTAACTGCCCTTCTCGTATTCGATCCAGGCCAGGGTATCGGTAATGGTTTCGACCTCCGGCATCAGTTGCTTGGCTTTCTGAGCCAGGCCGAGAGCGACGTCTAGGTTGTCGTGCTGCTTGAGCATGACCCATGCCAGGTTATTGGCTGCAATTGCGAAATTAGGATTGATGGCCAGGGCTTGCTCGTAATATTTTCGTGCCGTGGCCAAGTCGCCCTTGCCTAGATAGAGACTGCCGATTATGCCCGCAAGCGGAGCCATCTTGGGGTTCAGATGCAGCGCTTGCTGGTAGCGCGCGATGGCATCGTCGGTATCATTCAGCTGCTGGTGCAGCTTCCCCAACTCCAAGTAACCGTTCACTAGGTTTTGGTCCAACTCAACGGCACGCTCCAACTCGCGCTTGGCCTCTATGTATTGCTTCTGATTGAGTTCGACGGATCCAAGGATCAAATGTCCTTGGGCATCGTTTGGATACGTGGTGACAAACTGCTTCGCCAGGGCAAGGGCTTTAGCCGATTCTTTCCGCGAACTCAGGTAGTCGATGAATTGCCGCAACGCGCGGCTGGAAGCAGGATCAAGCTTGAGCGCCGCTTCGTATTCTTTTTGCGCATCCGGAAACCGCCCTTGCGCGGTAGCTAGAGCGGCTAGAGCCATGCTAGGAGCGACGTCTGCCGGAGCCAACTGCCGCGCTGCTTCGAACTGGTCGTGAGCGAGAGTGTATTCTTTTCGACGCAGGAGAACCGCGCCAAAGAGAAGCCGAGCTTGAGGGTCACCTGGATTTTGCCGAACGCACCGGAAGGCATACTCTTTGGCGACATCTGTCTCGTTACGGGAGAGGTGCATTGTAGCCAGTTGTCGCATGGCGGCCGGCATATCAGGAGTGATCCGCAGTACCTCCTGCATCTCGCTCTCGGCTGCTTGCACATCTCCCTGCTGCCACAAGGCCATCCCCAGGAAATAATGAGGTTGCGGAGAATCAGGGGCCTCCGACACTTCGTGCCGAAGCAGCGTGATTGCCGCGTCCGTGTTGCCTTGGGCCGCGAGAATGCGTCCCTGCTGAACGTTGACAATCACGTCCTTTGGTTTTACCTTGAGAGCTTTTTGGTTAATGCTGACTGCCTCCTGCAGCTTATTTGCGTCCAGCAGCGCGTCAACCATACGGTTCATGAGGTCGATATTCTGGGGGGAGTGCGATAGCCCCTGCTCGTATTCGGCGCGCGCGCGCTGCGAATCCTGGTGCTGAAGATAAAAATCGCCAAGCGCTGCAGCGATCTCAACCGACTTCGGCTGCGCGGCTTTGAGTTTCGTGAACAGACCGTCGACCTGGTCCTTTTCACCGGACTCGTACAAAATGTTTGCCAGAAGCACATACAACTGAGCGGCGGTCGGATTCTGCTCGATCCCCGTTCGCAGGATCTGCTCGGCATTCTGCGGCTGCTTTACCAACCGATAGAGGTTGGCAAGATTTTTGTATTCCGGGACAAACTTAGGGTCTAGTTCGGCCGCCTTCTTCATGTGCTGCTCTGCATCGCCGTATCGCTTCATCATCAGCGCAATCAGGCCCAAGTTGACCCAGGCAGAGGCATCCTTGGGCATGAGGTCGGTGATTTTTCGAAGGGAATCATAGGCCTTGGTCGGCTCTTGGCCTCCCACGAAGGCAGCTCCCTGGAGCTGGTACGCTCCCACGCTGCTCGGGTCCTTTTCCAGGATCGCGGTGGCTTCCTCTTGCGCCTTGTCGTACTGCCGGCCCGCGAGATACAGTTGGCCTAATCCAAGTCGCGCATCAACCCGGGCGGGGTCGATTTGGTTCGCCTCCCTGAGGGCCGTAAAGGCGTCGCGCCAGTCGTGCAACGCCAAGTCGGCCTTCGCCAACTGATAGTAGGCCTCGGCAAAACGGGGATCCAGTTTCAACGCATTACGATACTGAATGCTCGCTTCCTGATACTTACCTTTCGTCATGTAGCGTTCGCCACTCTCAAGGTATCGCTTCTTGCCAGCTTCCGGATTCCTACTACAGGCGAGTTGGGCTAGAACGAGGAACGCAAGCAGCAGTGCAACACACAATCTATGCAAACTTCTCTTTGTCATAATGGTCACCTATCTAACGTGGTAGATACTGATCGGAGCTGGCCAAAAGCTCATTAGCAAACTGCCGAGCCCGTTCAAGGGAAACTGTTTCGCTGCGATCGAGCGGCGTAATCACGCGAACCAACGCAGCGTCCGTGCGGTTCATGCGTATGGAATCAAGGACCATGTAAGCCTTCGCCGAGTACTCGCTGGCAATGATACGGCCATGGGTCTGGTACCAATAGAGAACTAACTGGCGTCGGAGGCCATTCTCGATGACATACAGATTCACGGGTACTTGTATTCCCACGGGAGAGGTCAACGTAACGCGTCCGGATCGGATGGGTTCCCATCCGCTTCCTGGTAGACAATTCTTCGGAGAATGAATGAGGTGCCCGGTACGTTGGGACTGGTAGTAGCCAATGTAAACGGAAATCGGCTCCTTTCCGGGCGATTCATAAACTCGTGAAAGATAGTCGTCAACACCGGCTACTTTCAGAACGTCGGCTTGGATGGGGGTTTCTCGCCCTAACCAGGCACCAAATTTAAGAGGAAAATTGCTCAACGACTGGCGCGCCGGCAGTGCTTCTCCGTGTGACAATATACGCAAGCCAATGGTCGCACCCAGCAGCAACACTATCACCGCCCAATATCTAATTCGGGTATTCATACTTGGTCCTGCTGCAAGCGCCGACGCGCAACCTTTATGACTGCGTGTAGTCCCAGCAACGCAAGCGTTGCAAGAAAAAAGATCACCAAACCGGAAACGGAATGCCAGAAGCCCTCGGCGGCGGCCGGACCCCATTCAACAACCAGAAGAGCTGTCATCATTACGCGGACAGCATTGGCGAACACGGCGATGGGAACCATGGCAATTACTAGCACGCTTCGCCAAATCAAGCGGCGCTCGAGGACATATCCATAAGCCAGTCCTAAGGTCACTAATGTCATCAGCGATCGTATGCCGCTGCAGGCCTCGACAACCTCCAAGGTAGAGTTCGGCAGAATAAGCACATTACCCTCACGCAAAACCGGCACGATTGCCGACCGCTGCAAGCATGTTGTGCTGATCTGCGAAGCTATGAGCTGCAGCGGGAACACGATCTGGTTATAGATAATGGCGGGCAGAGGGACCATGAAAACCAGGAATGTTATCGGGAATGCAATTAGTCGCAAAACCGGAGCACCGGCAAAACAGAGAATCAATCCTACAATCACACCGAGGAACGAAATACGTGTGAGAAATAATTCCGCGCCGAGACTGCCCAGGAAAAGAAGACATAGAGAAAAAAGCAAAACAAGTAGGCCGGAGGAACTTGGTTTTAGTGGGACATTCTTCAACTCAACGCGCTTTCTCCAGATAAGATAGCCGGAAAAAATCGGCACGAAGACGCCGTGACCGTAATTCGGGTCCTGAAACCATTGCACTAGCAGCTTGCCCAGAATCTGGCCGTACAAAGCCGCAACTACGGCGACCAGCAACCACAGCTTCCAATTCTGGAAAACTGCGGATAGTGACGGGCCTGCTTTTTTGTCGGACAAAAGTTCGACGGTGGTAAACGATTCTGTGTTTGTCAAATGCATAAGTTAGAATTTGGTCCTGGAAAATCTATCAGGTCCATCTATGACCATGTAGTTTCGTATTTGCGTTCTACGACTGGCAGACGCTCGGTAAGCGCCGAAGTGTTAGCGGTGTGCCGGACCCTTCCGATTCGGGCCTATAACGCTAAATATACGGCTCATGTTTGCTGGCTCCGGCCGCTGCGGCAGCCCGCGGTTCTCCTTGGCTCGACTGGACTTTTTGCAGATAGTCATGCAGCAACAGAAGCGTTTTCGCTGCTCGACGTGCGTCCCCGTCTTCATTGCCATTAGCGGCGTTCCCATTAGGTTGATGCACTACACCGAGTCGGAAGTCTTTGGCGATATCCTCAATAATGTCGGGCGTGACGCTGCGCACTTGTCTGGCGTATGCGGTGATCAGCGCATTCTCGCAAACCGTGTTGATCAGACGCGGAATCCCCCGAGAATGGTTATATGCCTGTAAAATTGTGTCGGGCGGAAACAGTACACTGGAATTGGAGTTTCCCCCGGCGAGCTGTAAGCGGCGTTGTATGTAACCCCTTGTTTCCTCCAAATCCAACGGCTGGAGGTGCGAACGCAGAGAAATTCTCTGTTTCAATTGCCGCAAATCGATGGAGTCCAGTTTTTCGTCCAACTCCGGCTGACCGACTAGCAAAATCTGAAGTAACTTTTCGTTAGTCGTCTCTAGGTTCGTCAAGAGACGAATCTCCTCGAGTACCTCTGCTGACACATGATGTGCTTCGTCCACAACCAAAACGGTGGTGAGTTTTTTCTGATGCCGCGAGATAACGTAATTGCTGAGCACGAGTAGAAGTTCGCTCTTGTTCTTGCCCGAAACGTTGAGCCCGAGGTCGCCGGCGACATACTGCAGAAACTCAATCGGCGAAAGCCGGCTGTTGAATACGTAGGCGTAGGCTACATCCCTCTGATTCAGTAATTGCAGCAGGCAGCGGACGAGTAGCGTCTTTCCTGTACCAACTTCTCCGGTCATGACTACGAATCCCTTGTGGCGTCGGACGCCGTAGTACAGCGCCGCCAGCGCCTCGTTGTGTCTTCGGGTAGGAAAAAGAAAAAAGGGATCCGGAGTAATCTCGAACGGGTTACGCTTCAGACCATAGAAGGATTTGTACACGTAGATTTCCTTTTTGACCTCTTACTTCAGACTGGAACGACCCAAGAACTTCGGCCGGTACAGCGGGTCGCCAATGTTGATGATCATCCATTTCAGTCCGGCAGTGTTACGGAGAAATGCGTCGCCCACATTGGCCCCAGCCAACAGATCGTGGACAACGCCGTCTGGATGGAGAAGCCCTGCCAGTGTGGGTTCATCGAGTGCGCCAGCAGTGACAGTGATTCCTTTCTTGATCGCATTGGCTGACCAGTTCTTGCCTCCCCGAGGGTCGAATGCTGATTCGCTGTCCAGGTGAAATCCGATCGCACCCAGATTCCACGTAAATGCGTCGTTGTAGTTGTTGAGCGAATACCAACCCGCATAGAATATGGCCCCATCGCAACGCGCGGGAGCCGGCGGGGTGCCAAATTCAGCATCGTTGGAATCTTCCGTTACCGGAACAGCAGCATCGCGAAAAAACTGAGCCGCTCGATACAAATCCCAATCCCCCGATGCGTAACCCGTGTCGGGTAGGTCTTGAATGTCCTTCCCGTATCGCCGATCGATGCAAGCCTGTCCGCCAGCTCCCTCTTGTTCCGCTCTGAGGGCCTTATCTATGAGTCCCTGCGCCAGCGTGGCTGTAGCCGCATCCAGGCGCCACACGGAGTAAATCGTTTTACTTCCCATTGAGGCGCGGTAATCCGCAAGTGATCGAAACTGTGAGTAATTGCCGAGCTTACTCTGGATCGGTGCGTAGTACGGATTGGCGACGGGGTGAGGGCCGCCTATCTCGTCCCAGATGTCGGCCACGTACTGATCGATTGCAATTTCTCTGCCCTGTGGTGCTTGGGAGATTTTGTACGGCGTGCCGTAGCTGAATACGATGTACAGGATTTTGTCTTTGCCAACCGTCTGAAGGCACTTTCGGATCGGTTTCTCGATGACACTATCAAAATCTTGCCATGGAACCGAAATACTGCCATCATCCGTGAATGACCAGGGTTTAATGGGACACAGGTTGTCCTCGGGTATATGTCGCTGGTTTATGTAATATTCAGCAACCTTCTTCGAAGCTGAGTCACCGACGGTATAGACCACGAGCACCCGGAGGTTGAGCGTGGGCTGTGCCTGCACGCTCGGTGAACTGGCGAGAAAAACCAGAGGCAGCAGCAGCCGAAGAGTTCCCATCATGCGACCGTACTCACTCTAAACAGCGGTCCCCGAGAGCCGAGCAAAAGCTGTTCGGCATAGGGCGGCGAGAGGTACCGGTTATATGTCCGACGCCAGCCGAACGTGTGCGCGGATATGTGCGTCACTGAACAAACTCCACCTAATCGACCCCTCTGACGTCTGTCACGAGGAACGCGCCTGACCGAACAAGAAGCCCCACCGTGAAGCTTCCTCGGAGTTGCCGTCTTGCTGCCACCCGTGATGATGATCTGCCGAACCCAACCCTCGCGGTAGGCAAACACGGCGTACCCGCTTCGCCAATAGGAACTCCCTCCGATGAGCCCATCGTTCGTCGAAAAGCCCCTCAACACGATAAGAACTTCTCCGTGCGGGTCGTTCCAAGAACCTGCCAGCGCTCTCCCCCACCAGGAGACTAGCGGAGTAATGGTTGCGATCACGAACAGCGCGCCCAAGCCCGCTAAGACTGCGACGAGAACATGAAGTAACCGCCCTGCGACCGTCTTGTACAAAAAGCCCCTCTCGATTGCCGGACTAGGGTAGGGCTGATAAGCACTAGCCCTCACCGGAATATCGCCGTCTGTCGAAGGTAACCTCATGCGCTCAGCCCGACTCGTATGCCAGCCTGAGCTTGGGCTGCGTAAGGATCACGAATCGCAGCCTCTACAAGGACAGAATTATCGATAATGAGGGTATCCAAGCCCGAGCAGAAATAGCTGCGTATCGCATCTCGCGGACCAACGGTTCTCCGAACAGATTCAAAGATGAGTTGACCCGCATGGGAGCGAGTGCTTGCCGGCCAAAACCCTTCACCAAGCGTCAGAACAATGGATTGCTCCTTCGTTCGACCACGTAGAACCATACTAGATCGCTCGGCAGACAAAAGCTTCCGGCACGCCGAGATTCTCCGGGTGGCATTCTGGGCCGACGATCCGTGGGGCTCCCATTCTTGATAGCGCGACGACACAGCTACTAGCTTGACCCAATGTCACTCAGCCTGGCTGCGCAGCAGTCGGATCAGCTGAAAGAAGGCGCGCAGACGCTCACGATCCAACCCAAACAGCGTAAGCAGATAGGCAGTGCCTCCGGACAGGATCTCCAAGCTAAATCGAAGATGAAGGGGCCAGCCCTCGGGGAGCGCCCACTTCAGTGCTAGAACGACAACCGTCATCGTCAGAGAACCAGCGAGCGCGGGCCGGATTGCATTGAAGTACTGGCTGACCGGCATCGAAATCCGGCGGAAAGTGAACCGAAACAAAGGCAGGCTGACAATCGGATAGACGATGACCCAACAACTTGCCACACCCGTGGTTCCCCATCGGCTGGCTAGGTAGAAGGAAGCCGGAAATACGATCAAGGAAAGTACCGTGTTCATCATGACGAACCGAGCATTACCAACTGCATTGAGTAGCGGTGACAGCAAGGTTCGGATACATCGCAGGGACGCGTACGCTGCCAGAAGCTGCAGGGGGATGATTACTCCTATCCATTTCTCGCCGAAAACTAAGTGCACAAATTCTGGGGCGACGAGTGCGATACCGAAGGTCATGGGAAAGGTGACCAAGGCCACAGCCTCGGTCATATTTCGCAAGTATCGGCGCAGAGCGGCGGAGTCGTTCTGCACGGCTGCAAACAGTGAAGGAGTGACGCGATTTACGAGGGTAGAGAATTTTTCCATCGGAACGTGAGCCAAATTGGACGCGATGGAATAAGCTCCCAAGGGAGCCGCACCGAGAACTCGGCCGACCACCAATAGGTCCGAGGTTTCGTACGCCCACCAGCAAACGCGGGAGACAAAGACATGCCAACTATAGGTTAGTGGTCTTTCGATGGAGCGCCAGCGGGGGCGGGCATACCTTTGGGGGCGCCAGACAAATGGCAGCACGGACGAGGCAGTCGTACCCACCAAGCCGCCGATAACCAGGGCCCAAAACTTAAAGCCAAGAAGTGCCAGCGTGATCGTTACCAGAGCCTGCGCCAGAACTTGCAATCCGTCAAGCAGGGCCAACAGCTTAAACCGCATTTCCCGCTGTAGCAGAGAATAAGGGACTGTTCGGTAAGCCATGACGATGAAACCGAGACTGGTTATGACGAGAACTATGGGAAGTTTTGGCGCCCGGAAGAACAAACCCAATGGGATCGCCACCATGCAGGAAAGCAAGAATGCCAAGAAGCCGAGAATTAGAGAAAAGCTGTGGAGTTGCGCCAGTTGCTCTTCGCTTAGATCGCGCAACGTGATCACCGCTGTTTCGATACCGAACTCGCGGAAAAGTGTCACTAGACCTAGGTAAATTCCAGCCATTCCCACCAAGCCATAGTCCGATGGTGTGAGCAGTCTGGCGACTATCAGAGTCAAGACCCACGATAGCACCTGGCTGCACCACTTCACTCCTGCAGTCCAGGCAAAACCCCGCACAACAGTTCTGTCCAGGGCAGCGTGATCAGCCGCTATTGGAGTGGAAGAAACGATTGGGACCACAGCGTCCATAATTGAATCCTAAGACATGAGCAGAAGTGGTTGGCACCTGCCATACTCGATGGCCGATGAAACAACCCTTCGCTCTTCTCCTGCACGAGAACCGAAAATTTCTCGGAAAGTTTCTAACCCGACTCCATCAAGAACCGGGTCGAGAACCACCTCTCAACCTTCACCTACGGATGGACAGTCCATCCAAGCCCAGGCCGGGTTTTAGGCGGTCTGCGGTCTTGTACCCACAAACGTCCGTGGCACTGCGGCGACCAACCGGACGTCTCGGAAACCCGAATGCTGGAGCGCCCTTCGCATAGCGGAGATCGTCTGAAACGATTCGATTCTCGATCTCTTGAGCGGAAAATGTATTAGTCGTCCGGTCATATGAAACAAGCAACCATTGAGAAACACGTAGAGTCGGTACACAGAAGGTACAGGGTTGAATCCTACGGCTACCCGCAATTCATGAATGGTGAAGGATGGCCGGTGCACACTGACGCGAACTTCACCTCCTGGTTTAAGTACGCGGAAGATTTCTCTTAACACTACAGGAATGTCCATATATGGCAAAGCTACGCCGGACGCAATGAGGTCGAAGGACGCGTCAGCAAACGGTAGCTGCTCAGCTTGTGCGTTCACGAATTCTGCGTCGCGATGCACCAGAGACCCGCGGCGCAAAGCAGCAAAATCGATGTCAACACCGATCAAGACTGTCGGGGAACCGTTCGGCCCCGATATTCCGCATACTCCGCAACGATCACCACAACCTAAGTCCAGGATCCGCAAGACGATAAACCTTTGCCTGAGGCGCCAAAGAGGGATTAAACGAGAGCTGCAAGGACTTATTCTGTTTCTCACCCACCGCTTAGAGCCTTCGCAGAGTTCATGTTGCTCTCAAAGGCCGCATGAATACTGGCGTTGGGACGATCACACAATCACCGACACAGAGTTCGAAAAGGAAATGTGGGTTTTACTTGTCTTTCCTCAATAGCCAGCGAACCATCCTTTCGATCGGCACAGGCATTTTGCCGAGCGTAGCACGGCCCACGTCTAGAACTGCCTCGTGCAAATGGTGCCGGCGCAACCACGTTCGATCAAAACGGTAGCGGTACGTCGGCATGATCTCTCCCCCGAAGTACCTGAGAAAAGAATGAGCTCCACCTAGCGACAGGCGAGTAAATCCTTCCTTGCACGCCCACTCGATAATTCGCCATATAACGAGGTCATTTGGCTTTAGGTACAGGAATTTTTCAAGTGAAAAATTTCCAGCGGCTTCGACCAGCCCGCCAGGGAAAAACCGAACGCTGTCAGATGCCACCAGTTTTCCTTGCCATCGGACCAGGAATATTCGTCGGTTCCCAAAAAGGCTCCATGACTTCTTAAATGTCGAGAAGGACACTTGTTCGCCAAGAATCTTCTTCCTTCGAGTTCTCCGCCACTCGCAGTAGAGATCATAGACTTCCTCGCAATCCTTTTCGCTCGATAGCAGCGACACTTCCAAGCCTTTCTGAATAGCAAAGCGGATGTTTCTCCGTCGGTTCGGATGAAATTGCTTCATTAGCATGTCCGGACCCCGCGTCAGATCAAGGATGACGGCACCCTCCATTGGGCGGACTTGGAAGCCATAGCGCTCAAATGACTGGAACGGGGTCCAGGAGTAAAGCTCTATCAGTTTCGCCGACCGCGCTTCCGCAAGCAGTCCTCGTGCCAGAGCGTCGACTGTCATTCCTTCGCCTGGTGATGGCTCGATGCAGATTTGGGGTCGAGATAGTTGACCGCAGTGCACTTGTACGCTTTCGTGTACGCCGGTGAGGATGCCCGTTACTTTCTCACGCTCCAGCGCGAGTACCGCAAACGGGCGTTTTTCCTCCCACCACGGCTCAAGAAAAAACTCCGGCGCATTGTAGTGTGACGGGGTCTCCACACGGCTTAAGAAGTCGCGCCACTGTGCTTCGTGTTCCGGTGGAGGAAACGCATGTAGGATTAGGTAGTTGGACTTGGTTTCCAGCCTAGGCAGCCGCGGTTCTAAGGATGTACTTGAGAAAGTGATCATCGGCTCCCCTTTAAATGTGACGGCGGGCGGACAAGCACTCTCGCAGGTCGCGCGGGCAACATCTCTGATCTGTTGAAACACCGCTTCTTCGGCGTCATGACTTGGACCTCTGATGTTTCGGGAGGACAATGCGGCGCACGCCACTTATCGGCGCGTGGCAGAAGTGGTTTGCTCATTCCGCCACGAGGAGAATGAAAACTTCTAAGTCTGTGCTGAAAATCTCGCTCGATGACTAATCCTTACGGTTCTGGTGGGGCATGCGAGCTGAAAGTATTATGAGCGTCGCACTGCCGTCCCGACTGACTTCGTAGTCCGTGTCAACCTGGCTCGAATCCGCTCCCACTCAGAGTCCCAGACGATCGCCGCTGTAAGGACAGTTTCAAAGATGCTCTCCAGGCGAGCGTACTTCTGGCTTCGGGAAAACGCGGGGAGGTAGTTCTGCTTATCCCCGAAGCCCAATATTCTATGTTCCTCATGGTGCAGGTTGCCGAGGAAGGCGGCATTGAGAAGCAGAGGGTGGTAGCGATAATAGTCTAAGGATTCCTTGTGCACGGGTATGGATGGGTCGTGATAATTATAGAAAACAGCGCAGCGGCTTTCGAGAATCGGGACAGACTGGCGATGAATCCCAGAAGTATCGAACAAGAAACCCGTTCCGGCTAGCCCCTTCATTTGCGCGATCATAGATTGTGGGACGCTTTCTACTTCCTGGTTGCGGACGACACGCGGCGCCTGCTTCTGATGGCTGCCCTTGACGTATTCGAAAAACCCACTCCGAACGTCTGTCAGATAAACAGCGAGCTTGACCTCCCGGGGAATGTAGCTCACCTTGGTCTGGTCATACCAGGTATCACCATGCCAGCCATGAAAATCCGAGCGCGTCGGGAGAGACCGCCAGCCCTTAGCCTCGACCAGTTGGTATCGGTCGCCTAGATACTCCCGCAACGTCTCCTTAACAGTCGGATGTAGCGCCGCATCGACAAACCCTTGATCCAGGGTCAAGACGTCCTCGATCTGGTGCCGAAAGCGTTCTTTCTCGTAGCCATCCATATCATTCCAGCGCACATGTTGAAGACGAGCCTCGAAAGCAATCTGCATTCCTCGAAGCTGTTCGCCTGTCACGAACTGTGGCAGCACCGCGATCCCGTCACGCTCCAAACTCGTCAACACCTCATTGGCAGTCTTGATAAACATGGCTGACCTCTTGATACAGTCTCAAACTCCAGTGCATTGTTTCCGATTGCCGCGCTGCGCCGCTGGTTTAGAGTCCTGGAACCCTCGGGAGCGGGGCCAGAAGCGCTAGCCACCTCTTCGTTATTCGTGGCGCACGCCGCATCCGCGATGTATTGGCCCGCCTGCGGGAGTAATAGCTAGAGCCCGGCGTTGTTCCGAAGCAGATAATGCCAATCTTTGCCTGCTGCCAAATTCCGCCGCCTCTCACCAACCTCACGGCGGGCCTGGCTCAAAGCGACAAGGAACTTTCGAGTCCGGCGCGCTCCTCAAGAGTCCGGCCCAGGCAAGAAATGCTGACCGGAACAGCACCATCTACACATGGCACGGGATTCCAACTGCGACTGAGCTCAACGAAAACGGCTCTGGCTGTGGCGCTCCAAAGAGTTCCATGGGCGGAACTGGTTCGTCACACTAGACGACCGTAGAGCTCGATGGTCTCATCGACCCATCGGTTCACACTGAAATGGCTCGATCGCATTGCACTCTCCCGCCCCATCGCCTGTCGCCGCTCGGGACTGTCATAAAGCGCCGTAATCGCGGCAGCTAGAGCCTTCACGTCGTGGGGAGGAACAAGGAGCCCATTCCGCCCATCCTCGACGGCTTCGACGTTGCCGCCGACGCGGGTGACAACCGCGGGCTTGCCCGACGCCAAGGCCTCCAAAATGGTGAGCGAAAAAGCCTCTCCCCAAGTGCACGGCAAGGTGAAGATATCGCTTTGCCGCAGAATAGCGGCGATCTCCGGAAGATTTAGCAAGCCAGCAAAGATGAAGCGTTTCTCGATACCTAGGTGTTGCGCTCTCGCGCGGTACTCGGCCGCCCGGCAACCGTCGCCCACGTGAATGAAGGTCAGGTCGGCTCCTTGCCGTAGCGCTAGCCCTGCGGCGTCAATCAGGTAGCCAATGCCTTTCTCCGGAATCAGCTGGGAGATTGACGCCACTATCACAGTGCTGGACCCGATTCCGTACTTAGCGCGGATGTCGCCCGTGACGACGGAATTGCGGAACCTCTTTAGGTTGACGCCGTTGTGGATGGTGGTAACTTTCTTTGCGCTGATACCCTGTCGCACGAGGCGGGCTTTCACGTAGTCCGAGGGCGTGACGACCTGATCGACGAAGGACGAGAAGGTGCGCTTGCTCGCTCGAAGCGCGCACCATCTCACCGCTGTACGCTCCTTTGGGATGTCGGATGCGTGATCGGAGAAAATAACCTTGACGCCGCGGTTCAGCGCCGCAGCGACCACGTCCAGGCTTAGCAGGTTCACGAAGTGGAAGTGAACCACGTCCGGTCGGTGCCGTCGCATCAGAGCCATGAGCGCGCTGGCGCTATCTCGACCGAAGGGCTCAAAGGGCTTGGTCTCCAGGACCCCCCCTGCGTCAACATACTCCGGACGAGCTGCATCGGGAGGGAGCTCTTTGAAGACGAGGATGCTCTGTGCCCCTTGGTCCGCTAGCGATCGAGAGAGCGCGATAGTGTACTCTTCGAAGCTCCCGAGCTTCCGAGGCCGTAGGTCAAGCACCGACATTACCTTCATGCGCTCATCCCCGTTTTAAATCTGGCGCAAGACACTGCCGAGCAGAAGGCCTTCCTTGAGGCTGGCTGCGATGCCCTGAAAGCTCCAGCGACCATACCGCCCAGCCGGCTCGATCCCGCACTCTTGGCAAGCCGATGTGGCCCGGGCAACCCAGTCGCTGCCAGGTCGCCGCCACGTGTAGGCGACGTCGACCCAAGTGGGATCGGCCGCCTCGACCTTGTCAATGAGACCACTTTGCTGGAGCTCTTCAATGATGGCAGCGACGAGGTCGCGTGTAGCATCGGCAGATGGGCGCTTGCCACCCTGGAACGCCGTCTCCACGTAGAGCGATCCACGATCTGCACGGCTTCGATTCCCGTTTGGTAGAAACAGTGGATCCACATTCGAATAGTATCCGACGCGATGGAAGCCAGTGCGGCTGTCGGGAATATAGAGCCAGTGATATCCGTTTCGCGCCAGCGGAGTATTTGGCAACGTGACGCCAAGGTTGAGCACCATCACCGATGTGTAAGGCTCGGACGGCCCTACCCGTCCGGTCAGCCCCGCCATCTCGACCGTGCGGTTCAGTGGAGTCGTCGCTACCACTGTCTCGTAATGGTGTGCCCGGCCATCGCTAAGTTCGATGGACCGGGACTTGGGGTCGATTCGCGCGATAGCCATCCCGTAGCCGATGTTACAGCGCTCTGCCAGCCACTGGCACGCCGTATCGAGGCCGCGAGCCGGATATAAGAAAGTCGCGTTATACCCAGCATCAGTGTTCTCCTGCTCGGCTCCCCGGCGCACTCGAGCTTTGTCGATCGGCGACTTGTAAGCATCCTGGGGAGCAATCTCCCGGAAGAGCCCGGCGGTATAGCGTTCGTGGAAAGGGTCAAAGAAGATGTGGCACAGCGTGCGGCCGAATTGCTGTTCCAGCCAGGCTGCCATCGTGCCGGCCGGATCATCCCCAGCCGACCCGTTGAGAATCTCCTGCAGGGCCGCCTCTCGAATCTCCTTTGGGAGTGCGAAAAGATTATCCTGAATCGGATATGGGACTAAGAGGTCCCGCAGATCCCGCGTGCATTCGCGCCCGCCGAGAAAGAGCACGGCGGAACGGCGCCGGTAGCTTCGAAGTTCGGAAGCGCCAGCCAGGAGTCGTGTGACTATCGGATCGCCGCCAAAAATCCAGTGGCCGCCGCCTAGCTCGAAGTGATACCCATCCCGCTCGTAGGAAGCGCAGATCCCTCCAGGACGATCGAGACGCTCGAGAACACGGAAGCCACTCGTCATCCCGGCGGCAAGACCAGTCATCCCCCCTCCAACAATCCATCGGCTCATAGGTTTTTCGTAGAATCCAAGGAAGCAATGTTAAAGAAATATAGTCGACCTTAGAGAACTGTCACCCGCCAAGCTTCTACCGGCGCCAGCGAATTGACATGGTTATTCCTGAGCGAGCGATTCACCCCAGCAATTTGAAACGACTCAGCGTAAAGCATAGGTACGCTTGGATCCGTCCCAGGCCTAGCAAGTCTCTGTCGTGTCGGGAGGGCCATTCAGAGCCGGACAAGATGAAACTGGTTGGGGGAACAAGCATTATTCAGTCCACATTGATTCGTACACACTGATCATGCGTTCTATCGAAGCTTCTTTCGTGAAATGCTCTCGCACACGCTTGACCGCGTTTATCGCGAGCTGATGGCGCAACTGCTCATTTTTCGAGAGCTGTTCGATCGCGTCCGCCAAAGCCGAGGCATTCAAGGGAGGCACTAGCAACCCACTTATTCCGTCCTCTATGATCTCCGGGAGTGAACCACTCCTACTAGCGACGACGGCGGAGCCACATCCCATCGCCTCCGCAAGTGCAAGGCAGAAGGCTTCTCCGACCGACGCCATCAGATAAACATCGGTAGCTTGCAGAAGCGCAACCGGATCCGAAACGTGTCCGAGCCAGTGGATCTGCCCAGCGACTCCCATCTTTCGACTTAAGTTCTCGAGTTCGGTTCGCATTACTCCGTCACCTGCAACGAAAAGCCGGGCGGCGATCCCGCGCTTTTTCAACTGAGCTAGGGCCTCCACGATTAGTTCCGGATGCTTAATGGGTTTGAGGTAAGATACCGTAGTCAAGATCAATTCTTGCGGTTCAAGGGAGAACGTGTGGACTAATTTCGTTCGGGCCGCCGAATCGGGCAAAAAGCGCTGAGTGTCAACGCCATGATGCACCATGACGATCTTGTTTCGAGGAACTCCGACCTCTGTGAGTTGATCCTTTATAAACTGCGAGATCGCAATCACTTTTGTGACCGGACGCGTGGCAATACGTGTCCGTAGTCTTAGTAATCTCTTCTTCCAAGACTTGGCTCTTAGCACACCGCCATTTCTCTCGTGGAGGACGATGCGGCGCAGACCACTCAGCCGAGCGATCCACGGGACGAGGCTGAAATAGTTGAAAAACGCGACGTAAACCGCGGTTACGGAGTCACGCCTAATTACTTTTCTGAGCTGCCAATAATACTGGAGCGCACCCTTTTCATAGTTGATCGCCGCTACCTCGATACCATGGGCCCGGAATTTGTCTGCCAGTTCCTCATCACGTACCTCTGAAAAAACTAGCACCGGTCGCACACCATGCGCCATCAAGGCTCGGGAAAATTGTAAGTGAAGATCCTCCCTTGTGCCCCAAGTGTACAGCGCGCTGTCCAGGAGCATGGCAACGACGTGACCTCGCATCGTTGGCTTGATCGTGGGTGCGCTTTGCTCGTCCGCGATTACAGGAGTAACTGCGTCGCGACTTTCAACAACTGAATGCACGGAAAATTCCTATGAACAAGAGATCGAACTCAGGGTCTGAGGTTCGGATTGGGGAACTTCTTTATCGAAAATAGCCCGACACCAAAGTTCTAGCACCATGAGTGACCATGCCAATGGCGACCCTGCCCAGCGCCGCGCCGTGCTGTCATGCGCGAGGTCGCTCGCTAAATCAGGATCCAGCAGCGCACGGTCGGCAATGGTCTTCCAAGAGGAGGTATCGCCAGCCAGCTCAGCAAGGTGATTTTGCAACCAATATTTGTAGGGGATTGAAAAGCCGCGTTTGGGCCGGTGCGCGATGCCGGTGGGCAGAATATCTCGCAACGCTTCAATCAAGACTCGCTTCGCGCCGCTGTTCCCATATTCATCGCCGTCGCCGCCGCCGCTATGCAGCTTGAAAGAGTCTGCGCAAGAACGTGAAAATTCTGCCACCCGCATATCGACTAACGGCACACGCAGCTCGAGCGAACTCGCCATACTGGTTGCGTCCGAATCTCGAAGGAGCTGGGATCGCATGTAGACATCCACGTCGAGCAGGCATGAAAGGCCGAGAGCCGACTCCCGCGGCCAACTCGGGTTGATACTTGAGAGAATGCGCTCAATGTCTCCGCGGCCGTTTTGATTTGCCCCTTCATCACCCACAAGCTCTGCGGCCAGCTCGTAGCCGTATACCTGGTGGCAATCCAGCCAGGCGGTCATGGGCTCACCTTTCAAAGCCAAGCCTTCCAATCTCCGCCCAAGATAACTTCTCGGCGCCCATTGTCGAAGAGCCGCCGCCAGTCGGCCCGCGATTGGATAGATTTTTCCAAACCCTGAAGCGTATTTTGCCAAGTTGCGCGTCGCAGCATAACCGGCGAACCATTCATCTCCACCAAGACCGGACAACACTCCTTTCACGTCCTTTGCCGCAGCACGTGAGACGAGCCACGTATTCAAACCATCGACAGATGGTTGGTCAATTTCCTCGGCAAAGCGGAGCACCAAATCGACGATGTCACGCCCGCCGACTTCTACCAGCGTGGATTGACATCCCAGGGAACGAGCGAAAGCATCGGCTTGTGCCGACTCGTCTGACTGCGGAAAATCAGTCAGTCGAAGTGTGTAGGTTCTGAGCTTAGGATTCTTTCTAACCATGAGCCCAACCACACCAGCTGAATCGACCCCTCCGCTCAAAAACGCGCCCACGGGAGCATCGGCCATAGCGTGCAGCGCGATGCTTTCGTCGAGGACTGCCCGCAGGCGCTCGGCGGATTCTTCGAAAGTCTCATGGACTGGTTGGAACGGAGGTATTTTCCAAAAGTTTCTCCTCTTAATCGAACCGCTGGGGGACATGCGCAGGATCGATCCACGCTCCAACATTTCAACCCCGTTTATGATCGTGCGCGGCTGCAGAACAAAACCTACGGCCAGATAATCAATCAGACCTTGCTTGTCGATTTGTTTTGCCACAAGCCCGGATGCCAGTAGCGAACGTATCTCGGATGCGAAAACCAATGGACTCCCTGCGCCATTTGGCTGGGCAACGTACAGTGGCTTGATCCCGAATGGATCTCTCGCTAACACAAGCGTGGGGCGCCCGCAGGTTGCACTTTCGCGCCAATCCAGGATAGCCAAAGCGAACATTCCTCGGACGTGGTCAACAAAATCCAAGCCATGTTCGAGGTACAAGGCTAGAATGACTTCCGTGTCCGTGGACGAATGGAAACCATATCCACGCGCAACGAGCCGTGACCGCTGCTCGGCGTGGTTATACATTTCGCCGTTGAACAGGATCGCGACGCGCTTGTCGGAGGACCAGATCGGCTGCTGCCCTCGATCGCTAAGGTCTACAAGCGCAAGCCTCACAGCACCGCTGGCCCCACCCTCGAACCTGGTCATTCCAGACCCGTCGGGTCCGCGGTGCGCCTGCGCCCGCAGCATCCTAGCTACGTTCGCTGAGTAGTCGCAATCTCCGTTAACTATTCCTGCTATGCCACACATAGTGAACTATGTCGATCTTCAGTGCTGGGAAGAAGTTAACGATGTATCAAGGTCTACGCACATAGCAGGCTCGGTCATCGAACACTCAACGGGGACGCATAGGTAGTTCGAGTGCTCCTCGAGCGACAAAGTGCGGTACTGAAAGGCTGCTAGGTAGTCGTTTATCGCAGCGATCGTCGTCGAAAAACCTTCGAGCAGCGAAGGAACCAACTCTACGATGATTCTCGGTCGTAAACGCTTTAGAGTGGTTGACATCCCTCGAAGAACTTGCAGCTCCGCACCCTCGACATCGACCTTCACAAGATCCAGACGATCCAAACCGTACTTTTCTACTAGCAGGTCCACCGTTGTGCAGGTCACTTTAACCGACTTCGCCCACGCCAGATTGTCACGAGAGAGAGAGCTGTTTCCGGTGTTATAGGGATTGCCAACGTACAAATCGCGGACATCTACAGAATCAGAACAGGCCGCTTCTACGATCGCTATGTTGGTCAGACGACTCCGTTGGACGTTTTGCCGTAACTGGTTGACCATGACGGGGTTTGGCTCAATTGCGAAAACTTTTCCTGCTTCTCCGACACGACGCGATGCAAGCAATGAGAAATAGCCTGCATTAGCGCCAACGTCCAAGAAGACTTGTCCAGGGGCGAGAGAATCGCAAAGATAATGAGTAGTCTTAGGCTCCCAGATGCTCTCCAACAACAGGGTTTCTTGAACCAGATCCCGAATGTCGAGTTGCATCCATAGTCCGGGTTGAAATTCGAACCACATCGGTCTCACCAAGCCCATGTTTGTGGCCCTAGCAAGCAACCGGTTTGGCACTTCTTTCCCAATCTTAAACGGCCATAGACGGCTCCAGAGTCGGAGCGTGCCAACTTCCGCAGATGACCACACCATGTTCACCTATTGCGTCCTCTCAGATACCGCATATGATCTCGTTAATTCCGAACAGCAGCTGATACTGATTCGACTCGCACTAAATAATCAGGATCGGCATCGATAAATATCCTGTGCCACAGCTCCAGGTTCAGAAGCTTCCAGAGGCGGTCCGCGTGATCGTGCTGGCCGGAGTTGTGTTCATGTAGGATCTGTCGTACAGCTTTCGGTTTAAATAGCCCTCGTGCCAGACTGCGAGGTTCGGTCAAAAGTTGCTCGACCCATGCCGCCTTGGGTCCAGCAAGCCAAGCCGACCATGGCGTGGGGAATCCCATCTTGCGACGGTCGATAATCGAGGCCGGTAACAAGTCACGGATGGCGGCCTTCAGAATGTGTTTTCCGCTCTGCTTGTAGATGCGGTAGCGAGATGGGATGCGAGCCGCAAACTCCACCAAAACGTGGTCCAAGAATGGTACCCGACTTTCCACCGAAGCCGCCATGCTCATGCGGTCTTGCTTCATGAGCAACTCCCCCAAATAGGTCTTGATGTCCGCATACAGCATTCGGCTGAGCAGATCACCGGAACCGCGCTGCCAAAAGAAAGCAGAGTTGCCATATGGATCGCGTGAAAGACTGTCGGTTGGCTCAAGTAAAAATTCTTGGTCTTTTTTCGCAAAGGAGCAGAGAAAATTTTCAAAATACAAAGATTCCCAGGAATCGCCGTTGCGGCCTACAAACGTATGTTGAAGTTTGCGACGTTTATCCGCGCCTAGTAGCGGGCTGTCTGAGATGAAGTCGCGCGCGAAGGAGCGGAGCGACCGAGGCAAAACCCGCCGATACACAGAATCGAAGCGGGTGTTCCATAGCGTCCAGTTGTAGCGCGAGTAGCCAGCCAGAGTTTCATCGCTCCCCTCTCCAGTCAGGACCACGATCACGTGCTGACGGGCTAGTTGCGCCACTAAGTACAACGCAACGCTGGAAGGCCACGCGATCGGCTTGTCTTCATGCCATATGAGTCGGGGCAAAGCGGCAAAAAAGTCTTCGCAGCGAACCACCACTTCGTGGTGTTGAGAACCAATATGTTCCGCAACCGCACGCGCGTACGGTAGTTCAGTGAAGCTGGATTCCTCGTAGCCAACGGAGAACGTCTGAAGTGGTTCGCGACTTAGCTTCGCCGCCACGGCGGCTACTGCGCTGGAATCTATGCCCCCGCTGAGAAATACACCCAGAGGCACATCACTCATGAGATGCGAGCCAACACACTCCTCGAACAGTTCACGATAGCCTTTGATGTAAAAGTTCTCAGAATGCCCTTCGTTTACTTCAAAGCGTAGATCCCAATATTCCTGAAGCGATGCGGTTCCCGATTCGTCGAGTTCCAGCCAGTGTCCCGCGGGGAGGCTCTTGATCCCCTCAAAGAGCGTTTCCTGTCCGCTGAGATAACCGAATGCAAGATATTCAGGGAGAGCGCCACGATTCAGGTGTCTTTTGACCGCAGGAAATTCCAACAGTGACTTGATCTCGGAAGCAAAGATAAACTCTCGATCGGTCAGGCGATAGTAGAAGGGCTTGATACCCAGACGGTCGCGGGCGGCAAATAATCGTCTGTGTCCTCCGTCCCAGATCACGAACGCAAACATTCCCCGTAGGTGTTCAACGCAACTCCGGCCATACTCTTCGTAAAGATGAACGATGACCTCACTGTCACTGTTAGTGCGGAATATGTGGCCGCGCTGGAGCAGGTTATCACGCAAATCTTTATAGTTGTAGATCTCGCCGTTGTACACCAGACGGATGGTCCCATCTTCATTGCTGAGCGGCTGATGCCCGGTCTCGAGATCAATAATGCTCAAGCGGCGCATGGCCAGGCCGACGTTCTCAGCCACAAAGAACCCATCGTCGTCAGGCCCCCGGTGCGTCATCTGTTCATTCATGCTGTCCAGCCATGAACGCTGCACCTGACGCCTCCGGTCGAAGTTGAATACGCCGCAAATTCCGCACATATCGGTCTCAGACTATCGCGAGTTCCGCCGTCCAGCGTTCCAAGCTGCTCAGGTGTTCCCAAGAAGTGGAACAAACCGCATCCTTGTCGGAGCAGGAAAACAATGCCTCACCATTCTCTTTCGACCATTCGAAACGCGAAAGTGCGCGGGAACAGGAGATTACTGGCTCTCCGGCGACCTTTACATAAGTTGCTCCGCAGCAAAACAATCTCGTGTGGCCAGATTCAGAAATGGAGTAGTAGAGAAACTCGGCGTCGCTGCTCAATTCCCGCCACCGCCAGGGTTGATGCGTGGAGAAGAAAAAGAAATGTGATTCCGGTACACGGTCATATCGGTACACATGTAAGGGATTGTTTGCTGATTCCTGATGAAGACGAGCCAGAAGCCCCAAATTGTCATTCGAGTGCACGCATGGAAGAAGCAGAGTGGCAATACTTTCCTGCAGTGCACCTTCATTGTGAAAAGCCAGTACCTCAATTCTTTTCCGGACCCCGTAAACCGGAGAATACCAACCCTGCTGGACTCGAGGCGCCCATACGTGCGTGTCTGTAAACAACACGGCCAGTCCGCCTTCTTCCCAAGTAGCCAAGGCTGAATTTTCTTGAAGCTGCCAGCGGAGATCCGGTGCCAAATGCCAGAGCACATCTGCGTGGTGCTGTCCTCGGCCCTCAAGCGTGTCGAGCACAAGCCAGAAGTGGGATTTCAACCCAAAAACGTGGCGTCGATGTATAACCGGATCCGCCAAGCGCGCATACCCGTTCTGCGTTGCGATGAGAAGATCAAAGAAATTACCCGCCGTCCAGTTCTCGACCCGGACTTCCGGAAGACGCTGCCAGGGAAAAGGCCCGGCAGGTTCGGCCTGATCAACGCCATCGATTTGGAGGGTGTTGTGAGATGCAGTACTACGAAACATTTGCCGCTCATTATCAGCACTGGCGTAAACAAATGTTCCTGGATCTACGAGCACGTCGCGGCCGCCGATCGCGAGTTGAATACTCAGTGCGTCGGCGTGGCCATGTCCTCCGCCATCTGCGCCGTGAGGTCCAGCATCAATAGTCAAACGGCCTGTCGGTTTGCCCGGAGACATCATTAGATATAGTCCGCTCGAGCGAAGCGCGACCGTTTCGGCCTGTGGCTCTGTGATGGGCATGGCATTAAATGCCGTTGCGTGGTCCGAGCCAAGCAGCCAAACCGTCTCCTCCACCAAATCTGGTTTCACGGCTTTGAAATCTGGACGGCCAAACAGAACCGCCCCCGTCGCGAGCGGATCGAGAAGGTGTTCGACACCGTTGCGGCCAGGGTCGAAAAGACGGCCGCCGTCGTCGTCACCAAACCGCGGGGGCATGCCTGCGCGGCCCAAGAAAGAAAGTGCCACATGCATCCGTTCGATGGCGCAATCGAGTTTCGGAGGGATGGGAATTCTATTCGCACCCGCGAGAATGCGCGCGTGCAGAAGCAGGTCCAAAGCGTAAACGTGATAGTAGATGGATTGCTCGAAGTGCATGCCATCAGGTTGCACTTGACGTTCAGCTTGGGCGAGCACAATGTTCCAACCGCGTTGTTTCCATCTTTCAGCTGACCTGCTGTTACACAACACTCCTAGAAAGAAAAGAGCCGCACCTTCACCCAACAGATGTGTATTCGGCGAAAAGTATGTCGAAAGATATCTTTCGATGTGGCGACCGCTCAGCATCAAAGCTTGTTGTACGTCAGACTTGAACTTGGGCGAAACCAGCGAACACTTCTGTAGCAAGTGAATGATCCATAGCCACGAAATACTGCGAAATGCCACTTCAAGACTGCTAGCCCAATTCACCCCTTTGGGATACGGGTTCTGCTGCCGCCATGAGTACCACTGGCGAATCAGTTCTTCAACAAACCGTTCGTCGCGAGTAAAGCAATAGGCCTTCGCGAGCGTTACTAGATGCTGATGGCGATTGAGTTCCCAAATAACCTTTACATCGCCGACTTGGGAGTAGTCTAGGTAATCAATTTTGAACCACAACTTAAGCGGAGCATGCTTGCCACTGACAGCGTCCAGATGCCAGTCGATCTCAGGACCGTAATCCAGCCTTTCATAACCCAGCAGGTCGAATTGGTGTCGGCAGATCCCCTCTGCTCGCTGGATTGTCGAGTTGACTGTTTCAGGCATGTGCTGGCGAAGAAAACTGACAATCGAGTCGCGTCCCTCGGTCGAAAAAAAGAAACGTCCAGAGGGCGCGACTTCAAATTCGAGCTTGCGCTCCAGGCCGCTGAAAAAAAGGGAATCCCAGCGCTTGGCGAACTCCTGACCAGTTCGGACGCGGAATTCATCCCACGTGATTCGAGCTATGCGATCTGTGTAATTCCTAAGTTTAGCTGACATGAACTGGGATCGCTGCGGCTTCTTCTAGAATCCAATCTGCGATGCGGGCAGTATTGTTGGTCGGAAACTGTAAATGGGTGTCCCGCTTAATATCCGCGTAGTGTGTATCCAAGTGTCGAAGTTTGTCGCACAAATCGGCGGCATCATCTTCAACGTAGGTCGCAACGCCCGGCGGACGGCGCCCGTTTTCGCTCGCAACGACTGGAACACCTAAAGCCAGAGATTCGAGAACTGACGAACTTACGCCATCGCAAGCAGGCGTACGCAAATATGCAAAACACCGCGAGAGCAGACTGAGAAAATCGTCGTGCGGAAGATTTCCTAGAAGCAAGAGTCCGTTTTTGTCGTTCTGCGCCCAATCGTCGACGTAAGACCGTGCCGCCATCATTTCCTTCTCGGGAAAACCCAACCAGATGAAACCTGCGTCAGGATAATTCAGTCGGAATAGCTGCATTGAATCACGCAATACCGGCAAATGATATTCGGGCCGGAACGATACGTAGCAGAGAAATACCGGCCTATGCGACCCAAGGAACTCTTCCGCTTCGACCGCCAAACGCCGGAACTGGAAATCCAGCAGTTCCGCTGAAAAGCAGGGGATGGCAGCAATCTTTTCGGGGTTGATACCATACGAAACGATGGCTTGCTTGATTTCCTCGCTATCGCACGTCATACGTCCTGCAATGTTGAATATCAACTGGAAGGCCCACCGCATCCAGCGAGGCCGGACTTTGGGAAAAAATTTCTGAGGAAGCCCGCCATGGAATGTAAGTATTCCGGGACGACCAACAATTCTTGCCCAACACAGCGCTATCAGATCCAACAAATACAACTTGGTTGACTCTGCATTCAAATGCGCGTGAATATGGTATCCACGTACCGAAAACCACAACACTTTCCAGATGAAATCGATCCCGTTCTGTACAGCGATATACTCCGAGGATTTCTTCCGTCGATTTTCGTTGACGTTGAGAACCTCGGAAATATGCCCACGGCGTCGTAGCTCCCGATTGAGCAGCACAGTTTGGACCGCCCAACCGCACATAGGGGGCGGATAGTTACCGATCTGAAGGATCTTCTTTGCAGTTGAGTTGTCTTCTGACATGTTCTCGAACTTGTATCAAACGCGAAAGTCCGCGACGCATCGACGCTCCGAACTTCCCTGCAATCGCTATGGAATCAACCAACACGAACTTTCAAAGTTGGACGCCAACATCGCACCGGTGACTTCAAGATGTCGAGTTGCCTATTACGAGACACTAACTTGGGTGACTGGTTCCACTACCGGGATACTGACCCTGTCGGCGTACTCGCGAACAACTCTGCAAAGCGAATCTTCAAACACATCGGTAACTGCCTTCCAACTATGTTTCTGTTCCACATACCATCGTGCCGCTAAGCCTAAACTCCTGCATTGCTCCGGTTGACGCAACAGGGAGACCACACTGCGAGCAAAGCGCTCGGGAGTGTCCGCAATCAGAATGTTCTTCCCGTCCGTTACCGGCAGTCCCTCTGCTCCAATTGAGGTCGAGACAACTGCTTTGCCCATTGCCATGGCCTCGAAGATTTTCAGCCGCGTACCACTCCCAACGCGTATCGGCACGACAAACACTGATCCCTCCCGCATATAGGGACGGATGTCATCTACGCGGCCTGTCACCCGAATACGATTATCAGCCGTCGCTAGAGCAAGCAACCGTCGAGAGGGGAGCCGTCCTGCCACGGTGAGGGTGACTTGCGCGATTTCTCTGCGAATTAACGGAAGGATCTCACGCGCGAAGTACAGAATTGCATCCTCGTTCGGCATCCAGTCCATAGAACCGGTGAACACTAGTCCGTCAGTTTGGCCAGTTCCGGCGGCTGGCTGAAAATATTCTGTATCCACCCCGGTTGGAATCACGGTGATGCACTTCCTGTCTATAAACGTTGTGAAGACTTCTCGATCGTTTTCTGAAACTGTGAACACATGGTCGGCGTTCTTCACGCAACGGCGTTCGTAGCGCAACATTTTCCGATATTCACACCAAGCAACCATTTTCCAAATTGGGTTCGATGCGCTTCGGAACCGACGATGCCAAATCTGAGCCTCTACATTGTGCGCGAATAAAATCTTGGGATAGCGCATGCCCCATGGAAGTACGCCACCCGCGATAGCGAAGTCGCAGATGATGACGTCGTACGATTCGGTGCTCAGCAGCATGCGGAGTGCCGCAACAACTTCTGGCCGAGAATGCTTCGCCACCGAATAAGGCAAGGGCGACAAGACATGACGGGCGAAATGAAAAGCCTCTCCGCGCCCCCGGGGAACGGGAATGCGCAGAGGAATGCAAACCACTCGCTCAAACACTTCCGTGAGTTGGGCGTGAATGTCACCGGGATGTTCGGCATAGAAACTGAAAAACGTGATCGAATGCCGCCTGGCCAGTTCACGGAGAATGTGATAACTACGAATTCTACCGCCGACATCGGTAGGAACTAGTCCGCCAGCTTTGACCCAGAGAATTCTCAATCAGATGGCCTCTCCCGAAACTCGTTTCGCTTGCGAAGGAACGACTGTGCTGGAGAATCGTCAAGAGTCAGGCCGTAGCCATAACGTCTGGTTGACACGCTTCTAACCGCATCAAGTCAATCAAGGTCTGATCAGGACGCACGAGAGAGGCAATCTGCTCTTTTGCAACAGCTTCGGTTCCAATCAGTACGACGTCGGCGGTGGCAATGACGCTTTGCATGTCATCGCTCAACAGCGAACCGATGTGTGGAATCATTGCCTCAATGAATTGGCGATTCGATCCAACGAGACGGCCTAGCGAAACTTTTTCATCCCACACCTGAATCTGACATCCCTCGCCCAGCAAACGTTTGATCAGCTGCACTGAAGGGCTCTCACGCAGATCGTCGGTTCCCGCCTTGAAACTCAGACCGAGCACGGCAATCCTTCTTTTCCCTGTACCTAAAACGAACTGTACAGCCCGCTCTACATGCTCCACGTTGCTAGGCAAAATTGATTCCAGCAAGGGCAGATTCAAGTCGAGCTCTTTGGCCCGGTAAGTGAGAGCGCGAAGGTCCTTGGGAAGACACGAACCGCCAAACGCAAACCCAGGTGTTAGATAAGCTTTGGATACGTTCAGCTTTGTATCGCGCTTAAAAATCTCAATGACTTCTTCGGGATCGGCACCAAGATGTTGGCACATCGTACCGATCTCGTTGGCGAAACTGATTTTCAACGCGTGGAATGCATTGCAGACGTACTTAACCATCTCCGCGGTGACGAACGACGTCTCAAAAATCTCGCCGGGAGCGAAGGAATAGAGTTCCCGTAACGAGCCAGCATGCTCTCCATTCAGAGAGCCGATGACGGTGAATGGCGGGTTGAAAAAATCCAAGACAGCAGTCCCTTCGCGCATGAACTCCGGATTCATGCACAAGACGAACTCTCGACCTGCTTGTTTAGAGCTCGCCTCCTCCAAAGTCGGGATGACAACAGACTCGGCTGTTCCGGGCAGAACAGTACTGCGCACAACAACCGTGTGAGACGTTGATTTATGCCGCAGCGCACCACCGATCTCGCGACACACCTGTCGTAAACCGGTCAAATCCAGTTTGCCATTGCGGAGACTGGGCGTTGCCACGCAAATGAAAGAGAGTTCCGATTCGCGGATAGCCATAGCGGCATTGGAAGTGGCGCGGAGGTGGCCGGCTTGATAACCTTTGGCAACCAGTTCGTCCACCCCCGCCTCCACGATAGGACTGCGGCCAGCATTCAACGCATCGGCTTTTAGCGTATTTATGTCCACGCCGACGACATCGTGCCCAAGGCTAGCCATGCACGCGGCGGTTACAGTGCCAACGTACCCCAAACCAAAAATACTTAATCGCATGTTATGTTTCCTCGGTCAGCTCATTACGACACTTCCAGAGTGGTGTTGAAATTCATTGTTCGTGCGCTGGACAACGACCCCAGGCAGCAGCCACTAAGCCACCACTTCGGCCGGCCTTCCCAGACCTGGCGGATTCCATCATTCTTGATATTTCCGACTGGAGGCATGCGAAAGCATGTCAGCACGTCGCCGTTTGGCATCAATTGAAGGTTTGTCAACGCCGCACAAAGGGCGCCCTTTTCATGGGCCGAGTGCATCTGTGTCGCAACTCTGCAACCCACGGGATCACCGAAATAGGGCACCATCGCCTCGAGTTGAGCGTGACTGTTGGCAATCGGCAACCCGCGTCGCTTTAACGTGATCAGCTTCTGAACGGTGGCAACCGCTTGCTCAGGATCGCTTGGCCAGTTGGTGCTTTTTTTGAACCACTCCGGGTCTTCGGGCGTATTGTAGTTCTGTTCGATAGGTTGGAAGAATACTTCCATTCCGGGCTGGTCGGCGAATTCGGCGATGTCGGCTGCGTCATGCAGGTTGTGCGACATGAGTACGCACTTCAGTCGAATCGTAAATCCTAGGTCTTGTTCTTTGCGGACGCGTTGCAAAGTTGCTATTGATCTTGTCGTTTTCTCAAAGAACTCGTTGCGACCGCGGATCTTGTCATGAGTCTCTCCGATCCCATCCAGAGACACTGTTACTCGCGACGGATTGGCCGTGGCTACGCGTTCGATCCTGGACTGATCGTCCCAGTAGCCGTGAGTAAGCAGTTCGACAAGCAGGCCTAATTCCGATGCATAGGCAACAAGTTCCGGAGCCCAAGGGAGAATGAGAGCTTCACCCCCGCTGAAGTAAATCCATACGGTTCCAAGCCATGCTCGCAAATCCTTGAGAACTTGCTTCCACTGCTCGAATGAAGGGCCGCCTTCCTTCCCCTTGTTTTTCCATATGTCGCAGTGTACGCAGCGGGCATTGCACAGATTTGTAAGCATGAAGCCGATCGAAACCGGTCTGCAATGCTGAGCCCACCGTCCGTGTCCGAGGGCACGCAGATGATAGTTGATCCCCTCGTGTAAGCGGCTGTAGATCCGGGGCAATGTTCTGTGCATGGTTGGCACCTTGATCAGAGCTGGAGTGTTGGAGCTTTACAATTGCGTATGGCGTCCTTCTCCGAGTGCCTGCGATTGTTCTTGTTCTCTTGGACAAGGGCTACATTGGACGGTTTTTTGGTTTCACGGCTGCCAGTTAGCTTGAGCCTGTAGTCACGATATTCTCCGGGATTGTCATCATGGCCATCACAGGCGGCGAGAATAATGTTCACCATCTCACGTGCGGTCACGAAATGGAGCTTGTGGCCATGATCATCGGCAGTGTTTATCAATGCCTCCAGGAAATTTGACATTGGCGTACCCGACATGGCCCCCTGCTCTCGTGGATCGAGTCCATGGCAATGCAACTTTATGAACAGCCAGTCCGGGCGCCCAGCCACCGTGATCGCCGCTCGCTTCCAAAGTTGCAACCGATCCATTGTAGGGGGATTCTTCGCCGTGATTTCTGCATTCTCGATGCGTGGGAAATATGTCTCCCTCGACACGCGGGAGAAGTCAAGCATTAGTGGCCCCTGAACAATTAACGGGAAGATTTTGGGTGCCTGCCCCGAAACGAGGTCGTGGCCCCTACGATGAGGTGCTCGGCGATTGAGAGGCAGTGCACATTCATACAAAGAGTTGATCTTTGCCACTTGTGACGGATGTGGCGCGGAAGGCAGCGTGAAATCGGCGTAGCAACCCGTCGTGGCCAGAATCTCCATTTCGTTATCGACCCCACACGCTCGTCCGTTTGCAGAATTCGCCAAAGCCCAGTTTCCATGAACAAATGCGTAACTGGGCTCTTTCCGGCCCTGAGAGCGGGAGAGACAACCGTGGGACGCGAGACGATCTCGGAATTCCACTAATGTTCGCCTTGTGTTCTCAGCAGTGTCCGGCTCTTTGACTCCATGGTGAAGGTGGATCTCGATCTCGCCCCAGCCATCTCTGCAATGCTCCGCCAACATTGAGATAAGATCGGAATGGTATTGTTCTGCGGGATAAAAGTAGGTATGTCGCAGCGGGTAGTCATCATTATCGAGCCATTCGCCCGCCATTTTCGGATAATCGTGGCACCAGTGCCTCAAACGTCTTTCTTGTTCGCACAAATCGGCGTACTGACCGTCGTGAGTCATGGATGGCTCAAAGTGATCGGCGATTGCAATCATCAGGTGGAGGGGATTCGCAGTTGTCGTGAAAATGCCAGCAACTCTCTGCCACACGTATGCTGGCAGCCATTGAAAGTTGAATCGAATCTTGGACCGCTGAAAGCCGTACATGTCGTTTTATAAAGAGGCGTTCCGTAATTCACGATGCTCAACGACGTAATTCGGCCGGTTAGTGCGCACACCGCTATGAGGCTGCCTCCATTTTGGCTGTCGCATCGCGCCTTACCCAGTCACCATTACTCACTTACACGTGATTGGGCTCCAACTGCGACAAACTCGCAAAAACCTTAAAGTTTTCCGACTCTCGCACCAACGTAAATGGTTCGCGAATCAAAGCGGAATGGTAGGGAGTGTCGTATATGAGCAGACAAGGCCTAGGATATTTCTGCAGAGATCCCACGATATTTCCGATGACCTCGCGCATCACCGGGGGTCGGAATGGGTTAAACATGAAAAATATGATCGGTTCGATCGGGATGGTAAACTCGGCAACGTCCAGCCAAACCGACGTTATATCTGCACATTCACGAGAACCTCGGTAAGATGCGATGTTGCGTTGGGCAATGTCGTGAAGTTGTTTGGCAAATTCAACGCCGATAATTCGCCGAAAAGGATATTCACATGCAATCAGTAAGACACGTCCTTTGCCAGAACCCAGGTCCACAAATGTGTACTGCGAATAGTCGATTTTCAGCGAACCCAACAAAGAGCGGACAAACTTGGGGTGGGATGGGTGGTAATCCGTTCCATTCACCCCATTGCTTCCCCGTACGATCAATTGGGACAGTCGACTCTCGCCACACGTTTGGACAGAATGCACCAAGTCAAAAATCTGACATCGGGCCCACCCTACGAACTGCTTCAACCGAGTAACCAGAACCTTTGAGTTTCTCATTCTTGATCAGCGGAGGAGCCGACCACCGGCCAATAGCAGACGAGACTTCATGCCAACAACATTCAGCCGCACACCGTAGCCTGCGACGTACACCGAACCGAGCGTTCTGCGCGGAGAACGCAAACCCGCTTGCTTGAGTTCGTGATGCGCCTCCCTGATCAGTATCCCACTCCAAACGAATGCTCGGGCGCAGAAAAGGTTTTGATTATCGCGAGCTAATCCGGTGGCTTTAGGTTCAAGCTTGCCCACGAGACTGGCCAGTTCCGGCGTCGGTGGTTCCTAAGCCGCCAGGAGGCAACGCTAATTTTCGCCAAAGTGTTAGCAATGGTCCCTCCGAGGCGAGGCGACAAGCGCAGTGCCAGCAATATCAGAGCCAACTTCGGTCTATGAAAGAAACCATTAGCGCTATGCAGTGCATCCACTGCCTCCCGCAGGCGTCCTTGCTGCAAATAAGCTTTGCCCCGTTCCAGGTCCACATGCGCTTGAGTACGCACAATCTTCCTCTGAAGCAGCGCACGCCTTTCGATGGTGAGGCCCAGTTGCACATCCAACTTCCTCAGGACTCCCACCATACTTTCGAGCATCTTGATGTTTTGGGCAGCCAGGCTGTCCAGTCGAACTCGACGTAGTCCAAGAACGCTACTCTGATAAGCGATGCTTGCTCCCTGGTGAGCGATCCGCAGCCACAGGTCGTAGTCCTCGGATCGCCATAGAGCCTCATCGAATAAGCCCGCATCCTGTACTACTTGCTTGCGGACGATCGCAGCAGATGTAGGAATCTGGCATTCCTCAGTCAGCAGCGATTCGAAGGTCACCGGACCCCTTGAAGGGCAGTCGTGCGAATAGGGAACACCGTCCGCCATACACGAGTAATACTGAAGCGCATCGGAATAGACCAAGTCCAGCGGTGGTTTTTGCTTGAACAGCTTCATCTGCTCATGCAAGTATTCCGGAAACCACAAATCATCAGCATCGAGGAAGGCAAGGTATTCACCCCTTGCCCGGAGGATACCCAGGTTGCGGGCCGCACTGGGACCCTGGTTGTCCTGTTTAAGGTAGACAATCCGACTCATGTAAGCTTGCAGGCCCCGCTCAAATTCGTCGGTATCCGGAGAACCGTCATTGATGACGATGACCTCAAAGTCCTTAAACGTCTGTGCTAAAACTGACTCCAGTGTTTGGGTGATGAACGAGGCGGAGTTGTAGGCGGGAATGATGACACTGACTGTGGGGGCAGTCCGGGTCTGAGCATGGTTCATGTGCATTGTGAGATTATGCCCCGTGCAATCCTCCAGGCCGTTTGAGGCACGACGGATATCGTTCTTGTTCGCGGCGGGAGGATTTGCCTCAGGTGGATTATCAATTTAACGAAGAAAACCCAGCGTCAAGCTTTCGGTACGCAAGGACTTCTTCCAAAGGGGTTGTAGTTCGGTCGAGTCGCACATTGAACGGGGACTTCATTTGGTACATTGAAAAACCGAGACTCCTGAGGTAAACCATCACATCTTCTGGTTCAACGCCCAGGTGTGGATGGATGTCGATCAGGAGTATGATATTTTGGTTTTCGACTAAAGTGCGCTCGGCCCCTTTCAGTACTCGCAGCTCTGCACCCTCAACGTCTATTTTCATCATCGCGATTTCCTTTGATTTCACATCTGCCAGGACATCGTCGAGAGTTCTCGCTGATATGGTAATAGTCCCCTTATCGTGATGCGGCAGACCAGGGAGGAGAGTATGCAACCCGCTCTTCTCGCCTAGGTAGAGGCTCGCAGGGCCATTCGTATCGCTGAGCGCAAAGTCAAATACACTGATATTTTTATAGCCATTCAGTCGGATACTCTCTCCGATCCACTTGCAGTTCATCGGTTCGGGTTCAAATACAAGGATCCTGCCATCATTGCCCACGACCATCGCAGCCAACAAAGAGAAATCCCCCTTGTTGGCCCCGACGTCGATGAAGGTGACTCCTGGCCTCAAGAGCTTCTGAACCGCTTCCATCTTGTCCATCTCATAGCGGCCCAACGCGCGTTCAAGCATCAGCGCAGACTCCCTGACGTTAAGATATATTTTCCCACCGTATAGGGAGTAAGCACGATAACCGTGCGGCAAAACGTGAGCTACATATTCATGGTTTTGGACAAGCCATGATTTGAGGAACTCAACGAAACGTCTAGAAAGCATTTTCTCTATTTACCTGCTTAAGCCTAGCCGACAAGGGCCGGTAGAATTTCGTTCTATTCTCGAGTCGAGAAACCTTGGGCGGAGTGTGTGCAGCGGATCCATCCCGGCGGCGACAGTTTTATGCCTGGAATGTTCCTTGGACAGCGAGCAAGTCTGGCTGCAAAGCTGCGCAAGTTTGTGTCTCCGGTTCATAGCCAAGATCTTTCATAAGCCCACCCCAGGCTGATTCGATGAGTCCAGCCGACGGCCTCGGCAAAATACTTCTCCAGCCGCCAGACCCCCCAGTTCCGATAAAGGGGATATCTTGACGACGCCCTTTGGTTGTGACCCATTTCTCAGACTCGACTTTTTCGAGTTTCCTCAGTCGATCCGCCCTGCTGCGTTCAATGGCCAGCGCCACCCTCTCAGGCCCGGCATCTTTGCCTAGGAAGGTCGCTATCCTGTGCAGTTCGCGAGAGGTATTGTCCAGCAGGTCTTCATACCTAACCAACAGGAAACTGCGATGCTTTCCACGAGCTCCCATCCAGCTTCCAACGTGTTCGCCCCACGACACGTCCATGTCACCCTCGAGGAAACGCTCTACGTATTTTTCGATAGGATAGCCGTCGTCGATGATCCGATACTTTCTGCGGAAGTTGTACAGAGAGATCACGACGTCACGCGGGTCACGAACCAGATAAACTACCCTCGGGTATCGCGGATCGAAGTATTCGTGGCTTTTCAGAATTCGCGGCCGGACTGCCCGTTTGAGGATCCTGCTCGAAAGCGCTGAGGTATCGGGAATTACACGCTCGATATTGCTGAACGTCACCGGCATCTCAGGATGGATTAGATTCGCAATCAAGAACCGGGTCCAGGTGTTACCCGACCTAGGATAAGAGACCACGAAGGTGTCATCAGGGAAGACGGCCAGTTCTCGTCCGGCGATGTCGGTTCCCAAGAGATATTTAGTGACGTACTTGATACCGTAGATCATTCCTGGCTCCGGTTACGGTGGTCAAACAGATGAGCTGGCATTGCCATTGGAAACTGGGCACCCGAGCAACAGCGGGTTTTGCTGTGCGCGGTTTTCGCGTGATCTGAAGCCAGCCACCACGAGCGACGAAACGTAAAGCATGGCTAACAGGATCCCGATCACAGATCACAGAGGGTGCGGGCGCCACAAGAAACTGCGCTGCCCTCCGCTGTGGCAGAAAGTAGGTTAGGGTATCGCCACTGCGGTCATGGGGTCGGACGCCACTATTTGGTTCGATGCGTTCAGATATTCCACTTCATAGAAGAGCACACGCTGCGGCACTCCAATCTGGAAACTCTGCTGAGAGTTCAGCGGAAGATTCTGGTCTGGGTAGTAGCACGCGCCTTGGTATTGCGTGCAGAAAAAGTTCAAGGCCGGGGGCCAGATTGTCGTTCTGCTGGGTTCGTTCTCCTGGTAACCGTACTTCACTTGCGCATGGGTCGCACCACTGGGGCCTCCTGCGATTTTTACGGTCACGTTTTCATAGTTGGTGCGATCGATCCTATCCTCTGTGGGTTGGGGAGGAATCCTCGCCATCAAGTCCTGGCAGCCGTAGGCGCCCCCGCTGTTTCCGCCGTTCTGATTGATGTGAGGATCGAGAGCGCAGGAGTCATAGATAACATACGAGCCATCCGGCACAGTATGCACATAAGCCGATTGCAATCTGACTCCTCCCCAGAGATTCTGAACCAAGCGGCGGCTGTTTTTGGCGTCACTGAGCGGGACGTTCGTATAGCCTTCAGGAAACGAACTCGTACCGATTTGATTGCCTGCGACCATTCCTAACTGATGAATATTGCTGCCGTACATCGGTAAATTCACCATGCACCAGTCGTGCCCGGTGAACGGAGCATTAGCCCCTGCGGATTGGCACGTATAGGGAGAAACCAAAGAGGCCAGATCGGCATAAACCTCGCCAGCGTTGGAACCTGACCAACACTCTCCGGCAACGTTGACCACGCATATCTCATTTGAACCGGTGTTCGGAAGCAGCGAGCTGGGAGCACTGATGTCCTTCAGCACCGATAGTCCCTGCATCCCTACATAGGGCAGGGAGCCGCTGAATGTTATTCCGCCTTCTGCACTGCCACCATACTTCCAGATATTCCCGGTGACGTTCGTTGCTGGATTTCCCGTAAAAATGCTCCCCAAGAAGAACGAGTCTTCTATCGCGGAGTTCTTGAAACTCGCATCTTCAAAGTCCCACACCTCATACCCTTGGTAGCCATTGCCAGAATTGTCGGTATTGATTCCGTTGAAGTTCAGGAAAGTATCTAATATAAAGTTAGGCGGAGTGGCAAGCGTGAAATCCGCCGCCGTAAAAATACTGCTCCACGTTGGATCAATGAGCCAGACGGCGTTGCCGTCGATCATGTTTGGTTCTTTTTCAAATCCGTGCGCCGCCTCTGCCTGCCAAGGAACTACATAAGTCTGAGTGTTGTCGGTGCGATGCGCGTCATTGAGAAAGTTCCAGAATATGTTCGTGGTTCCAGTATTTTCAGGTTCACAAATAGGTTCCAAAACAGCATTCGCGGCATGGGCCGAAGCTACCGACCCATAGAGGCCTCGCGTGATTTTCGAGTAAGGGCATTGCCCTCCAGAGCAACTTCCCTTTGTGACCACGCGAATCACTTCACCACCCTGTCCGGAAGAACCTGCGCCTACACCGTCCTGGAAGGCGAACAGATCACCGTTGAAGGTTCCACCAATGTTGTCAGTCGAAGCCTGCGCCGATTGTAGATGCGTCCAGGTATTTCCGTTCGTATCCTGCGGCGGATAGACGTTCTCCGGTTCGCCGGATTGCATATTGGTGACGATGCCACGGTTTGTCCATGTCAGAGCATTGTCGGTCGTCGTACCACCTACCGTAGCATTCCATGTTGGAGCCGAACTGCCAGACAGCCCTCCGCCTCCAGCCGTCACCTGCTCCAGATTGCCGTTCGAGTCAATGATTGCGTAGTGAAGGTTATAGTGGGTCGAAGCCGACCAGCCAAAGATACCGCTCCTAACAGTCGTGGAAGTAGCAGAACTTGTAAGCGAGCCGACCAGCGCGATGTTCCACTGCACTGGATTGCCGGTGTAGTGTCCAGTGGAATCCGCTACCCAATGCGTCGAGTTGGAATCCTGAAGGCCGTGTTCCCCGCACCAACGCGTGATCTGATTGCCGTAGGTTGAGCCGCCCGCAACAATCGCGTTCGTAGAAGTGTTATAGACAAACTCCCAGCCGGGTGTGTCTTGTGCTTGGAGTAGGCATTGCCAAACAACATAAATCCCGTTTGTCTGAATCTGCCCGCAACCCGGAAATTTTTGTGGTGTGTAGTTGGGATCATTACTGCCCACAAAGGCGGCCATTTGATCGGTTAAGGTAGTGGATGGTTCTGGTGTCAGAACGTTGAGGTTCCCGCCACCTGAAGCAGTTGCAGTCGCCCATTGAGTGTTCTGTGTGGCGGCCACATCGTTGCCCGTGTACTCGATGTAGCCGAGAACTTCTTTGTAGCCGACATATTCTCCTCCGGCTCCGCCTTGGTTCGTATCGGAGATACAGTAGAAGCGGTTTGGATCGGTGTCGTCCCCTAAGGTTTGCTGCGCCGATATTTGGTTATTCCAATGCTTTCCCGCAGCGTCGGTATAGTTGCAGTACATGTTCCCCAGATAGCGCGTTTCTTCGGTGGAACTGTTGATCCAATATAATGCGCCCACGGTTGATCCGCTCGCGCCGTTCCAGCAGTGGTAGCCTCCGTTTGAAGTCTCTTTATCGCAGGTACGGAATTTGGATGCCGTACCTCCGCTATAAGAGTTGTAGTCCGCCCGTAGAGTCAACCTCTGGACTTGCGCCCCAGTCAGTGGGTCGTTGTAAGTCGTGGTACGATCCTCGAAAAACGACGGCTCTAGTTGCAGCAGGCTGGTGTGGTCGTAGATCGGCCCCTCGGCAAAGGTGTTGCCATTGGGGATGTTCATTGTGGTGAACTGGCCTGTAGCTGGAGAGGCACCGCAAGTATTCGATGCACCACCGATACGGTAGTAATAGGTCGTGTTTGCCGCCAGCGCCAGAGAATAGCGGTCCGCCCGGACTATGCCGCCACCTCCCGAAGTGTCTCCGCCCGAAGGTGCGTTGGTCAGAACCTCGTAGCTGAAGCTGTTGGTAGAAGCTGCGTCAACGCGCGCCCACGAATCGTTATAGGCTGAGTTCGACATGCCTATGATGGTGATGTTGTCCCCGACCACAAACGGCTGGTTCGAGTAGCTTACCGTCACGAGATTGCTCCCGCTGGCACGGCTGGCAGCGCCCGCTTCCACGGTAATGGACGGCCGGCTGACGTCTTCCTGTGCAATCCATTTTTGCCCGACGACGAATGCCCTAGCCCCGGCATTGGTCTGGCCATCCATATTGGCGCCTGTAAAGATCGCAGGATCGACGGCGTGAACTAGAGGAGTGTATGTAGAACTGGTGCTGACCTCGATCGTGCACTCATTGGTATTGCTGGCGGTATAGGACAATACGTACTGGGTTGCAGTGGCACCGGGTGTCGCGCTGGAACCGGATGTAATCGAAAGCGAAAGCTGGCGGCTTGCCGACTGAGCCGGCGAGCTCGAATCGGTAACCTTGACCGTAAAGTTGTATTGTTGCGAAGCAGTCGGCGTGCCGCTGATTGTCCCACCCGAAGCCAGCGTCAAGCCAGGCGGCAGATTGCCGGAGCTTACAGTCCAACTATACGGTGACGTCCCACCTGAGGCGCTCAACACGCTCATGTACGCTGTTCCCACGCTGCCAGATGGAAGAGACGTAGTGGTAATCGATAATGAAGAACCGGACGTGATGGAAAGCGTGAGTGAAGCCGACGCGGACTGGGCCGGGGAACTCGAATCTCTTACCAGCGCCGTAAAGCTGTATTGTCCGGAAGCTGTCGGTGTGCCGCTGATGTTCCCGTTAGAAGCAAGTGTCAGGCCGGGGGGCAGACTGCCGGAACTGACGGTCCAACTGTACGGCGCCGTTCCACCTGATGCCGTCAAGGCGTTTGAGTACGCTACTCCGATTCCACCAGAGGGTAGCGAGTTAGTGGTAATCAACAACTTACCGGGCTGAGTTGCGTTGCTACCAGAGGAAACGCCGCCGCAGGAGATCATGGACAGCGTGAAAAAACAGGCCGCAATGCAGCTCGAGAGTGCGCGGAAGCTGGGATGAACCATTTGGTATATCCACTCGGAAAGTACAGCGACAAAGATATACCCACCTGGCTGCACGGAGTTAGTCACCAAGGTACATCTGTTCGGTTCAGTCTGCGCTGCACAACTTCGGTAACCGACTGTGGCACATCGCTCCTACCCACTGATCCGGTTCACGCGTTGCGCATTGTTTCCCGCGCAGCTTCCTCGCCGGCGTAAAGCCGAACACTGCGTCGGTTCGGCGAGAGTCGCTCATATAGAGCAGCAATGGCCTTCACCTGGCCTTCCGCGGAGAACTTCTGCCTTACGATCTGCTGGCCCAGGCTCCCCATCGCACGTGCTCGCTGTGAGTCCTGGAGTAGACCGATGATCTGCCTTGCCATAGCTTTATGATCACTCGCTTTAACCAGGTACCCGGTCTGGCCGTCAACTACTGCTTCGCCGATACCGCCAACGTCGGTGGCTACGACGGGACAACCGGCGGCCATATATTCAAGGACTGCGTTGGGAAAGCCCTCGCAGATGGAACTGAGTACTCCGATCTCCGTGATTGAAAGTAGCTCAGGGACATTGCAGCAACGGCCCAGAAAGAAAGTCTTCCCTGCGATGCCCAGCTGTCTCGCGAGCGTGCGCATGGAGCCCATTAGTTCGCCCTCCCCCGCAACCACGAACGCCGCCTGCGGAACTGCTTCCGATATCGTCTGCGCCGCGAGTAGGAACGTAGGATGATCCTTTATGGACAGTCGTAAGTTAGCCACAATCGTGATGAAGCGTCGTCCGGGATCAGTTGGCAGGCCGAACGAAGCTGCGATCACTCTCCGAGCGGCCAAGCGGGAGCGACCGATACGGCTCGCATCCACGCCGTTGTAGACAACTTCGATTTTGCTGGCAGATACGCCTTCCGCAACCAACTGACGTTTTACTTCTTCGCAATTGGCCACCACCCGGGTTGCCGCACGATACGAAAAGCGCTCCAGTGCTCTTTTGGCGGCAGAACGTATGCCGCTGGATTCGCGGCGAGCAGCTATGCGGACAGGAACCCCTGCCAACGCGGCGGCCCACATACCGAATACGTTGCTGTAAAAATCATGCGTCTGCAGGATAGCCACTTGTTGCTGCTTCAAGTACGCCGTAAAGCGCCGCAGCTGCCGCAATGTTCGTAGGTTGTAAAAGCCAGTCAGCTTGTATTCCGGAATGTCACCTATATCGAGGCGCTCGATCTTGCTACGCAGCGGCCCATCCTTGTTAAGACAGGCAACGAGCACCCGGTAGCGGCCAGTGCCAGTGAGCAAGCGCACCAACTGCAGACCTTGGTTCTCAGAACCACCCTGATTGAAGCTGTCAATGAGGTGCAAGACCGTGGGTCGGCTAGGCATGAAAGGCGCTCAGTTGGAAGCAATGCAAACCGCTGGCCTGTGAGGCTGGTCCATGTCGTCTGCACGTGAACTCGATTCTGACCAAGGATGCGTGAAACGCACTCCGTTTCTGGCAGGTTCTAGAAAATTGCGATGCCAAAGCTCGAACATCAATAAGAGCCACAATTCGTCAGACCGGTCTCGTTCGCCGCGATCATGCTCGTCCAGCAAACGACGCACGGACGCCGGTTTGAAATAACCGCGCTGAAGTGTTCTGGGCGCTGTCAGGATGTCGTGTAGTCCAGATTTCAGTTCATTCCTGAACCAGTGCACTAAAGGCACTCCGAATCCGCGTTTTGGCCGGTAGATTGCCTCGGTCGGAACTCCCACGCGCTCAGCTAACTTCTTGAGCAGATACTTGCCCTCACGGCCTTTCAGCTTTAATCTCGCCGGGATTCGCGCAGCCAGTTCAACGAAAACGTGGTCGAGAAATGGGGCTCTGGTTTCTAACGAGGCCGCCATGCTCATACGGTCGACTTTGGTCAGAATGTCCGCCGCCAGATTCGTCTTTATATCGAGGTACTGCAGCTTCCCCAAGGGGTGAACGGAGGGCGCGTGATCGTAATACGTTTCGAAAATCTCCCGCGGCGATTCTGCTTCGTCCGTCAAGCTCAAGAACTCGCGGGAAAAGATGCCGGTTTCTCGATCTTTAGAGGGCAAATGGGAAATACTGTCAAGATAACGATCCCGAAATGGCAAGGACACATTGTAGAGGAATCGTCGTCCTCGCACACTCTCGGGCAACAGTGGAAACAGCGCACCTCGGTAAAATTTCCCCGCCCAACGTGGAATAAAGCTGAAGATTTCGCGCTGGAAGTTGATTGCGTAACGATCGTATCCAGCGAACAGCTCGTCGCCACCGTCGCCGGAAAGAGCGACTTTTACATGTTCGCGCACCAGCTTGGAAATGTAATAAGTTGGCAAGAGCGAGGCATCCCCGAACGGTTCCTCAAGCAGCTCAGTTAACTTGTTCAAGGTGCCCCACAAATCCGGCTGCATGCTCAATTCATGATGTTCAGTGTCGAATCGTTGCGCGACGAAGCGTGCATAGCAACGCTCGTCGAAGTCTTGTTTATCAAAGGCGACCGAGAATGTCTTCACTGGCGTCGAACTGGCACGGGCCATGAGCGCTACCACCAAAGATGAATCAACCCCCCCGCTCAGGAGTGCGCCCAAAGGCACATCACTGATTAGGCGCATCCGCACTGACTCGGCTAGCACGTGCTCCACCTCTTCCAGCCATTCGCCCTCAGACTTCGATTCATCTTCCTCAAATTGGGGTACATCCCAATATTGTGAAACGCATACTTTTCCGTCTTCGTAAACCAAGATATGACCGGGAGGCACCTTCTGGATCTCGGTATACACCGAGTGTGGATCCGGAATGTACCCAAAATAGAAGAAGTACATTAGGGTCTTGTGATTGACTTTTGCGAGTTCCGGAGCGACGGCTAGAATGGCCCGCATTTCCGAGGCAAATAGCAGCCGGTGCTTGTTGACGGCGTAGAAGAGCGGCTTCTTCCCTAAGCGATCCCTGGCCAGTAACAGCCGGTGTTGGCGCTCATCGTAAAGAGCAATGGCAAACATACCGCGTAATCTATGAACGAAGTCCGTTCCGTGTTGTTCGTAAAGATGTGGAATGACCTCGGTATCGCTATTGGTGTAAAAGCGATGGCCGGCCGACTCCAATTCTTTCCGGAGCTGGCGATAGTTATAGATTTCACCATTAAATACAACCCAAACTGTCCTGTCCTCGTTGTAGACAGGCTGTTGCCCATTGGCTAAATCAATTATGCTGAGACGCCTCATCCCGAAACCGGTCGCGCCATTGACATAAATCCCCTGATCATCCGGGCCGCGATGAATCATGGTTTGACACATCCGATCAACCTCGCAGGTGGGCACCCGCGACTGGCGATCAAAGTCAACAATCCCAGCTATCCCACACATGGCAGACCTTGCAGTGCCTTCGCTGCGCGAATGCTGTGTCTCTGTTCTGAGACTACGCTGTCCGTTTGTTGCGCACCGATGGCGGACAGTGCACTACTGTAGCCCACAAGGAAATAGGGCAGAAATTGGTATTCAAGGTTGCTAAACAATGCTGTCACGAAGAATGCTATCAAGCTTGCCGCGAGTGCTCCTGCGAACAGGCGTATGTCTGGTCCAAATTCCTGGTTAAGAAGGATTCTACGGACTCCGCGGAAGCTGTCCACGAACATCCATATAAAGAAGATAGAAGCAAGAATCCCAGCTTCTGCTGCCAGTCCCGTAAAGCTGTTATGGGCTACATGCCAGTTTCCGGAATGCTCCGAAAACTGGGCAGGGCCAATTCCCACGAGCGGATGCTTTGCTGCCACCTCAAGACTGCGTAGCAGCAAATCTTGGCGCGCAACGGAGGAACCCGTTTGATCGAGTTTTGCATCAACAATAGACTGAATTCTGGCCGCGTAATTGCCACCTACGCTCACGAGTGCTGCGACACAGGTGATGAGTGGCAATAGGAGAAGAATGGCCAGCCGGGAGCGGCGTGCCTTGACGCCTATATACCACAGCGAACTCATAATCGCCGCCAGAGTACCTAGGAATCCACCGCGCGAAAGCGTCACAACGACCGTGTAGCTCAATACAATGATGGCGCAAAGCCAGAAGGCTTTCTTGACCATCCTCTGCGTGTTTAGCAAAAACGCGAAGCAGAAAGGCAATACTAAGCTGATATTGGACGATAGGTCATTCGGATTACCGAAAATCCCGCCTAAAGTCCCACTCACCCGCCCAGCGATCTGGGTTTTGTCGATGAGTGAAACCACCGAAACTGCAATCACAGCCGCCGTTTGCACAAATATAAGCAAACGCAAACGGGGAAGTGTGTTAGCCACCACCATCAACACCAAGGCGATCAGAACGATTTTGGAAAATCCGTAGATGACCGCCTCGAAGCTACCGCCCTCCCAGGTCGAAAATGGTATCGCCAGACACAGCTGGCCGAAAAGTGCAAGCAATAGCCACGTCGATTTTGACCGATTGATCCTTGCATGCCCGAGTAGGCTGAGCAGGAACGCTCCTATCGCCAGAAAACCTGTGACCTTGGCGAACGGCAGGGTCTTTGTTCCGGGAATCCAGTCTTCAGGACGAGCGAAGTAAACAATGCTGAAAAGGAGAACACCAATGTAGGCGGCGGTCAGCTTCGGGGACGATGCTTTCCGAAGGTGGCGCGATTCCAATACGGTTGGCTGTGGCGCGTCAGGGGCAACGCCAATGGGACTCAAAACCGAATGGGTATTCACCGCGTCCAAACCTCCTTCTTGCCAGTGACAACATAAAGCAGCGCCACCAACGCGGCTGCATTCAGCATGACGAACGTGAAAGCCGCATCTGCAATACGACCGAGCAGCGTCGGCCGTGACTTTATCAACGCCACCAGTGCGAGGATGTAAAATGCAGCCTGGAGGCCGAAAGCCGATCTGTAGAAGTTTGTATGCAGCAAGAGTGATGACAACAGAATGGCTGCCAGCAAGAAGGGCCCTAAAAGTCGCAGAATCTTATGACTCACGAATTCGAATAACAGCTGATTTCTCGTCGTAATCAGCCAGGGATCCGACCTTATGAGCTGAAAATTACCCGTAAGGGTTCTGATCTTTCGGCGAAATTCCCGGTTCGGCCCGGTGACCAGATCATCCCAAGCTACTGCCTGGGACTCGAATACTACGCGACTGCCCTGGTGTACTACGTGCATCGGGATGTAAACGTCGTCGAGCAGCGTGCCTGGCGGAATCGGTACAATCAAGTCTTTGCGGACTGCGTAAAGAGCGCCAGTCGCGCCTACCATAGAACCAGTGGCAGCCTCGGATTCCCGGATTTGTTTTTCCATTCGCCAATACAGCCCTAATCCGTTTCCACCCGGATTGGCTGAGGCTTGGAGCGTTAGGTTTCCACACACGCAGCCAACTGAAGGATCCGCAAAATTACTGACAAGCTGACGAACCGCATCGTTATCGATCCTTTGTCGTGCATCGGTGAAGACGACGATTTCGCCTTGGGATGCCGCGACAGCCTGATTCAAGGCCACCGCCTTCCCGCGATTCTCGCTGGAAATCAGGATCCTCAGTTTGTCGTTTGCCGCTTTGGTGAGTATTTGATTCGTGGCGTCGGTCGAGCCGTCGGACACAACAATGACTTCGTAGCGATCAGGGGGATAGTTCAGACTCGCTAGGTTGCTCAACTTGACTGCCAATGTCTTTTCCTCGTTGTAAACCGCCATGATGACCGATACAGAAGGCAAAATGGGAGCGCGCTTCACTAAGCGCACCCGCCAGTGCGTTCTCAGCCAAAGCCAAAGTGGGTATCCGAGATAGGTGTAGGCGAGAAGCGTGACGCAGGTCCAGAAGACCAGTCTCATCGCCACACCCGCTTCAACAACAGACGCGCTGCCCTCATTGGGCACCCCGCCCTAGAAGGCATATTTTTATCGTTTCAAACAGAATTACTAAGTCAAGGCCAATCGAGCGGTTCTTGATGTAGAACAAGTCGTACTGGAGCTTTTCTTTTGCATCCTCCACCGAGTTTCCGTATTGATACCGGATCTGGGCCCAGCCGGTGATACCGGGCGGAACGATGTGTCGCACTTGATAATAGGGAATCTTCTCTGTGAGCCACTCGACGAACTCGGGCCTTTCCGGACGTGGGCCGACAAAAGACATCTCTCCACGCAGCACGTTCCACAACTGTGGAATTTCGTCCAGTCTCGTCCAGCGAAGTACGCGGCCAACCCGCGTAACGCGGGGATCGTCATCAGCGGCCCAGGTCGGACCAGTGTCCGCTTCGGCTTCCTTGCGCATGGTACGGAACTTGAAGCAGGTGAAGATTGCGCCATTCAGACCCACGCGTTCTTGATGATAGAAAGCCGGTCCCGGCGAAGAGAGCTTGACTATTGCGACAATCAACGGAAGCAACGGCAGCGAAAGTGCCAATAAGAGCAGAGCAGCCGCCATTGAAACCAGGCGATGAAGCAGGAGAAAAATTGCTCGAGAATTGAAGCCTTCGCCAAAAATCAGCCAACTGGGGTGAAGGCCATCAATGCCGATCTTGCCCGAGGTCTTCTCCAACATCGCCGTAGCATCATCAATTTTGATGCCTTGGAGCCTAAGTTGCAGCAGCGTCTCAACGGGTATGCTGCCTCGGCGGTCAGCCACAGCGGTGATCACCCGGTCTATCGGATGGTTTCGTGTGAGGGCCAACAGGCGTTCGCCGATGGCTTCGCGAGTCAGTTCGCTCGTGCCTAGTTGGCCGGTCCATCCGACAACGTCCATGCCCAGATCGCCACGCACGCTTAGACTCTGCACCAATTGCTTCGCCCGGTCGCCGGTACCTAGTATGTACACGCGTTCCCTGAAATAAGGCTGCCGCGCCAGCCACGAGTACGCCGAGCGCCAACAGACCAGAGCGACGGTAAGGATTACGAGGCCCAGGAGGATGCAACGTTTACCCATAATCAGGCGTGGAAACAGATAGGCTGCACCCGCTAGGAGGAACGAAACAATGCCCAATACCGCGAAGATGCGGAAATAGATATCCATGTTCGAGCTGAGCCGCTGCAGATCATAAAGGTCGAAATAGTATGATAGGAGGAGGGCCGTGCAGCTGATGATAAATATGTTGTAGAAGCCATTTTCGTAATTAAGAATTAGGTAGGAATCAGGCCCGAAAATGATAACCGTGGCCAGCAAGAAAGAACCGCATATAACGAGTGCTTCCCCAACCAGCAGAGCTAGAACTCGCAGCGGATAATAGACATTAAATAGGCGGACCACTTCACATTTCCCTAGTTTTGTGTGCTTGCGAAGGACAACGGATCAGCTAGACCTGCTGAGCAGACTTCCGAAGGGGGGATAGGATTAGCTTTCGGTAGCAGGCGCCGGACTTTGCTGCGCAGCACCAGCCACAGAGTGACCGTTGCCGTTGCGGGGAACATAAGCATAATACTGGTCGTAGCCGTGGGGCTTGATCCCAGCACAATCATTCAGAACAAACCCCAGAAGTTTCTCCAAGCCTGTCAAAGAGTTTTGCAGAGCCTGCTTCTGAGTTTTGTCGTTCCGCACGACCACGAGTGTGCCATCTGCCAAGCGCGATAGGATACTAGCATCGGCTACCAAGAGCGGGGCGGAATCGATCAGTACCCAGTCGAATTGTTCTCTCGCCTCCTCCAGAAGTTGACGGAAGCGGGGCGACTGGACGAGTTCTAGAGGGTGGTCGCAGGAAGCGCCGGCAGGCAAGAACCACAAATCGAGTTCGGACACGCGGCACACGAATTCCGCAAAGGGTTCGCTTTTTTCGACGCATTCGCTTAACCCACTGATACGAGGCAGCCCCAGCATTCGTGAGAGGGCAGGCTTGCGCACGTCGCCTTCGATCAGCAGGACTTTCTTGCGAGATCGTTTTGCTAGCGTAATGGCCAGGTTCAGGCATACGAGACTCTTGCCTTCCTGAAAGCTGGCACTGGTAAGCAGAACTGTCTTCGCTCCTGTCGTCTCCGACAGGCGTTGCAAGTGAGCCGCCAACACGCGGAACTGTTCTGCGGCGAAACTGTACGGATTTGTGAGCGCCTCGAGACGGCTGTTGGCGTCGGCGGCAAAGTGAAATGAAGGGGCTGCTTCAAATTCTGGCGCAGCCTTTTCGGGCCGACCCAACAATTCGAACGCGGACGCTATCGGAGCGGATTCCGGCGAAAGCTCTTCCTGCGAGCGCCGCAAAGCATCAAATAAACGACTCATCGACTCGTGGTTCCATTCCGTTGGTTGACGACCTGGTGGTGCACTTGATCGCTAATTGTCTTCGACTGCAGCTGTTTATACATTCGCCCTTAGCCTTTGTAGTAGGTCAGCACATTAGCTGCGACCATAACGACGGCAATCACTAACCCAGTGACGATTTCAAACCGCACACGCCAGAAATGATAGCGCCGCTCGCTTGCCGTGACCAAAGACGGGACAATGGCCAGCACCGGAGCTTCGGACAAATCCGAGAGGTCTTTCGCTTGATGAACGCGGTTGTCCGTCACCTCAAGCAGCGCTGTCCCTGCAATGCCCACTAGTAGGCCAATGGCGGTGCCCCCAAGACTCAAGAGAAAACGGTTCGGCCAGTATGGTTTTTGCGGGAGGCTAGGCGCATCTAGTATACGAAACTGCTCGCCCTGCTGGCGTCTCTCGAGGTTCGTGGCCAGCTCCGACTGGTTTCGTTTACCCAACAGCGATTCATAATCCGCACGTGACTGGTCATAGTCGCGGGTCAGGTCCGCCAATTGTTGTTCCCGCACCGGAGTCTCGTTAAGCCGCGCCTTGTATTCGTCGGCACTCTTTTCAACCGTCTGAATTTCCTGTTTACGGTTCTGGATTTCGAGCTCATTGGCTTTGAGCTGGCTCTGGAGCTCAAAAACTGGTGAAATTGCTTTTGGATCAGCACCACGCAGGTCAAGATCGGTGTCTGCATCGTTCGTGCTCTTCTTAGCTGTCAACTCCGCATTCTTCGCTGTCAACGCTGTCAACTCCGCGTCGATCTGCTTCTGCAGTTTCTCCGCTCTTGCAATCTGGTCTTTCATGCCTACAACATCCGGATGGCTGTCCGTATATTTGGACTGCAATTCGGTCAACTTGCTCTTAAGTTTCTTTAATTCGTCATCTAAAGCCGCGGGCGTGGTCTCTCCATCTTTGGTTTTGGTTGTTTCGTGGATCTGGACACTGAGCGCCCGATACTGAGAGATGAGAGAGTGGAGGTAGACTTTTTGTTGCTCAGCCCGGCCCAGTCGTTCGTTTGCATCTTGCAATCGTCCTTGCAAACCGGCCAGCATCTGCAGGTTGGTCTGTAACTGTCCGGGCAATTGCCCCAGATATTGTCCTTTAAAATCCCTAAGGCGCTGCTCCTGCTCCTCCAAGTGTTTGCGCGCAGCCTGCAATTGGTTTTCCAGGAAGCTCGTGGTATCTTCGGACGCCTGTTCACGTGCCCGCAGGTTTTCATCGATAAAGAACGAGGTTAGATCACCGGTTACTTGTTGCGTGAGTTTGGGGTCGCTTCCGGAATAGGAAACCTTGAAGGCTGTCAGTTCATCGGGCTTCCCCGCAGCTTGAACCAAGTCGATCTTAATGTCTTTCCGCATGCGTTCGACCAGTTCATCCGGCCCCAAGCGGGCCCTTTCTCCGGAGTAAAGATGCAACTGATCGATGATGTTCAGTAATCTTGTGCGGCTTAAGATCTGCTGCGTCATACTCTCCAGACGCTGTTGCAAATCCGCGGCGACGTTGGGAAGCACATAGTGCTCTGGGACCTTCTGCTGCTCCACCAGGATCAAGGTTTCAGAGCGGTAGACGGAAGGCAGGAACCAGCTGCCACCCCACAAGATTCCCCAGCATAGAAAGGTTGGGGCCAGCAGCCACCAGCGGCGGCGGCGAATGATGCTCCAGTAGTGCTCCCAGATTGCCGCTAACGGCTGTTGATCATCGATTTCCAAGGCTCACCTGCCCAGAGGTCTTCTGAGTTGATAACTGAGGGAGAGCTGAACGCGATCGTTGTTCCCGAGTTGATTGATGAACCCACTGCTCTGGTTCAAACGACTGTAGGACAAGCGCACGGATGTACGCGGGTTAAGTTGGCGGCTGAGACCGAAAGCGCCGGAAACTTGGCGATACTGATATTGATTACTCGAAAGACCCAGGGCGGTATTCTCGGTGATTTGAAAGCCCAAATCGGCTTCCAGTCGATAGCCCAGTTTGCGGTGAATTTGGACAGACCCACCACTCATCCAGACAGCTCCCAGCAAGCCACCACCATCGTTAACGGCCCGCGTGTAACTGGCTTGAATCGCTGTACGATCCCCATTCCAAGAGTACGTGGCGCCGCCAGCCCACGACCAAGCCGTGTTTTGAACCGGGATATCAATGACAAAGAACAGCAGATTCAGGACGGACTGCCCCTGAGTGCGTGTATATTCAGGACCAAAGTAAAAGCTGAGTTTTGATCGGTGCGTGATGGCAATGTCGTCGAAGAAATTGAAATTGTAAGCCCGAGTTCGAGAATCGGTCTGGTTGAAGAAAAACCCTTGCTGCGTATATTCAAATCCAAAGGTCTGGCGCGCTGAAACCTGGTGCGACAAGTACAACGAACCCGATGCTACTCTTGCAGAAATCAAACTCGATCCTAGACCCCCGCCTGCATCGTTGTCGTAGTGAGAATCGGAGAAGTAACCGTTGAGCCCAATAGAGGTGTGCCGAGTGACCCTGTATGTGATTCCGGCATTCGAAATCAATATTGTTTGTTTCAGATAGGGAAATATGACCGGGTTATTGGGGCGGTCCTGAGGGTTGAGGGTCGGAAGGTCACCGTTCTGCAGTACATCTTGAAACGGATCGGTCGTAATCGCATAATCCTGACGTGCATGGAAGCTCAATCGTGCTGTTGGTATGTAGGATAGTTCGAGACCACCCATCTGCGTATACCGATCCTGGTACCTTTGTGAAATGTCGACGCTCGGCGCATACGTCATATTGAATTGCAAATGTTTGCGGGTCTGTTGAAATCCAAACACCGGGCTGAAGTAGTACTCGAGACCACTTACTCGATCGGTCCCATAGCCAAAAGCATTGTCGTCAAACACCGTGCTGGCGGTGAAGTTCGCACTGAAAACGTTGGTGACCTTGCCGTTTGTGGCGAAAGCGACGGGCGGCATATCCATCCCAACCGGCCCAGGTGCGCCTTCCTGTGCCCACATTGCCAGTGACAAGGGCAGCAGGATCAGCAAGAATTTAATTCGCCGAAAAAATCGGCTTCGATCTATCAAGGCACTACCACAGTGTCATTGGGCTGCAGAATGACATTTTGTAAGGGGTCATGACCCTTGATCACCGCCTTGTAATTAAAAGGAATGCGCTGCTCAGATCCGTCGCTGCGAGCGCGTAACACATAAATCTTTTTCTGACTCGCGAACTCCTGGAAGCCACCTGCAAGAGCAATTGCATCCAGTACGGTCAGCGGTTTTCCCAAAATATAGGATCCGGGTTTCGCTACTTGGCCAACCACATTGATCTGATGACTTTTTACTTCTTGAACCATTACTGTGACTTCCGGGTGGTCTAGGTACTTCTGTAGCCCTTCACGCAGATTGGCTTGCAACTGGTCTGGAGTCAGACCGCTTGCTTGCACTTCCCCCACCAGGGGAAGAGCAATCTTGCCATCTGGCCGGACTGGGGTAACACGCGAGATCTCAGTTTCATGCCAAACATTAATGGCCAAGACGTCCGCGGCACCAATTACATATTCCTCTTTTGGTTTGATATGCCGTCGGGGTAGCGATGACGCTGCGGGTTGGTCCACAGCCGAAGCATGATCCGGAGAGGCCGGGTCCGAGTCCGCAGCCAACTCCTGTGCTCCTGCGGTTAGTGGCCAGAGGCTGACAATCAAGAATGCGATTAAAACTACTGCAAGTTTCCCGAGACTCTTATTCGACATGCTGACCTCCAAATCATGGATTTTCAGTATTGGTCGGTTGACGGTTCGATCCCACTCCCGACCTTTTCATTTTGTATAGAAGCGCACGGTAACTAATGTTCAAGGCACGTGCGGCCCGCTTGCGGTTCCAGCGGTGATCGTGCAAGGTCTGGAGGATGACTTTACCTTCGAAATCGCGGACTGCACCTTGAGTCATTTCGCGGAGAGAATTGGCGTTGATTGCAGACGACGGTGGAACAATTGCGCTTGTCGTACCCAGACCGTCGCCGTTACCATTGGACTTGCCGTTTTCTTTCGTCCGATTGAGATCGACCAATTCGTTGAAAATTGTCGTTTCGGACCCAAGTATGACGTATCGCTTGAGAAGGTTTTCTAACTCGCGGATATTTCCCGGCCACGAGTGCTGCTCGAGCATAGCAAAAGTTCGTTCAGACAAAACGGGTGGCTTCCGACCATACTGCTTTGCATAGATACCCAGTAAGAACTCAACCAGAACGGGGATGTCCGTCGGCCGCTCTCTCAAGGGAGGCAACGTGATGTTCACTACGTTGATTCTGTAGAAAAGATCTCGTCGGAATGCACCGGATTCGATATCTTCTTCCAAGTTCCGATTCGTCGCGCAGATCACGCGCACATCAACCCGTTTTTCTGCTTTTCCCCCGATAGAATAAAATTGACCGTCTTGGAGCAATTGAAGGAGTTTTGACTGTAAGCCGGGATCGAGGTCGGCGATTTCATCGAGAAACAAAGTTCCGCCGCCGGCCAATTCAACCCGCCCGGGATTGGAATTGTGGGCGCCTGTGAATGCTCCCCTTTCATATCCAAAAAGTTCGCTCTCGAGCAGCGTTCCTGGGATCGCCGGACAATTTACTTTTACAAATGGGCCATTCTTGCGCGGCGATCGCCGGTGCAAAAGTCTCGCAATGATCTCTTTTCCTGTACCGCTCTCCCCCTGAATCAGCACAGGAATATTTGTGTCGTACATCTTGCCGATCTTCGCTCGCACTTCATGCATTGCTTCGGACTGGCCGAAGATCACCTCTTCCGGTGGCAATTCAGGTCCCAGTCCGTTCGTCGGCACGCCATTCAACCGTCGGTTAATGTCGTTTGCGCTGCTTGCCATCTTTACCTTCGAAGTGTGGATTGTGACAGCGATGTCGCAATTGAGAGTTCACAGCGATAGCGTGGAAGAGTTTGGTCTAACAAGGGCCGCCTGATATGGCCATGCTGGCAATTTTGTCGAGAATCGGCGAATGCGATATGCACTGTGGAGCGTGACTTCAAAGAATCTTAGATTGGCTCAACCTGATAGTCGCCGACCCGTACGGAAATAGACCGCTGTATGGGTTCTACTGAAATGACCAATGTACGATCTCCGTTGCGCGCGGTCAGAAGACCCTCGATACCGTCTAGAGATCCACCGCGCACGCGAACGCGTTGACCCACTTTAAGGAATGGACAAACGGAAAACGGAACGTTGCTGGACAGCACTGCACGGATGCTCTCGATCTGGCTCTCCGGCACAGGCACGCCTTTGCCACGAACGCCGACAAATCTCAGCACTCCGTTCACACGTAACACGTTGTACCAAGATTCAGGCGATAGGCACAGGTGCACAAATGCATAGCAAGAAAATAGCGGAACCTGCAGTACCTTGCGCCGGTCGCTCCACACATGTACCTGGCCAATGCAAGGCAGAAAAGTGGCGACACCCTGGCCCTGTAACCGCGAGGCTACCGATCTCTCGTGTTTTGGACGTGTGTGAATCGCGTACCATTGCGGCTCACCGGATTCCGGCATCGTCATCCAAGGATCGATGCTCGTGGGTTCGGCTATTCGAGTGCTAGTGCTCACACTTCTTCCCTCATAGTCACATCCGCGATTTGCGTTTTGTGACTCGCCAGAATGTTGAATGATAAGAGGCTAAACTGTGCAAGGCCCTGTCAGAAATTGCGCAAGCAATGTGTAATAAGCGGCAACTTTAGGGAGAATTCACATTTCGCGCAAGATTCAAAAGGTCTCAGAGAAGATACTACCTACAGAGTGGGCAATCTGGGGCTTCCTCTATGCGGATTGAATGCCTCGATTTTGATTCTGCCATCCCCCGGAGAAGATCGGCTTCACGTCGATTTATCTGCGTAACTATGGATCTCGCTCGTTTGATTTAGGGAGACTCTGAATAAGGTCTCCCTTTCCACAGGAATATAGAGTAGGTTGCGCCAGATGAGACCGACGAACCAACAACAGAGGAGTCTGGCGACGATGAATGGTTTTGAGCGGTACACAAA
>Ga0182024_10001729_pt1 | contig 55439 bp, 35 predicted proteins | sample P32metaG_FD_120480 | JGI IMG/M metagenome (GOLD analysis project Ga0182024, IMG submission 120480) | Permafrost microbial communities from Stordalen Mire, Sweden - P3-2 metaG (Illumina Assembly) | ecosystem: Environmental > Terrestrial > Soil > Wetlands > Permafrost | place: Sweden: Stordalen...
AAGGAGCTCATACTTGGGAAATCCTCACCAGTCTGGCTGCCACCTGCGTCCAACAGGCAGAATCCTTCGCCCACTTGGTCAGTCAAAATGCCGTGCTCTCGCCCGCACGCTAAACACATACAACGATCGTATCGTTGAACGCTTGCCGTTCTGTCAAGAAAGGAGTTGTTTATGATGCTTGGTTCCTCTTCAGAATCAGTTTTCCATTCATTCACGACCCGCGCTGTGACGTGGGCCGATGTGGCGCGATGGTTGCGCAGGCGCTGGCGCGAAATCCGCTTTATATCATCAGCGCGGCCCTGCTGCTGTTGAGCATGCGCGTGTTGTCCGGCGATTCGAGGGTTTTCACGCGTGAAACGCCGCAGTTGCTCTTTAATTTTTCGTCGTTTCAGGTTTATGAATTGCTGCTGGTCGGCACGGCGATCTTTTTGGCCCGGCGAAAAATCTGGTACGATGCCGGGTTGCTGGTCGGCGTGGAAACGTTGTTTGTTTTCGTGCCTTTTATCCTGGTCAGCCAGGCGCTGCTGCTGGAAAATCAGATTGCCCTGGCCTTTTGCCTGAGCGGCTGCGCGCTGGCGGCGGTGCGGGTGCATGGCCTGAAACGCTGGCTGGTTAATCTTAACATGCCCCCCGCTCTGTTATGGATGGGTGCGGCCCTGTTGAGTCTAAACGTCGCCTTTCCGGTGCTGACGCGGCTGTTGCACCAACATGTCAGCGTTCCGATTTGGGATGCGCGCGGGGCCGTCTTGAAAGGTTGGGAATGGAACTGGGTGCTGCCGCTGGCGATGGGGCTGCCTTTCTTTTTACCGGCATCGACGCACCGGGATGCTCGGGAACGGCCGGAGAACGCCGCGTTTTTTGCGATGCGGAGTTTCCCATTGCTGGCATTCATGCTTTGGGTGACTGGGACTGCGGCACACGTTTATTGCATCGGTTACGTTTATGGGCTGCCATGGGCCGGGAGTCTTTTGGCCCCAACGCTGTGGATGGCTGCGTGGATGTTGTGGAGGCATCGGTTGGATTTGGATTTTGTGCCGGTAAAACTTAATGGCGCAATGAATGCCTTGCTTTTCGCCGGGCCAGCGGCGGTGGCGTTGTTGGCGGCGTGGGCGGGAGATTGGAAGAGGTGCTGCTGTCTGGCGGCGCTGAATGTGGCGATTTACGGTGCCGTGGCGGCAATGAAGCGCGACCGGCGGGCTTTGCATTTGGGTCTCATCTCATCCGTGGTGGCGTTGGCGTCGGTACCGCATTATTGGCTTCGCGCGACGGGAATCCATTACGACCACACGGGTGTGTTGTGGGTGAGCGTGATGGGGTATCTGGTTCTCCTCGCAATGTGCTCAAGCAGGCCAAAATGGGCAATTCCCGGAGGAATCGCGTTGGCGGCGACCATCGCCATGGCTGGCCCACACACTGTTTCAAATACGCATCTCGCCATCCAGCTCGGTTTTGTTTTTATCATTCTGCATAGCTTGCGCTGGGTGGACGCGCTTCATGCGAGCGCAGGCAGGGCACGGATTATTTTTGCCAGCGCGTGGCTGGTTCACGGAATCGTGTGGATGATGGCCGATCCCGGCGCGGCAGAACTGAGGACGTTTATATCGGGGCTTTCGGTGGTAGGGGTTTATTTTTGCGCGCGCGGTATTTTGGGTTATTGGGGACTGCGTATTGTGCCCTATGTGGCGCTGGCAGTGATGGCGCTGGAGCCAATCCGCCAAAACGCGCTCAAGGCTCCGGACGCTCCCCCGGGAGTGCTGCTATTGATCGGAAGTTTTGCCCTCTTCGCGCTTGGGACAGTCGCCGCGTTGACCAAGCAAAGATGGCACGGCGCGACTGCCGATTAATGTTTTGCCCGGGAGGGCAATTGGGCGAGGTTCGGCCGGCTGCCGATGCGCAATGTTTGGGCGATTGTCAGCGGATGGCGGCGCGCCGAAGACGAGGCGTGCCGCATCTTGCGGAAGGTGGCGGAATGACCCGCCCCCAGACTTTTGATTTTCAACTTTCTAGCCATGGGAGGAGCCTGCCACAAAACTTCGGAAAGCGTCACGTCTATTTCGGCAACAACGCGGCCAGATCGTCATGAGGCCGGGCGATGACGTGGGCGGCCACCAGCTTGCCAAGGTTGCCGACTGCTCGTGAACCGGCCTCCACCGCGGCCTTCACCGCGGCCACATCGCCCCGGACGATGACCGTGACGTAGGCCGCGCCGATTTTTTCCTTGCCGACCAGCGTGACGTTGGCGGCCTTCAACATGACGTCAGTGGCTTCGAGAACCGCCGTCAGCCCCTGCGTTTCAATAATTCCAAGTGCTTCATTCGTATTCATAGTTTTGTGGTTTGCCGTGGGAAAATCCGTGGGCAGAAATTGATCGCGCGCGGCGTAAATTGGATTTTGCGCGTTGGGAAAATGAACCATCGGCTTGAACCCAGCTTCGGGACGAGACAGGCAGGTGGTCACGATTTCCGCGCCCAATCCGGTAGAGCATTTTTTGGCGTAATCGAGGGCGGTTTGCACGGCGGCGACATTGCCCTCCAACCGCACCAACAAGCTCGGATTGCCGGTGCTTTCAATGCCCAGCAGCCGCACATCAGCCGCCTTCACAACCTGGTCGGTAACGAGCAGGGTGATGCTCAAAAATGGGATTTCAACGAAGCCCAGCGCCATGCAGAGAGATAACGCCAGGGTGGCCGAAGAGTCAACCTCCGAGGCAATGCGGCGCACGGACAGAACACATACAAATCTGCAACCGATGAGCCGAACGGACCACTGGTTGATAGTGCAGACAAGCGGCCCTGCGTTTGCTCTGGGCCCAAACCCCGTCTGCCTTGACAGCGCAATGTCATCACGGGCAGTTTGCGCCTTTACTGTAAATGCCATGATCCGGTTTATTCGCCTCTCTTGCTGCGCGCTGGCGTTCTCTGCCAGCTTTGCTTTTGCCGATATCGATGCCGTCCGCCAGGTGGGCGTGGCCAAAATCGATGTTACGCCGAACTACTCCATCCGGCTCAATGGTTATTACGTCCGCAACGCCGAGGCGACCAACGCTGTCCAACATATTTTTGCCAAGGCCCTGGCCATCGGTAGCGACAAGGAAGGCCCCGCCGTTCTCATCACACTCGATAATTGCATCGTCCCGCGAGCGCTCCGAGACGAGGTCGTCCGCTTCCTTCAGGACAAGGCGGGCCTTGATCCGGACCACGTCGCGCTCTGCGCTTCGCACACCCATACCGCGCCCTGTTTGACCGGTGCCGCGCCCAATATCTTCGGAAAGGACATTCCGCCGGCGGACCAGGCCCGTATTGACCGATACACGCGCGAACTGATTGACAAGCTCGAAAGAGTGACCCTCGCCGCGCTGAAAGATCGCCGTCCAGCAACCCTGGGTTGGGACAAAGGCCGTGCCGGTTTCGCCGCCAACCGCCGCCCACAAGGGGGTCCAGTGGATGACGATCTGCCTTTTCTGACCGCGACCGATCTCCACGGCCATCTTCGCGCCATTCTCGCCAACTATGCCTGTCATTGCACCACGTTGGACGGTAACTTTACGCAAATCTGCGGCGATTGGGCGGGATACGCCCAGGAGTATCTTGAAAAGGACCATCCCGGCGCCATTGTGCTGACGGCCATCGGTTGCGCTGGCGATGCCAATCCAAGCCCGCGCGGGACGTTGGAACTGGCCAAAAAACACGGCCGCGAAATTGCCGAGGCTGTCAATCATTCGCTGGAGCGCAATCCCTTCCCATTGCGCGGGACGCTGGAGTGCCGCGCCAAGGAGATGGAACTGCCTCTGGCGACCCTCCCGACTCGCGCCCAATGGGAAACCCTGGCCAAACAAACCAATGCCATTGGTTATCATGCCAGAAAAAATCTCGCCCGGCTGGATCGCGGTGAAAAGCTCGAAACAGAAATTCCTTATCTTGTCCAGACCTGGAGCTTTGGCCACGACCTGGCCATGGTTTTTCTGGAGGGCGAAGTGGTGGTGGACTATTCCGTGCGTTTGAAATCCGTGTATGATTCCGCCCGGCTTTGGATCAACGCCTACGCCAATGGCGTCCCGGCCTACATTCCTTCGCGGCGCATTCTCAAGGAAGGCGGTTATGAAGGCGGCGAGGCGATGATTTATTACGATCACCCCACCAAATTTGCGCCGACGGTGGAGAATTTAATTTTGGGCGCAGTGCATGATTTGATGCCCGCGGACTTTGTCTTCAATGAAAAAAAGGCCCAGTTTCCGCCGCCCAAATCGCCGGAAGATTCCCTGGCCGAAATGCAAACGGACGCCGGAATGAAAATCGAACTGGTCGCCACCGAGCCGTTGATCGAAAGTCCCGTGGCCATCGACTGGGGCGCGGACGGCAAATTGTGGGTGGTCGAGATGCGCGATTATCCCATGGGCATGGATGGCAATTGGAAACCCGGCGGCCGCATCAAATACCTCGAAGCCACCCATGGCGGCGGCATGTACGACAAAGCCACGCTGATCCTGGACAACGTCCCATTCCCCACCGGCGTGATGCCCTGGCGCGCGGGCGCGTTGGTCTGCACCGCCCCGGACATTCTTTTCGTCGATTCAACACAGCCCGGTCACTATGCCGATGTTGTCAAGCATGTTTTCAGCGGTTTCTTCACCAACAATTACCAAGCGCGCGTCAACGGCTTGAGTTACGGTTTGGACAATTGGGTCTATGGCGCCAACGGCCTGCTGGGCGGGACCATCCACGGCATGGCGGACGGCGGCGAAGTCGATATTCGCGGCCGCGATTTTCGGATGCACCCGGACACCGGGGTATTTGAGCCCGCCGCCGGATTAACGCAACAAGGCCGCGCCCGGGATGATTGGGGCAATTGGTTCGGATGCGATAATAGCAATCCGCTTTGGGATTATCCGCTGCCGGATCATTACGTGAGGCGCAATCCTTACGTTAACGCGCCCTCGCCGCGCATTTATGCCGCCACCGGCCCTGACCCAAATCTCGTCCATCCCATCAGCTTTCTCCTCGAACGATTCAACGAGCCGAACGCGGCCAATCACGTTACCTCTGGTTGCGGTCTTGGAATAGACCGAGATGATTTGCTCGGCGCTGATTATTATGAAAACTCGTTCACCTGCGAATCGGTGGCAGACGTCGTTTACCGGCTGCAACTCAAGGAGGACGAAATCGGTGCAGCCGTCACCGGTGCCAGGGCGACCAACGAGCAGGATTGCGAATTTCTCGCGTCGCGCGACAACTGGTTCCGTCCCGTACAATCACGGCTGGGTCCAGATGGCGCCATTTATATCGTTGATATGTACCGCTTCGTCATCGAGCATCCGGATTGGATTTCTAAGGAACGCCTTGCGCAGCTCGATGTCCGAGCCGGGGCCGTAAAGGGCCGCATCTACCGCATTTATCCCGCCGGAAAAAAACTCCGGCCCATCCCCAACTTGAAAAAGTTTTCCACCGCCAAGCTCGCGGCAGCCCTCGACACGCCCAACGGAATCGAGCGCGATCTCATCCATATTGAACTGGTGCAACGCGCCGACCTGGCCGCTGTCCGCCCGCTGTCCGAACTGGCACGCCACAGCAAACTTTCTGCCGTCCGCATTCAAGCGTTGTGCGCATTGGATGGATTGAAAGCGCTCACGCCCGAACTCGTCGAAACAGCGCTACGCGATCCGGAGGTGCATGTGCGCCGGCAGGCCATCCGCTTAAGCGAACCGCAGCTTGCCGCCTCGCCAGCCATCCAGCAGGCGGTGTCGAAGCTGACCGATGATCCGGGAGTGCGCTATCAACTGGCCCTGAGTTTGGGCGAATGGAACGATCCGCGCGCCGGGCGAGCGCTGGGCAAACTGGCGCTGGCCGGCATGGGCAATTCCTGGATTCGCGCCGCCGTCCTAAGCTCCGCCGTGCCCCAAACCGCCGAGATTCTCAAGGGCGTCATGGCCGCTGCGCCTGCCACTCCCGGGCGCGGCGAAATGGTGGATCAGCTCATTGCCACCGCGGTAGGGGAGGACAATCCCGAAACGCTCGCCAAGGCGCTGGCCGCCGTGGCGCCGCCACCAGGCGGGGAGATTGAAGACTGGCAGATTCCCGTCCTGAAAACTCTGATTGACTCGTTGAACCGCAAGAAGCTGACCCTGGCCTCGTTTGCCGCTGCGGGCGATGCGGAAATCCGGGCGGTTGTCGCTCGCATCCAACCAGTGTTTGCCGCGGCCCGAAAACTGGCGGCTGACCCGTCGGCCACCGGCGCATCGAGGGAAACCGCCATCCAACTGCTCGGGCACGATCCCGTCCATCAGGAAGAAGACCTGCAATTGCTCGGCAACTTGTTGAAGCCCGACAACGATTTGCCCATGCAAAAGGCCGCGCTCCAAACTTTGAAATACAACAGCAGCTGCGAAGTTCCCGGGCTTTTGCTGGCGGATTGGAAGCAACTTTCTCCGGCCCTGCGCGCGCCGATTCTGGAAATCCTTCTGAGCCGTGAAGAATTCACCCGGGCCTTGCTGGATGCTGTGCGAAGCCGCACCGTTCAAGCCAGCGAAATTTCGGCCGCCAACCGCCAGCGCCTGCTCAAGCATCCCAATCCAGCCATCCAGAAAGAAGCCGCCGCAGTGTTGAAGACCGGCGTGATTCACAGCCGCGCCGAGGTAATGGCCCGATACGCGGGCGCCGCCGCGCTGACTGGCACTCCCGCCAAAGGCGAATTGCTCTTCGTCAAAAACTGCACTCCCTGCCATTTTCTCAAAGGCCACGGCAATGCCGTCGGCCCAGCCCTCGCCGCGCTGGTCGATAAAACGCCGGGCGATTTTCTGCTGGCTATCCTGGACCCCAGCGCCTCCATCGAACCGCGTTTTATAGCCTACAATATCGAAACCAAGGACGACCGTTCCCTGACCGGCATCATCAGCGCCGAAAGCTCAACGTCGCTCACCCTTGTGCAACCCGGCGGGATCAAGGAGACCATACTGCGCAGTGACATCACTGAAATCAGAGCCAACACCCTTTCGCTGATGCCCGAAGGATTTGAACTCGCCATGAGCCAGCAAGACCTGGCCGACTTGATTGCCTTTTTGAAAAAGCGCTAGCAAACACCGGGCAGCGCATTCATTTTGGCGGGGTGTTTTGCAGAAGGCGGTTGCGCACGAACTGAATGTTGCCGCGTAGATCGTAGAACTGCCCGGCAAAGGACGTCGGCACTTTCATTTTGTGGACTTCCTGCTCGATACGTCCCAGTTGGGTCATCAGGTGTTCCTGTTTGGCTGGCGTCCTTTCGTCCGGGAGACGCCGCTCCAGCGCCAGCAACTCCCGGTACCAGCGGTTGATGCGCATTTGCATCCGCCATTTGAAGGCCGCGGGGATGACCCGTAGCGCGGGGATCAACACCACCAGCGGAACAAACGAAACCGCAATGCGGCTGACCAGGCTGGCCAGCCAGAACGGCAGCGTGTTGTAGGGAAATTTTTTGCCGGATTTACTGTAGCGGTCGGCGTCGGCGCTGATGGGAAAGTGGTGCTGGATCAGGGACGGGAATTCGTCCCGGCGCTTAAACAGGCTGGGAGGTCCATGCACCTCCCGCTCCGCTTCGTACAACATGTCCGACAAGGCCGGGTTCAGGTTGGGCCGGGCCAGCAATTCGACAGTGGGGCCAATCAGGTTCAAGTCGTGCGCCGGGATGTTTTTGCCGAAATCGATTGAGCCCTGCGGGAAGACCAGCTTGTTCACATAAAGGATGCGCCGCACGTAACCGTCGGCTTGTGTAAAGTCGAAAAGCCGGATGTTGGGATCATGCTCGAGCTGGAGCATTACGTTGGTTGAAGTGGTATCGCCCATCAGGAACACCGCGTCCGCTTTCCCGGCGAGCAGCGCGGTGGCCGCGGCGTCCCCATCCAAATCCGACAGCGTGGTCGGACCTCCGGGTTCAATCTCGTTGAGTTTGAGCAACTGCAAAGCGAGGGACCGCGTGCCGCTGCCGGCCGCGCCGACGGCCACGCGCTTGCCGGAAAATCCCGAAAGCAGGGCAATGGGCGCGGCGCTCCGGTAAAAAACCAGCAGCGGTTCATAGGTGATGCTGCCCAGCGATACCAGCTTGTTGCTGATGGGATCGTTGGTGATTCCTCCTTGCACGAATCCGATGTCAACGTGGAACGCCGGGTCATCCAGGCGCTGCAAGTTCTCCAGCGAACCTCGTGACGGAAGAATTTTCAATGTGATGTGATCGCGCGCCAGGTTGGTGCGGTATTTTTCCGCAATGGACTCGAAAGGGCTTCCGGGCGCGCCGCTGGTGATGGTCAGCGTGTCCGGCGGGGCGGAATGAATAAACCAGAAAACCGCCAGCGCGATGAGCAAACCGGACAGCAAAATGACGGTCAACGCCAAGGTCCGGCTTACCCCGAAAATTTCCATGAGCGGCGCGGTCAGTCGGGTGGAATGAGTTTTGGGTTCTTCTGCCTGGTGCTTCATCGCCGGTCAGGGTTGCAAGAGGGCGCAGCACGCCTGGCGCAGCAACGCCAGGTTCGCCTTGCTGCGGGCCTCGATGTAGCAGCGGAAGACCGGCTCCGTCCCGCTGGCCCGGAAGGCCACCCATTCGCCCTTGGGCAGCAGGAATTTCCAGCCGTCTGTCGTGATGAATTTTTCAATCGGGAAGGGACCGACAGCTTTAAGCGCGCCTGCCAGGCGCGCGAGCAGCCCCTCCCTGGCCGCCGGATCAATGTGGATGTTGATGCGGTCGGTGTGGAATGATCCGCTGCTCCGATTCAATTCCTTGAGGATGTTGCCCAGGGTTTTTCCCTCGGCGGCAACCAATTCCGCCATGAGCAGGCAGGCCAGGATGCCGTCCTTCTCCGGCACGTGCCCTCGCACGCTCAATCCGCCGGATTCCTCGCCCCCGACGATGACGGACTCCCGCTCCATGACCGCGCCAATGTATTTGAAGCCGACCGGCACTTCGTGGACCTGAATGCCAAGGAGCGCCGCCACCGCATCAACCTGATGGCTGGTTACGACTGTGCGCACGGCCGATCCCTTCCATCCCCGATGTTTGACAAGGTGGTACAAGGCCAGGGTCAGCACTTGATTGGGCGTGAGCCAAGTGCCATCGGCGTCCACCACCCCAAAACGGTCGGCGTCGCCATCGGTCGCCAAACCCAAACGCGCCTTGCCTGCGCGCAATGCCTGGCGGACTTCGCCCAAATGTTCGGCGCTCGGTTCTGGGGGATGCCCGCCAAAAAACGCATCGGGATCGTCGTGAAAAACAAGCAGGCTGGCCCCGGCCTCGCGCAACAGCGTGTCGAGGTAGCCGCGCCCACAACCATGCATCAGGTCCAGCGCGATTTTTAGCCGGGCCTTTCTGATGACCGAAAAATCCGCCAATTGTTTGATACGCTTGAAGTACTCAGGCCGCGGGTCGATGGTCTTGCACTCGAAAGTGCCGACAATCGTCCCGCGAAAAAACCAGTTGTCCTGTTGCAACCGCGCGATCGTTGCCTCGATCTCCTGGGTCGCTTCCGGCGGTGCGCCCGCGCCGTCGTAACGCGAATACTTGAAGCCCGAATACTCCGGTGGATTGTGGCTGGCCGTGATATTGATGCCCCCAATGGCCTTGCGGTGGCGAATGGCCAGGGAAAGAACGGGCGTGGGCGTGTCGCGGTCGCAGAGCAACGGCGTCAACCCGTTCGCGCTGAAAACCTCCGCCACAGCCAGGGCAAAATCGCGGCCCAGAAAGCGGCAGTCGTACCCGATGATGATCTCGGGCTTGCGGCCGTAAATGGCCGAGGCGGGATTGGCCAGTTCGCGTCGCAGATATTTCGCCACTCCCTGGCTGGCCAGTCGGACATTCTCGAACGTAAAATCCCGCGCGATCAGAGCGCGCCAGCCCGCGGTGCCGAATTTGATCAAAGTTGGATTCACCTCACCGTTTCCAATCGAACGCCCCTTTTTTCAACGCATAGACGTATCCAATAAAAAGGATGAACATGAAACAGGCCATCGAACCCAAAATCAGCCCCGCATTGTGCGCGAGCATGGTTCGGTAAATCACTGCCCACGGATAGAGAAATACGACTTCGATATCGAACAGAATGAACAACATGGCCACCAGATAAAATTTGACGGACAGCCGGGTGTTGCCTTCACCAACCGGCAACATACCGCATTCGTAAGCAGTGTCCTTGATGCGCGAATTCTTGCCGCGCTTGCCCACGATGACCGAGGCCAACAAAATGCCGGCGGCAAATAATACGGCGACGATGCCCAGAATCGCCACTGGGATGTACTGCATGAGTTGATTATCTGGCATTCCCACCAGCAGAACTTAAAAAGTCGTCCTGCCTTTGGCAAGAGTGAATTGGCTCAGCCTGATCTTTAGTTATTTTGCTTGCCAAAGAATGCAATTCGGCTTAAGCTTATTTCCAAGCCGTCGATAATCTATTTGATGGGGTGCTTTAAAGCCGCGCTCCACGCAATGGTTTTGTCAAATAACGTCTGCACAAGTCAAAAATATAAAGAATTTTAAAAACCAGACAGTCGAATCCGAATTCAAAACATATGCAAAAATCCATATTGCTCTCCTCGTGCCTGTTTTTATCGCTAGCTGCCAGTAACGCCAGCGCGCAGACCGCGCAGTGGTGGGACAACAACGGGGCATCCGCCGCAACCAGCGGCACTTGGGACACCATCACGCCGAACTGGGCTAGTAGCGCGACATTGACTGCTTCGACGGTTGCCTTCGCTGACGACAACTTTCCCATTTTTACCGCGGGCAGCGCCGCCATTAGTGCCCTGACCGTTACCGTGCCGGGCGCCGTAATCTGCGAGGGCTTCGGAGATGGAACTACCGACGTTGGAGTAGCTTCCGGCGCCGCGGTAGCCACCCTGACCTTCTCTGGTGCTGGGTCGATTAACCTTCCCACCGGGACGTGGGCCTTCGAATGCGGTAACTCTTCCCCCACTCCTACTATAACCATCAATGTCCCGATTACTGGACCGGGAGGATTCGTCCAGCACAACAGTGGCACCCTCCAATTGTATGGCATCAACACCTACTCGGGCGGAACCACGATGACCGGGGGCCAGCTTCTTTATTACAACAATAGCGCTTCGTTCGGCATGGGCCCCATAACCAATTCCGGGACTATGTCCATTTTAAACGGTGCTGCTGGCGTTGTTACTCTCCCCAATGCTTTTTATATAAATAATGCCGGCGGCGTTTTTAATTTTGCCAGCGGGAACACGATTTGCAGCGGCCCCTGGACTCTGCTAACAACACCACAAATCAAAGACAACAATGCGGCCAACCCCCTGACTATCTCCGGTGCAATAAGCAGTGTAGGCGGTGCCTTTGGTTTGGACCTGCAAAACGACAACTCTACTGCCGTTGGCTCGGGGACAATCACCTTAAGCGGGCCAAACACCTATACCGGCCCAACAAGCATTGGAGCGGGAGCAGTAGGCGGCATCACAACTTTGTCCGTTACTTCAATCAACAGTGTCACCACCCCCGCACAACAATCCAGCAGCAGCCTGGGAGTCCCCTCCTCCGTGGCCAACGGCACCATTGCAATTGGAGCTACTTCCTACGGCTGCGCCTTGATCTACACCGGCTCCGGCGAGACCAGTGACCGCGTGATCAACCTCTCCGGCACCACCGGCGCCGCTACCATTGAAATGAACGGCACTGGCCCTCTCATTCTTACCAGCCCTGTCACCGTTACCACTGCCGGAGCCAGGACCCTGACACTGGAAGGCACCAGCACCGCGGCCAATTCGATCGGCGCCATTCCGAACAGCTCTTCCGGCGCCACAACTCTCACCAAGGCTCAGGCCGGAACCTGGGTGCTCTCCGGCGTCAATACCTTCAGCGGCAATACAACGATCAGCGCAGGCACGCTCACCATTGGCGGCGCGGGCAAGTTGAACAGCGGCTCCTATGCCGGCAACATCACGGACAATGGAACGTTTATCTACGGCAGTTCATCCGCGCAGACCCTGTCGGGAACTATTTCTGGGTCGGGCACGTTGACCCAAGCCGGTTCCGGCACGCTCACCTTAAGCGGAGCGAACACCTATTCCGGCAACACGACGAACAGCGCAGGCATTCTGCAAGTGGATCACGCAGATACGGCAGGAACGAGCGGGCCTCTGGGCAAAGCGACCGCGGCCGGCTCCATCGTCATGAGCGGAGGCACACTTCAATACGTCGCCGTCAACGCCGCGCACGATTACTCCAGTCGTTTCAGCACTGCGGCCGGTCAGGCCTACAACATTGACGTGAATGGCCAACCCGTAACGTTCGGAACCGCACTGAGCAGCAGCACCGGCACATTGACGCTCCTATCCACCGCCGCTGGCGGTGTCCTGACATTGAATGCAGCCGAGACTTATACGGGCGCGACGACCATCACCAGTGGCACGCTGGCGATCGGCACTTCGGGTTCATTAGACGGCGGCAACTATGCGGCGAGCATTATAGACAACGGAACATTTACCTATAGCGGCACGGGCGCACAGACCTTGGCGGGGGCAATTTCCGGGACCGGCTCGTTGATCCAGCAAGGTGCCGGCTCGCTCACATTAACTGCCACTGCCGCCTATACCGGAGCGACCACGATTGGCGCAAACAGCGACCTGATTTTTTCAACTGGCAACTCCTCACCTTTCCCCGGCCTTACAAGCTTGAGCATCGCGGCGGGTGGCACCTTGGATGTGTCCCAGTGCGGCACCCCATATGTCTTCAATAGCACCAGCTACAGCTTCACCGGCACGGCTACCGCTGCCGCCACCATCAACGGCGCTCCCAGTGGACTCATTAACTTGGGGTCGGCACCGATGTCATTGACCATCTCGCCCACGACCTTCACTGGCGATACCACCCAGCCTGCCCTGGTCATCGCTCAAGCCTCACTGACGCTCAGTGGAAACGTTATTGCCGTCAACAATGCGTCCGGCACGCCGTTGGGTGCAGGAAACTACGTATTAATCCAGCCGGCTAACGGGACCTCCGGCACTCCCAGCCAATATGTTACCGTCACAGGCAACGGCTTGGTGGACGGCGACTATGCCACAGTTCAGATCAGCGGCGGTAATGTGGCTTTGTCGGTCCAGCAACCGCCTAATTCCGGTCCGACGTGGAACGGCAACGACTACGCCAACTTCCAAACCTGGAGCGATAGCGGGAACTGGGCGAGCGGGGTGCCGGACGCGACCGGCGACCAGATATATTTTGCCAACACGTCTGGTCCCCAGACACCCGTCATGAACAGTTCTTATTCTGTTTATTCCCTAACCTTTTTGGGCGGCTGCTCTTCCGACGTCTTGACGGCTTCCGGGGGCAGCAGCTTGACGGTGGGCAGCGGTGTGACCAACAGCTCGGGCACCCTGCAAATTCTAGCCCTGCCGGTGCAGCTCGTGGACCTCGGCGACACGACAGTCCCGTCGCAATGGAACGCAAGCGGCGGCAATATCACGGCCAGCGGCGTTATTTCCGACAACGACATCGGATTGGCCGTGTCCGGCGGCAATACGCTGACCTTAAGCGGGCTGAACACCTACACCGGCGGCACGACGATCAACAGCGGCGCCACGGTGAGCGCGAATACCATCGCCGATGCGAACTGCTCCATAGGCCCCTCCGGCGCCTTGACCTTGAGCGGCGGCACGCTTGCCTACACCGGTGCGACGGGCGCCACTACGACGCGCGCTGTCAAGGCCACCGCCGGCGTTACCTCCAGCATTGACGTGCCCCCCAGCGTCAGTCTGGCCCTGAACAGCTCTGTCACAGGCACTGCGACTTCCTTCATCAACAAAACCGATGGCGGTACGCTGATGTTGGGCGGCACCACCGACAACAGCGGTCTGCTCATGAACATCAATGGCGGCACGGTGATCATAACCAAGAGCAGTACTGCCACTGCGCATGGGCTGGGCGGCGGCACCAGCACAGTTGGCACCGGGACCGCCGGCAACAGCGCAGAGCTTCAGTTGGCCGGCAGCGGCAGTTATGATCTTTACAGCCAATGCATCCTTACGGTCAACAGCCCGGATGGTTTTGTGGATTTGAACGGCCAGAACGACAGCTTTTCCACTCTGACCCTGTCGGGCGCGGGCCCCAACGGCAATGGCGTTTTGATAAACAGCGCCACCGGCACCACCTCCTTGATCACCAACGGCGGCAGCGCGGTTGTCCTGGCTGCCCCCACCACGATTGGCGGCTCCGGCAATATTAATCTGTATGGCAAGATTGCAACAGGCACGTCCCCTCTTACCTATGCCGGCACCGGGACATTAACGTTGGCCAGCGACACCACTTGGAGTGGTGGAGTCACTATTAACTCCGGCGGCTCGGTGCTGATCGCTTCCGGAGGCACCACCGCCACCGGCAGCGGCGCGGGCGTCGGGCCGATCACCATCAACGGCAATGGCGTCTTGATCTTGAGCATGGGCAACAGCGAGTTGCCGAATATGGTCACCGGAGTCTCAACCAGTGTCATTGACATCAATTTAAGCACGGGCAACTTGTGGTTGACCAATAATTTGGGCGGCTTTCCAGGCACTTTCAATGTGAACTACACTGCGCCTGGCGGCCAGCTCGTTGTCGGCAACGGCTCCACCTATGCCACCGCCATAAATTCCAGCGCAACCTGGAATGTCGCCGTCGGCGCGGTCCTTGATTTCAACGGTCTCCAAACTGATCCTGCGACTGTGGTTCTCAATGGCCTGGCCAATCCTCCCAATACCTCGGCCGCCAATGGCGCATTGCGGGTTGACGGCGGCAGCCTGCAATCGGGGCCTGTCATTCTGATGGGCAACTCCTCGATAGGTAATGGCATCACCGGCGGCGCGGGCACGATCAGCGGCGTCATGAGCAGTCCCAGCGGCAGCTATGGCTTCACCAAAGTGGGCGCCGATCCTATTACGCTTACGGGCTTGAACACTTATACCGGCAATACCGGCGTCAGCGTCGGCACGCTCACCATAGGGAGTTCGGGTGACTTGGGTGATTTGGGCGGCGCCAACACCGGCACGGGCTCTTATGCGGGCACTATTTCCATTACCAGCACTAGCACTGGAGCGTTCACTTATGCCAGTTCGGCCCCACAGACCTTGTCCGGAGTTATTTCCGGGGCAGGCTCGCTGACTCAAAGCGGGGCCAGCACGCTCATCTTAAGCGGGGCCAATACCTATACAGGCGGAACGACGGTCAACAACGCCTCCGGCACCCTCGATGTCAACAGCACCGGCTCCATTCTGGGCAACGTCACGGTGACGACGGGCACGCTGGAACTGGACAGCACCACCACATTGGCTGCGACTGCCACCCTCAACGTGGCCGCCTCCGGCGCCACGGTGAACCTCACTTACGGCGGCAATCAGACCATTGCTTCCCTGTTTATCGGCGGCGTCCAGCAAGCCCCCGGCGTCTATGGGGCCAGCGCCTACAACCCAGGTGGCATTTTCACCGGCCCCGGCACTCTTACCATTACTACGGGAGGCGGCTCCTCCCCAGTCTCGATCTCATCGGCGACCATCAGTGGAGGCCAGCTCGTCATCTCCTGGAGTTCTGTGGCTGGCGGCAGTTACAATGTGTACACCACCCCCAGCCTGAATCCGCCGGCCACTTGGACGCTCGTCAATTCCAGTCCGATTCCGTCGCAGGGCACCACCACCACCTTCACCGTGCCCGGTGCTGTCAGCGGCAACCTCTTCGTGACCGTTCAGCAATAACGAAAGTTAAATAAGTTTCAGGCCGTCGCCGGATTTTCCCGGCGGCGGCTTTTTTAATGAATTGAATTCAAATAATTCTAGGTCCACTATCCACCGCAGGGCGCATCTGGACGGTTGGGATGGTTCTTTGACATTTTAAATATCGGCGGGGCACTCATTCAGGGGGAAAAGGAGTGTCGGGACCCGAATCCGGGAAAAGGAGCTACATGTTGCCGGTGTGTAGCTTTTCATGTTTGCCAGCTAAGTGGTTGACCATTAACACTTGTTGCCGTGTTGCCGATTTTCTGGACCTATGTATCAATCTGCGGCTTCTTGCCGATTCTAGGCGGCAAATCAGGGACTAAAGCTAATACAACCCGGAGTTAAGCGCGAAGTCCGCACAATATGATCGGCCAACAATCTCCGTCAAATACGCCCGTCTGCATGACCGCAAGGAATGAACGCTGGCGGGTGGCGGGACTCTGCGCCGTTCTGGCCGCAATGACTTTGCCGTTTTCGGACAGACGTTCCATTACGGGTTTGTTGACTACGATGACAACGTTTATGTGTATGAGAATGCCTGGGTCATCGGAGGTTCTACGAGGCACGCAGCCCATTCCATAGCCCCGCACAAACGCATTAACCGCCGGAAATTGTGCGCCTCCGGCGTCCTCAACGCGGTATTGCTTTTTGCGCCGCATTTCTGCAATTTTACGATTGTCACAAGGGGAGGGTTTGTACAATTTCCGGATTCGTCCCCATGCATTATGAACTTATTGAAGTTTCCTTTTTGGTTGGTCCGGCGTCTCGCGATTGCCATGATGTCCCTTGCTCTTCTTACCACCGCCACGGCCGAAACCGATGTCCGCCGCGATGCCATTGTGCAAGCCGTTGAGAAGGTCATGCCTTGTGTCGTCAACGTCGCCACGGAAAGCCTGGTCGAGACGCGCAACCCAATTGAGGAACTGTTCTACGGCTCGCGCACGCACAGCGCCCTTGGTTCCGGCGTCATTATTTCTGACGATGGCTATTTGTTGACGAACCATCATGTCGTTGACCGCGCCACCCGCATCCAGGTCAAGCTTTCCGACGCCGCTGGCGGCGGGGTTTATGACGTGCAACACGTTTATGTCGTGACGCCCAAACGGGACGTTGCCTTGCTCAAAATTGTTCCGAAAAAAAAGGCAAAAGTTCAAGGCGGTCCAATTTGCCAAAAACGATGATTTGCTCCTCGGTGAAACCGTGCTCGCTTTGGGCAACCCCTTCGGATTGGGCGAATCGGTCAGCCGCGGCATCCTCAGTTCCAAGAGCCGCGCCCCAGCCAAGGAGAATGAAGACCTGAGCATGGAAAACTGGCTGCAAACCGATGCCCTGATCAATCCCGGCAACAGTGGCGGCCCGCTCGTGGACCTGCGCGGCGAGTTGATTGGCATCAATGTCGCGATTCTGCAAGGCGCGCAAGGAATTGGTTTCGCCATTCCGATCAAGGAAGTGCGGGAGGCGTTGGGCGAGATGTTCAATCCCGAAACTGCCTCGCGCTGGTTTGGGGCGCGGGTCGGCGTGGATTCGCCTCTGGTGGTCCAATCGGTCGAGAGCAACAGCCCGGCTGGCCGGGCAGGGCTGGACACTGGCGATACAATTCAGCAAATCAACGGCAACGCACCAGGCGATTTCATGGAGTTTAACCGCCTGCTGCGCGAGGAACCCAATTTGAACTTCGTCTTGACCGTGGAACGCGAGGGCGGACGGCGCGATCTCAACGTGACCCTGATTCCGTTTGCGGAATTATTCCGCCAGAGGCTGGGCATCGACTTGCAGGACCTTACGCCCGCCTTGGTCGATCAACTTGGCCTTCGGCCGCTGGGCGGAGTGGAATCCGGCTTGTTTGTCTTGCAGGTCGAGAAGGACAGCCCGGCGGAACAGGCCGCGTTGCCGAAATATTGCGTCATCAACGGAATCGGGGGGCGCAGGATCAGAAACGGCCTGGACGCCTTCGTCGTCCTTTCAAAACTGGAGAAAGGCGATATGACCGACCTGTCCGTCCTGGTGCCCCGGACGCGGGGCGATTTGATTTTAGGCTATCAAGAGGAACTGGCGACGGTTAAGCTGCGATAAGTGGACCGGGCGTCCGGTCTTGCTCGAGGGCAATACCCATGATGATTGAGGTTACAAATCTGACCAAGCGCTACGCGGGAAATACCGCGGTTGCGGACCTGTCTTTCACGGTGGCGCGCGGGGAGATTGTCGGCTTGCTCGGCCCCAACGGCGCGGGCAAGAGCACCACCATGCGCATCCTTTCCTGCTTTATTCCGGCCACGTCGGGCAACGCCCGCGTCGCGGGGTTGGACGTTTTTGCCCACGCGGACGAGGTGCGGCGGCGCATCGGCTACATGCCGGAAAACAATCCGCTCCACCCCGACATGCGGGTGCGGGAATATTTGAAATTTCGCGCGCGGCTCAAGGGTTTAGGCCGCAGCCAGACGCGGACCAGAGTGGATGCGGTGATTGCGCAATGCGGGCTGGCGGAAGTCAGCAAGAAAATCATCGGCCATCTTTCCAAAGGTTACCGCCAGCGAGTGGGCTTAGCCGACGCGCTGGTGCATGAGCCGGAATTGATCATTCTGGACGAGCCGACCATCGGCTTGGACCCGAGCCAGATTCGCTCCGTTCGCCAGCTCATTAAACAATTGGGCCCGCGCCACACCGTTTTGATTTCCAGCCATATTCTGCCGGAAGTCGAAATGACCTGCAATCGCGTGCTCATCATGCGTGAAGGCCGGATTCTGGCGGCGGATTCCCCTGAGAACTTGCAGAAAAGCATGGGGAAGAACGGCCAGATCATCACCGAAATTGCCGCGCCCCTCGAAGAATTGAAAACCTGCTGGTCCCGGATGCCGGAAATCGCCCATTACAATATCTCCGTGGCCGAGGGCGAATATCATCGTTGCGCTCTGACGGCTTCCGGTGGCCAGGACTTGCGTCCTCTCATTTTTTCCCTAGTCAGGGAACATGGCTGGAAGTTGCGCGAACTCTCCCGCCTGCGCCATTCGCTCGAGGACATTTACATCCGGCTGACCCGGCCGGAGAGCGAGGAGGAAAAGTCCTGATGCAGGTTTATTGGACCCTGACCCGGCGCGAGCTGGGCACATTCTTTTTCTCGTGGATCGGCTATATCGTCATTGCCGGGGCGGTCTTTCTGATGGGCCTGGACTTTTACACGCTGGTGGACAAATTGCAGGGTGAGGCGATTGCCATGCCGATCATGGAAATATTCTTCAATTTTTCTTTCTGGCTAATCCTGCTTTTTTCGGCCCCGCTCATTACGATGAGATTATTCGCCCAGGAGAAATATTCCGGGACATTTGAAACGCTCATGACGGCTCCGGTCGGCGACCTGGCGGTGGTCCTGGCCAAGTTCACCGCTGCGCTGGTTTTTTTTGTGGTCATGTGGCTGCCCCTGCTGGGTTGCGTGTTTTTTCTGCGCACTTTTACGCACGGCTCCAGTCTGGTGGAAGCGGGCGCGCTCTGCAGCACCTTTCTGGGCATTTTCCTGCTGGGCTCCCTCTACATGGCCATTGGTTGTTTTGCCTCGGCCCTGACCCGGAATCAAATCGTTGCCGCCATCATTAGTTTTGCCATCGGCATCACTTTTTTCCTATTAAGCTTTTTGACGGACAAGCTCGCGCTGCAAAAGACCTGGGCCATGCAGGTGCTGGACCACGTTTCCGTCTGGCGGCAAATGCAGGATTTCGCCCGCGGCGTGGTGGACACCCGCTACATCGTGTTCTACTTGACGTCCACTTTTTTCTTTCTATTTTTGACCTGCCGCGTGATTGAAAGCCGCCGCTGGAAATAACATGTCCGCACCCGACAGCCCAAAACAGAGCTTTTCCAACGGCCGCCGCTGGATGAACTGGCTGAACACTTTTCTGGCCGTGACCGCGGTCCTGGCCCTAATCGTCATGGCCAACTACCTGGCCGACGGTTATTTCAAGAGATTCCAACTGGACCGCGATTCCGTCTTCAAACTTTCCAAACAAACCCGGCGCGTTCTGGACGGCCTGACCAACGATGTCAATATCACCATTTTTTTCGAACCGCACGGGGCGAATGAGGAGATTTACGAGCTGGTGTCCGGTTTGCTGACTGAGTATCAACAGGCCTGCCCGCGTTATATTCACGTCACCACCCTGGACTACGACCGCAACGTCGGGAAGGCCAAGGATTTTTTGGCCAAATACAGCTTGAACGGATTGAAGGAAAAGGATTTTGTTTTGTTCGAGAGCGGCGGAAACACCCGGACAGCTTATGCCAAAGAGCTGGCCAAATACGATTTTAGCGGGCTTTTGTCCGGACAAAGCAAGGAGGTCCGCCGCAGTGCTTTCATGGGCGAACTCTATTTCACCGGAGATATTTTTGACGTCAGCAATCCCCGACCGATGAAGGCTTATTTTCTTTACGGTCACGGCGAAAACGACCCCGACGAAACCAAGGCCAATCCCGGATATTCCAAACTAGCCGCCATTCTCAAGGACGAAGTGGACTGTGACTGGCAAAAACTTTCCCTGCAAGGCACTAATGTCATTCCGACGGATTGCCAATTGCTTATTGTTGCCGCAAGCGCAAGCGAAGGAAGAATGACTCTCGACGAGCTGGCCAAAATAGCCGCGTATTTAAAACAGGGCGGACGGTTGCTGGCGTTGCTGACGGTGCCCTCGGGGTTGGAGTCGGTCTTGGCGACTTGGGGAGTGCGGCTGGACAACAGTCGTGTCGGAGAAATGAACAAAGACTTCAGTCTTCCTGATGGAACTTTTTTGACCGCGCAATTGGTGCCGCATCCCATCATGGATCCGTTGATCAGTGAAAAAATGCCCTTGCGCATGGTGGTGCCTCGCCCGGTTTATCCATTGGAAAACCAGTCCAAGATACCCGGGGCCCCGGAAGTCACCATTCTGGCGGCGACCACTGCCCAAGGCATAAATGAACTCAAGCAAACCAATATTTATCCAGTGCTCGTTGCGGTTGAGCAAGGGAGCATTCAGGGGGTTAATTCTCGCGGTGGCGGCGGCACTCGCATTGTCTTGGCAGGCGACTCGGACTTTTTGGACGATGCAGTCATCGACTCGGTAGGCAATCATGTTTTTGCGCAGCAAGCGCTGGACTGGCTGCTGCAACGACCGCAAATCATGCTCAGCGGCTTGGGACCGCGGCCCATTAAGGAATACAAACTGTATATGACTGCGACGCAGGAGCAATCGCTCCGCTGGCTTTTCCTGGCGGCGTTGCCCGGCGGCATTCTTTTATTGGGCGGATTGGTCTGGCTGCGGCGGCGGAGTTGATCCAATGAATTGGAAATCCACCGGAATATTGCTGACCGCGGCCGCGGTTTTGTTCGCCTTCATTTGGCTGGTGGAACAGCCCATCCGCCAGGAACGCCTGCGTCAGGCAAGCCGCCTCATCCTGCCGGGATTTATTCCCGCATCTGTCAATACCATCGAAATCAAGCCGCATGGCGCGGACGAAATCAGCGCCACGCGCACAAACGGGACCGGTGTTCCGTGGCAATTGACTCAGCCCATTTCCTATCCGGCGCAAAGCGCCCCGATCAGGGCCCTGCTGGACGCGTTGGCCAAATTGGAATGGCAGCAACGCATTGGCCCCGCCGATCTGAAGGATCAACCGGATGCGCAGGAAAAATTCGGCTTCAACCAACCATTCCTTGAAGTCTCTCTGAAAGGTTCTCGCGTCTCGGACGAGATTCTTATCGGCCAATCCTCAGCTTTGGGCGACCAGGCTTTCCTGGAGGTCGTTGGCAACCCTGATATTTACCTTATCGGCGCCGCTTTGCTGCAATTAGTGCCGTTCGACAAAAATCAATGGCGCGATATTTCGTTGCTTGATCTGCCTCAGCTTGCCTATCAGTCCATTCACGTGCGTACTCCTGGCGGGGGATTTGAGTTGGAACGCGATTCCACCAACCAACTGTGGCGCATGGGAAAGCCTGTGGCGGCGCGGGCCGACACTGCCGGCATCAACCAATTGCTGTGGCTTCTGCAGGGACTGCGCGTCCGCCAATTCGTTACCGACGACCCGCGAGCCGATCTGGAATTGTACGGATTGCAAACGTCGCCGCAGACGCCGGACCTTGACCTTTCCTTTTGGCAGGGCACCAATCTGACGGCTGAATTGCAAGTCGGGGCAAGCCCAACTAATCAACCCAATTTTGCGTTTGCCCGGCGCCAGGACCCCAGCAATGTAGTGGTGATTGCGCGGGAGATGCTGCGGCTCTGGCAGGGTGCCTACACCAATTTTCTGGATTACCATTTCATCAGCGTTTCTCCGGATTCCATTGCCGCAATCGTGGTGCAAGATGAAAGCCCGTTTGCCGTCCAAAAGCAAATGGATGGCCAATGGCACGTCAGAGGCGATACAAATTTGCCCGTCGACGCCGCACTAATGCGCGATTGGCTGGCTTCTTTTACCAATATACAAACGCAAATCGTGAAAACTGTTGCGACGGATTTGCAGCCCTACGGATTAACGCATCCGGTCCTGCAATACACGCTGCAAGCGGATCGGGCCGCGGGCGGTCCATCCATCAACATTATTGCCCGGATCCAATTTGGCGTTCAAACGAACGGCGGTGTTTTCGAATCCCGCCGGGATGAATCGTCGGTCAACCTCATCAGTTCCGACGATTTTAACCGCTTGCCGCACGCCGCCTGGCAACTGCGCGATCGGCGCATCTGGACCTTCGATTCCAGCAATGTGGTCAGCCTCACTATTCATCAACGTGGCGAGACGCGCAAATACCTGCGCGATCCGGAGGGAGAATGGACGTTTGCTCCCGGCTATAGCGGGCTGCCCCTGGTCAACTGGCCTTCACTGGAAGAAGGGGTGTATCGCCTCGGTAAATTGCAGGCCGCTTATTGGAGCGGCGTGGGTGACGATCATTTGCGCGAATTCGGCTTTGCCCAAGCGGATTTTAGCCTATCTTTGGAGGTGAAACGCGGCGATAAAACCGGGACTTACTCCATTGAATTCGGCGGTCGTTCCTCTTATTCCTATCCCTACGCCTCGGTGGTGCAGAACGGGCGGCGGCTCATCTTTGAATTCCCGGTGGATCTGTACGAAAACTTTGTGGAGCGCGACATGACAATTCCCGCGGCGTTACGACATCATCCGTAAGTATGCACCCGTTTTTTCAACACCCGGGGGTTCGCCGCGTTCGGATTGTATTCCGCTGGTGCCGCATTATCCTTTGGCTGGCTGTATTTTTGGTGTTGACATCCGTTGCCTATCTGCACTTGATCGGCTTGCCCGAATTTGTCAAACAACCGATGCTGCGCCGTCTGCTGGCGCGCGGCATTGAAGCCCAATTTACCAATATGCAGTTGGGCTTGGGGAAGAGGCCGTCGATCATCGTTGAAAACGCCGCCTTCAGCCGTTTCCATCAGCCACTCAGCCCGCGTCTTTCGGCTAGCCGGGCTGAATTGACCTTAAGCTGGAACGCCATGCTTCATGCCCGAATCGAGGTGCATTCCTTGCAAGTCGCCGGTGCCCAATTGCAGGTTCCTGTTTCTGAAACCAACGGCGACGCGCTCGTGTTGAACAATGTCGCCCTGGAAATGCAATTTAATTCAAACGATATTGTGCGACTCAATTATTGCCAGGGCGCTTTTCGCGGCATTCAGTTGGACATTATTGGAAGGGCCAGCCATGTCAGCGACATGCTCCACTGGCCATTCCTTGGAGGCAGCGGCGGCACGAATGGCGCCTTTCAAGCCCACTTGCGCGAAGTGGCGCGGGCCCTGCAAAAAATCAATTTCACCGGCACGCCCGTTTTGCAGATCGAAGCGGAGGCGGACGGAAAGGATACAAACAGCTTCACGGCGGAATTAAATTTCGTTGTGCCTGGCGCTCACACTCCGTGGGGTGACGTTACAACTCTGGTTCTCAACGCCGCCTGTGCGCGGTTGGCCGAGCCTGGCAGTCAACCATTTCTGCAAGTGGAGTGGTCGGCGGATCGCCTGGACACTCGTTGGCTCCAGAGCCGCAAGATTTCCTGCCTCACCTCCCTGTCTCGCAGCGCAAACTCCAATCTCAAGGCAGAAATCCGGCTCGACGCCTCCCGTTTCAACGCTGGCCGTAATTCGTTTAGGGCGGCCCAATTGTCCTGGAAAGGCAGCGTGACTCTCGCCTCCTCAAACTTTATGCCCTTGCTGGCCGCCGGAAAACTACGCGCGACGGAAGCTGAAACGCCACAAGGTTCGGCGCATGAACTTTCCCTGGAGGGCCAGGCCGCCCGTGCCCGGGACTTGCCGCCGCCAGCGACTGATTGGGGCCCATGGTCCAGGATCGCTCCCTGGACTTTCGATTGGCAAGTGGATTTGCGCGGCGCAGCCACCCCAAAACTGCGTTTCGAAAACCTGACGTTTTACGGCCATTGGCGCGCTCCCCAAGTGGTCGTTGAAAATTTACAAGCGGAACTTTACGGCGGTCATGTAAAAGCTGGGGCGACCCTGGATGTCAACTCGCGCGAACTCCATTGCAACGGCGCGACCGATTTTGATCCGCATTCGATTTCCCAACTGCTCAAGCCCGCGGGCCGGGATTGGATGGCGCAATTTGAATGGACGACGCCTCCAAAGGTCAATGCCCGCCTGCGAGTAGTGCTGCCGCCGTGGACCAATCAACCGGCGAAACCGGCTGCCGACGTGGGTTCCACCCTCCAAATCGCGGGAGATTTTTCCACGGGACCCGCTTCCTTTCACACCGTGCCGGTCCGTTCCGCCGCCGCGCACGTCACTTATACCAATGGCGTCTGGAGCGTCTCTCATTTGCACGCAGTGCGGCCCGAGGGCGATGCTGATCTGGACTACACCAGCAGCGCGCAGACGCAAAGCTACCATTTGGTTATCGACAGCCACGTGTATCCGAAGGCGGCCCTTCCATTGCTGGGAGGCGGGGATCGCATCCTGGACGCGCTGGACTTCAAGCAACCGCCGGAAATTCAAGCCAAACTCTGGGGAGCCTGGAGTGGGACCCAGCGCACGGGAGTTGCTGCCACCGTTCTGGCCACAAATTTTATGGTACGCGGCGAAACCGTGGCGATTTTGCGGGCCAGTGTCGGGTACACGAACCTGATCTTGACTGTCACGAATCTTTATTTGTCAAACAACGAATGCCAGGTGCAGGCGCCATGGCTCCAAGTCAATCTCGGAACAAAAATGGTTGCGTTGACGAATGCGAGCGGCACGGTGAACCCTCCTGTTCTCCAACGAATACTTCGCACGAATGCGCCGGACTGGCTGAAAGTTATTCATTTTGATACGCCTCCATCCGTCGCGGCTTCCGGCTCCATTTCCCTCGCCAACTCGTCGGCGGTGGACATGCACTTTGTTGTCGATGGCCAGCATTTTCGTTATAATAACCTGTTCGCCGATCACGCCACTGGCACCGTGGATTGGACGGGGCCGAATGTTGTTTTGACTAACATTGTGGCCAGCGCCTATAAAAACGGCACGCTAAAGGGCTGGATCGCATTTGTGAGCACGTCAAAACACGGTTCGGACTTTTTCGTCAACTTTACCGCTGCTAATATCGATCTGTCCTCCCTGGCCGCCGGAATTACCGGGAAGACCAATCGCCTGGAAGGCCGACTCGACGGGAACCTGGCGTTGAACGGCCCCAACACCTCGGATTTAAGCCGCTTGCAGGGCGGGGGCCATATTCGTGTGGCTGATGGATTGCTTTGGGACATTAAGATCTTTGGCTTGCTGTCTCCTGTGCTCAGCCTCTTCTCGCATGAATGGGGACACAGTCGCGCCCGCGAAGCCGAGGCGAATTTTGGCATCACCAACGGCACCGTATATAGCGACGACCTCGTCGTGCGCTGCACGGGTTTCCGCATCAATCTTCGCGGCAAGGTGGACAAGAATAAACAAATCAACGCGCGCTTGGAAGCGACCTTATCGCGGGAAGCACCCATAATCGGACCAGTTCTGAGCTTCGCCTTCACCCCCTTGAGCAAAATGTTTGAATATGAACTCACGGGCCCCCTGAAGGATCCCGTGCTGGAACCGGTTTACGTCCCGCGCTTTATCACATTCCTCCTGCACCCGTTTAAATCCACCAAAACGCCTTCATCGACCGATCCGCCGACCGCGCCCAAAGACACAAAATAGGAAACGCAGAACGCAATTTCGATTTAGCTGGCAACACGAAAAGCAACCAGGTGGCAACCTGTTACTTGACCCGGCACATTAAAATCTCAAAGAACCATCCCAATCGTCCAGACGCCCTTGGTGGACGGTGCGACATCGAATTATTGGGGTTCAACGGAGTCTCACCTACGAGTTATCACTTCATGTCCTTCCTGGTGACAAATTTTCCCAGAAATGTCGCCGCCATTTGATTATTGCTGGACGAGAGCAGTGCGCCAGTATAAGGTCGTTCCTTTAGGAACCCTATGATTAAAAATCTCAAATTATCCGCGTTGGCGCTGATGATTGCCGCTGCCGCCATGATGACCCAGGCCAAGACCACCAACCTGCTGCAATCCGTAAGCGTCGCATTCACGATTTATGCTCAAGGCACTCCTGTGGCCATATCTTCCGGCACGAAAAATGTCATCAACCATTACGCTTTTGCAACGAAGGACTTGATACAAGCCCTCAAAGCAACAGGCACATTCAATCAGGGGGATATACTGGTCCGCGTGACGCCCATTCCCGGTTACCTGACAAACCTCGTGGCCGTCAGCACAAATATCCTCCTGCTGACCAATACCAGCACCAGCACGCTCAGCGTGAGTAACGAATTGATCCTCAACGGCGGAGCCCCCGTCCTGATCGGCTACAGCAATGTCGTGTTCGGCACCAACATTGCGGTCATTGGCGGCGTTCCCGTGACGCTCGAAACCAATTTTGCGACCGTCATCGACACAAACGGAACAACCACAAACGGCCTGACCGTCGAGGTCGGCACCAATACAACCGTCACCACGTCAGCCTTGTTCAACACTAACGGTTACCTTGTTGGGACAAACTATGTCTTTGTCAACAACTCCTTGAACCTTGTCAGCATCACGAATAGGCCGCCGGAAAGCTACTGGGCCATTTATAATAAGAACGCCAGTCCGGTCCTGACGCTGATTCCCTCCACTACTCTTTTCGACATCCGCACGGACCGACTCCATGGCGATGGGACTAATCTTGCGTATTTAAACGGGGAAACCTTCAACAAAAATGGCCGGGAACAAGGAGGAACGACCGAGGAAGTCAGGACTCTGGTATTCAGCAACAGCACGTGGAACATTCGCCTGAACGGCGATGCATCTGCTAGTGCCGTGGTGAACCTGGAGGTCAATTCGACTTTGGCATCGCTCGTTTACTCCCCGGATTATAGTTGGACAGCGGGCGGCTCCGGCACCACCACCAACTCCGCCCCCGTCATCGTAAAAGGCACCATCCGCGAGTGGTACTACTCAGTGCTAAGGCAATAAACCCGAATTTCGACACGGTAGGTTTGACACGGCAGGGTGAGACTCCGTGGAGCCGTTAATCGATCGACCTAGGGTTCGACGGAGTCTCACCCCGCCGATTATCATTTCGTGCTGTCAGGGATAATTGACAGACTGAAAGAACTCGGTTGTCGGCGGATGGTTGGTGTAAGGCGAAGTCGCTCCGTTCACCGGGGAGTAAGGCCCCGCCACATTGGTGGACGACAGCAATGTGCCGCTATAGGTGATCACCATGTTGCTTCCCGCCCGAACCGCGCCAATCGTGGGCGTGAGAATATGGACCGACAAAATTCCGTTGCTGAGGCTGTTTGTGTTCCATGCCAGCCCGCTATTCAGCGGCGGAAGATTGATCGAGGCAAAACTTCCGGCGTGGCTGCCGGCGGAGAATAGTTTGAAACTCTGGCCTCCCGCCAGCGTTCCGGCCACATTCGTCACGACAAGTGTTCCGCCGTAAGTCACCGTTCCTGCCACGGCCACCTGGCCGTTGGTGGGCACCGCCGCGCTTATTTCCAGATCGCATGTGCTGCCTGATGCCAGAGTCAGGTTCCCGCCGAAGCTCAACGCACCGGTGGAAATCCCCGGCGAAAGTGTGCCGCCGGATTGAATGGTGGCCGCGCCGGTAATCGTGCCGTTGCCACTAATCGTGCAACCGCTTTCGACCGTCAGGCCGCCCGCCAAAGAACCGGTGATACTCATCATGCCACCCGCAACAGTCGTTGCGCCCGTGTAAGTGTTCTTTCCCGCAAAAATCAATGCGCCGCCATTCGTCTTGACAATGCCGAGTGCCGAGGCGGTGCCGTTTTGCACCGCACCGGAAATATAAAAATTCCCGCTGCCTTGTAATGTCAGCGTCAGCGCGCCGGTAGCGCCGCCGCCGGAAATGGTCCCGCCCAAGTTGAGCGTGCCCGCGTCCGACTGCATCAGATAAAGCGAGCCACCGGCTAGGAGAGAAAGGCCGCCGGTCACGGTGTTGCTACCGGCGACATTCTCGATGGCAACGATGTTGGTGGAGCGGCCAGCCAGGCTGATGCTTTGCGGCGCGATCAAGCCGCCCGACGACACGTCGAATTGGAGCGTGGAAGATCCGCTCCCGGTGTTGCGGATGGCAATGGGAGAAGCCACGTTCGCGATCGCGGTCGAAGTCGTGACTTCCAGGATGCCATCGTTGAGCGAGCTGCTGCCGCTATCCACATTCAATGTGCCGGAGAAACTGTTGGCGCCATTCAGGATCAATTTGCCATAGCAGGTTTTGGTCAACGTGGCCGAGCCGGAAATACTGCCGTTGTCGGTCAGCGTCAGGCCCGCGTTGTTGTTGCGGTTAACACCCACGCCCCAGGTTTGGTTGACGCCGATGGTGATGGGAGCGTTAAAAGTGACATTCTCGCTCGCCGCCGTCATGTCAACGCCGCCGGCGCCCAGCGTGATGGCATTGGCGCCATTGATGGTAAAGGCGCCGCTCGAAGTGAGAAAAATCAGCCCGTCAATACTGTAATTCTGGTTGGGCGTCATGGTGAGGTTGGCCGTGGTCAGATACGAAAACGTCAGGTCACTGGTCGAAGTGGGAGACAAATTCGAAACCCAGTTGGCCGAATTGTTCCAGTCAGCCGAACTGGCACCGGTCCAAAAAAGAACGTTGTTGGGCGCATAGTAGCGTACGTAGGCCACGCTCATTTTGGTGGTGCTGGTGGCCTGACTGCCGTAACCACCGGAGGGAATGTAACCCGCCCATGTTGTCGAAGTATCATCCACCGCGGTATCGAGCAACGCGTATTCGGTGCTTTGCGACACGGGTGAGGTCAGTGCGGTATAGACTTGCGAGTCGTCTATCTGAAATGAATACGCGGTGGACGTCCACAAAAAACCGTAGGTGTGATAGCCGGTGGCCAGCCCGCCGCTGGATGGGACGAGAGGGCTGCCGGGATCATTTTTTTCCGTGGTGGACCCGTCATAATAGTGAAGATTGACCTGGATATAATTCGCAATATTGTCGTCGGTGCTGTCCACGTCGCGGTGTTCGCAAATGTCAATTTCCGATCCGGCCACCTGCGGCTCGCTGATATCAATCTCGCTCCCTGCTGAAAAACTTTCGGAAGGCGGCAGCATCCAGAAAGCCGACCACGTGCCATTGGAGTCGCTCCAACGGATGTACGATTCCCAATAGCCGTATTTCGACTCGAATTTTTTCTCAGTGTAAAGCTGGCATGTGAAATTGGTGCCGCCGCTGGTGTAGGTGGTGATGACCAGATTGCTGCCGTTGAAAGAAATGGCATTGGGCGAGTCGTATCCGTCTCGTTCCGCCCCAGGAAGCCGGTATCCCCACTTGGTGGTGTCGAGCGAACTGCCGTTAAATTCGGAATCCCAAACGAGATAATAACCCGAGGGCGGTGCCGCGGAAAGGCTCGGCACAAAAGCGGCGAAAACAAACAGAGCCAAAAATGCCGTTGTGCGGATACGGTTCATGTCGCGTGACTAGACATTTCGAAGTATATGAGCATAACGCATTCGTGTTTGCACCGCTAGGACATCGGAATTTTCTAACTTGATATTGCTATGGTTTACCCGCACCTCGCAATATATCACGAAAATTTTATCAAAATGAAAAAATTATGTTTCATGGTTGCCATTATGAGTTAAACGTGTCCGTTCCGCTGTCGAAGCTGATGGCCGGGCAAGCGACCGGGTTTCGCAATTGGTTAAGGGTCGGGCAAGATCAGCCACGTCGTTGAGCGAAAGTCAGGGAAGTTTGAGGAAAAGTGCTGCATGAATCAGAAAGAGCGTGTTGTTTGCCACCGCAGGCAGAGATCGGGAGACCTGGCTGAGATTCGTGGAGGCGCTGGAAAAACACAATGGCCGCCGGCACGCCATCACCCAAGTGAGCATGGACATGAGCAAGGCCTATCAAGCGGGAATGGGGTGGACCAGGTGCGGTGGAACGAAGTGCGCGTCGGGGGTCCCGGAACCAGGGAAGCGCTGCGCGAAAGTCAATGGTTGTGGCGCAAAAACCCCGAAAACCTCACTGGCAAAGAGCAGGCGCGCCTGGCCAAAATCGAAGACAAAAATCTCTGCACCGCCAAAGCCTATCAAATGCGATTGGTGTTGCAGGACATCTGTCGCTCGGTCAAGGTGGCGACGGCGCGGCATCGTTTCCAGGTGTGGTGCCGGTGGGTGCGTAGTCTTCGTGGTAGCGTTGCACACAGCGGCGAAATTGCTGCGGGTGGATCAGATCGGTAAGTTGGGCGAAAACAAGTTTTCCAGCATACATCCGGGAGTTTGGCAAAGGAACTGCTGGAGGAAAATCGCATAAAAACTTCAAGTCACTCACACCTTCGTTCATGCATCAAAGGCCCATAAACATTGGACATTTCCGCGTTCATCCCTTTCAATACCCGGACAGTAGAGTTTCATCGCGTCAATGTTTCGTATTCGCGCTCAACCGGGTGCTGCAAATGGAGGCGGAAGAATTCGGGTGCGATTCAATTAGTTACCGAGGCCATTGTAAAACGGCTTGAGAAAAAAGAGTGATCGGGGTTTCGACTCGAGGTCCGTTCAAGTCCAGCGTGCTTTTCATCGTTGTTTATCGACGAAGTGTTTCCTTGTTGGAACGCGTATTGCCGATGGCTTTAAGGGCTCGCTTGAGCGTCTTGATCGCCCGTTGGTTCTCCCTGGGCGTGCCGACGGAGAGGCGGATCCATTCCGGCAGTTGATAGCCGCCCATGGGGCGCGTGATCACGCCGTGCTTTTGCATTTCCTCAAAGACCCGCTGCCCTTGCCCGACTTGCACTAGGACGAAATTGGCGAACGATGGCACAAACGGCAGGCCCATTTGCGCAAAGGCGTTCTCAAGAAATTTCCGGCCCTGAAAATTATTCTCGCGCGTCTTGCGAACGTGTTCCAAATCATCCAAAGCCGCCAGGCCCGCCGCCTGGGCCAGCGAATTAATATTGAAGGGTTGCCGGATTTTTTCCAAGCCGGCTATAAACTCCGGGTGCCCGATGCCATATCCGAGGCGCAAGCCAGCCAGGCCGTGGATTTTGGAAAACGTCCGCATGAGAATCAGGTTCGGCTTTTCCCCGGAACGGACCAGCGGCACGAGGTCTAAAGATTCCTCCAGGAATTCAATGTATGCCTCGTCCATGACCAGCACCACATGGGCGGGCGTCGTCTCGATCAGACGCCGCACTTCCTCCGGCGGGGCGAACGTGCCGGTGGGATTGTTGGGATTGGCCACGAAAATGACTTTCGTCCGGGCCGTAATGGCGTTGCCCATGGCCGGCAAGTCGTGCCCATGATTTTTTGCTGGAACCGTGATGACATTGGCCCCCAGCAACCGCGCCACAATCGGGTAAATGGCAAAACAAAATTCAGAGACAATCACATCGTCTCCCGGCTCCATCAAAGCGTGGCCCAGGAATTCAATGATGTCATTGGAACCGTTGCCCAGGACCAGATTGGCCGGATTAACTTGCAGATTGGCCGCCAGTTTTTGTTTGAGATAAAATGCGTTGCCGTCCGGGTAAAGGTGAATTTGCCGGGCGGCCCGCTTGAGCGCGGCCAGGGCGGCGGGTGAGGGGCCGAGCGGGTTTTCGTTGGAGGCCAGCTTGATGATGCGGCGCTCGGGCAGCTCCAGCTCGCGGGCCACTTCCGCAATGGGGCGCCCCGGCTGGTAAACCGGTAGTTGCCGCAGGACGGGGTTCAAAGCGAAGGACAGGCTCATGATTTTATTTTCAAAGGGCGCGCAATATCTTATTGACATCCACATTCTCGGCGATGATGTCGCGGATGACCGATATTTTTTCCGTGTCCCCCGGGCGCGTCTTGACGATCAGGTTGTGGACGCGGGAGGCGACTTCGTAGCTGTCCTCCGTGGCGAGCAAAACGGGAAACGGGGCCTGCTCGATAATGCGTATAATCGCGGGATCGGGGCGGAGATTTTCGGTCAGGACGATCCCGGACAATTCCTGGTCGGGATCCGCGGCGGCCACGGTTGCGGCCCGAATGACGTCGTCGCGGTCGCCCGGCGTGATGACAAGGCAGCCCCGCTTAAAATGGGTGATGGCATTTTGCGCCCCCATGGCTCCAATAATCACGTTATCGACTAGGTTGTTGACTCGTCCGCCCTGGTTGAGGCGTTCCGCCCTGAGATCCTCCTGGATGGATTCAATGGTGGGGCTGGACAAAAGGTGGCGATGGGGCAGCACGCCGAGAAGATCCAAGCCCTTGCGTTTGAATCCGCGCCGGGCGAATTCGGTGATGTAATCTAGTTTGTCGGAAGTAACTTTATTGAGGATGACGCCGATGATTTCCACGCCCTCCTTTTCAAACACCGCCTGGTTGAGATAAACCTCGTCAATCGGTTTGCCAATGCCGCCCTGGCTGATGATGATGACTTTCGCCCCCAGGATTTTGGCCACCTGCGCGTTGGACAAATCAAATACCGAGCCGACGCCGGCGTGGCCCGATCCTTCGCACAAGACAAAATCCTTTTCCCAAGCGACGCGGTCAAAGGCCTTCAAAATTTTTCTCACCAGCGCTTCGTTGTTGGAGGATTGCAAATATTTGCGGGTGAAATCCGGCTCAACGGCGATGGGACTCATATCGACAAGCGGACAGTTAAGCCGATAAACCTGGTCCATCAACACGGTGTCTTCGTCGATTTTTTGCTCTTCGATTTCGATGAAGCGCTGGCCGACAGGTTTGATGTAACCGATCCGCGGGTAAAACTTTTGCAAAGCGGCGAGCAGCCCAAGCGATGTGGTAGTTTTCCCCTCGTTTTGACGAGTCGCGGCGATGAAGACGCGGGGCGTAACTGTGTTCATTTTTGCTCCGCTGGCGGATAAAGTTCGTTGTAGGCAATGGATTGCAAACCAACGATTGCGGCCACGCCCAGAACGTCGTGGGCATTGGAGCCGCGTGAAACATCCGCCGCCGGACGCCCCAAGCCGAGCAGAATTTGCCCGTAAGCATGAGCTTTAGCGACGTGTTGGATGAGCTTGCTGCCAATATTGCCGGCGTTGAGGTCCGGAAAAATCAGGACGTTGGCGCGGCCGGCGACCTGGCTGTCCGGCACCTTGCGCGTGGCAATTTCCGGGATTAAGGCCGCGTCCACCTGGAGTTCGCCGTCAAAATCCGCCGCCAAACCCTTTTCGTGCGCCTGCTTTTGTGCGAGAGCGGTCGCGGCCTGTACTCTGCCGATGGACGCATGAGTGGCGCTGCCTTTGGTCGAGTACGACAGCAAAGCCACACGGGGGCGGACGGACATCAGTTGATGGCACAAATCCGCTGTGGAGACGGCGATGTCGGCCAATTGCTGGACCGTCGGTTCGGGAATGACGCCGCAATCCGCCATGAACAACGTGCCTTCGGAACCAAAGCGCGTGTCTTCCACCTCCATCACCATGCAACTGGAAGCTGTGGTCATTTCAGGCGCGACTTTGACAATCTGGAACAAGGGCCGAAGAACGCTGCCGGAACTTTGATTGGCCCCGGAGATGAAGCCATCGACTTGACGCATGGCGAGCATCATGGCGCCGTAATAATTGGGGTTGAGCATGGTTTCGTGCGCTTCCTTTTCTTCGACGCCTCCCTTGTAACGGCGGAGCGCTTCGTATCGTTTGACGAAGGCCGGAAGGTCTTCGCTTTCGGCAGGATTAATAATGCGGACGCCTTCCAGCGAGACGTTCAATGCTGCGGCAGCCTGTTTGACTTGGGTCCGGTCACCCAACAGCACCGGTGCGCCAAGGCGCAGGGAATAAAACTGCCGGGCAGCCTGAAGCACGCGCGGTTCGGTGCCCTCCGGGAAAACGACCCGCTTGGGATGTCGCTGCAACTTTTCAATAATTCGGGCGATAAATCGCATGGGGCAGTTAAGTACGCTGTGAGAGATTAAAGTTCAAGGTTTCTTCGAGGCTAAGGCCGCCGATGGACAGGCGACGACGGCTCAACGCACGTCTTTTCTCGGCGCTTTCACATTTGAAACTTATCCATTAAGCTCTTCCCATGGCCAAAAGCATTTGCCTTTCTTGCGGACAACATATCGAGCACCCGAATGAATTGGCGGGCGAACAGGTCGGGTGCCCGAACTGCGGAGCCAAAACGAGGCTCAACGCTGCTCCGCCCACCGCCATTCGTATCCCCAGGCAAAAGGACCCGGCCGTCCGCGAACCCGGCACGTCGCCGGTCGCCCCTGTGTCGACCCGTATTATTGACAATATCGAGAAGGTTATCGTCGGCAAGCGGGCTGAGATTATTTTTACTTTGGTCGCCTATTTCGCTGAAGGACATGTGTTGCTGGAAGACGTGCCGGGGGTGGCCAAGACCATGCTGGCCCGCGCCCTGGCGCGGAGCCTGGGCTGTTCCTTCAAACGCATCCAATGCACTCCTGACCTTTTGCCCAGCGACATTACCGGCAGTTCCATTTTTAATCCCAAAACGACCGATTTTGAATTTCGGCCGGGACCGCTCTTTGCCCAAATCGTATTGACGGATGAAATCAACCGCGCCACGCCCCGGGCGCAATCGGCGCTGCTCGAAGCCATGGCCGAGCGAAAGGTCACGGCCGACGGCGTCAATTACGACTTGGTTCCGCCGTTTTTTCTCATTGCCACCCAGAACCCGATTGACCACGAAGGAACGTTTCCGCTGCCGGAAGCGCAGCTGGATCGTTTTCTGGTGCGGCTCAGCCTGGGTTATCCGCAACTGGAAGCGGAAATATCCATGCTGCACCGCTTACAGGTGCAACATCCCATTGAGACGCTTGAAGTAGTGGCCTCTGCGCAGGAAGTAATTGACTGCCAGGAGGCAGTGCGCCAGGTGCATGTGGATGAAAAGATCAGCCGTTACATTGTCGAAATCATCCAGGCAACCCGCGCGCATCCCGACCTTTCGCTTGGCGGCAGTCCGCGGGCCTCGATGGCGTTGCTGCGCTGCGCCCAGTCCTTTGCGGCCATGCACAGCTTCGATTTCGTGATGCCGGATGATGTCAAACAGATTGTCAAACACGTCCTGGGCCATCGCCTGATTCTTCGCCCGGAAAGCCGCCTGCGCAAAAAAACCGTGGCCGGCGTGCTCAAAGAAATTATGAACACCGTGCCCGTGCCGCAAATGCCCGCCGCGGCCCCCGCCAGATGAAATGGATTTTTGCCACGCTCGGCCTGCTGGTCCTGGGATTCGTTCTCCATCTCACCTTGTTGATCTACGCGATGTACGTGCTGCTGGGGGTTCTTTTGTTGAGCCGCTTTTTCACCCGGGTGTGGACGGAGCAAATTGATGCCCGGCGTTTTTCCGACGAGGAAGTTCTGGAAATCGGCGCCAGCATCGGGAGCAAGGTCGCGGTGCAAAACGCGGGCCGTCTTGCGGTGCCGTGGATGATTTTGGAGGATTCCCTCCCGCGCGATGCTCTGGTGCGAATGCCGGCTCGCCTCAAGGCGGAAGGCGCGCGGCTGGCGCTGGTCCGGCTGGCCTCCGGCGAGACCAAAATCTTGAGCTATCGGGTCAAATTTCTCATGCGCGGTTATTATCAAATCGGCCCGTTGTTGATCGAGACCGGGGATGTCTTTGGTTTGCACCGCCGTTTTCGAATCCTGACCGAGCCGCACTATGTGCTGGCGCTGCCGAAAGTTCTGCCGCTGCAAGGATACAATCTGGCCTCGCGGCGTCCGATGGGAGAAATTCGCCTGACCCATCGGCTGTTTGAGGATCCGACACGCATGTCCAGTATTCGCCCTTATCAACTAGGCGATCCGTTGAACCGGATTCATTGGCGGGCGACGGCGCGGGTCGGCCAGTTGCAAACCCGCACCTACGAGAGTTCCTGCGTGACCGGCGCGACTTTCCTTCTCGATTACCATGCCGACAGTTTTCCGGGATCGACTTCCATTGGTTCAGCGGAGCTCGCCGTTGTTACTGTCGCTTCGCTGGCCAACGCTGTTTTTTTGACCGGCCAGCAAATCGGGTTCATCAGTAACGGGCGCGATGCGGCGGATCGCATCCGTGAAGAAGGCTGGCGGGCCGAGTTCCTGACTCGCGCGGATGCTCAACGGCGGGCCGCCCGGATTCCGGACAATACCCGTCTTCGGCCTGTCATCGTCAAAACTGGCAAAGGCGAAGATTGCTTTACTACGATACTGGCCGCACTGGGCCGGCTGGAGCATACCGACGGGGTGGATTTCGCCGCCATGGTGACGGAAGCCGGCTCGAAAATATCCCGCGACACGACCGTAGTGGCGGTTTTGGGCATCGTGACACCCGACATCGCCGTTGCCTTGGGAGGTCTGGCTCGGCGCGGATGGCTGGTTACGGCGGTGATTGTTTCGTTCAACATGGAAACCGTGCCGGATTGGGCCAAACCGCCGGCCTGGGCGGAAATGCTATTGGCGCAAGGCATCGATTTCCGTGTCGTCAACAGCGAGGAATCGATTATCAACCTGTGCGCCGAGGCGATTGTGAGGTGAAATGAGCAAACCGCGCCAGACCGTTGCCGACTACATGGTGATCGCACTGAGCCCAGTGTTGATCATGGCGCTGGTGGGAAGCCTGTGCTTTTTTCTGATCGAAGTTTTTTATCGCGGCAAAATGATGGGGACCGTCTGCTGGGTCATGTTTTGGTTCATCATTGGCATTGTCCTTGTCTCGCGCATCGCCATTGAGGAAAGCAAAACGCACGCGGCCGCCTATGGATTTGGGCTGGCTTTCGCCACTTGGATCTACATGGTGCGCACACAGCCTGCTTATCTCCTGGGAATCGTGCTGCTGGCCATTGTCTGGTTCTGCTCCCATAAACTCGTCTGGGACTGCACCTTGATCGATGAAGACCAGGATTCATCCGGCCAAGGTTTGCTGCAAAAAGCGGCGACTGCCCCCACCCCCGCTCCTCCCGCCGCCCTCAAGGAGAAATCTGCAAAGAAACCGGTGCGCAAGATCACCGCGCCGCAATCACCGGGACGATGGGTGGTTTATTTTTCGTTGGCTGCTTTGCCCCTGTTCGGCATCGGGCAAATGCTTCTGCCGGGGGACGCGGCGGCGGCGCGCCGGGCTGGGTTTATTTTTCTGGCGCTTTATCTGGCCGCCGCGCTGGGATTGCTAGTCACCACTAGTTTCCTGGGGCTGCGGCGTTATCTGCGCCAGCGTTATCTCAAGATGCCTGCGACCATTGCCTTGGCCTGGCTCAAATTTGGCGTGGGCGTGGCTTTGATTGTTTTGATTGGGGCCATCTTCTTGCCGCGTCCCGGCGCGAATGAGGCATGGACAGCTTTGCGTTATCAAATCGATTATCAATTGCGTCGTGCCAGCGAATACGCTTCCCCGGTTAATCCACCCGGTCAAGGCCAGGGGCGCGCCGGCAATGAGCCTGGCGGCAAACAAGGCAGCGCCAGCGCTCAAAAACCCGATCAGCAGCCCGGAAACAAATCCTCCGCCCCAGGCAAGGAGCAGCTAAGTCAAGTACTAGGGGCATCCCAAACCAGCCACGCTCCCACGGCTCCGACTGGCCCGTCCGGCAGTATTTACAACTTCCTGCGAATCATGTTTTGGATTATTGCCGTTTTGGTCATTGGCGGATGGCTTATCCGGCATCGCCGATTGCTGCTCGAAATGGCCCGGTCAATCATCGTCGCCATCACGGAATTCTTCAGAAAATTTCTTGCTTTGGCCCCATACCGCAAACCCGCCAAAAAAACTGAACTGGCTCCCGTTTTGGCCAAATTTAATTCCTTTGCCGAATATAAAAATCCGTTTTTCGCCGCTGAGGACTATGCGTGGCCGCCGGAACAAATTATCATTTACAGTTACGAAGCGGTCCAAGTCTGGGCGAAGGAACAGGGGGCCGCGGCGCACCCCGAGGAAACCGCGCGGGAATTTTGCGGCCGGCTGGGTGAACATTACCCGGAACTGAATTCGCACTTGAGCCAATTGGCCCGTCTTTACGCCCACGCCGCCTACGGCACAAAATTGCCGCCGGCCAGCGACTTTGAACCGATCCAGGAACTCTGGCGCCTCCTGCCCACCGCCGCCGTGGCGCGAATGCTCGCGCTTTCCCGAGCCTAGGCGGGCAGGCGATTACAATTTTTTTGGAAGATTTCGCTTGATAAATTTTCGGATTCGGCCGATGCTTTCAATGTCGCAAACGACGAAAACGACGAGTCGTGTGCGAATGTTCTTTGGAATCAGTTTTGAATTTACCCTGCCATGCGCGTGCTTAAAAACAAAGTCCTTGAACCGTAAGTTAGTCAATAAGGAGCCTTAACTTCGGACGTGGCCGACAGGCCTTTACTGGACGTCGAAAGCGAACGATTCGGTTCCACTTTGTTCACATTGTGTTCAAAGGAGCTGTTGATACACGGCATTACGGCGGGGTTTTTTCTTTGGGTTTCGTCTATTTGTCTGTTATCTTCCCTCTGTGACGAGCAATGATTTATTTTCCGCCGCGCTCGATCCTGAAACCGCCGATTCCGAGAAACGGGATTCGAATCGTTCCGCGCAGCAACCGCTGGCCGCGCGAATGCGGCCGCGAAATCTCGATGAATTTGCGGGCCAATCGCATATTCTGGCACTCGGCCAGTTGCTGCGCCGGGCCATTGAGGCCGATCGCATTCAATCGCTCATTTTCTACGGTCCGCCCGGAACGGGCAAAACGTCCCTCGCCCAAATCATCGCGCGGCAGACCCGCAGCAAGTTCGAACGCCTCAGCGGCGTCGAATCCAACGTGGCCGATATGCGGCGCGTGTTGGCCGCCGCTGGCAACCGCCTCGAAAACACGGGACAGTCAACCATCCTTTTTATCGACGAGATTCACCGTTTCAACAAGGGGCAGCAGGACGTGTTGCTGCCGGATGTGGAAAGCGGAGTGGTGCGGTTGATTGGGGCCACCACGCATAATCCATTTTTCTTTGTTAATTCCCCGTTGGTATCGCGTTCCCAAATTTTCGAATTGCAGCCGCTGGGTCAGGATGACCTGTTGCAGCTTCTGCGCCGTTCCCTGTCCGACGCCGAGCGCGGGCTGGGCCGCATGAAAATCCAAGTGGATGAAGATGCCTTGCAGCATCTCGCCAAAGCGGCCGATGGCGATGCGCGCAAAGCGTTGAACTCACTGGAAATCGCGGCGCTCACCACCGAACCGGGTGGTGATGGTGTTGTCCACGTCAGCCTGGCCGTGGCCGAACAATGCATCCAAAAGAAAGCGGTCGTGTATGACGGCGACGGCGACGGGCATTATGATACAATTTCGGCCTTCATAAAATCGATGCGGGGCAGCGACGTTGATGCGACGCTTTATTGGCTGGCCAAAATGATTTACGCGGGCGAAGACCCCCGGTTCATCACGCGGCGCATATTGATTTGCGCGGCGGAGGACGTGGGACTGGCCGACCCGCTGGCACTGATCCTGGCCAACGCGGCCCATCATGCGGCCGAATTTGTGGGGTGGCCCGAGGCGCGCCTGCCGATTGCCGAGGCGGCCATTTACATCGCCACCGCCCACAAAAGCAACAGCGCCTGTGTGGCCATCGACGCGGCCCTGGCCGACGTTCGTTCCGGGCGGACGCTGCCGGTGCCGGAGAAATTGCGCGACACGCATTACGCCGGGGCCAAACGGCTGGGGCACGGGGAAGATTACAAGTACGCCCATGATTTCCCCGGGCACTTCGTGGCCCAGGATTATTTGGGTGCGTACAGTCAATACTACGAACCCAGCACGGAAGGATCTGAAAAGAAAATCAAGGAGCGGCTGGAAAAATGGCGCGAACAGTTTGAAACGTTGCGTGGCAAGCCATCACCGACACCCCGCCAATGAGTTTGGAACCGGTGTTTGACAAACACGAACTCCGCCGGAAACTTCGCGGTGTCTTAAAGACGTTGCACGACGCCGAGACCACGGCCGCATCATGGCGTGCCCAGGCCGTTTTGCGGGAGCAGTCCGTATGGAAAAACGCGCGCGCGGTCCTTTTTTACGCCCCGCTCGCGGGAGAAATTGATTTGTCCCCCATGCTGGAAGACGGGCTGGGCGCGGGAAAAGTGATCGCTCTGCCGCGGTTTGCGAGCGAGACAGGCGCCTACGAGGCCTGCCGAATCCGCGGTGCCGCAGGCGACTGTGCGCCAGGCAAATTCGGAATTTCCGAGCCAACCACACAATGCGCGCCTTTTCCGCTAAAGCAACTGGACTTGGTGCTGGTACCTGGGCTAGGATTCGATTCGGCTGGCCACCGCCTGGGCCGGGGCCAGGGTTTCTATGACCGGTTGCTTGGCCAAATTGGTGGAATCAAATGCGGAGTCGCCTTCGACCAGCAGATCGTCGAGCGGATTCCCGGGGAGAAACACGACGTGCGCATGAATTGTATATTGACGCCGACACGCTGGCTTGAGATTTCCGAGTAACGAATAGTTCCAACATGAATCCGCTAATTATCGCAGGCGCAGTCATCTTCCTCATTGGAATGGGAATACTGGCCGGCTTTTGGCTGATGCGCTGGCGGGAGCGCATTCGCCGCGCGGGATTGGAACAGGAGGCGAACAGCATTTTGGACAAGGGCCGCCGGGATGCCGAATCCATCCTGCGGGACGCGCGCCTGACGGCCAATGAAGAGGCTCTGAAAACCAGGATGGAAACCGAGCAACTGATGGCAGCGCGCGCCAAGGAACATGCCGTCATCGAGCAACGTCTGATAACGCGGGAAGAACTGGTCAATCGCCAGTTGGAAAACCTGGTGCGGGAGGAAAAGGATCTTCGGACCGACAAAGAACGCTTGGCTGCGAAAACGGCGGAAATTGAGAAACTACAGACGGAGGCGCTTGAACTGGCGGCCCAGCGCCGGACGCAACTGGCCCAGATTTCCAAGTTGAGCGAGCACGAGGTCCGCGCCGCGTTTTTGAAGGAAGTGGAGGAGGAAAGCCTGCGCGATGCGGTGAAGCTTTCCCAACATATTTTGGAGGACGCCAAATTGAAGGCGGAGGAAAATGCCCGCAAGATCATCAGCATCTCCATCCAGCGTTACGCCGGCCAGCATAGTTTTGAAACGTCCAGCGCCACGGTCAGCATCAAGGGCGATGAGATGAAGGGCCGAATCATCGGCCGCGAGGGCCGCAACATTCGCGCGTTCGAAGGCGCCACGGGCGTGACGGTGCTGATTGATGATACGCCCGGCGCGGTCGTGCTTTCCGGTTTTGATCCCGTGCGCCGCGAAATTGCCCGCGAGGCCATGGAGCGGCTCATCCTCGACGGCCGCATTCATCCCGCTCGCATTGAAGAAGTGGTCGCCAAAACTTCCCAGGAAATGGATGAGGTCATCTTGCGGAACGGCGAGCAAGCCGTGATGAAACTGGGCCTGGCTCCGATGCATGCGGAATTGATCAAGCTTCTCGGCCGCCTGCATTTTCGCCACAGCTTTTCACAAAACATTCTCCAACACTCCGTCGAGGTCGCGCAATTAATGGGCTTGATGGCCGCGGAATTGGGCATTGACGTTGTGGCGGCAAAACGAGCCGGGTTATTGCATGACATTGGCAAGGCCGTGAGCCACGAAGTGGAGGGCCCGCACGCCATTGTCGGCGCGGATATCGTCCAGCGTTACGGCGAATCAGAAGCGGTTGTTAACGGCGTGGCGTCCCATCACGGGGAAGTTCCTCACACCGGGTTGCTGGGAATTCTGGTTAGCGCGGCCGATGCCATTAGCGCCTCCCGTCCGGGCGCCCGCTCGGAAACAGTGATGACTTACATCAAGCGCGTCGAGGATTTGGAACGAATTGGCATGTCGTTTCCCGGCGTGGAAAAATGTTTCGCGCTGCAGGCGGGCCGGGAATTGCGCGTCATGGTGCAGCCGGCCGCCGTCACCGATGACCAGGCCTACATCCTCGCCCGCAATATAGCGCGAAAAGTTGAGGACGCATTGCAATACCCCGGCCAAATCCGGGTGACCATCGTGCGCGAAACCCGTTGCGTGGAGTTTGCCAAATAAGCCGGAGCAACCGGTCAGCGTCCCTGGTTGATCGTCGAAGGCAGCGGGCCTTCCCAACCGGCAGGCTGGTTCCAGGGCACTTGGGAAATATCGTCCTGGTTGTCCGTGGCGCAACCGGTCAGGATTTCCGCCGCGATTACGAAAAGAAACGCGCAAAAAACTGTGCGCAGGATTTTCATCAGTAAATAACTTGATCGCCTTCCAGGATCTGGCCCCGTTTCCAAGCGGGCATGATCGTGGCAACAGATCGATCTTTTTCAACACGACTAATTCGGACCTTGCCGATCAGTTTTCCCTGGCGGTCCACCATCATTTCGCCGCGTTCCTTGACCCCTTGGTCATCGCCAATATTGAGCACGACAAAATCATATTTCGGGTCCACCGCCAAAATTTTGCCTTTAAGCCCTGTCGGCAGCACCACCTGGACATCGGTGCCGACTAGATTATCTATCTGCTTTTGCAAATCGTTGCGGCTGGACACGAGCAGTTTGTTTTCTTGGAAAAGCACGTCTCTCGCCTTCGTGGTCTCCGCCAAATCGGCGATAATGCCCTTGATCTTCTCTGGCGGGGGAAGCTCTCTCCACTTTTCGAGTGTTTGTTCGTCGGCATCGGCGCGGGCTGTCATCTTGGTGAGCTTGTCGGTCAAATCCGTATTCTGCTTGTCCAACTCCGTGTTTTTCGTGTTGGCAGCCTCCAACTGGGTCTGGGTTTCAGTCAACTTGGCCGTGGTCGTAGCCAGGTTGTCCTTGGTCTTTCTTAGTTCCCGGTCGGTTTTCTGATACAACGCAGTTTCAGCGTCCAACTTGGTATGATAATCGTCGCGGGCTTCACGCGTGGTGGTGATGATGTCCTTGACTGGGAAAAAACCAAGGTAAGCCGTGGCCAATCCAGCGACGATCGTTAGTATCAGGCAAATTCTCAGCAACATTCAGTTCCAATCTGTACTTTCAATAACACTAGTCAGCGGGCCTCGACCTGTCAATGACGACCTTTTCATTTCCATCACGGTTCAGAACTGGTCGCCAAAGGCTTTGATAAACGAGTCCAGCCAGTTCATCGGCTCCGGTTCGGTGATTTCGCGCGCGCGATGGAAATCGGTCTCGAACAAATCCTGCTTCAAGTGATTTACCGCGGCGGCATTGGAGAAGGCGACGTCCAGCTCCTGCGATACCCGCAAACTCATCTTCTCCAAATTGGCCGAGCCCAGGCACGCCCAGCCGTCGTAAATGGCCGCCTTGACGTGGGTCATGCCGGGATAGGCATAAACGCGAATGCCGTGGCGCACCATTTCGTTGGCCATGATCAGATTGCTGGTCTGCATTACGCCACTGTCGTTTTTGGCCGGCAACACCACGCGCACATCCACTCCTCGTTGCCGGGCGCGGAGCAATTCGCGCAGGATCGAGTTGTCGCTAAAGTAGGCGTTTTCAATGTAAATATATCTTTTGGCGCGGCGGATGGCTTCCAGTTGCGCCCGGTATATTTCCATGTGCCCGGTGGCGGTGCGCAGGGGCCGTATTTCTATGCCGTCGGGAATTTCATTTTTTCGCGGGTGCGTGCGGCCAAACAGGCACATCCAGGCATAGGCAAAATCTCCCAAAATGCCCGCGTGCGCCCAGGCCTCCTCGTAATCCTTTTCCAGGCGGCCGACCACCGGGCCGGTCAGGCGGACCATCAAATCGTGCCATTCGTAGCGGTAATGCCAGCCGATGTTCATGCCGCCCACGTAGGCCTGCCGGCCGTCAATAATAATGCACTTCCGGTGGTCGCTGGTCAGCCATGGATTGGCGCTTTCCCGCACGTCCACCCGCGAACCGGAGGCCAGGTAGGATTTGATGTCGCCCGGGTGCTTGAAACCCGGCGGCACTGCCGATTGCGGCGGAATAGTCCCGGCCCCGAACAGCGACCCCATTTCATCCATCAGCACCCGCACCCGCACGGCGGACGAGCGTTCCTTCAACACATTGGCGATGGTCACAGCGTACTCGTCGCTGCCGAAAATGTAAATCAGCACATCCACGCTGCGGGTGGCGTTTTCCACGGACTTGATCAACGCCGGGAAAAACTGGTCACCGTCAATAAGAAATTCAATCCGCCCCCGGTAACGCCGGTCCGGCAGCAGGCCGTCCAGTTTTTTTTCAAAGGCGGCCAGGTCCATGCCCGGCCCCGCATAAAGGGGTGGCGGCGGCGGCCCGGTGCCGCCGGTTGCCCGCGTGTCCAGCGCCGCCGCGCCCGAATTGCCGATATGCCAAAGCCCGCGGCCGATCATGGTGACGGGGTTCTTGAGGGCGCTGATGATAAAGCCGCGAATGATCAGCGCGTTCAGCGCCCGCAACGTAAACCATCCCGGCAGTTCGGAGGGCTGCGTGTCCGGGTCCAGCGGATAACTCAGAAAAACGATCAGGCGCTGGTGCAGATCAATCAAAACGAAGGCCGGATTCCCATCGGTGACGAACAGCAACTGGCTTTGGTCGGGGTCGAGCTGGGTTGCCGTTTTTTCCAACAGTTCAATGGCCTCCCGGGTGAAATCCGTCTGGCTGAAGGCGTGATCAATAATGATGTCCGCCGGTTTTTGGTCCAGTTTGACCACGCGCGGCGATCCGGCCTTGTCGCGGAACAGGGCAATCTCCTGGTTCTGCACCAGCACCAGCACACCATGATTGGGCTCGCTGGGCATCAACCCCTGAAAGACTCCATCCACCAGCGTTTGCCATTGTTTGGCGTTTCGGATGGTTAGTTTGGCGCCGTGTTTGACAAGCGATTTGCGGGTGGCGCGCGGTTGTTTGTCAAACGCCAGCGCCGCATAACGATACTGGTAGTCGGAGGAGTAACCACTCTGCTCCACCGGCCAATGGGCGATGGCGAAAGCGTTCTTGCCGTGAAATGGATAACGGATCTCCAGATTGGTGCCCCCTTGATAGGCGAGGAGATTGGTCAGGCTGCCGGGCTCAATTTCCTCCAGGTAACGGCTGCGCGGGCTGGAACTGACGCATCCCGCCAGAAACAAGATGGCCAGCAGACTGCCGACAGTCCGAACCAGGGTGATGTCAGTTCTCATGCGCTCCAGCCAGCGCATCCACACGATGGCTGGCAGGCAGTTTACCCATCCGTAATCGGGGGTCAACCTTGCTCCGATCCTGAAAATGCGGAAAACTGATGCTGATCGCAAACACGCCCGCAACAAAGTCCTGTGGCGCGACTATCCTGATGAACGGCTCATCCAACGCTACGGTGTATTGGCCTACTCTACAGGCAGGGTCAAACCGAGCTGTCACGGCTTCGGGCGACGGTGAGGGATTAGGATTAGGATTAAGATTAGGATTGGAAAACAAACTGTCGTAGTATCGTCGTATGCGTTCTAATGTCTCTTATCTCCGCCGCGTCCAACCATTTGTTTTTGTGGCGGGACTTGTGGTTGCCATTGGCCGGTTCTGCGCGGCCCAGTCACTGTCCGCCGACGAGAAGGCGGCGCTGGCGAAACCGGCGGATGCGCCGGCTGAACACGTGTCCACGGTCGTGGAGAATTCCGTGGTCAAGGTTTTCTCCACCGTCCGCAATCCGGATTATTACAAGCCATGGAGCAAACAGGCGCCGTCGGAATTAACAGCCAGCGGCGTGGTCATCGAGGGCAAACGCATTCTGTCCAATGCTCACGCCGTGCTTTACGCCAGCCAGGTGCAGGTGCAGGCCAATCAAGCGGGCGACAAGGTGTCTGCCACGGTGGTGGCGGTCGCGCCGGGGATCGATCTGGCCGTTCTTAAACTCGATGATGAATCTTTTTTTGACACGCACCCGCCCGTGCCTCGCGCAACAATGCTGCCTGAGATCAAAGACGCCGTCATGGCCTACGGCTATCCCAAGGGGGGCGCCAGCCTCTCCATCACCAAGGGGATTGTTTCGCGCATTGAATTTGCCGCCTACAATTTGGGCACGGGCGGTTTGCGCATTCAAATTGACGCGGCCATTAATCCGGGCAACAGCGGCGGCCCAGCGGTGGTCGGCGACAAAATGATTGGACTGGCCTTCAGCCATCTGGCCAGTTCGGAAAGCATCGGTTACATCATCCCTTGCGAAGAAATTGAACTGTTCCTGAAAGACATCGCCGGCGGCCATTATCACGGCAAGCCGACGTTTACTGACGAATTGCAAACCCTGGAGAACCCGGCATTGCGCGATTTCCTCAAAATCGAAAAACCAGCCAGCGGCATCATCATTCACAAGCCGGATTCAGACGATCCCGCCTACCCGCTGAAACAATGGGACGTGATCACCAAAATTGGCGACACGCCGGTGGATGACGAAGGGATGATCAAGGTCAACAACAGCCTGCGCGTCCTGTTCAATTATATGGTGCAGAAGATAACCACGCACGGAAAACTCCCTTTGACGGTTATCCGCTCCGGCAAAGAGGTGAGTGTCGACGTGCCCGTGCAGTCCGCGCGGCAACTGGTCATTCCGCCTCTGGCCGGCGCTTATCCGTCCTATTTTGTCTATGGGCCGCTGGTTTTTTCGGCGGCGACGCAGGAGTTTGTCGGAGGGTTCGGCGCCAGCAGCCGCCAATGGTTGACAGATGTGGGAAGCCCGCTCATGTCGCGGCTGGGCGACAAGCCGGCTTTCGAAGGCGAGGGCTTGGTGGTCGTTTCCTCCCCGTTTTTTCCGCATAAACTCTCCAAGGGATACGGCAGCCCGCTCGGCGAGGTCGTCAAATCGGTTAATGGTGTTCGGATCAAAAATCTCAACCATCTGGTGGAGGTCCTGCGCGACTCGAACATTGAATTCGTCCGTTTTGAATTTGACCAGCGCGATGCCGAAACCCTGGTTTTTCCGCGCAAGGAGGTGATGGCTGCGACGGATGATATTCTGAGCGACAACGACCTGCGCAGCCAGGGATCGCCTGATACAATGGCCATCTGGTCTCAGGCCAAAACCAGCAAATGAATGTCATCCGGCAGGTTGTCCGAGATTTCGTGGATGATACTGCCGCGCAGCAAGGAAGCCAGGCCCCGGCGTTCCGGCGCGCCCAGGATCAAATCGGAGGCGCCGATGGTGGCCGTTATGTCAACAATTGTTTGGGCCACGGCATCGCTCACGGCGTAACAAGGAAAGACCGGATGGCCGCCCGCCCTGCTTTTGGCCTGGAGAAAAATCTCCCGGGCCTCTTCGTCTTCCTGCCATTTGCGTTTGTAGTCCTGCTCAGTCAGGACGGGGAGCGTGCGGATGAAAAGCAAATAAAGCGGACGATGGGTTTGTTTGGATAAATCAATCGCGAAATCGAGCGTATGGCCCACGCCGCGAATGGCGCACATCATGGGCGGCCCCGAGACATCCTCGGTTTTATAAGTAAATGTGGTGATGGGGGTTGCCGGACGCGCCGCGGCGGCGGTACCGAGGGCGGCGGCTTGCGCCGTTTTTGCGCGCTGAGCGTATTCGCCGGCCAAGCCGCGCAACAGCAAGCCAAAGAGCAGCACGGTGGTGGCAAAGATCCGGGCCGAGGGCTTGTCCCAAAAAAGCGAAAGCTCGATGGCAAGCATGATAAGGAACGTAAAGAACATCAGCACGCGCTCCCAAGTCACCAGACCCAGCTTGCGGTCCGTGCTGCAAGCACCCAGATTGGTGGCAATGGCCCCGACGACTCCGACGGCGTAAAGATCCGCCAGACCACTGACGTCACTGACCAGCACGACCAGGATAATTGGAATAATCGTCGCCACCAGCAAGCCAAGGTGAGGCACGCCGAATTCGTTCAGTTTTTGAAATCGCGGCGGCAGTTCGCCGTCGCGCGACATGAGGAAGGAAATGCCGATCAAAGCCACGATGGCGGTGTTGACTGCCGAGAGCAGAAGCAGCCCGAAAACGAGGCTCACCAGCCAGGCGGCAACATGTCCCGCCGCCGGACCCAGGGCGCCGCTCACGAAGACTTGTCCCATGTAGCGCAGAATATAATCCCGTACGCCAGGCGCGCCGGGAGCATCGACATTGGGATTGGCGACATCGCTGTGATTAATGGTCAGGCCGCCGAGGGAGTGCATGGCCAAACTCAGTAAGGCCGTGAAAATGCAGACCTCCAGCATCACCCAAAGAATGGCGGGCGTGGATGTTTTTGAAACATTCGGGTTGGCATCGCTGCAGTCCCGGTTGAGCTTCATCACGCCAGTCGAGTTGGCGATGGCTTCCACGCCGGACAAAGCCAGCACCACGCCGACAAAGCCCTTCCAGTTCTTGAAAAATCCGCCGCTCAACGGTTGCAAGGTCTGGACCGCGTGGCCGAGATGCGGAATTGAAAAAAGCGCCAGGAGCAACACGACCACCGCTGTTGGCACTGAAACAATCACGGCCAGACTGCCGGTATGACGCGGACCGAAAATATTCAACGCCCCGATTATGGCAATCGCCAGGGCCGCGCAGGCGGCCGGATGCGGCACCCCCAAATAATCGCACGCCGAGAGGGCGCTCAGGGCCGCCGTCACAATGTAATCGGCGATCAAGAGAAACGCGCCTACGATGGAGACAATCTCCGATCGATGACGCACGCTGGCATAGACTCCGCCGCCGTCCGGATAATGCCGGCAAATCACCATGTAATTAACGCCGACCAGTGCGGTCAGCAGGCACATCGCGGCGATGAGCCAGAAGGAACTATATCCGCCAACAGCGAAGGCCAGGCCGATGACGTAGGCTTTGCTGGTGCCCCAATCGCCATAGAGAATGGCAGCGGCACGGGGAACATCCACGTTGCGGGGCCGCCGCGTATTACTGGCGACAATCATCAGATGGAATGCAAATTACAATGCATTTGGTCATTCGCTGCGCAACGAATGGATGGATTAAATTGGAGATTTTAAACCAAAGCAACGCGAAAGACCAACAAAACCAGGCAAATCAGGCCAAAACCAGCAAATGAATGTCATCCGGCAAGTTGTCCGAAATGTCGCGAATAATATTGCCGCGCAGTAAGTGGACTAGGCCCCCGCGTTCCGGCGCGCCCAGGATCAGATAGGAGGCGCCCATTGTGGCAGTGATATCCACGATGGTTTGCGCGACCGCGTCGCTCACGGCGTAACAGGGATAGACCGGGTGGCCGGCGGCCTGGCTTTTGGCGTGAAGAAAAATCGTCCGCGCCTCTTCGTCGTCCTGCCATTTGCGTTTGTAATCCTGCTCGGTGAGAACGGGCAGGTTGCGGACGAAGAGCAAATAGAGCGGTCGATGGGTTTGCCTGGATTCCTCAATGGCGAAATCGAGCGTCTTGCCCACCCCGCGAATGGCGCACATCATTGGCGGCCCGGAGACATCTTCGGTTTTATAGGTAAATGTGGTGATCGAGCTTGCCGGGCGTGGCGCCGCTGCCATGGCGGCATCGGCAGCCGCTTGTGCGTCCTTCGACCGCTTGGAGTATTCGGCGGCCAAACCCCGCAAAATCAATCCGAAGAGCAGCACGGTCCCAGCAAACAGCCGGGCGGAGGTCTTGTCCCAAAGAAGCGAAATCTCGATGGCGAGCATGATAAGGAACGTGAAAAACATCAGCGCGCGTTCCCAAGATCCCAAGCCCAGCTTGCGGTCGGTGCTGGACGCGCCCAGATTGGTGGCGATTGCACCCACCACGCCAACGGCATAAAGATCCGCCAGACCGCTCACGTCCTTAACGGATATAACCAGCATGGCCGGGATGATGGTGGCAATCCCCAAGCCCAAAAGAGGGACTCCGAACTGGTTCAGCTTTTGGAAACGCGGCGGCAGTTCACCGTCGCGCGACATAAGGAAGGAAATGGCGATCAAATCCACAATGGCCGTATTGACCGCCGAAAGAAGAAGAAGGCCAAAGACAATACTCACTATTATGGCGGCGACCGCTCCCGCAGTGTGGCCCATCGAGCCGCCGACGAACACCTGGGCCATGTAGCGCAGGATGTAATCGCGCACGCCGGAAGCGGCAGGCAACGAGCCCGAAGTCAGCGCATTGACATCAGGGTTGTTGGGGTCGCTGGAGTCAATTACAAGGTTGGGAAGCGCATGCATGGCCAAACTTAGCACCGCCGTGAAAATGCAAACCTCGAGCATGACCCACAGAATGGCGGGCGTGGATGTTTTGGAAACATTGGGGGCGGAATCGCTGCTGCCTGGGTTGAGCTTCATCACGCCAGTCGAGTTGGCAATGGCCTCCACGCCGGACAAAGCGAGGACCACGCCGACAAACCCTTTCCAATTCTTGGCAAAGCCTCCGGTCAAAGGCTGCAAGTGATGGACCGCTTCTCCGAGGTGCGGAACGGAAAACAGGGCCAGGAGTATTACGACTGCGGCAGTCGGCACCGAAATAAGGAAGGCCAGACCGCCGGTATGCCTTGGTCCAAAAAGATTCAATGCCCCAATTATTATAATCGCAAGAGCCGCGCAATACTCGGGATGCGGGAATTTCAAGTATTCGAACGCCGAAAGAGCGCTGAGGGCCGCCGTCACAATATAGTCGGCGATCAAGAGAAATGCACCCACGATGGAGATGATTTCCGACCGATGACGCACGCTGGCATAAACTCCCCCGCCGTCCGGATAATGGCGGCAAATCACCATGTAATTGAGACCCACCAAGGCAGTGAGCACGCACATGGCGGCGATCAGCCAGAAAGAGCCATACCCGCCAACGGCAAAGGCCAGCCCGATGACGTAGGCTTTACTTGTGCCCCAATCCCCGTAAAGGATGGCGGCGGCCCGGGGCGCATCCACATTGCGGGGTCGTCGTGTGTTACTGGCTACAATCATCAAATGAAGTGGAAGTCACAGTGCATTTGGTTATTCGTTGCGCGACGAACCTTTGTCCGTTAAGTGAAAATCCGGGTAAGATTCAGCACCCATCTCGGGAAGGTCCAGACCGGCAATTTCATCCTCGCGCTTGGAACGCATCGGAACGATGAAGTTGGAGATTTTAAACCAAAGGAACGCGAAAAGACCCATAAATATGAGGCAGGTCAATGCGCCCACGGCTTGCGCGCCCAATTGCGACCAGTCGTTGACCGGACTGCCAAAAAGTCTTCCGAATGCGCCCGCCACGCCAATTTCGGAACCATCTTTTCCCATGGTGTGAATTCCGTTTAAGCCAGCCCCCGTAATGCCATTGGCTAGCAGCCCGATGCTGAGCACTCCCCATGCGCCACAAACCCCATGCACAGAAATGGCCCCCACCGGATCATCAATTTTGATCGTCCCTTCGAAAAAGAGGACGGAATAAACCACCAGAATGCCCGCAACCACCCCGACAATCACGGCTCCTGCAGGACTCACAAACGCGCACGGCCCCGAAATTGCAACCAATCCAGCCAACATCCCGTTGCATAGCATCGACGGATCAGGTTTGCCGAACTTCGTTATAACCACAAAGTATGCGGCCACCGCGCCGGTGGCTGATGCCAGCAGGGTGTTAACGAGGATGATGGCCACGCGCTCATGGGCATTGGCAAGCGCTGGCCCGAGATTGAATCCGAACCAGCCGAACGTCAGGATCAATGTTCCCAGCGCCACGTAAACCAGATTATGCCCCGGCATGGGGCGGGGCCGTCCGTCCCGGGCGTATTTGCCCAAGCGGGGACCCAGGATGGCCGCACCCACCATTCCGATGACCCCCCCAGCCATATGCACAACCGATGATCCTGCAAAATCCACAAAGCCGTGGCCCAAGCCGAGGCTTTGCCCCAACTGCGACAGCCAGCCGCCGCCCCAAACCCAATTTCCGAACAGCGCAATAGGGAGCGCCCCGGCCCAGCAGCCGTACAAAATGAAATTCTTGAATCTCCACCGCTCGGCCATGACGCCAGCCGGAATGGCCGCCGCCACTGCCACGACTGCCGCTTGGAAAAAGAACAGCCGAAAAACCGTCTGATCAGAAATAGATGAACCAAAAAGAAAGGTATGATGACCGCCAAACATCAGGGCAAATCCGCAAACCCAAAATCCGAGAACGGTGAGGGGATAAATCATGAAATTCATCGCGACAATCTGTCCGGCATTTTTGGCCCGGCACAGGCCAGTGGTCACAAGGGCGAATCCTCCTTGCATGAGCATGACGAGAGTTCCGGCCAGGAGTACGACTGTTATGTTCTCAGACACGATGTTAATGTTTTGTTAACGCCAAATCAAAAGGATCATTTTCTTCCATGGCTTTTCAAATACCAAAAAATCAGGAAGAAACCGGCTATCCATGTTAAGCCAATCAACAAGATTAGGGGCAGCGTACGAAACCGGCTTTTCCACAGTTGGGGCGATTGCAGTCTCCGGAAACGTTCGACCAGCTCGACTTTCTCGTAATCATCCAACTCCGCCTTCATGGCGGCAGCGGATGGATAGCGCTCCGCCTGGTTGCGTTCCATGGCGTGGAGAATGATTTCCTCCACTGCGGGGGTCAGATGTGGGTTGACCTTGCGCGGAGCAACGGGATCGCCGGTCAGTCGCGCGTTCATCACCGCGTAAGGACTCTCCCCTTCAAACGGCGTCGCGCCGGTGCACATTTCATAGAGGATGGCACCGAGCGCATAGATGTCCGTGCGCTCGTCACCGCGTTTGCCCTTAACCTGCTCCGGCGCCATGTAATCGGGAGTTCCCATGCTGGGAGAAAAACCGACGAAGGTGATGCGCCGCATCTTCATGGATTTGGCGATGCCGAAATCCATGATGCGGATGCTGCCGTCGTTGCAAATCATGATGTTCTGCGGTTTAAGGTCGCGATGGACAATGTTATGCGAATGCATGTATTCGAGCGCTTCGCAAATGCGGCTGGCGAATTTTACGGCGTCCCGCTCCGGCAACGGATGGACTTCGCGCATGAGCGCGCCCAATGTCTGACCCTGCAAGTACTCCATCACGATATAGGGGCGGCTCTTTTTTTCCGGATCGATGGCAAAGATTTTCAGGATGTAGGGATGGTTGAGCATCTTGCCGATTTCCTCCTCCCGTTCGAAGCGGGAGAAAGTGGCGGTGTCGCTCTCAAATTGCATGAGCGGCACTTTGATGGCGACGATCAATCCCGTTTCCCGGTCAATGGCCTTGAAAATCGAGGCCATGCCGCTTCGGTTGATCAAGTCGGTGATCTCGAAACGGTTATCCAGCATCTGGCCGGGTTGGATTTCGTTGCTCACAGGCGAAGTAATAGGTTTGACATAATACGGCGCGCCCCGATAAAAATGACGGTGTTCGATTTCATTGATCCGCACCACTTGAACCGAGATATTGTCTTCCGCCCCCCGCTTTTCGGCCTGGGCGATCAATTCCGCGCAGGCTTCGGCCGGGGCGAAATGCCCCGCAACATCGCAAATCTCATCATCCAGCACAACGGAATAAAGCCCATCGGTGCATTGCACCAAAACATCTCCCTTGGCCAGGGTTTGCTTGAAGACATCGTAGGCGCAGATCAAATCCTGCCCGATGCTGCGCGTAATCATCGAACGCATCGGACTGGCCATGGCGTCGCTTTCCTTGACCAGCCCCAATTTGACTTGGAGCGCGACGTAGCTGTGATCCGAGGTTAAACGACGAAGCGTCCCGTTGCGAATCAAATACACCCGTGAATCTCCGACGTGTCCGATCGAAATTTCATCATTTCGAAAAATCGAAACGGTCAACGTTGTTGCCATCCGTCCTTCCTCGTGGTGGTGCGAAGCGTCATAGACAAGCTTGTTGGCCTCGTTGAAGATTTTGCGCAGCAAGTCTGCCGGCTCCGTTTCCGTCGCGGTTTCCTTGAAGGCGTTGACCGTGGTTTGCACTGCGATCTGGCTGGCGATTTCGCCCCGGCCGGTCCCTCCCACGCCATCGGCAATCACCGCCGCAATGCCCACCGCGCGCACCAGCTCCGGTGTCCCCGGTTGCCAAAACCCGACACTGTCCTCGTTTTTTTCGCGAACGGGACCAGTAACAGACACTTGCGCGTAAGTCAAATCCATGTTTCATCCTGATTGATAAATGTTTGCTTCGTCAAGACAGCAAAACCGGCTGCCTCCTCAGAGGCAGCCGGCTGGTAATCTTTGCTGATAATCAGTCTATGCCGCCATGCTCGGTTTGGAGCTGAGGAGAATCTCTTTGCCTTTCGACTTGCTGGTCGTGCCCAGATAAATGGCTCCAATAATAATCCACAACGCCGACACACCGAGCGCAATGTAAGGCTCCTTAATACTCATGCCAGCGACACCAAACGCTGGAATCGGGCCAAGCAAGTAGAACAACATGCAACCAAAGTTGGCCAAGAGTCCGAACACTGGGACGAACACATGTTTGAACCCGTGGAAACTGTGGTGCTCACGGAAGGCCACGATGGCAACAATACATGTGGTCATATAGAGCAGGAACGTGCCAAAGTTGCTGATCAGCGTGACGATGAGGATCGTGTTGGGCAGTGTTACGTACGCGTGCGGCGAGAAGATGCCGATGCTGTACCAGAAGTTATGCTTGTCCAAGGCCACCATGTCCGAGGATTGACCGCCCAGATATACCACGGTCGAAATGATGCCGATAATGATCGAGATAAAGGCCAGGAACCAAACCGCGCGATGCGGGGAGAGTGTCTTGCCATGCAACATGCCGAACTGTTGGGGGACTTCCTCATCGCGTCCCATGGCATATGTCACGCGCGCACCTGTGTTCATGCAGGACAGGGTGGTGCCGATCAGCGCAAGGAATACAGTCCCCGCTTCGATCAGCATGAACGCTTTGCCCGCCGAATAACTGCCAAAGGCCCAGGTGCCGACCAGAACCATCATGTCGCCGAGTGGCGCGCCGGAAGCGCCGGCATTGGACAACGTGTAACCACTATTTAAGAAGTAATTGGCCGCGAAATACTCAAACAGATAACAAATCGCGCCTTGAATTGCCAAAGACAGCAAGACCGCGCGCCCAATGTCCTTCTTCGGATTCTTGGCCTCTTCGCCCATGGCTGAGACCGATTCGAAACCGACCAACAGAAGAATCGCCACGCACGCCTGAACCAGGACGGCGCTAAACGAATGCGGCGCTACAACGGACGCGGCATCCGGGTGGAAATTAAACGTCTTTGGATCTTGGGCGGTCCCCGCTCCGCTGATGGCATCTGCCGGCTTATAGCTGAGAATGAAGGGGTCGGGAATTTCTTTGCCGTCTTTCACAATCGTGTTGCCCTTGTCGTCTGCCTTCCAGGCCGGATAGGGATCATTTTCGCCCAGGCCAAGCGCAGTCAAGCTGGCCAGTTCGACGGCGTTGGTGTTCTTGGTCTTGTCCAAGTCATCCTTGGTCACCTGGCGATCCTGCTGTTTCCAAATGGGCTGCTTCTTGTCATCGACCTTGAGGTCG
>Ga0182024_10001730_pt1 | contig 55427 bp, 43 predicted proteins | sample P32metaG_FD_120480 | JGI IMG/M metagenome (GOLD analysis project Ga0182024, IMG submission 120480) | Permafrost microbial communities from Stordalen Mire, Sweden - P3-2 metaG (Illumina Assembly) | ecosystem: Environmental > Terrestrial > Soil > Wetlands > Permafrost | place: Sweden: Stordalen...
GAGCGGCCTTTTCCATTTCCGGAGGGAAATCGATGCCACGTTTCTGTACCGCGCTCCACCAGGGCCAGCCCTGCTCCCGTCGCGCTCTCCCCGGCCAGCTCTTTTGCTACGGTCACCACCCCAACCCGGGCGAAACCCGCCGGTGCGAGTTCTACAACCGCAAGGGCCAGCGCTGTCGCTCCATCACCCTGCGCGGCCAGAACTGCTGCTTCACCCACAGCCCGCGCAACCGCCGCGCCAAAAGCCCCCTACCCCCCACCCCCCCGCACCAGGCGCCAAAAGGCCCAGGCAAAGTGCCTCATTTTCATGAACTTGCCACACACCAAAACAGCCCTCCCGCAACTCCAGTCAGATCAGTGACTTGCCGGAGTCCCGTAGGGGGGAGGGGGGGTGGGGGTAGGCGAAGACAAAAGGAATGGTTCCCGCCGCTGCGGGCTACCCGGCTACAGGCTACAGGCTAGCGGCTGCTCCTGGCGGCAAAGGCTGACGATGCAGAACAAAATCAGCTGCGCCGTCACCGCTCCGCAGAAATCCAGCGCCACATCCCGTGCCGAGCTCGTTCGCCCGGGCAGAAAGCTCTGGTGCCACTCGTCCCAGCTTGCCAGCAACAGCGTGCACAGCAGCGCCAGACCCGCTGCATACCAGAATCGCACCCGCCATTCGGGCCAGCGGTGCTCCAGCGTCACTCGCCAGGAGTCGAAAAACCCGAGGCTCACCGAGCCGTAGCCGACAAAGTGGCCGGTCTTCCGGATGTAATGGTGAACCACCGCCCAATGCGCCGGGCTGATCGGTCCAAACAGCTTGATCCACAGGGGCAGCAGCCATCGGCTGGTGTTTTCCGCCGACATCGTTGCCGTCGATTCCGCCAGGATGATGCCGATCCCGATCAACGCCGGAATCCAGTGCAGGAGCACCCGTGAACGAGGTTTTTGCACGCTTCTTTAAGGATACAGGACATGGTTTTCGCTGCCGATGCCCCATTTCTGGTCCCGCATGGCTCAAAAGTGATACAACAAACCGTGATCCCCCGTGTTGACGCCTCAAACATGGCAAGCCAGGAAAAAGTTCTCATTGTGGAAGACGAGCCCCACGCCCTTTCGGGCCTTGCCGAGCTGGTTTCCGGATGGGGTTATCGCACTGAAACCGCTCGTGATGGCATCGAAGCTCTTGAAAAAGTAAGCTCCTGGCAGCCTGGCATCGTCGTTTCCGACCTGAAAATGCCGCGCATGGATGGCCTGCAACTCCTTGCCCGTCTGGGAGAAAACAGCGAAAAAATTGCCGTCGTCATGCTCACCGCGCAAGGCTCCATCGATTCCGCAGTCGAGGCCATGAAGAACGGCGCCTACGACTTCATCCAGAAGCCCGTCGACTCGACCAGGCTTCGGACCATCCTCGCCAACGCATCGCGCCAGCGTGACACCGAGCGTGAGCTCGAAGTCACCCGCCGCAAACTGCGCGAGACCGGGGTGCTCGGCTCTCTGGTCGGCGCTTCGAAGAAGATGCAGGAAGTCTTTACCCTCATCGAGCGCGTCGCCACCAGCAACGTATCGGTGCTCATCACCGGCGAAAGCGGCACCGGCAAGGAGCTCGTCGCTCGCACCCTGCACGATCTCAGCCCGCGTCGCAGCAAGCCCTTTGTCGCCGTCAACTGCGCCGCCATTCCGGAAACTCTGATCGAAAGCGAAATCTTCGGCCACGAAAAGGGAGCGTTCACCGGCGCCATCGAGCGTCGTGCCGGCTGCTTCGAACTCGCCGAGGACGGAACCCTGCTGCTCGACGAGATCGGCGAAATGCCGATCGCCACCCAGGCCAAACTGCTGCGGGTGCTCGAGGATCGCAAGCTGCGCAGGCTCGGCAGCAAGGTCGAAACGCCGATCGACGTCCGCGTTCTCGCTGCCACCAACAAGAATCCCGAAGAGGCCGTCGACGACGGCCATCTGCGCGGCGACCTCTACTACCGCCTCAACGTTTTCAATATCCACATGCCGCCGCTGCGGGAGCACAAGGAAGATATTCCCGCGCTTGCCGACGCCATGATCATCGACATGAACCAGAAGCACCAGCGCCGCGTCTCCGGGATCGACAGCGAGATGCTGGCGCGCCTCGTCGCTCACGACTGGCCTGGCAACGTGCGAGAACTGCGCAATACCATCGAGCGCGCCATCGTTCTCTGCGCCGAAGGCCAGCTCCAGTCTCGCCACCTTCCTCCTGGCTTTGGAACCAGGCCGGTGCGGGCCGTCAACGAATTGCCTCCCAACGCAATTCAGCTCGAAGTGGGCGCCACCGTCGACGACGCTGAGCGGATGCTGATCTTCAAAACGCTCGAATCCACCCACAACAACAAGACCCGCGCCGCCGAAATCCTCGGCATCAGCCTCAAAACTCTGCACAACAAGCTGCGCGAGTACGGAAGTTCCCCTGCCGCTGCCGGAGCCCTCGAAGATTAATGTGGCGTGGAAGGGGCAATGCCAGTATCCTCCCATTAACTGATCCCTAAACGTTGAGCGCAGCCCCCGAACATGCGGCTCAAGACCAAACTCGTCCTCGCCATTACCGGCCTGGTGTTTTCGGTCGTGGTGGTTTTCTCCTGGATCTGGCTCAGCCAGTTGCTCCAGCAGAACATCGAGGAGTCCTGGAACGCCACCGACTATCTCGCCCACAATGTGCTTTTCCAGATGCGCCAAACTCTGGATACTGGCCTGCGAGAGCGTCAGTTCGACCCCAACGACCCTGCTTCCGTGCGTGCAGCTGTGGCCGATTCGCTGCGCCGAGATCCAGGCCTGAACTCGCAGCTGACCGCCATCGTCAACTATTCGCCCACCATCCTCGACGTGGCGATCGTCGACCGTCAGAATCGCGCTATTGTTGCCGTCCCTGATTCCTCGCTCGACGACCAGGTGCTTCCGAATCGTCCCGATTATTCCGTTCTGCGCCGCCAGTCTCTGATCCGGACCATCCGCATCGTTTTCGGGCCGCCTCAGGTCTACAACGTCTCGCTCGGCCTCGACCGCAACGACCAGCCGTTCCTGACCATCCGCATCGGCATTCGCACCACTTTTCTCGGCCACGCCTTTCGACCCTGGCTGATCGAGTCCCTCAGCTTCATGGGTCTGGCGATGATCATCTCCCTGATCGTCGCCGCCTTCGTGGCCAACCTCGCTCTGCAGCCCATCGAGCAGATCAGCCATCGCCTGGACACTTTGGCCGCACAGGAGGCGCTCGCCGATACACCCGCTTCCCGTGAACTGCGCCGCTCCGTCGAACCCGAGCTGATCGGACCCCAGCTTCCGGCGCCCGAGCGCGAATCGAGGCGCGGCGGCGACGACGCGGTCGCTCAGGTTTCCGGCAAAATTGAGCGCCTTGGCCAGCGCATCCGCAACGTGGAAGAAGTATTCTCCGCTCTCCGCGAGAATCTCGACCAGATCCTTTCCAATCTGCAGGACGGCATCATGCTTTTCACCCGCGATGCTCGAGCCGTCCTGGTCTCCAGCGCGGTCGAGCGCTTCCTTAACATCGGCCGCGAGCACATCTTTGGGGCGGAAGTCCGCGAGATTTTCGACCGCAATACGCGGCTCGGCCGCATCGTTCGCGACGCCTTCGAGGGCGGCATGTCCATTGTCCAGGAAGAAGTCACCACCGAAACCGGCCGCCGCGTCGAAGTTTCGCTCGATTTCATTCACGACTCGCAGTCCCGCGATCGGCATTCTCTGGGCGCGCTGCTGACCCTGCACGACCTGGAATCTGTCCGCGAGATCGAGACGGAGCTCGAGGTTTCGCGCCGTATGGCGTCCATCGGTCGCCTCACCGCTGGAGTTGGCCACGAGGTCAAGAATCCCATCAACGCCATCGTCGTCCATCTGGAACTGCTGCGGAACAAGGTTCACGCCGGCGGCGACGCGTTGCGGCACCTCGACATTATCCAGAGCGAGATTCGCCGCCTCGATCGTGTCGTGCAGACGCTGGTCGACTTCTCCCGTCCCGTGGAGCTCCAGCTCAAGGATCAGGATCTGCGGGCCGTCGTCGCCAGCGTGCTGGGCCTGGCCTCTGCCGAACTCCAGACGCGCGGCATCACCGTCGAGAGCCAGACGCCAGCCCGGCCTGTCCTGTGCCGGGTCGATGCCGACCTGCTGGAACAGGCCCTCCTGAACGTGGTGCTCAACGGGGCACAAGCCATGGCTTCCGGCGGGCTGCTGGAGGTCCGGCTGACCGAAGACACCCGCTGGGCCTATATCCGCGTCCGCGACCACGGAGAGGGCATCCCGGACGAGATCCGGGCCCGCATCTTCGACCTCTATTTCACGACCAAGAAGGAGGGTAGCGGGATTGGCCTGGCCATGGCCTACCGCATTGTCCAGATGCATCATGGCCAGATTGACGTAGAATCGAAGACGGGGAGCGGAACCACATTTGTGCTGCGGCTCCCGTTAATTTCTGCCGGTTCGGGACAGCGCGTAGTTCAGGAATCTACGGGACACGCGATTCCCAGCGAGCTTGCTCGCCAGGGTGGTGAGACCCAGCCAGAAAGGTCCGGACCATGAGATCCGGAAAGCGCATCGCGGCGCTGGCCCTGTTGCTGCCGCTGCTGACGGGATGCGGCCCCAAACAGCCGATGACCGCCGTGTCTCCGGCGGCTGATGCGCCCGCGCTGCCTCCTGAGCAGATGGTTGCTCTCCTTTCGGCCATGCCGCCACCCATGCCCGCGATCAGGAGACCCCTGGTCAAGCTGGACACCACCGCGCCGCCCGAGACAAAGGTCGAAACGGCCAGCTCGCAGCCTCACCGGTCCACAAAGCACCACAACCGGCCCACTGGCGCCCAGGAGGCGGCGGATGCTGCAAAAGCCGCTCAAAACACGACTCCGTCCACAACACAGAACTCGCAGGCAGCCAATGTGCAGCCTCCCGAAATGTCTCCCATCGGGCAGCTTTCAACCGCCAACGACAACTCCAATACCGCCGATCGCCGCGCAATTTCCGACCTGATCGATTCCACGGAGAGTGGGCTGAACGCGATCAAGCGTCCGCTTAGTTCCGATGAGCAAAAGACCGCGACTCTGATTCGCACCTACATTACCCGAGCGCGCGATGCGCTCAAGGCCGATGACCTCGACGGCGCTCGTACGCTGGCCAACAAGGCGCACCAGTTGCTGGGCGAACTGACGAAGCCATAGCTTCGTTCCCCGACAGGAAGCCTCTGTTGCACCCGCGCGGCTCCGCTCTACTTCTCGCCCCATTTGAGCTTCGAGCGCAGCACATCGAAGAACCCGTTCTCCCCCAGCCGAATCAGTTTCACGGAAAGATCGGAATGGCGGCAGCGCAGCTCATCGCCCAGGCGCAGCTGAATAGCCTCCTGGCCATCCACCGTCAGAAAAGTCTGGTCGGGTACGCCCTCGATGCGCACCAGAATGCGGGATGCGCCGGGCAATACCATCGGGCGCAGGGTGAGCTGGTGGGGACAGATCGGCGTTACTACCAGGACGTCGACTCCGGGCGTCAGTACCGGTCCACCAGCCGCCAGGGAATACGCCGTCGATCCGGTGGGTGTGGCCACGATCACTCCGTCCGCGCGAAAAACTGCGGCGAGCTGGTCGTCCACCTCCACGGCAAAATGTCCCATGCGCGCGATTGCGCCCTTCGCGACTACCACATCGTTGAGGGCGTCATGCTCGCAATTCAGCTTTCCGTCGCGCCAAAGTTCGCTGTGCACCATCGCCCTCGACTCGATGCAGCACCCGCCCTTATTCCACGCTTCGAGGTGCGTGTAAATGTCCGCCAGACGTACTTCGGTAAGAAATCCGAGGGCTCCCAGATTGACGCTCAGGATCGGGACCCCGCTGCGCGCGAACACCCGCGCCGCCGCCAGCAAAGTTCCATCGCCTCCCAGCACGATCACCAGGTCCGGGCTCAGCGAGGACAGATCGGGGCGCGCATACACTTTCTCATCCGTGACGTAGTTTGCGCTCACCGGATCCAGCAGGGGCTCATGACCATGCGACTTCAGCCACAGCACCAGCTCCGGCAACACCTGGCGTAGTTCCTCCTTCTGCGGTTTCGAAATGATGGCGATGCGCGGCATGGGTTTTAGTGTACCGCCCCACGCAATCGACCCAGCTTGCGGCCAATCCCGCGCAAAAGGAAACGGCCAGCGTTGGCCGGCCGCAATCCCGAAAGGTTCAACTGTACTAAGTCGTCGGCCGGCTCTTCACGGCGAGGAACTGCGCGGGTACTGCAACGCCGTTTCCATTCGTGAGTTTCGGATTGATCGTCTGCGAATCCGTCAATGTGGTGGTGTTCACCATGTGGACGAGGTTGTCGCCGCTTGTGCCGGTGAAAAAGATCGAGCCATCGGGGCTGAAGATGCCCGCAATCGGAGCCAGCGCGCCCGAGGAAAGCTGCACGGTGCCGACCGTGCCGAGTGCGCCTGCCGTCGACGAAGGCCTGTAATACGGCAGCAGTCCGGCCGCCGTGCCCGCGCTATACGTGACGAAGACCACACTCGAATCAGGCGAAGAAACCACCCCGTCGACTTCTGAAGGCGACACCGGCAGCGTCCCCTGCGCGAACGACGTGGTCAGCGTCAGGGGTGTTCCTCCGCCATACGCAGGGCACGCCCCGATTGGCACGCCGGTCGCTCCCGACGGCGTACTTCCCTGGAAGAGCCAGATATCCGAGAACGTGGTTCCGTCGGTCCCGAAAATGTGGTTGCCGTCGGGCGTTGCCGTCAGCTGCGTTGTCGTCACTCCCACATCGCCTGCCGGCGGATAGTACGGCGGATTCGCACTACTGTTCGGGCAGAAGCTCCTGGCGGCGGTCGAGGTTCCGCTGAGGAAGGCCGCTACGCTGGGAACCGTGATAGTCAGCGACGGTCCGCAGAAGGGATCCCACGACGGATTGTAAGCCGGCACGGCGGCCGAACCAGCCGCTTCCAGAGGACAGCCGTAGGTCGGCTGGTTGTTCAGCGGGTAGCTGGACCAGCCGGAGCTGCTGTTGTTCACGAAGAGCGTGTTCTGACCGGTGGCGGGATCCAGCCCGCTGATGTAAACCGTGGTTCCATCCGGTGAGTAGCGCGCGCGGCTCGCAATTCCCCCGATACTCGTGTACGAGCTGGCGGAGGTGCCGTAGAGATAAATAACTTGCCGAAGCTGATCATTAATCACCACCGTCGATCCGGTCGGTGACACCGCCAGCACCACGCCCGGCACCCCCGTGATTTCCTTCGAAAGCGAATTTCCAAGAGTGCTGTAGATCATCAGCTCGTGATAGCTGCCAAAGTACAGCGTGGTGCCCGCCTGATCCATCACCATCGAGTTGGGCGTGTAGGGCAGCGTCACCGGAGCGGCCGCTCCTCCGGTCGTCAAATCAACCTCAGAGAAATAAGGCGACTGCGACGAGGCCATCCAGATCTGATTGCTGCTGGGCCCCGGTGAGTTGACGGTGACGGTGTTGCCGGTGACCGGCATTCCATTGCCCAGGGTTCCAATCAGATTCACGGGCGCGGGATTGCAACTCGCGGGCTGGCAAATCGCGCTCACCGTAGCATGACTGGGGAAACTTGCGGTGATCAGGCCTGTGCTGCTGACACTGAGGTTCTGCGGCTCGGTGGAGGCGTAACTCAGACTCAGGCCGTTGATGGTCGCGCCATTCGTGTCGGTCACCTGCGACACTACTGTCTGCGGCGAACTCGGCGTTACCGTCGCCGACGTGGAGCCATTGATGTTCAGCTTGATGCTGACCGGCGGGCAGGTGGAGAAGTAGCCGGCGGCGGACGTCACTTCCGACGTGGTCGCATTGATGATGGTTGAGCCGGGCAGGTTCGCGGTCGCCGTTCCGTTTGGATTGGGCGTGGGGTTCGTCGGGGTTCCGGTCACCGGATTCGTGCTGGTCGGGTTCGTCGTGTTGTTGATGGTCACGACGCTGGTTGTAACCGGGTTATAGGTAATGGTTCCCACGTTCGCATTGGGACTGGTGCACGAGATCGTGCTGGGACTGCACAGCGTCATTCCACCCGGTCCGGTCACGGTGGTCTCAGCCAGCAGCGGCAGCGTCGCTCCCGAAGAGTCGGCCAGGGTCTGTCCCTGGGAGACGCACTTCGTCTGACTCGGAATCGTCATCGACGTGATGGGCGGATGCACATAAATGTTGACCGGATTGCTCGTGACGGCCGCTCCGGTAGCGGTAATCTGCACGGTGCCGCAGGTCGTGGGAGTGCATCCCGAGAACGAAGACAGCGACGAACCGCTGGGCGGCGTGCAGATCGAGAAGTTCGAAACTCCGCCCGGGCTGTTGCGGTTCCAGGTGCCTGCGCAGATGATGCCGGCCGGCGAAATATCGGCGAGTTGCAGGTTGGAACTGGCATAGGTGTACCTGCTGACGCTGGCCGAACCGCCGTTGCAGTTAAAGGCCTGCGGCGCCCCTATATTCCCCGTCTGTCCCCACGCCAGCGACAGTCCCGTCGTCTCCGGCTGCAGCGTGACATAGACCACCTGGGTGGTCGTAATGCCATAAGCCTGGCCATTCTTAATGCAGTAATTGTTGGGATTGTGGCCACAGCCCGCGATGGAAAGACCAACCGGAAGCGAACACAAAAGCAGAACTACAAAAGCAAGGAACCGCCGCATGAAACCTCCCCGTCTGAGCAGTCGGGCCGCCCAAACGGTCCAAGCACCTGAAAATTCCGTGTGCGATTCAGAATAACAAAGGACAAGGCACCCAGGACAGCCGCACGGCGACCGTCCCAGCGCTCGCCCGAGGCGTCCGGCATCGTAATTGGACGGTACAGCCGCTGATTCGCTAGCCGCTCCCTGGCTGATCGCTTTTCCGCTAACCGTTGAACCTCTGCCTTAGGGCATGTATTCCTCGAACCATCCCAGCGCCCGCTCCAGCACGTCCCGCCGATGTTCGGGGTTCACAAACCCGTGCCCCTCATTGGGATAAACCACCAGCTCCGTGGTGTCGCCGAGATCGCGCAGCGCATGCCAGAACTCGAACGACTGCGGCGCCGGACACTCGCCATCGCGATCCCCGACCACCGCCAGCACCGGCGTCTTCACGCTCTTGATGTAGTTGATAGCAGACATTTTGGCGTAGACCGCAGGATCGTCATATACCGACGCCCCAAAAAACGGAATCATCCACTGGTCGATCGAATTCTCGCCGTAGTAGCTCTGCCAGTTAGCGATGCCAGCTCCTGCTACAGCCGCCTTGAACCGATGGGTCTGCGTCACCGCGAACATGGTCATGAACCCGCCGTAGCTCCATCCCGTCAGCCCCACGCGTGCGTCGTCGATCAGATACTTCTTCTCGACCGTGTCCACCCCGGTGAGAATGTCGCGCAGGTCACCGTAGCCGAAGTCCTTGCGATTCGCCTGCGTGAACTTCTCGCCCTCGCCATAGCTGCCGCGCGGATTCGGCATCAGCACGAAGTAGTCGAGCGCGGAGAACGGAACGGGGCCATATCCGACACCGGGCCATCGGGGCACCACCGCCGACGAAGGCCCGCCATGCACCTCAACGATGAGCGGATATTTCTTTGCCGGATCGTAATGCGCCGGCAGCAGCAGCCAGCCCTGCGCGTGGAAACCTTCGTTGTCCCATTCCACCGACTCCGCCTTGCCCCACAGCGGCTTCACCCCGTCGTTGACATGCGTAATTTGCCGCAAGTTCATCAACTCGCCGGCCCAGACTTCCGGAGGGCTGTCAAACGACGACCGAATCAGCGCAATGTTGTTAGTGTTCGACGTCGCTACGCTCATCATCAGCCCGCCGGCGCCCACCGAACCGGGCAGCGTGAGGTTGTTCTCCTTCGACTCCTCGTGTGTCTCGATGTTGTAGACGAACAGATGGGAAGATCCGCCTTTGATTTCCGCTACGCCCATCTGCCGGCCATCCAGCCACACAAACCACGCCGGACTGGCCGCCCGATCCGGTGTCACGTCCTTTGGCTCTCCGCCTGTCGCCGGCATCACGTAAATGTCGCCTCCGGTGGATCCCTGGTCGGACATCAACCCGCCGATGAAGGCGATCTGCTGCCCATCCTGCGACCAGCGGGGGACAGCAATCTGCAATCCGTGCAGCGATCCGGCCACGGTCGGCGGATCCAGGATCGCGGTTGGCTGCCCATCCACCGGCTGCGTGTACAGCCTTGCCACCCACCAGTTGTTTTCGCCCGGGGGCGGCGCGGCCACGTACGCCAGCTTTTTGGAATCGGGCGACCAGTCAAACTCAAAAACGTGCAGCTTCGGGGGCGTAATTTGCGTGAGTTGCCCGCTCGCAGCGTCTACCGCCGTCACCCGCTGCACTTCCAGTCCTTCCACGCCAATGACTCCTGACGGCAGTTTCTCCGCTGCCAGCGCCCCCGACGGCCTCGTCGCCCCCTCCACATAAAGGAAGCTCAACTGCTTGCCATCCGGCGACCACTGCATCTCTTTGGCGAGGCCGTTCAGCTCCACAAGCTGATGCGGCGCTGCCGAGCCCGCCGGATCGGCGACGAAGATCGCCATCTTGTGATCGGCAGTGCAGTCGGAGAAAAACGCAACCTGCCGCGAGTCCGGCGAGAACACCGCATTGCTCTCCATACCCTTCTCTCCGCCTCCACAGCCCGTGAGCCGCTTCGCTGCCGATGGATTGTCGAGGGGAGCCAGCGAAATGCCTGACCCGCCGCGCCCGCCCACACTCCACACGATGAACTTGCCGTCCGGTGACAGTGCCGTCTCGCGAATCGTCTTCGCCTGGTTCAGCGACTCGATCAACGGCCCGATGCGTGGATCGTGCGCCGGTGCGGCTGGCCGATCGGCTGCTGGGTTTTGTCCAAATCCCGGTGTCACGGTCAGGATTCCGGCACAGAGAACGAAGGAGAGAGAGACGGAGGCAACTTTCGTCATGGGCGCTTTTATATCAGGTCTTGCGAGACCGGCGAAACAGACCAGAGCGCGTCCGCCAGTATGATTCCGATATGGCGACGATCCGGCCGGCGCGATTCGGCGGTCCACACGACGACGCCGATCTCTGTCGGACCCTGATGAGGGAATATGCGCAATTTCTAAATGACTCGGTCGGCGGTGAGCATATCTGCGTCGAAAGCCTCGAAGAAGAGCTCGCCGGTCTGCCCGGCGGCTATGCCGAGCCCGCGGGTGCGGTGCTCCTTGCGTTTGAAGACGAAATCCCTGCCGGATGCGTGGCCCTCAAGCCTCTCGAGCTGCCTCAATCCTCTCGTCCCAACGAGCATGCCTGCGAGATGAAGCGCCTCTGGGTGCGCCCGCCGCAGCAGGGAACTGGCCTCGGCCGCAAACTCGCCGAAGCAATCATCGAAGTTGCGCGCGAGCGCGGTCACACCGCCATGTACCTCGACACCATGCCGCAATCCATGCAGGCCGCGTATCGCCTCTACTGCTCCATGGGCTTCACTGCCGTAGATCGCTACAACCAGAACCCTGTGCTCCTCCAGCAGGACTCCCTCGAAATCGCCTTCCTGCGCAGGGAACTCTGATGGCGAATCCACTGCCCATCCTGAACCAGCCGCGCCACCGGCACGAAGCCTTTCAATCGGTGCGCGAGCTGGAGTCGAAGCTTCATGCCGCGGTCCGCGGAGAGGTTCGCTTCGACCAGGCCTCGCGTGCTCTCTACGCCGCCGATGCCTCGAACTATCGCCAGACCCCCATCGGCGTTGTCCTCCCGCGCGATGCCGCCGACGTCCAGGCTGCGATTGCTGCCTGCCGCGAACTCGGCGCCGCCATCCTGCCCCGCGGTGCGGGCACCAGTCTCTCCGGTCAGTGCTGCAATGTCGCCGTCATCCTCGACTTCTCGAAGTACATGCGCCGCCTCGTTTCCCTCGACCCTGAGAAGAAGGTAGCCGTCGTCGAGCCGGGCATCGTCCTCGATCGGGTGCGCGAAGCCGCCGAGCAGCATCACCTCACCTTCGCGCCCGATCCCGCCACCCACAGCCGCTGCACCATCGGCGGCATGATCGGCAACAACTCCTGCGGGACGCACAGCGTCATGGGAGGCCTCACCGCCAACAACATCCGTTCCCTCGAAATCCTCCTCTACGACGGCACGCGCATGACCGTTGGTGCAACCTCCGACGAGGAATTCTCCGCCATCATCGCCGGCGGCGGACGTCCGGCACAGATCTATGCCGGCATGCGTCGCCTGCGCTACCAGCACGCTGACGAGATCCGCAGCCGCTTCCCCAACATCCCCCGCCGCGTCTCCGGCTACAACCTCGACGAGCTGCTGCCCGAGCGCGGCTTCCACGTTGCGCGCGCTTTAGTGGGCGGCGAAGGCACACTGGTGACGGTGCTCAGCGCGACGCTCGACCTGATGCACAGCCCGCCCTGCCGCCGTCTCGCCGTCCTCGGTTTTCCCGACCCGTTCCTTGCCGCGGACGCTGTCCCCGACATCATCCGTCATCGCCCCATCGGCCTCGAAGGCGTCGACGAGATGCTGCTCGATTTCATGCGCCGCAAGAATCTCGCCGTCGACGACATCAAGCTTCTCCCCAGCGGCGGCGCCTTCCTCCTCGCAGAATTTGGCGCCGAGACTGACGATGAAGCCGAAGCGCAGGCGCTCGATCTACTCTCCAGCGCCTCGCGGCTCCCCGGCTCGCCCACAGGCCGCGTCTACACTCCCGACGAAGCCGCCCGCATCTGGCACATCCGCGAATCTGCCCTCGGCGCGACGGTTTTCGTTCCCGGCGAACCGCACGGCTGGGAAGGCTGGGAAGATGCCGCTGTTTCTCCCGAACGGCTCGGCTCCTACCTGCGCCAGCTTTGGGCGCTGATGAAGGACTACGGCTACCGCAGCCCCATGTACGGCCACTTCGGCCAGGGATGCGTGCACACTCGCATCAACTTCGACCTCGAAAGCGAACCCGGGATCCGCAAATTCCGCGCTTTCCTCGATCAGGCAACCGACATCGTCATCGCCCACGGCGGCTCCATCTCCGGCGAGCACGGCGACGGCCAGGCGCGGGGAGCGCTCCTGCCGAAAATGTTTGGCCCCGAGCTCATGCAGGCGTTCCGCGAGTTCAAAACGCTGTGGGATCCCGACAACCGCATGAACCCCGGCAAGATGATTGACCCCACCGGCGCAGCCGTCTATCAGCCCGAAGATGATCTGCGTCTCGGCGCTGGCTATCAGTCGAAGAGCCCGGAAACCTTCTTTCAGTTCCCCGACGACCACGGCTCCTTCGGCGAAGCGACCCTGCGCTGCGTTGGTGTCGGCGCCTGCCGCAAAGATGGCACGGGCACTATGTGCCCCAGCTACATGGCGACGCGCGAGGAGCAGCACTCCACGCGCGGCCGCGCTCACCTGCTCTGGGAGCTGATGGAAGGCAAGGTTCTCGACGCGGGCTGGCACAATGACGCCGTACGCGAGGCCCTCGACCTCTGCCTCTCCTGCAAAGCGTGCAAAAGCGAGTGTCCCGTTAACGTCGACGTAGCGACCTACAAAGCCGAATTTCTCGCTCACTATTACGGCGACCGTCTCCGCAAGCCCCAGCACTACGCTTTCGGATTCATGGATCGCCTCGCGCACGCCGCGTCTTTGATCCCGGGCGTCACCCCGCGCCTTGCGAATCTCCCTCTCGCGATTCCAGGCGCATCCCACACTATCAAAGCCATCCTCGGCGTTGCGCAGCAGCGCAGGCTCCCGCAATTCGCGCCGCGCAGCTTTCAGAAAGAATGGCAACGGGCCCACCGTGGGAACGCTGCTTTGAAGGGGCACGACTTTAGTCGTGCCGAAAATACCGGCAAGAAGAAGGGGGCTTTAGCCCGAGAGGGCAGCGTACTGCTCTGGCCCGACACGTGGAACAACTACTACCATCCGCAATCCCTGCACGCCGCAGCCCAGGTCCTGCAAGCCGCAGGTTTCGTCATCGAAGTCCCGCGCCATCACGTCTGCTGCGGCCGTCCGCTCTACGACTTCGGATTCCTGCAGCAAGCTCGCGCCTATCTCCGCAAGGTTCTGGTCCGGTTTGCTCCGCAAATCGACTCCGGCCTGCTCTTTGTCTTCCTTGAGCCCAGCTGCGCCAGCGTCTTCCGCGACGAACTGGTGAATTTCTTCCCGAACGACGACCGCGCAAAGCGTCTTCGCGAACAAACCCTCCTCCTCAGTGAATTCCTTGCCCGACACGCGCCGAATTTCCAGCCGCCACAGCTTCCCGGCCGAAAAATCGTCCTCCACGGTCACTGCCATCACAAATCCGTCATGAAGATGGCCGACGAGCTCGCGCTCCTGCGCCGCACGGGCGCCGACGTTGAGCTTCTCGATTCCGGCTGCTGTGGAATGGCCGGCCCTTTCGGCTTCGAGCGCGAAAAATTCGCGGTCTCGCAGGCGCTTGCCGAACGCGTACTGCTGCCCGCTGTCCGCGCTGCCGCATGCGAAACCATCCTCGTCGCCGATGGATTCAGCTGCCGCGAGCAGATCAGCCAGAACACCAGCCGACGCGCCGTCCACTTTGCCGAAGTCATCGCCTCCAACCCGTCCGGCAGTTGACATTCGGCCTTTATGCACCCTATGGTGGTGACAGATGCAGGTTCGCGTCCATCATCGTCATCACCACCATCATCACGTGACGAGTGTGTCGGCGAACTTCCGCATTCCAGGGTAAGCGCAGCAAAATACCAGGATTCGAGAAGAGCCCGCCGGCGCAGACAGCGCTGACGGGCTTTTCAGTTCTCCGGCTAAAACCTCGAGGGGCAGGATGACCGAACCGACAATCGATTTCGCCAAGATGGATGGACTCGCCCCCGGCATTGTGCAGGACGCGCGCACCGGGCAGGTGCTGATGCTGGGATTTCTGAACGAAGAAAGCTGGCGCAAAACAAAAGAAACGGGTTTTGTTACATTTTGGAGCCGCACGCGCCAAAAGCTCTGGATGAAGGGCGAAACCAGCGGCAATCGCCTGCGGATTATCGACGTCTCCACCGACTGCGACCAGGATGCGCTCCTCTTCCGCGTCGAAGTCGAAGGCGACGGACTCGTCTGCCACGAAGGAACCGTGGGCTGCTTCACGCGCCCGCTCGCCACCGGAGCAGAGGTGCAGGCATGAGCAACAAACTTCGCCTCGGCATTCCCAAAGGCAGCCTGCAGGACGCCACTATTGCGCTCTTCAAACGGGCTGGCTGGAACATCTATGCCGACGGACGTTCCTACTTTCCGAACATCGACGACCCGGAAATCGAATGCATGCTCATCCGCGCGCAGGAGATGGCACGCTACGTCGACCATGGCGTGCTCGACGCCGGCCTCACCGGCATCGACTGGGTTGTCGAAAGCGGGCTCGACGTCGAGAGCATCACCAGCCTTGTCTACGCCAAGCAAAGCCGCCGCCGCGTGCGCTGGGTTCTTGCCGTGCCTGAGAGCTCGCCCTGGCAGCGCGCTGAAGACCTCTCCGGAAAAATCATCGCCACTGAGCTGGTCGAAGTGACCAAACGCTACTTCGCGGGCAAGAGTATTCCTGTGAAAGTTGAATTTAGCTGGGGCGCTACAGAAGTCAAGCCCCCAACCCTGGCCGACGCCATCGTCGAAGTCACGGAAACCGGCAGCTCGCTGCGCGCCAATCGGCTGCGCATCATCGACACGGTCATGGAAAGCGAGACGCACCTCATCGCCAACCGCGCCGCATACGCCGATCCCTGGAAAAAGCAGAAGATCGATAACCTGGCGCTCATGCTGCGCGGCGCCATTGACGCGCAGGGCCAGGTCGGCCTCATGCTCAACGTTGAGAAGACGCACTTGCCCTCAGTCCTCAGCGTGCTCCCCGCGCTCAACTCCCCGACCGTCTCCGAGCTGAGCGACGCGAGCTGGGTCGCGGTGAATACCATTCTCGAGGAAAGCACGGTGCGCGAAGTCATCCCGAAACTCAAAGCCGCGAAAGCGACTGGGATTGTCGAATACCCGCTGAACAAGGTGGTTCTGTGAAGCTGCTGCGCACCTCCAGACGCGAACCGTCGGAAGCGATCGCCGCGCTGACCGATCGCCGGAACGCCGCGTACGAACGCGTTCTCCCGCAGGCCCGGCGCATCGTCGAATCGGTGCGGCGCGGCGGTGATCCCGCACTTCTGCGGCTCCGCGCCAAACTCGACGGAATTGCGTCACAATCGCCGTTACGAATTCCCGAAATTGAATTGCAGCTTGCCTGGGAATCGACGCCTGAGCCGGTGCGCCTGGCGCTGAAGACCGCCGCTCGCAATATCCGCGGCTTTGCCGCCCGTCAGCGGCCGAAGGATTTCGACCTGAAGCCTGCTCCCGGCGTCACAACCGGCCAGCGCGTGATCCCACTTGCCTCGGTCGGCTGTTACGTCCCCAGCGGACGCTATCCGCTGCCTTCCACGCTGCTCATGACGGTGATCCCCGCCCAGGTCGCCGGTGTCGGCCGCATTGTTGTTGTCTCGCCCCATCCCGCAAAGGAAACCCTTGCCGCCGCGTTCCTGCTGGGCATCACCGAGTTCTACCGCATAGGCGGAGCGCACGCCATCGCCGCGCTGGCCTATGGCGTTGCCAGCATTCCCCGTGTCGACAAAATCGCCGGTCCCGGCAACGCCTGGGTCACAGCAGCCAAGAAACTCGTCGCCTTCGATTGCGCCATCGACATGCTGGCCGGCCCCACCGAAATCGTCGTAACCAGCGAGGCTGGCGATCCCACATGGATCGCGGCCGATCTCGTCGCGCAAGCCGAACACGATCCCGATGCCATCGCCATCTTCATCACCACCCAGCCGTTGCTCGCCAAATCCGTCATTGCTGAAGTGAAGAAGCGCGCTCGTAAAAACAAAATTGCCACAGCGGCGCTTGCAAATCACGGCCTCGCGATCATCGCTCGCACGCCGGAAGAGGCCTCCGCTCTCACCAACCGCATCGCTCCGGAGCACCTGACTGTCGACGGCGTCGCCGATCTCGGCTGGGTTCGCAATGCCGGCTCGGTCTTCATCGGGCGCTGGTCCGCGCAACCACTCGGCGACTACATTTCCGGCCCGAATCACACGCTGCCCACCAGCGGTCAGGCGCGGGTGCGCGGCGGCCTCAGCGTCCTCGACTTCCTCAAACTCGTCACCGTCCAGGAATACACACAGCAAGGCGTCCGGCAGCTCGGCCCAGCCGCCATTCGCCTCGCGAACGCCGAGGGCCTCACCGCCCACGCGGACGCGATTCGTGCGCGAGGTGCCCGTGGCTGACGTCAGACTTTACGGCCTGCAGCCCTCTGCCGCCGTCCGCCGCATGAAGGAGTACCACCCACCCCTCGGCGATCGCAGTGGACTCCGCCTCGACTTTAACGAGAACACCTTCGCCTGCTCGCCGCGTGTGCTCGAAGCCCTGGGCCGCATCTCCCGCGGCGATCTCACCCGCTATCCCGAGCGCGAGCCGGTCGAGCGCGCTGTCGCGGATCATCTGGGGCTCAAGCCACAGCAACTGTTACTAACCAATGGCGTCGACGAAGCCATCCACGTTCTGTGCCAGACCTACCTCGATGCGGGCACTGAGATCCTGCTCCCGGTCCCCACCTACACCATGTATGAGGTCTACGCGTCGGGCACGCCGGCGCAGGTCATTCACGTTCCTGCGGAAGACGGGTTCCGTTTCCCGGCTGCCGCGCTGCTCAACGCGATCACCCCGGCGACGCGCCTTATCGCCATCGCCAATCCCAACAGTCCCACCGGCCAGGCAGCCCGTCGTGACGAACTGCTGCGCATCATCGATGCCGCACCGCACGCTGCCGTACTGGTGGACGAGGCGTATTTCCATTTCTTCGGCGAGACGGTCATCCACCTTGTCGGGCACAGGCCAAACGTAATCGTGGCACGCACATTTTCGAAGGCCTACGGCCTCGCCGGCCTGCGCCTTGGGGCTTTGGCTGCCGCTGAAGAGCAGATGCGCTGGATCCGGCGAGCCGCCTCGCCCTACAGCGTCAACTCCGTGGCACTGGTCTGTCTCGCCGCCGCGCTCGGCGACGAAGAATATCTGCGCTGGTACACGAACGAGGTCCTGGCGTCCCGGCCTGTCTTCGAAGCCGTCCTGCAGCGCCTTGGCGTCACCTACTGGCCGTCGCGCGCGAATTTCGTGCTCGTCAACATCGGTCCAAAACATCGCGCATTCGTCGAGGCCATGCGGTCCCGAGGCGTTTTGGTCCGCGACCGCTCCGCTGATCCCGGCTGCGACGGTTGTGTGCGCATCACCCTCGGCACACGCGAGCAAACAGAGCAGGGCATCGCCGCGCTCGAAGAGTCGCTCGCCGCGATCGGATGGACCCGGGAGAACCCATGAAGAAGAAGCGCACGGCGACAATCGACCGCAAAACCGCGGAAACCGAGATTCACCTGAAGCTGACGATCGAAGGCTCGGGCCGCTACAGAATCTCTACCGGGATCCGGTTCCTCGATCACATGCTCGATCTATTCGCGCGCCACGGAGCCTTCGATCTCGACCTCCACTGCAGGGGCGATCTCGACGTCGACCAGCATCACACCGTCGAAGACGTTGGGATTGCACTCGGCGAGGCCTTCGACAAAGCGCTCGGCGACAAGCGCGGCATCCTGCGCGCCGGCTACTTCCTGATGACCATGGACGAGACCCTCGGCCTCGCCGCCGTCGATCTCAGCGGCCGTGCTTCTCACGTGGTTGAGACCAAGGTCAGGGTGCGCCTCGTCGGCGATCTGCAGGCGGAATTGGTAGAGGACTTCTTCGAGGGATTCGCGCGTGGCGCCCGCGCGAACGTCCACGTGAAAACGATGTACGGCCGCTCGAACCACCACAAGATCGAGGCCCTCTTCAAAGCCTTCGCTCGCGCTCTGCGCTTCGCCTGCTCGCGCGATCCGCAGCTGAAGAAAGTGCTTCCGAGCACTAAGGGACTCCTGTGATCGCCGTCGTCGACTACAAAGCCGGCAACCTCACATCCGTCATGAAGGCTCTCCGCGCCGTCGGCGCAGACGCCGAGGTGACCGACGATCCCGCCGTTGTCCGGTCTGCCGACAAGATCGTCCTGCCGGGAGTCGGCCACTTCGCAGCCACACGATTTCTGGAGGAACGAGGGTTGAAAGCCGCCATCCAGGAAGAGATCGCTGCTGGGAAGCCCTTTCTCGGCATCTGCGTCGGGCTGCAATGGCTTTTCGCTGGCAGCACGGAAGCACCCGGCTGTGCCGGCCTTGCCGCCTTCCCGGAAACCTGTGACCGCTTTGCGCCAGGGAAGAAGATTCCGCATGTCGGCTGGAATTCTCTGGCCATCCGCCCTGAGTCCCGCCTTTTCGCGGGCATTCCCGACGGCAGCTTCGTCTACTTCACGCATTCGTATCGCGCCCCGGTCACAAATGCCACCGTCGCCGTTACAGAATATGGCGAGCCGTTCAGCGCGGCCGTCGAATCAGGCAACATCATGGGCGTGCAGTTTCACCCGGAAAAATCGGGCGAAACCGGGCTGCGAGTCCTTCGCAATGTTCTGGAGTGGAAACCATGCTGACGAGGCGCATTATCGCCTGTCTCGACGTCAACGCTGGCCGCGTGGTCAAGGGCGTGCAGTTCGTCGACCTCGTCGATGCAGGGGATCCCGCGGAGCTTGCTGCCCGTCACGCTGCCTCCGGCGCCGACGAAATCGTTTTCCTCGACATCACAGCGACCCACGAAGCCCGAGGCACGCTGCTCGAAACGGTCAGGCGCGCGGCGCGACAGCTCTTTGTGCCATTCACCGTCGGCGGCGGCATCCGCACCGCGGATGAAGCCGCCGCGGTCTTCGATGCAGGCGCGGACAAGATCAGCATCAACTCCGCGGCACTTGCGCGGCCGGAGCTGATCGGAGAGATTGGCTCCAAATTTGGCGCTCAGGCGGTGATCGTTGCGATCGATGCGCGCCGCGCCCCGGGCAACGCGGCCCCGGACAATGCGGTGGTCTTCACCACCGGTGGCCGCACGCCGACTGGCAGGCGCGCCGTGGAGTGGGCGCGCGAAGCAGAGGACCGCGGCGCCGGCGAGATCCTGCTGACCTCCATGGATGCCGACGGCACGCGAGCGGGCTTCGACTGCGAACTGACGGCCGCCGTGAGCGGAGCGGTCCAGATCCCCGTAATCGCCTCCGGTGGCGCAGGCATCGCGCGCCATTTCGTCCAGGTTTTCCGGGAGGGCAAAGCCGATGCCGCCCTCGCCGCCGGCATGTTTCACTTCGGCATCGCCGATGTTCGGGCCCTCAAGGAAGAACTGCGCCGCGAAGGCATACCTGTGAGGCTGCTTTGCTGATCCCTTCCATCGACCTCATGGGTGGCCGCATCGTCCAGCTCGAGCGCGGGGAAGAGCTGCGCCTGGCTTTCGACGACTTCGAGTACTGGATTACGCGCTTCGCCCGTTTCCCCCTGGTGCAGCTCATCGATCTGGACGCTGCAAAGGGTGCCGGAGACAACCGCGCGCTCATCGAACAAATCGCCAAGCGTCTGCCGGTGCAGGTCGGTGGCGGGGTCCGATCGGCCGATCAGGCTCGCCTCCTGCTCGAGGCTGGTGCGCGCCGGGTCATTTTCGGCTCAGTCCTCTTCCGCGAGGACCGGATCGACGTGGAAGCTGCGGCAGCGATCGCCGCTCAAATCACTCCTGAGCGTTTTGTCGCAGCCATCGACACCAAAGCGGGCAGGATCGCAGTTCGCGGCTGGCGCGAACAGACCGAGGTCACGCCAGAGCAGGCCATCCAAGCCCTTGAGCCGTATTGCGGCGCATTTCTCTACACCCACGTCGATTCCGAAGGAACGATGGGCGGTTTTCCTATCGAGGTCGCTCGCACCCTGCGCCCCCTCACGTCGCACCAGCTGATCGTCGCCGGCGGCATTCGCACTCAGGAGGAGGTCGACTCCCTCGACGCTATCGGCGTCGATGCCGTTGTGGGCATGGCGGTGTATTCAGGGATTCTTGCGACCTAAGATCGAAAAACCCCGCGATTTTCGCCCTCCGCACACCGAAAATGCTCTAACCTGAAACGTCCGGATCGGCGGTTGCGGCCCAATGACCACAAAAAGTAAACGAATCCATCTCGCGAAACGTCTCGATGAGGTCGGGTTCTCCGACATCGTTCAGATCCGCAACAAGGTTCTGGAACTGAGGGCGGCGGGTAAGCCCGTCCATGCCTTCCACGGCGGGGAACCCTTCTTCGAAACGCCCGACCCCATCAAGTACGCGTTGCTGCGCGCCGCCGTCGAGAATCGCACCCGGTACGCGCCCTCCTCCGGCATCGATCCTCTGCGCACCGCCATTGTCCGCAAGCTGCAAACGAAAAACCGCATCGACGCCGGCATCGAGGATGTGATCGTCACCGTCGGCGGAGCGCACGCGCTCTATGCTGCCTTTCAGACCATTCTGGACCCCGGCGACGACATGCTGCTGTTCGCGCCTTACTGGACGCCCATTCGTGACATGGTCACCATGGCGCAGGCCAGGCCGGTGATGGTGCCGACCTCGACCGCACGCCGCAACGGCCTCACCGCTACGCTGGAACAGTTCTCCACGCCCGCCACACGCGCCATCTACTACAACACACCCCAGAATCCTTCGGGCGTCGTTTTTACGCGCAAGGAAGCCGAGGAGGTCGCGACTTTCGCCATCAAACACAACCTCATCGTGGTCGCCGACGAAGCTTACGAGGATCTCGTATACGAGGGCGAACATGTTTCCATCGCCTCGCTGCCGGGCATGGCGGAGCGGACCATCACCGCGTACACCTTCTCGAAGACCTACGCTATGACCGGCTGGCGCGCCGGGTACGCTGTGGCTAAAGAGCCGTTCATGACCGGGCTGCGGAAGCTCGTGCTGTACTCCACCAACGGCGTTTCGACGCCGACGCAATGGGCGGCACTGGAAGCGATGGCGATCCCGCAGGGGACAATCGCCGCGCGATGCGAGGAGTACCGCCAGCGGCGCGATTTGCTCGTCACTGGCCTGAATGAACTCGGCCTCGCATGTGATCTGCCCGCGGGCGCTTTTTACGCGCTTCCCGCGGTCACGAAGATTCACAAGGACAGCCGCCGCGTCGCCACTCTGCTGCTTGAAAAGGCGCATGTGGCCACGATTCCGGGCGTCGTTTTTGGCGCCCAGGGCGAGGGACATGTGCGTTTCAGCTATGCGGTTTCACCCGATGCTATCGCCGCTGGCCTCGAAGCAATGCGCAAAATCCTCACCTAGCGGGTGTTGGCGCTCAAGGACCGCTTCTCAAAGCGAAGAAAACCGTAATTTCTGTATCCTTCCGCCCACTTCCCGCGTCCGTTAGAAGCATTGGTAATTACAGATTCCGTGTTTTCTGCATCTATGCGCATATTGTTGCTCTCCCTCGCAAGGCGCTGGTTGGTTCTGCTTGCTCTAACAGGCCTGTTGACGGCGTGCGCCTTCGCCCAGTCGGATGACAACGGCGCGCTTCCCGACGATCCCAGCTCCGCATTTAGTCAGAGTGCAAACACGCCGTCAGCCCCTGCTCCAGCCTCCCAGTCGCAGCAGGCTGCGCCGAAGAGCGATCCGCAGAATGGCAGCCTCGAAGGCAAGCAGACCAAACGCATCCTGGGTATCGTCCCGAATTTTCGCTCCGTGTCGGTAGACGAGAAGCTCCCGCCGGAATCGATAAAGGACAAATTCAAAGAGAGCTCGGAAGATGCGTTCGACTACTCCGATTTCATCTTTGTCGCGCTGCTGTCAGGCGTGGCTCAGGCTGAGGGCTCGTATCCTGAGTTCCATCAGGGAATGGTGGGCTACGGACGCTATTACTGGCATTCTCTTGCGGATCAGGTCGACGAGGATTACCAGGTAGAGTTCATCTTCCCTGCAGCTTTGCATCAGGATTCCCGGTACTACACGCTGGGCCACGGAGGCTTCCCCAAACGAATCTTCTACGCGTTCAGCCGCATTGCCGTTACCCGGACTGACAGGGGCAACGAAACCTTCAACACGTCCGAAGTCGTCGGAGCCGGCGCAGCAGCAGGCATATCCGATCTGTACTATCCCTCGCGCGAGCGCACGTGGACCAAGACTGGCCAGCGCTGGGTGCTCAACGTTGGGCTCGATGGCGCGACGTTCATGTTCAAGGAATTCTGGCCCGACCTGAACAACAAATTCTTCCACCAGAAAGACTGACACGGACGCTCCGCCAGGATTCCGTCGGCGAACCCGCGACGCGGTAGCATCGAAGCATCTCCCCGGAACCGGAGCCGCCCTGCATGCTCAAAGTTGGAGTACCTGAAGCTGTCGATCCGGACTTGCTCCGTCTGCTGCCCCAGGGCATTTCCCTGGAGCTGATCCCGCTCCAGCCTGAGCGCATGGTCGAAGTCGAATTCTGGATCACCCCGCCATGGACTCACCAGTCCGAGCAGCAGATCCCATTTCTTCAGGGACTCCGCGTGGCCCAGGCTACCGTCGCCGGCGTCGATGGTTTGCTGCGGTTCATCCCTCCCAACGTGGTTCTCTGCGATGCGCGCGGCGTCCATACCATCCCAACCGCGGAATGGACGGTCGCCGCCATTCTCGCCTGGGCCAAATATTTTCCGTTGTTCGACGATCTGCGGCATACCGGCGTCTGGGCTCGCCGCAAGGAGGCTCAGGAGCGCTACTACGCTCTCCACCCGCCGGTGAAGCGCCCCTACCCGCACATCCTCTGCGAAGAACTTCACGGCCAGCGCGTCCTCATCGTCGGCTACGGAGCCATCGGCCAAGCGATCGAAGCGCGCCTCCAGCCCTTTGGGGTCCAGTTTGTCCGCATCGCCCGCACCACGCGGGACGGCGTCTTCGGCGTGGAAAAGCTGCCGGAGCTCTTGCCCTCCGCGGACGTCGTGGTTCTCATCGTTCCTTTCACCAGGGAGACGACGCACATGATCGGCGAACGGGAGCTGGCTCTCATGAAACAGGGTGCGCTGCTCGTGAACGCAGCACGAGGTCCTGTCGTGAATACCGAGGCTCTGTTGGCCGCGCTGCACCAGGGACGCATCCGCGCCGCCATCGACGTCACCGATCCCGAGCCGCTACCGGACGGTCACCCTCTGTGGAGCGCGCCGAATCTTCTCATCACCCCGCACGTTGCTGGATCCACGCCCATGTTCATGGTCCGCGCCATGGAGTTCGCCGCCTCCCAGATCGGTCGCTATCTCCGCGGGGAGCCGCTCGAAAACGTCGTCACAGGCGAATATTAGCGCCAGGCGCCGTGCGGAGGCCCTGGTTCCGTTTCTTGACCCGCCTATTTCGCAAACCTACAATCTAAACAGGAGCAATTCACCTTTTTCCGGTATTGCGGGTGGTTCTGCATGGGTTCTGAACTGCGATTGAGTCCTCGCGAACGTGCCGTCCTGACGGCCATCGTCGAGACCTACATTGCTACCGGGGAACCGGTCGCGTCGCACGCCCTCGCCCGTTACTTCGGCAACAAGGACGGGATGAGCTCGGCGACCATCCGCAATGTCATGGCCTCGCTCGCCGAGGCCGGCCTCCTCGATCAGCCCCACACCTCCGCGGGGCGCATTCCCACCGCTCGGGCTTTCCGCTTTTATGTCGAGCATCTCGGCGGACCCGGCGGACCCCAGGTCGCGATTCTCGCTCCCGAGCGCCTGGAGCAAATCGAAGAGAGTTTTGCCGGAATCGGCACCAGCCAGCAGTACCTGGAGCGCACCTCGCATGTCCTGGCGCTGATCTCCAGCGGACTGGGCGTCGCCCTGGCCAGCACCCAGGAGCTCCACACGCTGGAGCACATCCATTTTTCGCGGGTTGTCGCGGGCCGTGTGCTGGCCGTGGTTATTACCAAGGCCGGCACGGTGCTGGATCGTGTGCTGATGCTCGATCACGACCTGACCACCACGGAGCTGGAAACCGCTGCGCGCTTCCTAAACGAGAATTTTCACGGCTGGTCCATCGAGCGAATCCGTGTCGAGCTGGCGCGCCGGATCGAAGCGGATCGCAGCGAGTATGACCGCCTGATGCAGTCTCTTGAAGAGTTGTACAGCAAGGGCGCTTTGGCCACCGAGAGCGGCACGACTCCGATCATTTTTGTCGAGGGCGTCGCCAATCTGCTGGCGGGGGAAACAGACCGCGAACGTCTCCGCACCATGTTGCACGCCCTCGAAGCGAAGGAACGACTCATCGAGCTCCTCAACGCATACGTCGACGCCCGGCAGCGCACGGTTCGCGTGGTCGTCGGCCTCGAAGACGCCATTCCGGAACTGCGGGACTTCGTTTTGATCGGCGCCACTGCCCGGCTGGAAGCGGAAAATCTGGGTACGGTCGCCGTCATCGGTCCAACCCGCATTCAATATCAGGAAACAATCAACGCAGTGTCGTACATAGCACAGCTTTCCGGCAGGATTTTCCAGCCGCCACAATGAGGCGGTGTGGCTGCGTACCGGAATCACCAACAGCAGGCGCCCCACGATCAACCCGCCTGTACATTGGAATCGAGTCAGAAATATGCGTCGAATTATGGTGGAACCAAAACATGCCGCCGGAGACGGAATTCAGGCGCAGGGAAATGATCCTGACAGCGGTGCGGCCGGCGTGACTGACAGCGACGAGGCGAAGGAGCCTCTGGTCCCTGTCGAAACCGCGACCGTCCCGAAGGAAGAATACGATCGCCTGAAAGCGGAGCGTGACCTGCTCTTCGACCGGCTGGCGCGGCTGCAGGCCGACGTCGAAAACTCCCGGAAACGGGAAACCCGCGAACGCACCGAGTTTCGCGACTTCGCCGTCTCCAACGCCGTGGAGCAGTTTCTCCCGGTGCTGGACAATTTCCAGCTGGCGCTCAGATCAACCGGATCGACGGACCAGCTCCGCGCCGGCGTCGAGCTCATCGTGAAGCAGATGGAAGAGGCGTTGCGTTCGCTCAACGTCCAGCCGGTTGAGTCGGTGGGCGCAACCTTCGACCCGCGCGTGCACGAAGCCCTCGAAATGGTAGAACGGAACGATCTGCCCGATCATCAGGTATTCGAGGAGGTGCGCCGCGGCTATCGGATCCGGGATCGCCTGCTGCGCCCCGCCCTGGTCCGCGTCGCCAGTAACTCGCTGCAGAAGGAAGCATGAGCAGAAACGACAACGTGATTAAAGCCGATTACTACGAAGTCCTTGGCGTTTCCCGCACGGCGTCCGATCAGGAGCTGAAAGCCGCTTATCGCAAGCTGGCCCTCCAGCATCATCCCGATCGCAATCCCGGAAATTCCGAAGCGGAAGAGCGATTCAAGGCATGCAGCGAGGCCTATCAGGTCCTCAGCGACCCGCAGAAGCGCGCCGCCTACGACCGTTACGGCCACGCCGGGCTCGGCGCGGCGGGCTTCGACGGCAATCCTTTCGGCGCCCAGGACATCGGCGACATCTTCGGCGATCTCTTCGGCGAGATGTTCAACATCGGTGGCAACCGCCGTCCTTCGCGCGTCCAGAAGGGCCGCGACATTCGCCACGACCTCACCATCGAATTCGAAGAGGCGGTCTTCGGCAAGGAGACGAAGGTCACGGTTCGCCGCATGGAGGCCTGCAAAGACTGCCGCGGCGCGGGAACGGCCACCGGACGCGGACCCTCGACCTGTCCTCACTGCCAGGGGCGCGGGCAGGTCCGCTACCAGCAGGGATTCTTCTCCATCGCCCGTGCCTGCAGCGCCTGCGGTGGCGCCGGAACCGTCATCAGCGATCCCTGCCATACCTGCCGCGGCGAAGGACGCATCGAGCGCCAGCACGAGATCTCTGTGAGCATCCCCGCGGGCGTGGAAGACGGCACGCGCATTCGCTACCAGGGCGAGGGCGACGCAGGCCGCTTCGGCGGACCCGGTGGCGATCTCTACATCGTGCTCAGGGTTCGTCCGCACAAATTCTTCGAGCGCGAAGGGAACGATCTCCATTGCCTCATTCCCGTTTCCTTCCCTCAGGCGGCATTGGGCGCGGAAATCAATCTCACCACGCTGGATGGCGACGCAAAGATCAGGATTCCCGAAGGAACGCAGAGCGGGCAGGAGTTTCGCGTTCGTGGCAAGGGTGTTCCCCATCTGAACGAATACGGACGCGGTGATCTCATCGCGCAGATCATCGTCCGCACGCCTGGCAAGCTGAACAAGGCGCAGAAGGAACTGCTGCGACAGCTGGGGGAGACCGTGACCGTCGAGAACACGCCAACCGCGCGAGGCATTCTCGAAAAAGTGAAGGAGATGTTCTCCTGAGAACTTCCGCGTTCAAGGTCGCGTTCTCACCCGCTACCTGCCGCTCGCTGTAGGCTGCACCCTGCACCCTGTACCCTGCACCCTGGGCCCTCCCTTACTCCAGTAAGGCGGCCGCCACGGCCATCGCGGTGATCGCCGCCGTCTCCGCGCGCAGGATGCGCGGCCCGAGACTCACCGGCTTCCAGTTCTCCGCATCGAAGAGCGCTTCCTCCTCCGCCGTCCACCCACCCTCAGGCCCAACCGCGATCCGGATCGCCGGCACATCGTCACCGGCAGCGTTCAGCGCCTCCGAAAGCGCGTGGTGCAGCGTCGTGGAGCGCTCCTGCTCTGCGAGCACCAGGCGCAGCGCCTGAGCATCGCCCTGCACCGCCGTCTTCAGCGCCAACGGGTCCTCAATGCGCAGGACGTCGGACCGTCGCGCCTGCTTTGATGCCTCCAGCGCCAGCCGGCGCCAGCGCTCCACACGGCCCGCTGCGGCCTGCGCGAGATGCTTCTCGCTGCGACGGGCGATCACCGGCTGGATGCACTCGGCCCCCAGCTCGGTCACCTTCTCAATCGCCCACTCCATGCGATCGAACTTGAAAACAGAGAGCAGCAGCGTGACCGGCAGAGCGGGATCCGCTGTGACCTCGGCGACCAGGTTGAATCGGACGGTATCACCGGTGATTCCCGCAACCACGCTGTGCCACACCCGTCCGCCGGCCACAACATCGAACTCCATCCCCGGCTGCGCGCGCAGCACGCGGATCAGATGTGCAGCCTGATTTCCTTCGAGCGAGGCGGTCGCTTCATCCCACGTATCGGCGATCCAGCGGCGGCGGGTCACAACTCAAGCCTACAGCGCGCGGCGACAGGCGCTGCGAAATCGTGGTTCCCGGTGCGCCTGTTTTGTTTGCGGGAAAAAGGTCCCAAAAGCATCGGGGGGACGCTCATCGCGTCCCCCCGAGGTATTGCCGATGTCCTCTTACTTTTTCTTTGAGGACTTCTTGGCTGCCTTTTTTGCGCCCTTCTTAGCTGCCTTTTTCGTTGCCATGTTTTCTATTCTCCCTTTTCGATGTCAACATCGAAGTCTGCAACATAAAATGCTGCAGTTAACGAATGTATAGAGTTCCGCGCATACAGTGTCAAGGGAAAAATTCAGTTTTTCTCTACAACTTTTTTCTCGCGGAATCGCGCGCGGCACAGGACCGCTCAAAACATTTTCACAAGGGATGGAAATGTCGCAGCAACGCGAGCATGATTCCGCTGAAAATGTCGTGCCACGCATGAGCGATCATTCCAGGCCGAAGACTGTTGCGCGCAAACACCAGCACGCAGAAGAGCGCGCCGTACGCGGTGATCGCGATCATCCCCGCCGCGCCTTCGTAGCCGTGACTCACGCCGAACAACAGCGATGAGCATGCGACGCCCAGCCACAACCCGCCGCCCAGGGATGCGAATTGACGCAGAAAATAGCCGCGGAAGACAAACTCCTCGCAGAATCCCGCCGACAGGCTGAGCCCGATCCACAACAGCAATTCAACCGGTGTGCGGGGCGCAATCGCCATCATTGTCTTCTGTGGTGCCGAGAGATGCAGTGCCCGCAACAGCAGCCCGATCGCCACCAGGATGATCGCGGCGGCAATCCAAAACGCGGCGGCTGCGCCGATGTCTTCTGCAAGCGCCTGCCAGCCGCGGCGAAATCCCAGCATTCCCGTGAACGATGTCCGCTTCACATGCAGCCCCCACCAGACAAGCAGCAGAAGCCCCCACTCGGCGCAAATCCCAAAGAGATACCGCTCGGCATGGTGCGCGGCCAGCGCGTCATGGTGCGCCTGCCGCGTGCTCAACATCGATCCACCCACCAGCAGCAGAGCGATCAGCGCCGTGTGCCACCATGGAGCCACCGGCCCAGCGACCCGGCTCTGCGTTGCTTCTGTCGGCACATCGTGCATTAGGTCCCCGCTCTCTGTTATCTTCCTCTGGATTCTAAAGGCGGGCTCGCGCATCAAATTAGTTAAGGGATCGAAATGGACGAAATTGTGATCGTATCCGGCGTGCGCACGCCGGTGGGCAAGTTTCAAGGTTCGCTCTCCGATGTCTCGGCCACCCGTCTCGGCGCCGTCGTGGTGCGCGAAGCCGTGCAGCGCGCGCAGCTCCAGCCGGAACAGATCGACGAATGCATCATGGGCAACGTCGTGTCCGCAGGTCTGGGCCAAAATCCGGCACGCCAGGCCGCGATCTTCGGTGGCCTGCCTCCCGAGGTCAGCGCCGTCACCGTCAATATGGTCTGCGGATCGGGCCTTCGCGCCGTTGCTCTCGGCGCGCAATCCATCCAAACCGGCAACGCGGAGATCGTCGTCGCCGGCGGCATGGAGTCGATGACCAACGCCCCCTACCTGCTCCCGCAGGCGCGCAGCGGCTTTCGCATGGGCAACGCCGTCGCCGTCGACAGCATGGTTAACGACGGCCTCTGGGACGTCTACAACGACTTCCACATGGGCCACACCGCCGAACTCGTTGCCGAGAAGTACGGCATCACCCGCGAGGACCAGGATTGCTTCGCGCTCCTCTCGCACCAGAAGGCCGCCGCAGCCTGGCGTGAAGGCCGATTCGCCGCTGAAGTCGTCCCGGTGGAGATTCCCGCCAAGAAGAAAGGCCAGCCACCCACGCTGTTCGAGCGCGATGAGTCCATCCGCGAAGACGCCACCATAGAGGGGCTGCGCGCCCTCAAGCCCGCCTTCAAAAAGGATGGCACCGTCACCGCCGGCAATGCTCCCGGCGTCAATGACGCGGCCGCCGCTGTCGTGATCATGTCCGCGGCGAAGGCCCGCGCACTCGGCCTGACGCCCATGGCGCGCATCGTCGCCCACGCCACCAGCGGCATCGATCCCAGGTGGGTCATGATGGCCCCGGTCAACGGCGCGCGCAAAGCCATCGGGCGAGCCGGCTGGACCATCGACAGCATTGACCTGTTCGAATTCAACGAGGCCTTCGCCGTCCAGGCCCTCGCCATCACCCGCGAGCTGGGCATCCCGCCGCAGAAGATCAACGTCAACGGCGGATCGGTCGCCATCGGTCACGCCATCGGCGCCAGCGGCGCACGCGTGCTCGTCACCCTGATGTACGAGATGGCCCGCCGCAACGTCCATCGTGGCCTGGCAGCGCTCTGCCTCGGCGGCGGCAACTCCGTCGCTATGGCCATCGAACGATAGCCGTCCGGGCGGCCGGCCGCCGCGAGTGCTTCACCAACGCATGTATGCCGCCAACCTCGGCGGCATTGCACTCTGGGCCGTTCTACTATGGATGCGGTTCTTGTCAGGAGGCGTGAAGTGCGATTGGGTTGCAGCATCCATCGTCCGGGAAGAATGCTGGCTTTCGTTGTTGCACTGAGCTTCACGGCTGACGCGCAAGTGACTATCGATCGTGAGACGTCCGGAGCCGCCATCCACAATGGATCGGAAACGGTGCACATCACCGTCTGTGCGGCTGACATCGTCCATGTCGTCGCCGGTCCCGGAGATCCAGCCGGTGCTTCGCCGGCCACGCCCTGGATTGCCCATCCCTGTCAGGCGGACTCCTTTGACTATCAGACCGACGATAAGTCCGTGACCCTCAGCACAGCGAAGGTGCGTATCCGTATTGATCGAAAAAGCGCGGGCCTGCGATTTGAGGATGCCTCCGGCCGCGAATTGCTCCAGGAGTTTGCCAATCGCGAGCCGCGCCATTATGTGGCGGACGAAATTAACGGCGAAAAGGTCTACCACGTCACCGAGCGATTCATGGCCGACCCGCTCGAAGGCATTTACGGGCTAGGCCAGCATCAATCCGGCGTTTTCAATTACCGCGGTGCGGTCATCGAGCTGGCGCAGGCCAATACCAACGTCGCCATCCCGTTCCTTATCTCGACCAACGGCTACGGTCTGATGTGGAACACAGCCTCGCGCTCGCTCTTCGACGATCGCTTCTTTCTGGAAATGAAGCTGACCGCGAACGCCGCCGACGCCATCGACTATTACTTCATCTACGGGCCGGAGATGGATCAGGTCATCCATCGCTACCGCGACCTCACTGGACACGCGCCGCTGTATGGCCGCTGGGCGTACGGCTTTGTGCAGTCGAAGGACCGCTACAAGTCCGCGAAACAGCTTCTGGACATTGCCCAGGAATATCGCGACCAGCACGTTCCCCTCGATTTCATCGTTCAGGACTGGTATTGGTGGAAGCTGCAGGGCGATCCGGAATTCAACGACGATTACCTGAAGCCCTGGCCCAACGTTCCTGATGTGCTGGACAAGCTGCACGCCGAGCACGTACACGCCATGATCTCGGTGTGGGCCAAGATGGATCCGCGCTCGCAAAACTGGCAGGAAATGCGGCAGAAGGGCCTGGTCGTTCCCGATACCGACCTGTACGACGCTACCAACCCCGCGGCACGCGATTTCTATTGGGACCATCTGATGGAGAAGAAATTTGCCGAAGGCTGGGACGGCTTCTGGCTGGATAGTTCCGAGCCGGAAATCTGGGACGGCTTCAGCGATGCGTCTCTCGATGAAAAGCATCTCTTCATCGGCAATGGAGCGCGTTACACGAACATTTTTCCGCTGATGCATTCGGGTGGCGTCTACGACCATTGGCGCACGACCACGGACCAGAAGCGGGTCTTCATCCTTACGCGCTCCGGCTTCCTCGGCCAGCAGCGCAATGCCACCACGGTGTGGTCGGGCGACGTCATCGGCACGTGGATGTCGTTCCGGCGGCAAATTCCCGCAGGACTGAACTTCGAGCTCTCCGGGCTCCCCTACTGGACCACTGACATTGCCGGTTACGGCTGGCCGTACGAGCGCGACACGCGCGACCCGGACTATCAGGAACTCTACACACGCTGGTATGAGTTCGGCGTATTTTGCCCCATTTTCCGCACGCACGGGCACCGCTCCAACGATACCAATGAAGTTTTCTCTTACGGCCCCCAGACGCCGACATTGATCGCCTGGGATAAGCTGCGGTCGCGCCTGCTGCCCTACATCTATTCTCTGGCGTGGCGTGTCACCAGTGAGGACTACACGATGATGCGCCCACTGGTGATGGACTGGCGCGAGAATCAGGAGGTGCGCGACATCGGCGACGAATACACGTTCGGTCCCGCACTGCTGGTGAGCCCAGTGAGCCAGAAAGGGGCAACCAGCCGGCCGGTCTATCTGCCTCCGGCTCCTGCGTGGTACGACTTCTGGACTGGTGCGCAGCTCAAAGGCGACCAGCACCTCGAGGCCCAGGCACCGCTCGACCGCATCCCGCTCTTCGTCAAAGCCGGCTCCATTCTTCCGCTGGGGCCGGAGGTGGACTACGCAGAGCAGTCACCGGATGCGCCCCTGGAACTCCGGATCTATCGCGGAGCCGACGGCAGCTTCACCCTGTACAACGATCAGGGCGACACCTACGCCTACGAGAAGGGCGCGTATTCTCTCATTCCCATCCACTGGGACGATGCTTCTTCGACGTTGACTCTGGGAGAACGAACCGGAAGCTATCCCGGCATGCCGATCCAGCGGGGCTTTCGTGTAGTCCTCGTGCGCCCGGATCGCGGCGCCGGTTCGCTGGTCGCAGCCGCCGTGGACCGCGAGATCACCTACAGTGGGCACACCGTCGCGGTGGTTCTGAAGTAGCGTATTCGGAGGAGCCGGATCGGGGCACGGTAGAAATTATGCTGTCGAATCCAACAGGCCGCTTCACCGGCCGTGTCGAAAGCTACCGCCACTATCGCCCCGGCTACCCATCTGCGATCACCGACCTCCTCCGCCGCGAGTGCAGTCTGGGTTCGGATTCGGTTATCGCTGACGTTGCGGCCGGCACCGGACTCCTCACCGAGCTCCTCGTCGCCGCCGGTTTCTCCGTCTCTGCCGTCGAGCCCAACGACGAAATGCGCGCAGCCTGCGCGAACCTCGAGCCTCAATACCCCAAACTGACTGTGGTCCCGGGAACCGCCGAGTCCACCGGCCTGCCCAGCCAATCCGTCGACCTGATCACCGTCGCCCAGGCCATGCACTGGTTCGATCTGTCGCACACGCGCGCCGAGTTCGCTCGCATCCTCAAACCCGGCGGATGGTGCGCGGTCCTCTACAACAATCGCCGCCTCGGGGGAGACGCGTTTCACGATGGCTACGAACGCCTTCTTCTCGAATTTGGCATCGACTACTCGGCCGTGAAGCAGCAGCACGTCGGCCGCAGGCGGCTCGCGGAGTTTTTCTCGCCTTCACCCATGACCTGCGCCACCCTCCCCAACGACCAGCCGCTGACGCTCGAAGTCCTCGAAGGCCGCATCCTCTCCGCGTCCTACATGCCACAGCCTGGCCACCCACGTTTCGACGAGATGCGCGACGCCATCCAGCAGCTCTTCGCGGAAACCGAAGCAGGCGGAGCCGTGATCATGCACCACGACTGCCTGATCTGCTACGGCCAACTCAACTGACCCAAACTCTAAACTCTAAACTCTGCTGTTCAGCACTCGATTATGTTTAGAGCCAGCCCCGCCAGCGAAGTCTCCTTGTAGCGCGACTGCATATCGAGCCCGGTGAGATACATCGTCCGGATCACCTGATCCAGCGAAACCTTGTGCCCCTCCGTCTCGTTCATCGCAAGCCGGCACGCCTGCACCGCCTTCACCGCACCCATCGCGTTGCGCTCGATGCACGGAATCTGCACCAGCCCGCCGATCGGATCGCACGTCATGCCCAGGTTGTGCTCCATGCCGATCTCCGCCGCGTGCTCCACCTCGTCGTTCGTCCCGCCCAGCGCCGCGGCCAGCCCGCCCGCCGCCATCGAGCACGCAACGCCCACCTCGCCCTGGCATCCAACTTCCGCCCCGCTGATCGACGCGTTCTCCTTGTACAGAACGCCGACCGCCGCCGACGTGAGGAAGTACCGAAGGATGCCTTCCTCATCCGCGCCCGGAATGAAATCCCGGTAATACCGAGCCACCGCTGGAACCACCCCCGCCGCTCCATTCGTCGGCGCAGTCACCACCCGCCCGCCCGCGGCGTTCTCCTCATTCACGGCCATCGCGTACACCGTCACCCAGTCCAGCGGCGCCAGCGGATCCACAGAACCCTTCCCACGCAGTCTCTCCGCCAACCGCATGGCGCGCCGCCGCACCGCCAGCCCGCCCGGAAGGATCCCCTCCGTCACCATGCCGCGCTCGATGCACGCCTGCATCACGCTCCAGATATGCAGAATGCCGGCGCGCACATCCTCCGGCTCCCGCAGCGTGGACTCATTCGCCAGCATCACCTTCCAGATCGGTGCGCCCTGCTCCTCGGCCATGCGCAGCAGCTCTGCCGCGCTCGAAAACGGATACGGCATCGCCACGCCCGTCGGAACGCCTTTGGGCGCCGCGTCCTCTCCGTCGGCGAGGATAAACCCGCCCCCAATCGAGAAATAAGTGCCGGTCATCAGCACATTTCCCGCCCCATCGAACGCGCTGAAGCGCACTCCGTTCGGATGCTGCGTCACCGCGCCCGGAGGAATCATCTGATCGCGATGGAAAACCAGGTCGTCGGCCTCGTGGAACGGAATCGCATGCGATCCCAGAATCGCCAGCCGTCCCGAGCTCCGAATCTCCACCAGTTTCGGCTCGATACTCGCCGGATCGATCGTCGCGGCCTCTTCGCCGCTCAACCCCAGCAGCACCGCCCGATCCGTCCCGTGCCCAAGTCCGGTCAACGCCAGCGATCCGTAAAGTTCGACACGAAGCTCAGCCACCCGGTCCAGCACACCCGCTGTCTCCAGCTCCACAGCAAAGCGTCGTGCGGCCCGCATCGGCCCCATCGTGTGCGAGCTCGAAGGCCCAATGCCGACCTTATACAGATCGAAGAGACTCGTTTTCACCCGCTTGATTCTAGTCCACAGCGCCCACCACGCGACACACGCTACCACTACGCCTGCACGCGCCTGCCCACCGCCCTGATTCCGGATCGTGGTCCGCTAAACTCTGAACTCCAAACTCTAAGCTCTCGTTCTATCCCCTACACCCTATCCCCTAAACCCTGCTTCTACGTCCCCGCAACATAAATGAACCGCGCCAGGAACAGCACCGAGAGCGTGTACAGCAGCCAGTCCCGCCGATTGAATTTCCCCATCGCCAGATGCAGGGCCGCATACGCAATGATCCCGAACCCCAGCCCGTTCGCAATCGACGTCGTCAGCGGAATCAGCACCAGCGTCAGAAACGCAGGGAACGCAATTAGCGGCTGCTTCCACTCGATCTCCCCCAGCGTGTGCAGCATCAAACTGCCCACGACAATCAGCGCGGGAGCGGTCGCCGCCGTCGGCACCATGCTTACGAACGGCGCAGCCACCAGCGAGCAGAGAAACAACAGCCCGGTCACGATCGCTGTGATGCCGGTCCGCCCTCCCGCCGCCACACCTGCCGCCGATTCGATGTAGCTTGTCACCGTCGACGTCCCCACCAGCGATCCCGCCACCGTCGCCGTCGCATCCGCAAAGAGAATCTGGCTCAGCCGCGGAATCTCATTGTTCGGTCCTAGCAACCCCGCATGCTTCGTCACAGCCACCAGCGTGCCCAGGTTGTCGAACAAATCGACAAACAGGAACACGAACACAATCTCCACCAGCCCGATGTGCAGCGCCGCCGGAATATTCAGGCGAAACGCCGTCTGCGTGATCGCAGAAACGCTGTACGGCGCAGGATTCCAGTGCACCAGCCCAAACGGAATCGCCGCCAGCGTAATCGTCAGCACCCCGATCAGGATCGCTCCGCGCACCCGCCACGCCAGCAGCGCTGCCATCAGCAGCACGCCCAGCAGAGCCAGAAACGTCTGCGGCTGCCGCAGATTGCCCAGCGTCACCATCGTCGTCGGATCGGCCGCCACAATCCCCGCATTCTTAAATCCGATGAAGGCGATAAACAATCCGATCCCGCCCGCGACCGACGAATACAGCTCATGCGGGATGCTCTGCAGAATCGCCTGCCGCAGCCCCGTCGCCGTCAGCAGCAGAAAAATTACTCCCGAAAGAAACACCGCGCCCAGCGCCGTCTGCCACGGCACATGCTTCTTCATCACGACCATGTAGCTGAAGTACGCGTTCAGCCCCATGCCCGGCGCCAGCGCCAGCGGATAGCGCGCGATCACCCCCATCAGAATGCTGCCGAACGCCGCGGAAATGCACGTCGCCGCCGTCACCGCCGGAATCGGCAGCCCCGCTTTTCCCAGAATCGAAGGATTCACCACGATGATGTAAGCCATCGTGACAAACGTGGTCACGCCGGCGAAGATTTCCGTCCTCCAGGTAGTCTTCAGCCCGGCAAAGTTGAAATACCGTTCCAGTCGGTCGCGCATGTTCTCCGGGGTGACTGCGGGTTGGTGTGAATGCTATGAAACCACAGCCCTCGCGGATCACCGAGAGTTTTTTTCCGGAACGACGCCACCCGAGCCGGAACCCCAGATGCAGCCGGAATCCGCATCAGCACTGCGAACCGCTACACTGCTTGATATCCTCAAAGCGGTGGCGCTCACCGCACTCTCTCTATGAAATTCCTCGCCGCAGCCGCCGGCGCGCTGCTGATTGCATCCTGCCTCAACGGCTGCTCGCGCTCGGACCGTCATCCCGCTTCCGCCATCGAAGCTGCCGCTGCAGCCCGCAAGCTGGCGCTCGAAAAGGCTCGCGCCGCCGCAGCAGCCCGCGATCAGGATCGCCAGCAGCTCGAAACCATTCCTCCGCCCTCCAAAACCACGTACATGGCCATTCATACGCGCCAGAGTTGGGCAAATCCATTTCTCATCGTCGGCAAGTCCTCCGTGAACCTCACCGTCATGTATCCGGATCTCGCCCCGGCCAACACGCCCGGCAGCGATTTTCTGCATCCTGCGGCAGCCCGCCGCCGCGTGCTCGACCTCCGCTTAGCGGACCTGCCCGAAGCGCTCGCGGCGTTGCCCGAGAACACCTGGCCCTACGGCCGCGTCGTCGCTGTCGAAGAGGACTCGCTGGAGCAGAAGCAGGACCGTCCCCAGGTTCGCCGCAACGTCGAGGCCACGATGCAGGTACTCAACGACCTCGGCGTCGTGATCTACGAGTGGCCCGCGGCGGCAGCGCGTTAGACGTGCTTCTTAAGGATCGCTTTCGTCGCCCCGCACCACTTCAATCGCAAACGGAATCTCCGGCCCCGCGTCCACTGCGACATCCTTCATCCACACAATCCGCCCCGTCCATTCCAGTACCGGCCACGCCCTGCGCGCTGCCGCATCGATGTTCATCCGCTCGAAAATCTCCTTGAGCGGCTTCGCTCCCCGGGAATGGCGCAGCCGCACGCGATCGCCCGCCCGTGGCCCCCGCAGAACCGCACGCGCAACCGCGGCATCCGGATTCGTCCCCTCGGCCACCCGCAGCCGCAATTCCACACCCAGTCCCGTCACCGAGCCGGGAATCGGCGCCTCCACCGGCTCCGGCGCTACATCCCCCGCAGGGACCGCAGCCTCCCGCACCAGCCTCAACTCCCGTGCCGTTCTCTCCGCCCGCAGCTCCGCCGCCAGCTGCTCTTTCCGCGCCCCTTCCGGGTCGCACATCGCCATCAGCCGTTCCGTCTGCTCAAAGTTCAACCCGCATCGCAGCTGTTTGGCCGCCGCGCGCAACACGCGCCGTCGCAACGCGGGCGCCAACCCGCGCAGCCGCTCCAGCTCCATCCCCACGCTGCCTTCATCCGGACGCGTCGACACCGCGCGCCCGCCGCCGCGCACCGGCCGCCCAGGCAGGACCAGCGACGGCAGCAATCTCCCCAACTCCTGCTCCCACCAGCTCTCCTCATCGCGCGCAATCGTCGCCAGGCGCGCAAGCTGCTCCGCGATCTGTGGATTGAACTCCGCCAGCCGCGGTAGCAACTCATGGCGAATGCGGTTCCGTGTGTGCGCTGTATCCGTGTTCGACGCGTCCTCCCGCCACGGTTGCCCAATCTCCCGCAGCCACGCCTGAATGTCCGCATGCCGCGTCCCCAAAAAGGGCCGCAAAATCACGCCATCCGGGCACCCGATCACAGGATGAATCCCGCCGAGGCCCTCCGTCCACGCGCCGCGCAGCAGCCGATGCAGCACCGTCTCCGCCTGATCGTCCAGCGTATGCGCCGTAGCCACTGCATCCGCCTTGCCCTCGCTGAGCAGCTGTCGAAACCACGCATACCGCAGACCACGCGCCGCCTCTTCGAGCGTCTCGCGCCTCTCCCGCGCCGCCGCCGGCGTGTCGACCCGATGCAGGTGCAATTCCAGCCCAAGACGCTCCGCCAGATCCGCCACAAATCGCGCATCCTCATCCGCCTCGGCGGCGCGAATTCCATGGTGCAGATGCGCGACTGCGAGCACCAGTCCGATCCCGGATGCGACCTCGGCTAGCGCGCGCAGCAACCCCACCGAATCGCTTCCGCCCGACACAGCCACAGCCACCCGCATCCCGGCGCGCAGCTCGCTCCCATCGATCTCCGGCGCACGTGTCACGTTCACCATCGTAAGTCTTATACTGCTCATCATGCTGAAAACCAGGCTGGCGACGGCCGCCGACGCTCCCCTCATCACCCGTCATCGTCGCCGCATGTTTGTTGATGCCGGACGCCGCGACGATCAGGTGCTCCAGCTCACGGCTCAGGCCCACGAGCCGTGGGTCGCACAAGCCATCACCGACAACCGCTATCTTGGCTGGCTCACCGAAGACGACGGTCAGGTCGTCGCCGGCGCGGGCTTGCTTCTGCTTGACTGGCCCCCGCACCCCCTCGACCCGCGCTCCACCAACCGCGGCTACCTCCTCAATGTCTACGTTGAGCCGGATTATCGCCGCCGCCGCCTCGCCAGCAATCTCATCGAACTCGCCCTCGCGGAAGCCCGCCGCCGCGGCATCCGCGTCGTCGCCCTGCACTCTACTGAAGAGGGCCGCCGCCTCTACGAATCCGCCGGCTTCCGTCCCACCAACGAAATGTTCTACGTCGAGCCGATCGAACCTTGACCGATCCGAAACAACCGTCACACACGCGGGTTGAGACCGATATTCGATGAACCCCAGGATTCCACTGCTCCGCATCGCTTTCGCGCTGTGCTCCCTCGCGCCTCTCCTCGCGCCATCCATCGCACAGGCCCAGCTCCGCTCGCCGTGGGATGGTCTTTCTATCGCAGCTACCGACGTGCCATACAACTGCCCCCAACCTCCGCCCTTCTCGAAAACGCTGAACGTCGAAGGCTACTATACCGACGCGCATCACTCCATCATTGACGAGAAGAAGCGCGAAGCCGAAGAGAAGGCTACCGAAGCGCCGACCCACCTCGGCCAGTGGTCCGGCGAGGCCGCCGATGCCTGGCTCACCAAAGGCAGCCGCGCCGCCGCGACCTGCGTCTACTCCCTGCTCGATGCTGCCGCTCGGGCTCACGCCTGGTCCGGCGAGATGCCCACCGGCCAGGGCCATTACGAACAGAAATGGCTGCTCGCCGGCGTCTCTGTGGCGTATCTCAAGGTCCGCAACAGTGGAGTCGGTACTCCCGATCAGCGAAAAGACATTCTGAAATGGTTCAGCTCCGTCGCCGATCGCGTCACGGAGTATGTCGACAGCAAGAAGATCAATCCCGACAGCGATGCGTGGAACAACCACCGCTACTGGTCTGGATTAGCCGTGGCAGCTGCTGGCATCGCCACGAACGACAAGAGCAACTTCGTCTGGGGTATCCAGTCTTACAAAGCCGGCGTGGACCAGATCCAGCCGGATGGCGTGCTCCCGCACGAAATGGCTCGCGCTGGCCGCGCCCTCCACTACCACCTCTATGCCCTCGCGCCTCTCATCATGATCGCCGAGCTCGCCGAGGCCAACGGCATCGACCTCTACAGCTACAACAACGGCGCGATCCACCGCCTCGTGAATCTCTGCATCGCCGGCCTGCGCGATCCGGCAATCTTCGCCAAAGCCACCGGCGTCCAGCAGGACATTGTCGCCGGCCAGTATTCCGGCGCGGACATTGGCTGGGCCGTGTCGTACGTCAAGCGATTCCCCAGCCCGCAGCTCTCCGCCTGGATCGCTCAGGCCGGAACCATCCGCTTCTGGCAATGGGGCGGCCTGCCGCCCGGCGCGGATTTGTAATCGTCGTGGTTGCTTAAGACAGACGAGGGTTGAGGCGCACCTAGCGCAGGATCGGAAACGCGCTCTGCGGTCCGCCGTAGTCCAGATCGAACCCCAGCTGCAGCTTCGCCGCCTCCGACATTCTTCCCGGACTCCACGGCGGATCGAAGACCACCTGCACCCGCACTTCCTTTACCTCAGGCAGCCGCGCCAGCTTCTTCTCCACATCGGCCTTCAGCACGTCCGACATGCCGCATCCCGGCGCCGTCAGCGACATCGCCACGTCGATCTTCTTCCCGCCCTGCTCGTGGTCGGCAATGTCACACGAATAAATCAGCCCCAGATCCACGATGTTCACTGGAATCTCCGGGTCGTACACCGTCTTCAACTGATCCCAGACCATCCGCTCGCTGAACGTCGGGGGCGTGTGCGTCTCCGCAGCCGGCCCGCTCAACCCCAGCGCATCCGCATCGGTCCCTTCGATGCGGTACAGCATTCCATTCGCCGAAACGGTATAGCTCGTCCCCGCTGCCTGCGTAATCCGCACCGTCGTTCCGGCGCTGAGCACCTGATGCGTTCCGGCGGGAATCGCAATCGCCGCGCAGTCGCGCTTCAGAGCAACGGTTTGATTCGTAATGATCATTGAAATCGGTTGCGAAGTGTGTTCGCCTCGCTTCGCTCCTCGCTACCGGCTATTCTGTGGAAACCTTCTCCTGCTGCCCTTCCAGCGCTGCCTCCAGCGTGTGCCACGCCAGCGTCGCGCACTTCACCCGCATCGGAAACTCCGAAACCCCGGAAAAAACCGCCAGCTTGCCCAGCTCTGCTTCGTGTTCGTGCGAATGCCCGGTCACCAGCTCATGAAACTGCTCGAAGATCCTGTGCGCTTCCGCCTTGGTCTTGCCTTTCACACTCTGCGTCATCATCGATGCCGACGCCTTTGAGATCGCGCACCCGGCGCCCTGGAATCCAATGTCGCGGATCGCGTCGCCGTCCATCTCCAGATAAACCGTGAACCGATCGCCGCACAGCGGGTTATATCCCTCCGCCTTGTGGTTTGTTCCGGCCGGCTCCTTGTAATTCCTGGGCGCCTTGCTGTGCTCCAGAATCACTTCCTGATAAAGATCGCGCAGCTCCGGCATCAGGCGAAAACCTCCCGTACCTTCCGAAGCCCGCGCACCAGCGCATCCACCTCGCCCCGAGTGTTGTACACCGCGAACGAAGCCCGCACTGTCGCCGGAATGCGGAATCGCTCCATCACCGGTTGCGCGCAGTGGTGCCCTGTGCGTACTGCAATGCCTTGCTGATCCAGAATCGTCCCAATGTCGTGCGGATGCACCTCGTCCAGCACAAACGACAGCACGCCGGCCTTCTCCCGCGCCGTCCCGATCAGCCGCACACCGGGCAGTGCGCCCACTACTTCCGTCGCGTACTCCAGGAGCTCGTGCTCGTGTGCCGCAATCTTCGCGATCCCGATCCCGTTCATGTACTCGATCGCCGCCTTCAGCCCGGCCACGCCCGCCATATCCGGCGTGCCCGCCTCAAATTTGTGCGGCAGCTTGTTGTACGTCGTCTTCTCAAACGTCACTGAGCTGATCATGTCCCCGCCGCCCTGGTAAGGCGGCATCGCGTCCAGCAGCGCATGCTTCCCATACAGCACGCCAATCCCCGTTGGCCCGTACATCTTGTGCCCGGAGAACGCGTAGAAGTCGGCGTCGAGATCCTGCACATCCACGGCCAGATGCGGCACGGCCTGCGCTCCGTCGACAACCACCGGAATCCCCCGCTTGTGCGCCATCGCCACCATCCGCTTCAGTGGATTGATCGTCCCCAGAGCATTCGAAACATGCGCTACCGCGACCACCTTCGTTCGCGGCCCCAGCAGCTTCTCGTATTCCTCCAGCAGCAGTTCGCCCGCGTCGTTGATCGGCGCAACCCGCAGCTTCGCGCCCTTCTCCTCGCACAGCATCCGCCACGGCACGATGTTCGAGTGGTGTTCCATCGCCGTGATCAGAACCTCATCGCCCGCGCCCACGTGCGCGCGCCCGTACGTTTGCGCCACCAGGTTGATGGCCTCCGTCGTCCCGCGCGTGAAGATGATCTCGCTCGCCTGCGCCGCGTTTACAAACGCCCGCACCGTCTCCCGTGCCTTTTCGAACTCCTCCGTCGCGATTTGCGACAAATAATGCACGCCGCGATGAATATTCGCGTTCTCGCCCTCGTAATACCGCACGATGGCGTCGATCACCGTCCGCGGTTTTTGCGAAGTCGCCGCATTATCCAGATACACCAGCGGATGCCCGTGCACCTTCGTGTGCAGGATCGGAAAATCCTTCCGAATTCCCTCCACATCGAACGGCTGTTGAACGGCGGCTCTTTCGCGAATTGGCACAGCAGCTGCGGCGCTCATCCCACTTCCTCCACGATTCTCTCCAGTTCGCGGCCCGTCCCGCCCTTTGACATAATGCCTTCGGTGAACAGCAAATGTTGGCTTACCAGCCGCGCAACGTGCTCCCGCGCCACCGTCGAATGCATGCGATCCACGCACTCCTCCGCAAACGCCATCAGCAGCAGCTTCCGCGCTTCCAGTTCGCTGATGCCGCGCGACTGCAGGTAGAACAGCGCATTCTCCTCGATCTGCCCAATCGTCGCGCCATGCGTGCACTTCACGTCATCGGCGTAGATTTCCAGCTGCGGCTTCGTGTCGATCTGTGCGTCGTCGCTCAACAACAGATTCCGATTCGTCTGTTTCGCGTCCGTCTTCTGCGCGGCCTTGTGCACCACGATGCGTCCGTGAAATACCCCGTGCGCATGCCCGTCCAGAATGCCGTTGTAGAATTGCCGGCTTCCGCAATGCGGGGCCGCGTGCTCTACGTGCATATAGTTGTCCAGATGCTGCCGCCCCGTGCCCATGAACAGCCCGTTGATCAGGCACTCGCCGCCCTCGCCCGCCAGCACCGGATGCACATTGTTCCGCACCAGCCCGCCGCCCAGCAGCACCGAGTGCGACGCCACATTCGCGCTCCGCCCCTGCTGAATTCTGAGCGTCTGCACGTTGAATGCCTTCAGATGCTCGCGCTCGATCAGGTAATGCTGCGCCACCGTGCTCTCGCCCGCGATTAGCTCCGTCACCGCATTCGAAAACACCACCGACTCGCCGCCCACTGACGCGTAATCCTCGATCACCGCAACCTGGCTCTGATCCTCAGCGACAATCAAATTCCGCGGATGCGTCACCGTTGGCCCGTCTTCCTGCGTTGAGAGGTACAGCAGATAAATCGGCGCATCCAGCACCACGCCCCGCGCGACATGCACGTACGCTCCATCGCCGATGAACGCCGTGTTCAGCGCGCAGAACGGATCCCGCTGCGTATCGGCATATCGTCCCAGGTGCTCTTCCACTTCGGCCGGTCGCTGCTCAATCCGCTCCCGCAGACTCGCCACCGTCACGCCCTTCGGCAGCCCATCAATCTGTGACCATTCCCGCGCGAACCGCCCGTTCACGAACACCAACTGCGCCGCCACGCCCTCGATCCGCCACGACGCCAGATCTGTCAGCTTCGCTGGGCTCGCCGGCCGGAACGCCGTCCGCGCAATTGCCGCCACATTCGTGAACCGCCAGTCCTCATCCCGCGTTGTCGGAAAGCCCGTCTCGCAGAATCGCGCAAATGCGTCTTCGCGCAGCTGCCGCAGCCAGGGCAGTTTCTGCCCCGCGGCGTTTTTCGCAAATTCCGTGAAGGTTTCCAGCCAGCTCTCCAGCTGTTCGACCGTCGCCACTGCCGTTTCCCTCACGCCCGCGCCCCAACCGGCTGCCGGGTATCGTGCTCCGTCCAGCCGTAGCCCTTCTCTTCCAGCTCCAGAGCCAGGTCCTTCCCGCCCGAGCGCACGATCCGTCCATCCACCAGCACATGCACAAAGTCCGGCACGATGTAATTCAGCAGCCGCTGATAGTGCGTTACCACCACCATCGCCCGCTCCGGGCTGCGCAGAGAATTCACGCCCGCCGCCACGATGCGCAGCGCATCGATGTCCAGCCCTGAATCCGTCTCGTCCAGGATCGCCAGCTTCGGCTCCAGCACCGCCATCTGCAGAATCTCGTTGCGCTTCTTTTCGCCGCCCGAGAATCCCTCGTTCAGCGAACGATTCATCAGCTTGTCATCCATCTCCAGCAGCTTCAGCTTCTCGCGGAACAGCGGCAGAAAATCCATCGCGTCCATCTCGTCCAGCCCGCGGTGCTTGCGCTGCGCATTCAGCGCCGAACGCAGAAAATACGTGTTCCCGATTCCCGGAATCTCCACCGGATACTGAAACGCCAGAAACAGCCCCTCGCACGCCGCTTCTTCAGGCTTCATCTCCAGCAGATCTTTGCCTTCGAAGAGGATCGACCCCTCGGTCACGTGATACGCATCGCGCCGCGCCAGCACTTGCGCCAGCGTGCTCTTGCCCGACCCGTTCGGCCCCATAATCGAGTGGACCTCGCCGGCATTCACCGTCAAATCGATCCCCTTCAGGATCTCGTTCTCGCCCACCGTTACATGCAGATTCCTGATTTCCAGCAAACTCATTCGTTCCCCTCGTCTCCTTAAGATCCCTAAGCCCTAATCCCTAAACTCCAAACCCTGCCTTTACCCCACACTGCCTTCCAAACTCACCGCCAGCAGCTTCTGCGCCTCGACCGCGAACTCCATCGGCAGCTCCTTGAACACCTGCTTGCAGAATCCGTTCACGATCATCGACACCGCATCCTCGGTCTTCAGGCCGCGCTGCTGCAGATAAAACAGCTGATCCTCGCCGATCTTTGACGTCGCCGCCTCATGCTCCATTCGCGCCGAGGCGTTCTTCACCTCGATGTACGGAAAGGTATGCGCGCCGCACTTATCGCCAATCAGCAGCGAATCGCACTGCGTGTAGTTGCGAGCGCCCGTCGCGCCCTTCATGATCTTCACCATCCCGCGGTACGTATTCTGCCCGTGTCCCGCCGAGATCCCCTTCGACACGATCGTGCTCTTCGTGTTCTTCCCCAGGTGGATCATCTTCGTCCCCGTATCGGCCTGCTGATAGTTGTTCGTCAGCGCCACCGAGTAGAACTCGCCCACCGAGTTGTCCCCCTGCAAAATGCACGACGGGTACTTCCACGTAATCGCCGACCCCGTCTCCACCTGTGTCCACGAGATCTTCGAATTCCGCCCCAGGCACTTCCCGCGCTTGGTCACGAAGTTGTAGATCCCACCCTTGCCGTTCTTATCGCCGGGGTACCAGTTCTGCACCGTCGAGTAGCGAATCTGCGCGTTGTCCAGCGCCACCAGTTCCACCACCGCCGCGTGCAGCTGATTCTCATCGCGCATGGGAGCCGTGCACCCTTCCAGGTAGCTCACGTACGCTCCCTCCTCGGCCACAATCAGCGTCCGCTCAAACTGCCCCGTCTCCGCCGCATTGATGCGGAAATACGTCGACAGCTCCATCGGGCACCGCACGCCCTTCGGCACATACACAAACGACCCATCGCTGAACACCGCCGCGTTCAGCGCCGCATAAAAATTGTCCGTGTGCGGCACCACCGATCCCAGGTACTTCTTCACCAGTTCCGGATGCTTCAGCACCGCCTCTGAAAACGAGCAGAAGATCACCCCTGCTTCCGCCAGCTTCGCCTTGCACGTCGTCGCCACGCTCACGCTGTCGAACACTGCGTCCACCGCCACATTGGCCAGCAGCTTCTGTTCGGCCAGCGGAATCCCCAGCTTCTCGTACGTGCGCAGAATCTCCGGGTCCAGTTCGTCCAGGCTAGTCAGCTGCTTCTTCTGCTTTGGCGCCGAGTAGTACGTGATGCCCTGGTAGTTAATCGGCGGAAACTGCACGTTCGCCCACTTTGGCTCCGCGTCCGCCTTCTCCTGGCTCGCCCAGTAGCGATACGCGTTCAGCCGCCACTCCAGCATGAACTCCGGCTCCTTCTTCTTCGCCGAAATCAGGCGGATCACGTCCTCGCTCAACCCCTTCGGGATCCGGTCTTCCTCAATATCGGTGACAAATCCCCACTCATAGTCCCGGCTGGCCAGTTCGTGGACGACATTCATATCGGTGCTCATGCAGATCTCCTGGATTCTCTATCTGATCGTCAATTTTGATCGTTCCGCCGCCGCGCGGTCCTCAGCCCCGAGAGCCCATCGCGCGGCAATATGCGACCAAAGCAGTCCTATATCAGAGTGTACCCCCGGCAAGTGGTCTTTTTCAACTCTGCCCACACAGTTTGCTCGCCTTATCGCCTTATTAAGAAGATGCGCAGCCCTTTCAAACGGGCTCAACGGAAAAAGCGCCCGCGAAGCGCCAGGGCGGCATCCCATAAACGCCGTGGAGCGCAAAACCCCACCCTTTAGCGCCAAAGAAGTCTCGCTTTTTCTTCTTTGGGTCGCCATCATCGCCCTGGCAGTAGTTGCCATCGTCTTGATGATCTGGCATGCTCCCGGGCACGATCGAATCCAACCGCAACCCAAAGGCGCCTCAGTTGTCAGCCTCACCGCGCAAGCAAACGCCTGATTTCAGGGGACGGCGCGCAGGACTTCGTAGCAGAGTGCCGCAGACATCAGAAACAAGCAATTTATTGAATCACCCACGCTCGATGTCTTACTGTGGGGGCGCTGCCTTGCAATTTCACAGCGATGGCCGAAGTCGACCCGAAATCACCTGAGCTCACATTGTCAACGAGCCAGCCCAGATTGTAGGTCCCTGCCGTTGGTGCATAAGCGTGGCAGCTCCCATCGCCGTTGGAATAGTAGTTTCCGTCGCTCAACCCTGGAAAGGACGCAAAATCGTAAGTCGAATTGATCGTATCCCAGTTCGGGCCTGTTCCCTGGTTCATAGAACAGAAAATGATCTCATTGGCCTGCGATGTTGTGATCGCTGGAGAAGAAGTGTAGTTGCTGGGCCAAATGCCAGTGCCCGCTGCAATGGAACTCAGAGGGGTCGTGCCGAATTGTCCGCGCGTCACGGTGATGCTGGTTGTGCCGCCACCGGCGGCCACCAACACAACCTCTGAAGAAATCATCAGGTATTCGCCGTTTGAGATTCCGCCGGCCGCAGCCAGAGACAAGGATGTCTGCGTGGCGCTGGTGACCGCTGCAGATAAAGTCGTCACCGCTGCAGCCGAGAAAGTGGCGGAGGCTCCCGTATCGACTGCTGCAGAGGTCGCTGCGCCGGTTACTTCATAAACCGTCATTCGGGTCACGTCGCCGGTCGCGGAACTCCCATGCTCGAAACCAAATAGCTGCCCATTGCAGGTCGCATTGCTGGTAACCCAATACTGGGGGTGAGCCGAATCACCGTAGGTGTAACCGGCATAAGTATTCCCCGCGGTATCGCCCATCGCCGTTATATTGGTGCCATCAATGCCTATGTTGTTTTCATAGGTGAATTCAAGGAGATTCCCCGAATCGCAGGGAAAAACCCAGTTCATTGCGGGAGTGCCTTGCGGAACCCATGTCTCCAGCATCCGAAGGATCCTGCCTGTAGAGCGGGCCGTACCGGCCCCCGGGGTAGTCTTGAACGCCGCAGTCATATAGGCGTAGGGATCCCAAGAGCTTTGAACGAAGGTCATCGCAGGCTTGATAGGTCCGCTGCTCGGCTGGATGATCGCCTGCGCCGCTGCACCATACTGCATCTCTCCAAATAGCCCGCTATAGCCGCTGCCAAAAATAATGTCATAGATTGTATTAGTGTTGCCAAAGCCAAAACCCTGGCCCTCATCGAACACCGCATTGACGACCAGATCGCCGCTGGCGGTCGTGGTCGTTCCCGCAGGATCGGCGACGTTTCCGACCGTGACTGCCGATGGTCTTAATTCACTGCCGCAGGACGGCGTTCCGTCCAAAACAGGGCCACTCGTGGCAATTCCAGAGAATTGATGGTGCCCCTGAGTGAAATCTGGAATGGGTGCATCAAACGTGAATGTTAAGGTGGTCGCACCCGCGGTGAGATTCTGAATGTAGTAAATCGAAAAGGATAGACCCGGAGAAAGAGTCGTGTCATTGCAGGAAACAGCTTTTGTAGCCGTGTCGCCCTTGTCATCTACTATCGATAGCGTGCGCGAGGCGCTGTAGTCATAGGCCAAATAGATAAGTTCTGTATTTCCAGCGAGTGCCGGATCCATCTTGAAACGATAATTATTGCCCGGATTGCCTGCGTCCGATGCATTACCTGCGCCGCCATCACCATTCACCAGCTGTGCCATCACAGGCGGATTAGTGGGCGGGACGAGGACTTCTAGCGATACTGCGATCCAGTTTTCCGACGCTGCGTTGCTACAGGTTGCCCCGTTCCAGCTCGACACGGTTCCGTTGGTATCGAAGACGCCCACGTCCCCGGTTGTGGCTGCGTTAACCTCGGTCATGTTGGTGGGCGTGCACATGTCGGCAGTTCCGCCCGCGTTGAAGATCCCGCAAACCACCCACGAAGTTCCCGCGCTATTCGTCAATGTCAGCGCGGGACAGCTGGGCGTTGTACTGCTGCCGCTGGTTGAGGCAGTGGCCCCGATCGCCACTCCGTTCGTGGCGCAGTCCTGCACGGCCCTTGCGCCCGTACCCGTGTACCCGGAAAGCCCGACGTTTGCCGAGCTGCTGAAAGTTCCACTCGCCGCCGCTGTAGCAGAATAATCCACGCGGCATTGCACTCGCATTGCGCTGCTGGTCCCGGCTTTCGTCGTAATGCTTGTCCAGCCTGAGGCCAGGCTCGGCACGGTCGTACTGGTATTAACGGAAAACGACAGGTCAAGCTGGAAATTCGCTGAGGAAGAGGGCGTGCAGCCTGTCGTGCCATCGCACGCTCCGCCGTGCGCAATGGCCGCCCAAACCGGAGATATCCAACTGAGCGACAGGAATAGAATGAGCCATTTCATTAGTAGGCGTACTCCACGATCATGGCTATACTCGTCCCCGTCGGTGTTCCGCCCATCGCCGGATCGATACCAGTTCCAGTTATCCAGCTTGCGGTCGTGACTACCCCGCTGGCCGAATACGCGTAACTGCTCCCACAGGTAATAGCCGCGCTCAGAATTGCTGTACCGGTGCCATTAGTGCCAAGGGAAGGGTTGATCGTGGTTTTGTTGCTGCCATTATCGCTGCGGCATTTAACCGCTGTAATCGTGCGCGTCACGCCGGAGTCGTTGTAGCAGGTGTTGTTGCTGATTGCGTCGTCGCCCAACTGTAACGCGTTCGATGCTCCCGTACCGCCCCATATTTCAACGCAGCTGCCCCTGCTGTACTGCGGCCCAAGCTGTGCTGCGGTCACGGAATTTGGGGCAATCATCGCGCCGGAAATGTTGGCGACGGACAGCGTCCCCGCATTGTCATAGAGCACGCCCGTCGCGCCGGAAATCGCCGGAAAAGGTGCGCCATTAATCCTGGACACCGTCACCGACAGCGAGCCGCTCGATCCGGTCAGATCGCCGCTCAGGGCAGGAAACTGCGACGGGGCGAGGGTTTGCTCAGAGCCGAGAACACCGCCCGCAGCAGTAACCAAACCGCCCGTTGGAAGCGGCACAGTTACTGTCCCCGTAAAGACAGGTGACGCCTTCGGCGCAAGGCCGGAGAGTGGCGTCCCGCTATCCTGGATCCCGGAGCTTGTTCCGGAAAACGTTGGGACATCGCCTGCAGTCCCTGTAAAACTTGCAGCGCCACCGGCTGCCATTAATGTCCACGCTGCCGGATTGGTATCCGGCGTTGGGTTGCTCGGCCCCTGGTTCGCCGCAATCGCCACGTAGGTCGACCCGTTGTAGGTCACCACGTCGTCCACCGCGTACGTCGCCGACGCATTAAACGCATTCCGGAAATTGAATCCAGTCCCGTTGGCTCCCGCGGCTCCCGCCGGTCCCTGCGCACCAGCCGCTCCTGCCGGTCCGGGCAGTCCCAGCGGCCCTTGCGAACCGGTTGCCCCAGTCGCTCCCTGCGGCCCTGCCGGCCCCGCCGGTCCCTGGGGTCCGGGAGGTCCGCCACTCGGCCCCGCCGGTCCCGTCGCGCCTTCCGCCGCCATCAGGGTCCACGCCGTATTCACATCGGGCGTGGTGTTGTTCGGTCCCTGGTTCGCCGCGGTCGCGACATAGGTCGACCCGTTATAGGTCACGACATCATTCACCGCATAGGAAGACGATGCATTAAAGGCATTGCGAAAGTTAAATCCGTTCCCCTGCGGACCTGCTGGTCCCGCGGCCCCTCCGGGTCCTGGTGCGCCAGTCGCCCCAGGAGATCCCGCCGCACCCGTTGCCCCCTGAGGACCAGCGGGCCCAGTCGCTCCAGCAGGCCCGATGGGTCCCGTCGTTCCCGCAGGTCCTTGCGGTCCCGTTGGCCCCGTCAGCACGATTTCCAGTTCCGGTTCGTGGCTGGTATTCGTCGCTTCCTTGCTGTCGAAGGAGAAGCTTCCTGTAGTTCCGGTCAGCGCCAGCGCTACGCCATCATTCGGTTCGGTGCCTTCCACCCATTCCTGCACCAGAGGGGTGATGTCGATCACCACAAACTGATTCAGGCTGGCTGTCGTCAGCGCAATGGGATGACTCCCGGTCGCCGATGCTCCCAGCCCGGGCTCGGTTCTCTCCGTCATCGTGTTCTCGGCCCAGGTGCCCGTTATCTGGTACACGTCGAAGCTGCCGGCAGTCGTCACTGCGTCCACATACAACCGCAGCGTCGCCTTGCTTACCGTCACTCCGGTGGGCAGCGGAGCCAAGTTGAACTGAAGGTAGCTCTTGTCGGTCGTGGACACCAGGAGCGTCGACCTGCTCCCGTAGTTCGCTCCCGTTGACGCCGTCGAGGTATACGTATCCCCTGCCGGCGGTACCGACTGAGCCATGCTGAAGTTGGAAACGAACAACAGCGAGCACACGACAAGGAAGGAGACTCTGCACAACAGGCGCTGGATCATGAAACCCCTCTGTACTGGTCCTTCTGGGAATGAGAAACCAACAGAATCGGGCCCGAAGCATTTGCCTGCCAGGAAGGCGTGGCAAGAATAGCCGATCGTCCAGAGGAAAACGTGTACGCCTCGTGCCGGATTAGGTACCTTGGTGTTCCGGCGGTGCCCCGGAGCCTGAAAGAGAGCGGTCACTTATCGACAACTCTGCCGAACGAAGGGCTTTGCGGCGGTTCGATGCGACCTTGATGCAGACGGTGCCCTTGCTCCGCTTTTCTGATGGAGCCAGCCGCGGTCGCTCCCGATCATCGCGCCTGCCATCGGACTTTGGCTACCCCAGGTCAGGAACGTCTGATTCTGCTCAGATCAGTGACACGAAATCATGTTTCCGCTCGCAAAATCGACGAAAAGGTTGTCTTCGTACCAGTAGCTGTTGATCCCGGATTTGTTCGTATCCCCGCCACGTCCAATCTCGACGTCGTCCGGGATCGACGGCGTGCCCGACTCCGCAATCTTCATCTGCGTCGACAGCAGATTGCAATTCTGATCGTAGATTCTCATCGTATGGAAGGTCGTCGGCAGGCTCGTCGGCGTGAATATCGCGCCGCTCGTCTGTCCCGTCCATAGATTCGTTGCCGTCGCCGTTCCGGAAACCATCCTGATCTGCATCGCATTGTTGCCGTTCGGCGCCATCAGCAGTTGTGCGATTGCGCCGCTGGTTGCCTGCGTCAGCGTCTCGCCCACCTCGAATGTCCCGCTCGTCACTTTCCCCTGCACCAGATACACCCCGCCCACCCCGCTGCCCGCGCTGTATTCCTGCATCTGCGTCGCGATGCCGTACTTGACTCCGGGCGTGTAAGGAAAGAAAGCCCCGATGTCCGGGTTGCCGTTAGGATTGGCCCCCGTCTCGATGTAGAGATCCCCGCTGTGTTGCATGTGGCTGACAAAATCGCTGCCGGCATCGTTGCCGAGCGGGTCCATGGACGCGTAGCTGGTCGTATCCGTGGTGGGCAGAGTCGTCTCCACCCACTCAAACGTCGAAAGCACCGGCGAAAAGGAATAGCCTCGGTAGTAGCAGGTCGCGCCCTCCGATCCCGCATAGGCAAACGCCACGCCGCGGGTCGCGCTGGAATCGGTGTACTGCGTCCCCAACACCGTGACCGGCTGGTGCAGGCTCAGCTGTGCTGCCGAGCTGATCGTCTGATACGTGCCGTTGCTGCACTGCACCCAGGTCCCGTTGCCGCCGATCGTGGCGGCGGCCAGAATCGCCGTCGTTAGCTGCGCTCCGTTCGCGCCGTTTTCGAAGTTGTTGTACATGATGGGCCCGCTGCCCGGCCCCTGCATCGCCGCGTTCACCATCACATTGCCGATGTAATACGTGACGTTGCCCGAGTTCCCCGAATAGTTCCCAACCGCCTGATACGTCCACTGTTTTGCGTTGGCCGTGAAGCTTTCGTGCGTGCCGCCGTCCAGGCTGATCCACGATGTCCCCGCCGCTCCTCCCGGAACGCAGTGCATAAAGATGTTGTGATCCGCGCCCAGCGTTAGCGGAACCGCCGTGCTGCTGCCCGAGCCACCCCCGTACAACGAGAGCGAGCCCGCCTTGGGTGCGCTGATTCCCACGTAACAGGGCGAACCGGACCCATCCGCCGCCACAAACGAATACACGGACTCCTCGCTGGAAGCGGCCACCGCCGTCGACGCCACATACAGCGTCAATTGGGCATCGAACGCGGTCGATGCGGAGACCGGTGGCGTGAAACCCGTGGTTTGCAGATACGTGCTGCCCGTTCCCGTCACGATTCTCAGTGAGTGCGCCCCGCGCGGGTAACTCGCCGCACCCGGACTGTTGGCGATGCTGATCGATCCACCCACGCCCACCGTCGTTGATCCCCAGATCACATTGCATCCGGTGTACTGATACAGACCCAGGTTCCACGGAGCACCGTAGCCACACGGTTGCGTCCCCGTGTCCCCGAACGATTCCGTGAAGAATGTTCCCTCCGGGGTTCCGGGCTGCTGCGCCGCCATCTGCGCATCGGCACAGAACGAGCTGAGAAGTGCGAGAAGGAAGACCGCCGCCGCCGATCGCATCGCTCAGTCCTGGTTCTGCAGCAGCGTCGCGCGGCAGTACGTACCGTCGAAGGTGAACACCAGCTCGTCCTGCGCATTCGCCGCGGTGCTCAGCGTGATCGCGCCCGACCCTCCGCCCGTCACCTTCCACGACGTGCACGATCCGCCCGTGCCCAGCGTGAACGTCACCCCTCCGCCCGTCGCGTCCTGGTTGATGAGCACAACGTATTGCCCCCACTTCACCAGGCCCGTCGGACTAAACGTGGTCGACGTCGAGTGCGTCGTCGTCAGAACCGCTCCGGCCCATGCCGAGCTCGCCGCCGTAAACGTCGTTATGCCGCTCGCATTCCAGGTCAGTGTGCCCAGGTCCGTGATCGATGCTCCACCGCCGCCCGTTCCCGGCGGTCCCGGTGGCCCCATCGCTCCCGGTGGCCCCGCCGGACCAGTGGCTCCGGTTGCTCCCGTTGGACCGGCAGGTCCTGTCGGCCCCGCTGATCCCGTGGCTCCCGTCGTACCAGCAGGTCCCGCTGGTCCTTGTGGCCCGCCCGCCGGCCCCGCCGGTCCCGTAGCCCCTTCCGCAGCCACCAAATTCCACGCCGCAGTCACATCGGGCGTCGTGTTGTTCGGTCCCTGGTTCGTGGCAATTGCCACGTAGGTGGATCCGTTGTAGGTCACCACGTCATTCACGGCATACGACGCGGACGAATTGAACGTCCCCGTATAGTTGAATCCACTCCCGTTGGCTCCCGCCGGTCCTGCAGGCCCTTGCACTCCGGCTGGACCAGCGGGTCCGGTCAATCCCGGTGGCCCTTGCGAACCAGTCGCCCCCGTCGCGCCCTGCGTTCCTGCTGGTCCCGCCGGTCCTGTGCCGCCAGCAGGTCCCGTCGACCCCGCCGATCCCTGCGGACCCGCTGGACCCATCGCACCTGCTGGCCCGGCCGGCCCAGCTGGCCCGGTCGCACCCGTCGACCCCGCCGGTCCCTCGGGTCCAGGAGGTCCGCCACTCGGCCCCGCCGGTCCCGTCGCGCCTTCCGCCGCCATTACGCTCCACGCCGTATTCACATCGGGCGTCGTGTTGTTGGGTCCCTGGTTCGCAGCGATCGCGACATACGTCGACCCGCTATAAGTCACGACATCATTCACCGCGTACGAAGACGACGCATTAAAAGCGTTGCGAAAATTGAAGCCGTTCCCCTCAGGGCCTTGCAGACCCGTCGGCCCTGCCGGTCCTGTTGACCCCGTCGCTCCAGGTGGTCCCGCCACACCCGCCGCCCCCTGAGGACCCGCGGGGCCGGTCGTTCCCGGCGGTCCCGTCGCTCCCGCTGGTCCTTGCGGTCCCGTTGGCCCGGTCAACACGATTTCCAGTTCCGGCTCGTGACTGGTATTCGTCGCTTCCTTGCTGTCGAAGGAGAAGTTTCCTGCTGTCCCCGTCAGAGCCAGCGCCACGCCGTCATTGGCTTCGGTGCCTTCCACCCATTCCTGCACCAGGGGCGTGATGTCGATCACCACAAACTGATTCAGGTTGGCTGTCGTCAGCGCGATGGGATGGCTCCCGGTCGCCGATGCTCCCAGCCCGGGCTCGGTTCTCTCCGTCATCGTGTTCTCGGCCCAGGTGCCCGTCACCTGGTACACGTCGAAGCTGCCCGCAGTCGTCACCCCATCGACGTACAGGCGCAGCGTCGCCTTGCTCACCGTCACTCCCGTGGGCAGCGGTGCCAGACTGAACTGAAGGTAGCTCCTCTCCGTCGGCGCGACCAGCAGCGTCGTTTTGCTCCCGTAGTTCGCTCCCGTCGACGCCGTCGAGGTATACGTATCCCCCAATGGCGGCGCCGACTGAGCCAGGCTGAAGCTGGAAACGAACAAGAGCGAACACACGACAAGGAAGGAGACTCTGCACACCAGGCGCTGGATCATGGTACCCCTCTGCACTGTTCATTCTGGGAATGAGGAATCAACAGAATTGGGCCCGACGCATCGGCCGGCGGGGGAGGCGATGCAAGAATAGCCGATCGCGCGCAGGAAAAACGCGATCGCCTGATGCCGGAAAAGGTACCTTAGTTTTTCGGCACTCTCCGGGAGACTGAAAGAGACCATCACCGATGGGGAACAGCGCCGAGCGTGGCGGGCATTGCGGTGTTCGCTGCGGTCCTTGATGCAGACGGTGCCCTTGCTCCGCCTGCTGATGGAGCCACCCCGAGAAGCCTTCGACTAGGATAAGGAAGAGCCTGGATGGCGGAATCGGCAGACGCAGCGGACTTAAAATCC
>Ga0182024_10001731_pt1 | contig 55415 bp, 50 predicted proteins | sample P32metaG_FD_120480 | JGI IMG/M metagenome (GOLD analysis project Ga0182024, IMG submission 120480) | Permafrost microbial communities from Stordalen Mire, Sweden - P3-2 metaG (Illumina Assembly) | ecosystem: Environmental > Terrestrial > Soil > Wetlands > Permafrost | place: Sweden: Stordalen...
GCTGCTTCCGAGCGGGAATAGAGTAGCCGTGATTTCAAATCGATTTTGCTCCTTTTCATATCCAAAGCCTGTATTCGCAGGCCCTTAGGGCTAGTTTCAGTTTCAACATTGGGACAGTATTGATTTCAAATTTGAAATTTCAGATTTGAGATCGGAGAAAGCGCTCATGCGTTCCATCACGCAAAGCATCGAGCGGACTTCGCCGGCGGAGCCTCGGGCGATGTAAAGGAACGTCAGGAGTTCCGGCGTTGTGCCGCGCTCGAAGCCTTCGGCAACGTTGTTGGACACTGAAAGCGCTGCGCGCTCAATCTGATCGCGCAGGCTGCGGTGGCGCCTTAACGGCGCTTTTTCTCCGAGCGCGAAGACGCGGAGAGCCAGATCGGAGGCGGCTTGCCATACGGGGAGATCTTCAAAGCGTTCGTATTTCATACTGCACCACTCCGGATGAATCCCGGCCATCCCTTGTTATTTATTTCCCTCCGGAATATTCACTGAATCCACAATTCCAACAATCGTAGCGTCAGTCGGGGGTTCGACGGGGAGGTAGGGGAAGCTGGCTTCTTTGCCGCGGCACCAGTAGATCGTTTCGCCGGCGCCGGCGCCGACCGAATCGAGCGCAACGATCGGGCGGCCTTTATCTTTGCCTTTGCCGTCGAGCGGCTGGACGATGAGGAGTCTTTGCCCGACCAGCGAAGCGTTCTTCATGGTACAGACGACGTTGCCGATCACGCGTCCGAGCAGCATGCTATTTCTTCCGCGCGGCGGCGAGTTCGGCTTCGTGAAGCGCGTCCAGTTTCACTTCATCCACGATGCCGACGATCGCGGCGTCCACCGGACGGTCCTTGCATTCCGAGGCCATTCGCGCGGAGCTTCCGGTAACGACCAGCACCTTTTCGCGAAAGCCGGAATCCACCGTGTCCACGGCGACGATATAACCGGATTCGTCGGCGCCTTCCGGGGAAATGGGTTTCACGACGAGGAGTTTCTTGCCTTCCAGACGCGAATCTTTGCGCGTCGAAACCACCGTGCCGACTATGCGGGCAAGAATCATTTTTTGCAGACGAAACAGCTTGCAGGAGAATCTTCCCACTTCCTTCAGGGGCTAAAGCCCCTGGAGGATTGCTGCCCTTATGTCATGCCTAAAGGCATGACCCACAAAATGCCGGCCAATGCGAGGGCCGATAAAACTACGCTGCATAAACCAAAGGACTATCTCCGCATCGCGAATAACCTATTCAAGCAACGCCGCCAAAAAATTCGCCAAGCGACACCGCTGCGCTCGTTACGGCACGAAGGTCTCCGCGACGAGTGCGAATCCGCCTAGTGTCCGGCGGCGACAGCCGTCTTCCCGATGGGAAGAACGTCTTCCAGCGACTGATGCGGCCGCGGGATGACGTGTACGGCGATCAATTCTCCGACGCGCCGAGCAGCGGCGGCTCCCGCATCGGTTGCCGCTTTTACGGCAGCCACGTCGCCGCGGACCATCGCGGTGACATAGCCCGAGCCGATTTTTTCCCAGCCAACGAGCGTGACCTTGGCCGCCTTGACCATCGCGTCCGAGGCCTCAATCATCGCGACCAGGCCGCGGGTCTCGATCATGCCGAGTGCTTCGCCCATGCTTCATCCTCCAAGGCCAGCCGTCGAGAAATTACGGCCGGCGCTCCGTCTTCAAAACCAAACTTTTACGTCGCGGGCTGCCCTTCCTGCGTCAGGATAAACAAGTACCTGCCTGCCGGCGGGCAACCCGCACCCATAAATTCACCGCATCGCGCGATCTTTGCGCACTGCGTCTTCAATCAGCGCTTCGAGCTCTTCACGCGTTACCGAAATGCGTTCCGGCTCGCAGGCCGCGTCCCCGACCGTGTCGCTGGTGACGGGACAACCAGGAGTCACCGTTGCTGCCGTCGAGGTGCCGTAGCGGACGCGCGCCGCGAGCAATTTTTCCACATCGCGGCCAGAAAGCAAGACTTGTTTGCCGAGCAGTTCGGTGGTAAGGGAAACGTTCGCGAAGTGCTCAACCGTTTCCATGCGAAAAAAGGCGGTGAGCAAATCGCCGCCGCTGGTCACGACGCCGTGATTGGCCAGCAGGATCGCATCGTAATCCTGCACGAGCGGCTCAAGCGCATCGGAAAGTTCCGGCGTGCCGGGCGTGCCGTATCGCGCCACCGGTATGCATCCCAGCGCGATCACGATCTCGCTCAGCAATGCCTTATTCAGCGGAAGCCCCGCGGCTGCATGGGCAGTTGCAATCGGCGGATGTGCGTGGCAGACCGCGTTTACATCGGGACGGCGCGCGTAAATCAACAAGTGCATCGCCAGCTCCGAGGAAGCTTCGCGGCGCCCGGCAAGTTTCCGCCCCTTCATGTCCGTGACGACCAGGTCGTCGGGAAGCATCAGGCCCTTGCTCATGCCCGTGGGAGAAGTCAGAACGCGGCGGGAATCCAGTCGAACGGAAATGTTACCGTCGGTTGACGCCACAAAAGCGCGGCTATGAATCCAGCGTCCGGCCGTGCAGATATCACGACGGTGCTCGTCTTCAGACTTCGTCGCGCCGGGAGATATGGAATCCGCTAGCATCGGTCAGAATCGGTTGGCTGCGTCCTCTCTGTGTTCGCAGACGCGACGAAAATAGGGGCGCGCAGCTGACTCCGCATGAACCGGAGTATATTACCCCGATCAGGCATAAATTCCGCGCTCTTTCAATACGAATGCGACCCGGTCGATGGCCAGCATATACGCGGCGACCCGGTTATTTACCTTGTGCGTCTCCGCGTAACGCACCACTTCCTCAAAACTGTGCTCCAGAACATCCTTTAACCGGTCGTTCACTTCTTTCTCGCTCCAGAAATATCCCTGGCGGTCCTGCACCCATTCGAAATAACTCACCGTCACGCCTCCGGCATTGGCAAGAATGTCCGGAATGACGAAGATGCCTTTGCTGTCCACGATCTCGTCCGCGAGCGCGGTGCAGGGACCGTTCGCGCCTTCGCAAAGGATGCGCGTCTGCAGGCGATGCGCGTTTTCCGAAGTAATCTGATTTTCCACCGCGGCGGGAATCACGATTTCGGCGGGCTGGAAGAGAATTTCGGTCGCGCTCATTTTCGCTCCGCCGCCGGGAAAATCCGGAAGCGGCTTGTGCTGTTCGTTGACCCAATCCACCAGCTTGGGAATGTCGAAGCCATTTTCGTTGTACAGCGCGCCGTGAATATCCGCAACGCCGACGATCTTATAGCCTGCCTGATGCATCAGCTTTGCCGACATCGAACCAACGTTGCCAAATCCCTGCACGATGACGCGGGTATTCGTGTGGATCATGCGAAATTTCGCCATTGCGCGATCGCAGTTGATCAACACGCCGCGCCCGGTGGCCTCGTGACGCCCTCGCGATCCGCCCATATCAATCGGTTTGCCGGTGACGACCGCCGTGGTCGTGTGGCGCACGTGCATCGAATACGTGTCCATGATCCACGCCATGGTCTGTTCGTTGGTGCCCAGGTCCGGCGCGGGAACGTCCCGCTCGGGACCGAACCATTCAATCAGTTCCGCCGTGTAGCGCCGCGTGATGCGCTCGAGCTCGCCGCTGGAAAGTTTGGTGGGGTCGCAGATGACTCCGCCCTTCGCGCCGCCGAACGGGATATTGACCACGGCGCATTTCCATGTCATCCAGCTGGCCAGCGCGCGAACTTCATCGAGCGTCACGTTGGGAGCGTACCGTATCCCGCCCTTGCCGGGCCCGCGGACGATGGAATGATGAACGCGGTACCCGATGAACACTTCGAGGTGTCCATTGTCCAGCGTGACTGGAATGTAGACCGTGATTTCCTTGTTCGGATATTTCAGAAAGCGGTAGAGACCTTCTTCGAGGCCGAGCTTTCGAGCGGCGGCTTCAAATCGGGCTTCGGCAGATTCATAGACGTTATATTCGTTTTGTGAAGCCAATGTGGCCAACGCGAACACTCCTCAAGCCAATGCGCGGTCCTTTTTGCATCAGGGCAGGCGACCCGCGCATTCCGGCCGGAATTTCACCTCAAAATTCGGAGGCGAAACCAGCCACGGCCAGTATACGAACCAACACTTCGGGGCGCAAGAAAAGGATCGAGGAGCCTGAGTCGGGATCAGGGGATCAGCTGCGCGACGGTTTTCGCTCGACGAATTCTTCAATCAGCATTTGCGCCAGCCGCCCGGCATCGTGACGCACGACGGCGTGTTCCTCGAGCAGATTATCGAGCAGGCAGCGCACTCCCAAAGACTGCAATTTTCCGATATCCACGCGGACAGGCTCTGCGCCGCGCGACTTGTAACGGCGCGCTATTTCCACGGAAATCGGCTGGTTGCTCGCCACCACCCAGTCGAAAAGCTTGCACCCCGTGTGGCGGTAGATGGCGCGAACGTGATCGGAGAGTGTGAACCCTTCGGTTTCACCCGGCTGCGTCATCAGATTCGCAATATAAACTCTGGTGGCGCGGGATGATTCAATCGCCTCGGCAACGCCGGAGACCAGCAGATTCGGAAGGATGCTCGTGTAAAGCGAGCCGGGGCCGATCAGAATCAAATCTGCTCGCGCGATGGATTCCAGAACTTCCGGAAGAGGACGCACATGCCGCGGTTGCAGGCGCAATCGACGAATTGTTTTGCCGCTCTTTGCAATATGCGTCTCACCGGAGACGATTTTTCCGTCCGTCATCACAGCTTTCAGCGTGACGTTTTCGACTGTCGTGGGGAAAATCCGCCCTCGAATGGCAAGGACTTCTCCGCTCACGCGCACGGCCTCGGCAAAATCGCCCGTCACGTGACTGAGCGCCGTAAGAAACAGATTCCCGAAGCTGTGTCCCTGCAATCCGCGGCCGGAATGAAAACGGTACTGGAACAGCCGTCCCAGCAGCGCTTCGTCCTGCGAGAGCGCCACCATGCAGTTGCGAATATCTCCCGGCGGAAGGATGCGATACTCCCGCCGCAGGCGTCCCGAGCTCCCGCCGTCGTCCGTGACCGTGACGATAGCGGCGAGGTCGCTGATCGGGTGGCGGTCGGCGTCCTGGCGGCGTCGTGAAATAAAATGTTTCAATCCATGAAGAAGCATAGAAAGGCCCGTGCCGCCCCCGATGGCGGCGACGCGTACGCCCGGGTTGCTCGATGCAGGCGGAACATTTTTTTGCGTGCGGTGTTTCATCGTTGTTCACTGCGGGATCGCATGGCCGGGTTGCGGAGAATGTTGTCGCGGCAGATTTAACCGCCGGAGGCTTCGCGCTCGGGGTAAAGCAATTCTGTAAAACGGGGATCTTCCTGCAAGAACGCAAAATCCTCATCGTTGCGCGCGTGGTAGCGGTTTTCTGGACGCAATTGAATCGCGGTCTTCAGATTTTCCATTGCGGATTCGGCTTCACCGGTCAGGCAATCGAGCGCAGCCATGGCGTAGAACACAAAATCGGCCTTGGGAGCCAGCTTACGCGCGCGCAGCAGGTGATCGCGCGCTTCATCCCAGCGTCCCAGATTCATCATCGCCACGCCCGCCTGATAATGTTCCTCCGGCGTGCGAAGCGCGGGCGCCGCTTGCTTGGCCATGCGCTGTTCGGTGATGCGAATATGAATCTGCGCGCGATCAGCAAGTTCTTTGCTGGGCCCGGCAACAACTTTTTCAAGCAATTCTTTCGCTCTTGCGAGCTTTTGCTGATGGAAATGCTGCACGGCCTGTTCGTAGAGCTTCAATTGCTGCTCAAAGCGGGGATCAACCATCTGCCGGACGGCCTCGGCATGTGCCGCGGTCTTTTTATCTTCCTTATTTTTCAATAACTTAGCCTTTCGAGAAGGAGAGCTCGATTCCCGTCCGCGTTTTGAGGTCTTTCCGGTCCGCGCCATTAGCGGGAGTCTAGCAGAGGTCCACTCCGGCGTCAACGCAGCAACGCAGGTGGGCTTGACGGATCGTCATCAGGGCCGCATTGGGCGCTAATAATACGAAATCCAGCGTCCCGCGGCCACGATCCCGAACCACAGCAAAATCGAAAAGCCGCCGGCAAATTTGGCAGCCAGCGGAGTGACGCGCGAATCATCCCATGCCGCCACTTTGCGATAAGCGGCGAAATGAAATACCAGGCCGTTCAGTCCTGCAAGCAAGATCAGTAACATCTTGATCAGAAAGACCCGGTTGTCGTACATCTTCGTGGCTTCCGAGGAAAACAAAAGAAATCCCGTTACCACCTGCACGGAAAAGCCGGCCCACGCCCAGACTAGAGACCGCGAAACCAGTTTCGATACCGGCATTTCCCGAAACGCGAGATTCATGAGGCGCAGGTCCAGGATCGAAGTGGATCCGACAAGAGAGATGATCCCGAAAAGATGGCAGGTCTCAATGGTGGGAAACAACCAGGCCGACTCGCGTATCGCCGTGCCCATCACAGTATTTTCAAGCCACTGGCAAAAAGTAAAAAGCATCTGCTTTCCCCGTTGGACCGTATGCGCGCGTATCTCTCATGTTAACCCAGAAAATACGGCATGCCCGTGACGATCTCGGCCGTTTCTTCTGCTACTTGACCGGAGCGGAATTTGGGTCGGTAGCGGTCAGGCCCCCGTTCGCTTTGAAGGTTGATGACTCTGATGGGCGGCAAAATGATTCTGCAAAATCCCAGTCTGGCTTGAGGGTGAAATCGATGGCCATTTTCCACGGTTGCGCGTAGACCTTGGGATCATTCAGCGTGATATCGAGCCGCAAATGATCCCGGGCCGCGCGATGAAAGCGTTCCACTACGTGCAATGCGTCGCTGTGCGGATAGCCGGCGCGATTGAGCCAGCCCCAGTCGGAAAATCCGGTAGTATCAACAACCAGATCGTTCCCCTCCCAGTGGCCGAGGGAGTATCCCAGCGCCAGCGGCACGCCGCCGTTATCGGGCATCGGCCGGTCAATCATCCAAACCGTGCGCCATGTATGGATGACCTCGTAGAACAAAAAGATGCGCTCCGGGCGATCCTTGGCCTGGTAAACCTCGACCAAAGAAGATCCCAAATCATAAATACGCGGGACACCCGGAGGCTCGCAGCCAAAGGTCGGGTCCACCGTGATCACGCCGCCAGGCGTTTTCAATTCAGCCGTGTTGGCATCGAACCGGGCTTGCGCTTCGGGAAGCATGGCCGGCTGTTTTCCTACGGAATGCAGGCCGCCTCCGAGCCCTCCCGACCATTGGCCCGACAAATCGCGCGGATCGAATGCTGCTTGTTTTTTCGCTCCGCTCGAAGCTGCTTCGTCCTGGGCGCGCGCCAAGGGAGCGGCGGCCAGCGCCAGAACAAGAATCGTCATCGCTAGTGGACTCTGCATTTTTTTTGAAATTTCCATCACGGCCTCCCGGCAGTGGGGAATGTGAGCATCGGGCCGCCGTACTTAGTGCGCCGTGGAAGGTGCGGCCGGCCTTGGGCCATTCTCATCGAGGTTGAGTGACTGGCCATGGAAGATGATCTTGCTTTCCGGAATGCGAATGTATCCGTTTCCGCTGCCGCTTTTGGCCGGATGGAATGTGACTTCGATTTCATCGCCGGGTTTGAGTGTGGTCTTGGTCCACCCGGCGCGCGTCATCCACAATGGATTGTACATTTCGAGCGCCCAGTGCGTGACGACGCCCTTCTCGTCCTTGGCATCGAAATTCAGCGAGCTGTGAGGATTGCTCCAAATCAGGCTCGTAACCGTCGCCTTCACCGTGACCAGTTTCGTCATATCGTAGGCAGCGCTTCCATGATGCGCGTAGACGGACGCAGGAATCAGAAACAGACCAGCCAACATTGCGGGGGCTATGAATCGTTTGATCTTCATAAGGATCCCAGTTGGCGGGATGCTATCACGTTTCTGGAATCAAGGCGAAGCCAGATTCTTTGCGGGTCATATTTTCGATTTGTTCAGTATTTCATATGTTGAAAAACGCCTAATTCCCTGCGACTGGACTCATTGCGCGTGCCTATGGTCAGATGTATATTATGGCGAGGTCAGGACAAACAACCGTGAAGTTCCGCATGCTCAAGAAGCCACTGGCACATTTCGTTTTCGCGATCAGCCTCCTGGGCATTTGTGCACCCGCTTTCGCCCACCACGGAACTGCCGCGTATGACGAGAAAAACCCCATCACTTTGAAGGGAACCGTCACCGATTTCGTCTGGGCCAATCCGCATAGCCAGATCAAAGTCGACGTGAAAGACGAAAAAGGAAACGTCGTCCATTGGGTTGCGGAAACCTTCCCGCCGGGCAAACTGGCGCGCGACGGCTGGACCCGGAATATCGTGAAGCCTGGAGATGAAGTCACAGTTACGATCAGCCCGGCGAAAGATGGTTCCCTCGAGGGACTTCTCCGCGTCATCGTGTTACCCGATAGCAGGGAACTCGGTCCGGACGCGCCACACTAATCAAGATGGGAAACAGCCGCAAAATACGCTGGATTGTTTCCGCGACGGGGGCCCTGGCACTTTCGCTTTTAGTCGTCGCCCTTGCGCCATTATCCGCTTCGATTCCCGGCGCCTTTGTGCTGATTGACGTCCCCAGCGCCGGAAAGGATTCCGGGCAGGGCACCACTCCCAGGGACATCAGCGAAAACGGCGAGATCACGGGCTTCTACAAAGATGCGGACAGTGTTCTCCATGGCTTCGTGCGGCACAGGGACGGCACCTTTGACACATTCGACGCGCCGGGTGCGAGCAAAGTAGCCGGACTTGGCACGTCACCGCAAAGCATCAATAATGATGGCGAGATCGCTGGATTTTTCGTTTCAAATCCCAATGCCGTGCGCCACGGCTTTTTACGGCACAAAGACGGCACAATTGCCACGATCGATCCTGAAGGAAGCGTGGGCACCGTCATTCAAAGCATCAACGCGCAGGGACAAGTAACCGGGAATTACGTCGCGGGCGATACGGCGCATGCCTTTTTGTGGAACAAGGACGGCACGTTCACGACTTTCGATCCGCCGGATAGTTACAACACCGCCCCTCAGGACATCAACGAAAATGGCGACATCATCGGATATTTCGGGGACGTCAACAATGGTCTTCACGGCTTTGTGCGGCACAAGGACGGCACATTCGAAAGTTTTGATGCCCCGGATGCGAGCCACCGGGAAGGCAACGGCACATTCGGCATGTACATCAACGCGCTTGGCGACATCACCGGATATTACAACTCCGGAGCGTATAGAGGCCTTCACGGTTTTATCCGCCATAAGGATGGCACGATCATGAATTTCGATCCTCCCGGCGCCATCGCGGATAACGCGGCGCATCAGGACCAGGACGGATACCTGGTTCGGCCTGTCACAGGGCCGATGGGCATTAATGTGGACGGCGAAGTGGCAGGTTATTTCGGGGACTCGACCGGTGTGAGCCACGCTTTCCTCAGGCATAAGAACGGCACGTTCGAGGTGTTCGATGCTCCGCACGCAAGCCAGACCAGCGACGGCGGCACGCTCGCGCAGGCCATGAATAAATCGGGAGACATTGTGGGGTATTTTTTCTCCGACCCCGATGCAGTCATCCACGGCTTCCTAGTGAAGCGATCGCCGAGTTCAACGAGCGTCCCCGCGGCGAAGGCGCCGAAGAAATCGCAATGAGGGCTGAAGGGGTTGCGGTGAAAGGCTGGTAGCACAGACCTCCGCGGCGGGCTGTGCTACTAAAACCCGTGAAGTTACCACGGGAAGATTTCCGGGGTTATACTCACGGCCACCTATGCCTCTTTCCGCAGGCACGAAACTCGGCACATACGAAGTGCTCTCTACCATAGGCGCAGGCGGGATGGGCGAGGTGTATCAAGCCCACGACACCAAGCTCGGGCGCGACGTAGCCATCAAAGTTCTGCCGGAAGCATTCGCACACGATCCTGAAAAACTTTCTCGTTTCCAACGCGAAGCGAAACTCCTCGCATCGCTGAATTACCCAAACATCGCAACGATTCACGGCCTCGAAGATTCGAGCGGCACAAGCTACCTCGTCATGGAGTTGGTGTCGGGCGAGAATCTAGCGGAGAGAGTCAGGCGAGAGGGTGCGGTTCCGGTTGAAGAAACTCTCACGATTGCGAAGCAGATCGCCGAGGCACTGGAATACGCGCACGAGCACGGCGTGATTCATCGCGACCTGAAACCTGCGAATGTGAAGTTGACGCCCGAAGGAAAAGTCAAAGTCCTCGATTTCGGCTTGGCGAAAGCATTCGCGGGCGACACACCAACCGAGGACATTGGGAACTCACCGACGCTCAGCATGGCCGCGACGATGCAGGGAGTGATTCTCGGTACAGCGGCGTACATGAGTCCCGAGCAGGCCAAGGGCAAAGCTGTAGACAAGCGCACTGACATCTGGGCCTTCGGCGCTGTGCTGTACGAACTGCTGACCGGGAAGCCCGCATTTCACGGGGAAGATGTGACGGACAATCTGAGTGCTGTGTTGAGAATGGAACCCGACTGGAGCCAATTGCCGGACGCTACTCCAGCCGTGATCCGCATACTTTTGCGTCGTTGCCTGCGGAAAGACAAGCGACAGCGTATTCCGGATGCGGCGATTCTCCGGATCGAGATTGAAGATGCGATTGCGGCGCCGAAAGATTCCGGTGTTACGCAGGCTGCTCCAGCTCACACAAACAAGCTGCTGTTGGCGGTCGGCGCAGTAGCCGCAGTGCTGGTGATCGTTGCAGCCGTTACATCGTTTGGCTGGTGGCGTGCGACGCGGCCTGTTGAGCAAGCGCTGAGGCCACTGGTGCGGCTGGACGTTGACCTCGGCCCCGACGTGTCGCTTGGCTCCCCGCGCGGAGCCGACGCGATCCTTTCGCCTGACGGCACGCGGATAGTTTATGTGTCGAAGAATCGGCTCTTTACCCGTCGGCTGGACCAACCCAACGCCACTGAGCTTGCAGGAACGCAGGGGGCCTACATCCCATTCTTCTCGCCCGACGGGCAGTGGGTGGCTTTCTTTACTGGATCAAGCCTGAAAAAGATTTCGGTTGAGGGGGGTGCGGAAATGGCCTTGTGGACTGGCAATCCTCGGGGCGGCAGTTGGGGAGAGGATGGCAACATCATCGCGTCGCTCAACCAAACTGGGGCCTTGTCGCGGATTCCTTCCGCTGGGGGTTCTCCAACGCCAGTGACCGACTTGGTGAACGGAGAGGTCACGCACCGCTGGCCGCAAATCCTGCCGGGAGGCAAGGCCGTGTTGTTCACGGCTAACACAAATACGAGTACGTTCGACAATGCCACCATCGAAGTGATGTCTTTGGCGGATCATCGCAGGAAAACCCTCGTACGAGGCGGCACGTTCGGGCGGTATTTGCCCAGCGGCCACGTCGTTTACGTCAATCGAGGCACGCTGTTTGCTGTTCCGTTCGACATGGACAAGCTGGAAGTTCACGGCACACCAGTCCCGGTGCTCGACCAAATCGTCTACAGCACGGCAGAGGGTTCGGCACAACTCGATTTCTCCCAGACCGGAACCCTGATTTACCGCAGCGGCGGAGCGGAAGGCGGACTGCTCACTCTTGCGTTGCTAGACGGTGCGGGAAAGACGCAGTCACTACAAGCCAAACCCGGCGCTTACGGGCGTCCCAGCATTTCGCCGGACGGGCAGCGATTGGCCCTGGAGATCACCGAGGGATCGGGCACAGACATCTGGCTTTACGACTTGCAACGCGACACGATGACGCGCTTGACCTTCTCCGGAATTGCCCAAGCTCTCGTATGGAGCCCGGACGGTCGGTACATCGCGTTCGAAACGTCGGGAGAAGGCATGTCTGTGACCCGTTCCGACGGAGCGGGCAAACCGCAGCCATTGACTCAGACCAAGAACCTCCAGTTTCCGTGGTCCTTCACGCCCGACGGTAAGCGGCTAGCGTTCTTCGAACCAGCTTTTGGGACCCAAGATGGTCTATGGACCGTGCCGCTGGAGACCGACGGCGCGGGGCTGCGGGGCGGAAAGCCGGAGGTTTTTCTGCAAACACCGGCGGACGAGCGGTATCCTTCCTTTTCTCCCGACGGGCGATGGATAGCCTACCGTTCCGATGAATCGGGAACCTACGAAGTATACGTTCGAGCTTTCCCCGACAAGGTCGGCAAATGGCAAGTCTCGAACAGCGGCGGCACGTTACCGATGTGGTCGCGCAGCGGGCACGAGCTTTTTTTCCAGACTTTGGATAACCACATCATGGTGGCAGCATATACGGTGAAGGGCGATTCTTTCGTGGCCGACAAACCGCGAGTCTGGTCGGAGAAGCAGCTTGGCAACACCGCCATTCTCACGAGGAACGCCGATCTCGCGCCGGACGGCAAGCGCATCGTCGCGTTAATGCCAGTCGATACAGCGGAAGCTCAGAAGGCGCAGAGCCACGTGATCTTCCTCGAAAACTTCTTTGACGAAGTGCGGCGGCGCACGGCGAACCAAGCAAAATGATCGGCAAGACCGGTAGCACAGCCACTCTTGGCTGTGTGCCTTTTTCGAGTGCGCGTGCGAAACCCCGCACAGGCAAGAGTGCCTGTGCTACCGAACCCGACTTTCAACGGCAAACTGACGCACGACCGTAGGCAGCGATCGCTAGAAATGTCGCGCGTTTCGGAAGTATAATCGGCCACATCGCAACCTGTAGCCTAGATACCTCGCACCGGAAGTAAAGGAGGCGCCTCATGGCGAAATACAGCTTCCACGTAAATGGCCGGGCAACGACGGTCGAATCCTGGGACCCCGGCCAGCCGATGCTTTACCTACTGCGCAACTCGCTCGGGCTGCACGCCGCCAAATTCGGCTGCGGCCTGGGGCAGTGCGGAGCCTGCTCCGTTCTGATCGACGGCAAAGTCGCGCGTTCGTGCATGACGTCCGTGCAGCAGGCTTCGGGACGCTCGATCACTACTCTCGAGGGGCTCGGCACTCCCGATAAGCCCGACCCAATCCAGGCCGCATTCATTACCGAGCAGGCTGCGCAGTGCGGGTATTGCACTAACGGCATGATCATGGCGGCGAAATCTCTGCTCACCGAGACACCGCATCCCACACTCGAAAATGTCAAACGGGCTCTAGCTGGCAATCTTTGCCGGTGTGGGACCCATACGCGCATTCTGAGTGCCGTGCTAGACGCGGCCGGACGCCTCATCCAAGGCTCAAAGCTAGTGCAACCGAAAGCTTGAGGGAAAAAATCATGGAAACACTAAACGCAGTTTCGAGACGTGATTTCCTTCGTGCCGGAGGCGCCGTCGTCGTAAGTTTTTCGCTGGGCGCCGCGCTGCCGAAATGGACCGGCGCGCAAAGCGCAGCCCCGATGGCCGATCTTGGCAAACCGCTCGACCCGAATGAAGTGGACAGCTTCCTCGCGATTCATGCCGATGGTTCCGTGACCCTGTACACGAGCCGTGTGGATGTGGGGACGGGGCTTCGCACCGCCATGAGCCAGATCGCCGCGGAAGAACTCGGCATTCCGATTGAGCGTTTCACCGTGGTTGAGGGCGACACTGCCCTCACTCCCGATCACGGCGGTACCGGCGGAAGTTCGGGAATTCCTGTGGGAGCAAAACGAGTGCGAGAGGCTGCGGCGACCGCGCGGCAGGCGCTGCTGCGTCTTGGCGCTCAACAACTCCAGCGACCCGAGGCCGAGTTGACGATCGTTGACGGCTACGTGCAACCCCTCGGGACTGGCCTGGGCGTCAGTTTCGCTACGCTGATGAACGTAAAGCGTCTTGACATTAAAATTGACTCCAAAGCTCCGCAGAAAGATCCCGCTCAATACAAAGTTGTCGGCGAACCGATTTTGCGCCCCGACGTTAGTGGAAAGGCGACCGGACGAAATGTTTTCATGCAGGACCTCGTTGTGCCCGGAATGCTGCATGGGCGCGTGATTCGCCCTCCCACCATCGGCGCGAAACTGGTTTCGGTGGACGAATCTTCCATCCGGAAACTGCCGGGTGTGAGCGTCGTCCGGATCGAAAATTTTCTTGGCGTCGTTTCGAGCGATGAATGGGCCACCGTTCGCGCCGCGCGCGAGCTGAAGGCCACGTGGAGCGAGTGGCAAGGACTTCCCGGAAGTGATGACCTCGAACGCCACGTGCGTGAAAGCGCCGTGGACCACGATGAAGTGCTTGTCAATGAGGGCGATTCCGCAGCGGCGTTCTCTACTGCCGCGAAGCAATTTTCCGCGATGTATTCCTGGCCTTACCAGAGCCACGCCTCGCTCGGCCCATCCTGTGCGGTAGCCGACGTGCGCGACGACGGCGCAACGATATGGACCTCCTCGCAGGGCACGTACGGGTTGCGCAATAATCTGGCGAAGATTTTCGCGATGCCCGCGGAAAAACTGCGCGTGATTTTTCTCGACGGAGCCGGATCGTACGGCGGAAACGGCAATGACGACGCCGCGGCGGACGCGTTTCTCCTCTCCAGAAGCATGAAGCGGCCCGTGCGTTTGCAGTGGATGCGCCAGGACGAAAACGGATGGGATCCCAAAGGTCCTCCCCAGTACCTGTCGCTTCGCGGAGGCCTGGATGCGCAGGGACGGATCGTTTCCTGGGAAACGCAGATGTGGCTGCCCAAGAATATTCCCGGGAATCGCGCGTTCATTGGAATCGATGCCGCCGGAATTTCGCAGGATCATGGCCAGGGCGCGGGGCAAATGCAAATGAATGGCGATCCATCCTATGCCAGCCCGAACACGCGTGTTGTGGTTCACTATCTGGCCGACTCAGCCCTGCGGATCTCCAATCTTCGCGCGCCGGGGAAAATCGCCAATGTTTTTGCGATGGAGAGCTTCGCCGATGAAATGGCGGCTGCAGCGGGAGTTGATGCGGTGGAATTCCGCCTGCGCGGGCTCATTGATCCGCGCGCCATCGAAGTGCTCAAGCGCGCGGCGGACATGATTGGCTGGCAATCGCGTCCGTCTCCAAACACGCAGGCGGCGCAGGGCAACATGCTGATCGGCCGCGGAGTCGCCTACATGCGTTATAAGCAGCAGGAAAATTACGTGGCGATGGCGATGGAAGTCGCGGTCGATCGCGCGAGCGGACAGATCCAGGTGCGTCGCGTCACCTGCGCTCACGATTGCGGGCTGATCGTGAATCCCGATGGTCTGCGCAACCAGGTGGAGGGATGCATTCTGCAAACACTTAGCCGCGCCCTTCATGAAGAAGTGAAGTTCGATCGCTCCCGCGTCACCAGCGTGGATTGGGCGAGCTATCCGATCCTCCGATTTCCGGAGGTGCCACAAGTCGAAGTGGCCTTGATCGACCACCCGGAGATTCCGCCCGTCGGCGCCGGTGAAGCGGCTACGGCGCCCGTGGTGGCTGCTCTGGCAAACGCAATCTTCGACGCAACCGGAGTGAGGCTGCGCACTGTGCCGTTTACGCCGGCACGCGTCGAGTCGGCTCTCGCCAAGAATTAGCTCTTTTTATTCTCGTAAATTGTTTGCATGTAAATTTTTCGACTGACATTTTGTGTATGTGCCAGCGACATTTTTTGCCCCAATCGCCGGCGAGAAAACAATTTCCCTCCCTGCGTAATTCCGGACCCCTTCTGCAACCGATTGGATTTCTTGGAGATAGGCACGCTTCCGCGGGAGCTTCTCCCTTTGGGGATGGCATGGAACTTGCTCCCAAGAGATATGCCAGCTGGCAGATGCGCAGGTGCGGAAATGAGAAATGAAAAGAGGGAATTCACACTGCTGGAATGCGTAATCGTTGTGGCAATCCTGCTGTTTGTTGCAGGCATCGCCGCCCAGAAGCTTATTCATTCAATAAAAGCGTCGGAAGAAAATACGCTCCATGACGCAGCCACGCAATATTTGGCGGTAAAAAATATGTACGCGAAGCAATCTCACGCTGCTTCCGCCGGCGCGGCAAGCGTTTTCAACACGCCGGGCCGTTAGCCGGATTGTGCGTCATATCCCGTTAGCTGGGTGGAAGTCGCCCCGTCGAGGTTGGAACAGCTATGGAACGCGAGCCATCTTTTCCCACGGCTCGGACAGCAAAAAAGTGATTGTCCGTCGAGACTCCCTTCAGCGCATATTCCTGTGAAGCCGGAACGAAATCATAAACCTGCCAGCGCGGGTCGGTGGTTTCGCGCCAGAGAATTTCAAACCCGGCGCGATTCGGGTCGCTCTCCTGTGACCAAGCGAGCTTTGCATCGGGTGTGACCCCGCCTGTCAGCTTGACGTTTGCCGGCGGCACAGGCGCAAGCGCCAATTGTCGCAAGGCTTCGGCATTGTCCCGCGCGACGGTTCCCATGAATGTGAAAGTCAGATACTTCATCTGGTCGCCGTACTCGACACCATTTTCCGTACGCGGTGTCTGGTGCTGGTGACGGTAATCTTCGAACGGCTCGGTGAAACGGACGGCGGGGAGCCCGGCCTGGTAGAAAACGTAATGATCGCCGCCTCGTCCCAGGCGATCGATATTGAAAATCAGGCGAACTGACTGGCGGCCGAGGATCTCTTCGACGGCGCGGGCGAGCTCGCGGGAGGGCGCATCGCCATCATCTTCGTTGCCACGTCCTGAAAACAGGCGCACGCGATGCGGACCGCCGGGTGCAGTGTCGCTCCCCACAATGTCGTTATCCAGCATTCCGCCCACGGTGTAGCCTTGCTGCTTCACCCAGGTGAGCATCTGCGCGCTGCCGAGCAGGCCCTGCTCTTCTCCCGAGACGGCGGCAAATAGCAGCGTTGCCCTGTAAGGTCCGTGCGCGCCGGTTCCCGCGTGACTGAGCAGCCGCGCGCACTCCATGCTGACAGCGACTCCGGAAGCGTCATCGTCCGCGCCCGGCGCGTCCAGGCTCGGATCCATCACGTCGGAAGCCCGGCTGTCGAAGTGCCCGGAAACGATGAACACGGTTTTCGCGAGCGCGGGATCGGAGCCGGGCAGGATGGCATAGACATTTTCCATATGCACGGGCTTGCTGTTGGTACGTCCTCCCGTCGTTTCGAACTTGTCAACGACCACCTGAAGTTTTTCTCCCGACCGTGCGGCGATTTCGTTCAGGCGCGCAACAATGTGATCCCGCCCGCAGCCGGGACCGCGCGCGGGATCGTCCCATGAAGCCAAAGAGCTGCGCGTGCCACACGCCACCAGTTGTCCATCGAGCGCACGCATGGAATTTTCATCCACTTCGCGGCGCAGAACAGGGCCGGCGGGGCGTGGCAAAATTTTCGGATTCGGTTTGCCCTGCATTGGCTCAAAGGGATCGCCCTGCGCCGTGAGCGGAGCGGGGGAAAACACAGTGAGTGCGAGCAGTATCGCCGCTCCTATCAATACAATGAACGCTCGTCGAAACTCGCTCGCTCGTTTCAGCATGATTGTTTGGACTCCTTAGGAGGGATACCAAGCTTAAGAACCATGAATTTTATCATGCCGGAGTCTCCGAAAATGTCTTTCCGGAATCTTGTAATCCAAAACATGGCGACCGGGTGTACATTGCCCGCAAGCCTGTCCCAGGATGGAAATCTCGACAGACATGCCGAACCGGGAGCCAGGTCGGCATCCCGGCTACTTCCAAGAGGAGGATATCGCCATGGAACAGATCGTCGCAAATCTGGTTACCAAGTTCGAACAGGGAAAACTTTCCCGCCGGCAGCTCATCAAGACCCTGACACTAGCGGTGACGGCAGGCTCTGCATTAAGCGCCATGCCGGCAGCCGCTGCCGAGGGCAGCGCACTCCAGGCCATCTTTATCAATCACGTATCCTATCAAGTGGCAGATTACGCCAAGACGCGTGACTTCTACGCTGGTCTCTTCGGAATGAAAGTCGTGGAAGATGACGGCAAAACACAGTGCCGCCTGTTGTTTGGCGATAACATCCTCGCAGTGCGTAATGCCGCCACGCGCCCTGACAAAAAAATCGGGGTTGATCACATCGCCTACACCATCGCCAACTGGGACGCGGAAAAGGATGCCAATTTAGCCGAAATCAAGCGCCGTGGCCTGAAGCTCACCGAGGGGACGAATATACTCGACCCGGACGGCTTTCGAGTCCAGTTCGGCGGATACAAGCAGTAGCGGCCTGTCGTTTCACTGCGTAGAGTGATGACGCGGCGGGCCGTCGAATGAACCGGCCCACCGCCAGGTGTTTGGCTGGCGATATTTCATAAAAACGCCCTCCCCGTCCCACAAAAATTGGGGCAGGGAGGGCATCACACGGCCGTTGCAACCTTCAGCTGGCTAGAACCTTGACAGTCTATTGCGAGACGAACTTATCCAGACGCCACGCCTGTTCTTCCGTCGCGTACACGGATTTCTCGTCTGTGCAGGCGACGGCATGCACCCAGTCCAGAGTTCCTTCTGTTCTTCCGTAATGTCCGAACTGCCCCAGGACTTTGCCGGTCAGGTCGAGCTTGTAGACTTTTCCGACGCTGCCGACGTACAGAATCTGATTCGGTCCGGGCGTGATGCAGAAGGACCAGGGCGGGCCCGGCAGGTTGGTCCAAACGTCCTTGAGGTTCCCGTCGGTATCGAAGACCTGAATGCGGCTATTGCCGCGGTCGGCGACGTACAGGTTCTGGTTCTTGTCGATGACGATGCTGTGCGGCGTGTTGAAATCACCTTTCACTGTGCCGCGTTCACCCCACTCTTTCACAAAGTTGCCTTCCTTGTCGAACTTCGCGATGCGCGAATTGCCGTAGCCGTCGGAAACGAAGACGTTGCCATCCGGCGCCCACGTGATGTCTGTCGGCTGATAGAACGCAGTCTTTCCGGGAACAGCGTGCTCGATCACGTGCGTCAGCCACGTCCAGGGTTCCGGCCGTTGCCCCAGGACTTCCATCGTCCGCCCCTCAAGATCCCACTTTACGACCATGTTCGACGCTGCGTCGATGTACCACATGTTTCCTTGCGGATCGAAGCGAATGGAGTGGGCGCCTTCAAATTCCGCCGATCCCTCTCCCATCGAGCCGATAAATTTTCCGTCACCGTCGAACTCCATGAGCGGGTGATAGCCGCGATTGAGGAGAAAGATGTGACCCTTAGGGCTCACCGCAACGCCAATGACTTCGCCCATCACATAGGTGCGCGGGTAATGAAAGAAGCCTGGGACAAGCTTCAGCGGCAGCGTCGGAAAATTGGCGGCGTCGCCGCGGCCTTGCGCGGCGGCGGGCGCCGTATAGACAAGCGCCAGAATCAAGGCGAACAAAATCGGCAGAGCAAGATATCGCTTCGTCATTTTTCCCTCCAAGGGTGAAATATGCGGGGAGTATATGCTTGTTTCCAAAACGCGGCAAGGGCTACGCAGCCAATGCGAGGGAAGCTGGATTCACGGAATGACCGCATTCGCTGTTAGATAATTTACGAACGAAATGACTTCAGGGCGAAGCTCTTCGAAGCCAGTTTTCGATGGTGTGCGCATCGGGTTCCGTCAGGGAAGGGACTGTTTTTCTGAGCATCTGAATGAACCAATCGATTTCCACCGGAAGCGCGGGATAGCCGACATTTTCGCCGTTCGGCTTGCCCTTCACCGGACGATTTGAATTGACCAGTAATTGGCCTTGCTCGTCGAGAATCACAATGAACGGCACGCCGGCATCCTGGCCGCCAAAATCCGCGACGAGCTTCTCGCCGCCAGGAGTGTTCAGTTCCGGATGCTTGCCGTGCTCTTCCTCGATACTCAGGGAGGCCATCACAAAATATTTTTCAAGGATCGGCCGGATTTTCCCGTCTTCCATGAATTTTTCCATCTGGTGGCAAGGCGCGCACCACGAGGCTCCAAACACGAGAAAGATGTTCTTGTGCTGTTCGGCCGCCTCTGATTTAGCTGTAGCCAGCACCTGGTCCGCGCTGGGACGCTGCGGGGCGGCCTGCGCTCCCGCGCATATTAAAAATGGCAAAACCAAAGATGGCAAAAGTCTGCGCATGATCGGAGCATAGTCCAGTCGCGCTATTTCTGTAAACAAACTCTACATACGAACCCCAAGGTAGCAACCGCGTGATTCAAGGCTGCCCGAGCAGGAATTTCATTCCAATTGACAGTTCGCGGCCCTGCGTTTATTGGAATTTGTTGAGCCAATATCTGGTTGCCCGAACTTAGGCGCGCCTGTAGAGTCTGAGCAAGGACATCACCTATGCTTAAATTTCACTTCAGCAGGTGTTTATTAGTGGTTACCGCGATCCTGCTATCGGGAATGGCCCCAGGAATTGCCTCGGCCCAGGATCGTGGCCAAGGACGCTCGATGGTGATTTCGCAATCCGGGATTGTCGCCGCGGAATCTCCTCTCGCATCGAAGGCCGGAACGGCCATACTCGAGCGCGGCGGCAACGCGGTGGACGCGGCGATTGCCGCTCACGCCGTAATGACCGTTGTTTCCCCCATGATGAATGGCATCGGAGGCGATCTTTTCGCGATCGTCTATGACGCGAAGAGCGGGAAATACTATGGACTGAACGCCAGTGGATGGGCGCCCGCCGCACAATCGATTGACCGCCTGCATCAAAAAGGGCTCCGCGAAATGCCGACGCAGGGCATCGAAGCCGTCACGGTTCCGGGGGCGGTCGATGGATGGCAGAAACTTCTCGACCGCTTCGGCACGAAGAAATTGAACGAACTCCTGGCCCCTGCGATTCTTGCAGCCGATGGTGGTTTTCCCGTGCCTGAATGGACGGCGCTCCACTTCGCCAAAAACGTCGATTTTTTACGGAATAACGAAGCGGCCGCGCGGACCTATCTGATTTCAGACCGGCCGCCGAAGATGGGCGAAGTCTTCCGCAATCCCGATCTCGCGTGGTCCCTGCGGCAGATCGCGCAGGGTGGTCGCGACGCATTCTATCGCGGAGAAATTACCAAACGCCTGCTGGCACTGTCCGCGCAACACGGCGGCGCGTTCACGGCGAAGGATTTTTCCGATTATTCGAGCGAGTGGGTGGATCCGATTTCCACGACGTATCGCGGCTGGACCGTCTACGAATTGCCGCCGAATGTGCAGGGCATCGGCGCGCTCGAAATGCTCAATATCATGGAGCAGTTCAACCTGACGCAATTCGGTCTGAATTCGACGCGCGCACTGCACGTTGAGATTGAAGCCAAGAAACTGGCTTACGCGGACGTCCTTCGATACATCGGCGATCCGAAAACATCCAAAATGCCTGTCAGCGGAATGCTCTCCAAGCAGTACGCTGCCGAGCGCGCCAAGCTGATTGATATGGATCACGCAAATTGCGATGTCACGCCGGGAGCTCTTGTGCCAGATGCCGGTGACACCACCTATCTGAGCGTGGTGGACCGTGAAGGGAACATGGTTTCGCTGATTGAATCGAATTACTCGGAATTCGGGTCGGGGTTGGTTGCCGAGGGCGCCGGGTTTGTCCTGCACAATCGCGGGGCGCTCTTTAATTTGGAGGCAGGGTCTCCTGACGCGCTCGCGGGGCACAAGCGCCCGCTGCACACGCTGATTCCCGCATTCATGCAGAAGGATCAGATTCGCATCGCATTCGGGATCATGGGCGGGTGGAACCAGGCGCAGGCGCACGCGCAATTCGTCTCACACGTGGTTGACTTCAACCAGAACATTCAGGCCGCGCTTGAAACGGCGCGCTTCACCAAGCTGACGTTTGATGGATGCGACGTCCAACTCGAAAATCGAATTCCGGGAAACGCGCGCCAAGAGCTTGAGGCTAAAGGCCACAAGCTGACGATGCACAATGGTTTTTCGGATACGTTTGGCGGCGGGCAGGCCGTGATGCGAGATTACGCGACCGGTGTGAACTACGGAGCGTCGGACCCGCGGAAGGATGGCGAAGCCGTTCCGGAATTGACGATTACGAATTGGCCGCAGTGATTTTGGTAGCGTAGGCTTCAGCCTGCGCGGTTGTGATCCTGCTTATCACTAACAGTGCGCAGGCTGAAGCCTACGCTACTTAGACCTTCTGCAGCGTCTCCAAAACTTCGCCCGTGGATTTCTCGACGTCTGCATGCAGGCTGTTGCCGTGCGCATCCATCGTCACGATAGCGGCGAAATTCTTCACGCGCAGGTGCCACATGGCTTCGGGAATTCCGAACTCCATGAGCTCGACGCCTAAAACTTTCTCAACCGTTCGCGCGTAGTATTGCGCTGCGCCGCCGATAGCGTTCAAATAGACGGCACCATATTCCTTAAGCGCCGCCGAAGTTTTCGCGCCCATCCCGCCCTTGCCGATCACCGCGCGAACGCCATATTTCTTGATCACGTCGGCCTGGTAGGGTTCTTCGCGAATGCTCGTTGTGGGACCGGCGGCCTTGACCACCCACTCGTTGCCCTGCTTCATCATCACCGGACCACAGTGGTAGAGCACTGATCCATTCATGTCCACGGGCGGCGGATTCTTCATCAGGTACGCGTGGACGTTGTCGCGCCCGGTGAACATTTCGCCACTGATCAAGACGAGGTCGCCGACTTTCAGCGAGCGCATCTGGGCTTCTGTCAGCGGCGCCGTCAAATTCACTTCCCGTCCGGTGAGCGTAAATCCGGAGCCGCGCGCCATGCGCTCGACGGGCCGCGACGGATCGCGGTACAGCCACTCGGTGATCCCGCCGCTCGATGCGTCAAGGCGCACGCCCAGGCGGCGAAAGGCCCAACATTCATACGCGACGGAAACGAAAAAGCTCGCGGGAAGACGGTTCGCCGCGGTGATCTTGCATCCGATCAGCGAAGCCTTGCCGCCGAAGCCCATCGCACCGACGCCCAGCTTGTTCGCCTCTTCCATGATTTCGGCTTCAAGCTTTCCGAGCGTGTGGTTGGGATTCACGTCGTCCAGCGTGCGGAAAAATTGCGCCTTTGCCAGGTCGTACCCGTGCGCGCGATCGCTGCCGATGCATACGCCCACCGCGCCCGGCGCGCAACCCTGTCCCTGCGCTTGCCACACGGCGTGCAGGATGCATTTGCGCACGCCTTCGAGGTTCCGGTCGGCGCGGCCCATGTGGTCCAGAGTGCAGGGGACGGAATATTGAATGTTTTTGTTCTCGCAGCCGCCGCCCTTGAGGATCAGTTTGACTTCGATGTCATCGTTTTCCCACTGGTCGAAATGGATCACCGGCGTTTCTTGGCCCAGGTTGTTGCCGCTGTTTTTTCCGGTGAGCGAATCCACCGAATTCGGACGCAGCTTGCCGAGCCGCGTAGCTTCCGCGACCGCCTCCAAAATCGCCTTCCTGATTTTGATCTGGTTCACGCCGACTGGAGTGTGAACCACGAACGTCGGCATCCCCGTATCCTGGCAGATCGGGCCCACATCGTCGGTGGCCATGTCCACATTGGTCAAAATGATATCGAGCGCCTGGGAAGATTGCGCGCCCGGCGTTTCTTCGTTCGCCGCAATCGACATCGCGGCGCGAACGTCGGGCGGAAGATTCGTGGACGTCTGTGTAATCAGTTCGAGCAGGCTGCCGGCAAGGAATTCCATTTCACTACCCCCAAACCGGTTATTTTACACTGCCAGAGGCTATCGCAGGCTAAAGTTCACTGGAATTGAAGGAGAGAAACGTACCTGAGTCCTGGAGGGGAATTCCGGTGACTCGATCTCCATCAAATTCTAAAACGTCCTCGACCAGATGAGGAACACGCGAAAATCGCCGTAGCGCGGGCCATAGGGATTTGTGGGGTCATGGGCAGTGTAAAACCCGCGCATATATTGCGTTTCGAAAGTCAGACTTGGCATGTGGCGCAGCGGCGCGATTCGCAGGACGGGCCCCACTTCAACCACATTGTTATAGAAATTTCGGTTGGAGTCCCTGATCAGATTGGTTGCCGCGAGCAGCTGCATGGGCAGCACCCGAATGATCGGCAAATTAATTCCCTCGCGAAGCTGCACGTCGCCAATAAAATCATGATTGTAGCGCGTGTAGTACCCGGCATCGGCGTACGCGCTGCCGGTCAGGGAAACGGTTTGGCCCACGTTGTCGGCCGCAAACAAGCCCGTGCCCCACGGCCGGGACCATACGATGCCCACCCTGTAATCCGGTGCGGCTCGCGGCCGCTCGCTGATCAGGTGCACGGCAGTACCCGCCTCAGCGTACACGACCACTCCTGTTTTTCCCAGCGCGCTTTGCACTCCGATGGAAATGACGGCGGAATTATCGGAAAAAATTTGAGGCAACTCTCCGGCCTGGGAACGCACGTCCCGGCTGAAGCGCAATCCGATGTAGGGCTGGAAATACCGGCTGGGAATAAGCCCTATTTTTGCATCGAAAGGATTGATCTCATTTGAAAAACGCGATTGGTAGAAGGGCGCCGCGTAGAACGACGCAAACCAGACTTGGTCGTCGCGGCGGACTTCCTCGAGCCCGGCGCTTGCCTGCATGGCAATTTTGGAGTCGGCATCATCGCTCGCTTCGGTGAACATTTCCCTGGCTTCGCTCGTCTTTCTTGCAGCCGCGTACAGATAACCGAGTTGCAGGGTCACGTTCATATCGGAGGGATCATCGGCGTGAATGGACTCAAATGCCGAGATCGCGTCATAGGTCCGGTTCGCGGCAAGCAAATCGTAGCCTTTCTGTTTGCGATCCAGCAATTGCGCGGCGCGCAGGTCCTCGAGCGCTTTCCGTGCATTCGCGGAAACTTCCGGGTCCGCGCTCCGCGCCGCTTCTCCGAAATACTTCGCGGCATCTTCATCGCGGTGCAGTTGCTGCCAAAGATATCCCAGCTGCAGGGCGACTCCCAGGTCCTCAGGATGTTCGGAATAAACTCTCGTGAATTCAGCCGCGGCGTCTTCCGGGAAACCAGCCCCGAGGCAAGCAAATCCCAGGTCTTTGCGCCAGACGGCATTGGAGGGATCTTCCGCCAGCGCGTTTCGGAAATCTTTTATCGCGGCCGTGAAATTCTTTGCGGCCACTTCCGCGTAAGCTCTGTCCGCGGCCACTGGTGCTAAAGCCGCACCGGCACCGGATTGTTGCGCATGAAGATTCGGGGAAACGCAAAGTAGGCCGAGGCAAAAGCTCAGAACGAGCCCGAATTGCCTTGCACGGCCAGGAAAGGTTGAGTACTGCATCATATTGTCCATTTTTATTTCTCGCTCACAGATTGCAATTGCTCTTGCTTGTATAAGGTTGCGGCCAGAATCTCGGGAGTGATCAGGCCCAGGTCCTGCAAAATCTCTCCGAGTTTGCGCCCGGATACTTTCTGAATTTCCAGGGCGCGATTCAGATCGAGCGGCGTAATAGCGTGCGCCTCCACCAGCAGCTCTCCCAGCAACGGGCCGGCCTGGCCGTTGCGTGAAAGATAGGCGTTGCCGATCGCAAGGCGCAGGTTCGACTCGCTCGCGAGGCGCAGGGAAACCTTGCATCCCAGCAGTTCCTCCAAGCGCTTCTTCATTCCGGCCTTTGCCGGGTCCGCGCAGGCGATTTCGAGCGATCCATTTAGAACATGTAGCGGGAGGGCCAGGAGTTCCTCCGCGGTTTCACGCGGAAATTTTCGGAGCCACTGCTGATCAAGGGACCGGTAATCAATGCTGCCCATGGGGACAAATAACTGGCGGCTTAGTACGGCGAGCAGGTCTTCCTCGGAAATGTATCCCATTTCCCTAAGCACCTGGCCGAGTTTCATGCCGTGTTTTTGCTGAGCCAGCAGCGCGCTCTTGAGTTGGGTCAGCGTAATCAGCCGATTTTCAAGAAGCAGGTCGCCCAGGAGTCTCCGGTGCTCCATAAGTTGCGCTGTGGAGGGGAATATGTGAGCGGTTTTTTTCCACTCCACTCGCTTGCCCGACTGCTCCGCGATGAAGAATTGTTTCGTGGCCACGGCCGTTGCCACGAAGTTGATGGCATTGCCGACGACAGCTCGCGGGATCGACAAAAATGCCTGGAACCACCCGGAAATCCGCACGACGGACACAAACCTCTGGACCAGGCGGTGGACCATCAGGAATGTATCGGCAAGAACCACATACCAAACCCAGCGCGACTCGATCAGGTTTGGACCCTGGCCCCGGCCATAGATCGCGATGTTAGCCAGCCAGTAGAGAATGACAAGATAACCGAGCGCATTAACGACGTTCGCGTAAAGGGCCTTGCGATCGCGGTAAAGCATGTACTTCATCCAGCCACCTGCAGGCCAACCCAGGTTCTTCCAGCCCTGGAGGGAAATGCCCAGCACCCAGCGCGACTTCTGCCGCACCGCCAGGCGAAACCGGTCCGGAAAAAATTCGCGAACGGCGACCCGCTCGTGTACGACGCGAATCACTTTGCGCCTGCGCCACCAACCCCCCACGACCGTCTGCGTGCGCGCCACCGTGAACTGGGCCAGAATTCCGGTGCGCTTCAACTTGGAGAATCCCTGGCCAAATTCGTAATCCTCGGTGAGGGTGTTGATGTTAAAGAGCTCGTTTTTGCGCAGCGTTGCAATTTGATCGAGGACCGCGCGGTTGACGGCGGTTCCCACACCCGCGGAGGGAATAACCTTCGTAAGGCGCTCGCGCACAAGCAGGTCCTTGAGGTGGTTTTCGGCGAATTCGTCAAGGTAGGTACCCGCCGTCCAGCAGCTTGCGGGCCTTTCCAGCGGAATCACAGGAAGCTGTACGAGCTCTTTTCTCGGAATCAGCCAGTTGAACAGCTTGAGTTCGAGTGGATGTGCGATATCCTCGGAATCGTGCAGAACGATAATTTCGTAATGGATGCCCTTCCTCTGTTCCGTCAGCAACATCCCCTGGAAAACCCAATTCAGGCAGTCCGCCTTATTCGTCGGGCCTGGATTTGGACAAACGATCTTTTCGACTTGCGGAAAACGAAGGCGGACGGAATCGACGGCATCCTGCGTGAGCTGGTCGTTCGGATAGGTGCCCACGAAGATGTCGAAGTTCTTATAGTTCAGGCTCTCGATCGTGTGCGCGATCATCTTGTCGATCACTTCGTGTTCGTGCCATGCCGGGATCCATATGGCGGTCCATTTCTCAGGAATCGAGCAGAGAACCTGCTGCCGGACCGGTCGAATCGTCTTACCAAGAAACACTTTGCGATAGACCAGACGGATCCAGTAAAAGGCGTCGATGAAAAAATCGTCGATCCCGCTCAGCAGGAAGCTGACGGCGACAAAGGCGGTCAGGACGACAAATAATTCGTTCAACACTTCAGGCCCCCTCCAGCGCGTCTGCGATGCGCTCGGCGGCGTGGCCGTCTCCATACGGATTCACAGCTCGCGCCATTCGTAAGTGCTCATAGGGATCATCCAGCAGCCGGGCGGTCTCGCAGATAATTCGTTGTGGGTCGCTGCCGACTAGTTTTACGTTGCCGGATGCGACCCCTTCCGGGCGTTCGGTAACTTCACGGAGCACAAGCGCGGGCACCCCCAGCGCAGGCGCCTCTTCCTGAATTCCACCGGAGTCCGTAATAACGATGTAGGACCGCATCATCAAATGCACCAGGGTGAGATAGTCCAAGGGCGGGAGCAGAGTGATGTTCGAAACCTTCCCGAGCAGACGGTGAACCGGCTCCCACACATTCGGGTTTCTATGAACCGGAACCACGAGGTGGATATGCGGATAACGTTCCGCCAGTTTCCGTAGCGCGCCACAGATCTGGACCATTGGCTCGCCGAAATTTTCCCTGCGATGGACGGTGACCAGAATTAGTTTCGACCCAGGCGATTCCAGCACATGCGCCTTCTTGCCCAAACTGCTGGGATCCCACGGCAGGATTTGAATCCGCTTCAGTGCATCGATGATTGTGTTGCCCGTGACCTGTACGCAGGATTCCACCACGCCTTCGCGGAGCAGGTTTTGCCGTGATTGTTCGGTCGGCGCAAAATGAATGTCCGCAATCACTCCGGTCACGCGACGGTTGATTTCTTCGGGGAAGGGCTGCCACTTATCGAAGCTGCGCAATCCGGCTTCCACGTGAGCGACTCTGGCCCGGTGATAAAAGGCTCCGAGCGCGGTGATCGCCGTCGTGGTCGTGTCACCCTGTACCACCACCCAGTCCGGGCATTCCGCCTGGAGGACCGGGGCGAGCCGCTCAAGGACCGACGCCGCCAGTTGCGACAGCGTCTGATTCTTCCTCATAAGGTTGAGGTCATAATCCGGGACAATGCCGAAAAGATCGATGACCTGGTCGAGCATCTCGCGATGCTGCGCGGTCACACAAACCTTGCAGACAATTCCCGATCGGCGGCGAAGCTCGTCAATCACAGGTGCCAACTTGATCGCTTCGGGGCGAGTTCCAAACACCGTCAAAACTCGTATCTGTTTTTTAGCCGGAGCATTGAGCACGAGTCTGCGTGGCGATTTAATTTTGACAGTCCGGTGGCGACTGGATCGTGCTGGATTGGGGCTCATTGCTTGCGTTTTTCCCCGCGAGTTTTTCGCGTTTCCCGGCTGAGTCCTTTACCTGCTCGCTGGCCTCACTCGTTAACTGAAGCACCCAGCAGGCCAATCAGGCGTGAACGCCTGCCCTCGCAATCGATTGAAACGAATAGGTATGCATGTGTGAAGATCATTTGAGGTTGTGCTGTAATGAAACGTCAGTTGCAAACCAACACACCGCCCTCGGGCGTCCCATCCATGCAAAACGCAGGTACCATACAAACTCTGAAGCGTGGCGCGTTTTGTACTAGAATTTGCATGTGGCGACACAACCCATTGGCTTCTTTGCAGCTGCGCGAAATTTCCTGCGCGTCTTGTGGCGCGTTACGCGGGAACTGTTTCATGAAGTCACGGGCGCGTTGTTTTTTGTTGTCGCCCTGTCGGCGCTGTCGTCCGCCTGGCGCGCGTGGCATCACGGGGCGTCGCATGTAATGCTGGGCGTGACTGCCGGATATGCGCTTTTGATGGTCCTTTTCGGAGTGCTCTCCTTCCGCGACTCCCGGCGTGTGCGATGAAGGCGCCTCAAAATCAAGAAAATGGGAGCCCGCCCGCATCCGGCGAACGCAAGCGGCGCTTCACAACGCTCGGCGGCATTCCGCTCAAGCCCGTCTATACGCAGCAGGACCTTGCGGGCAGCGAACCCGCAAGCACGATCGGCGTTCCCGGTGAATTTCCTTACACGCGCGGCATTTATCCCACGATGTATCGCGGCCGCCTCTGGACCATGCGGCAATACGCCGGCTTCGGAACCGCGGCGCAGTCCAACCAGCGGTACCGTTATCTGCTTGCGAAAGGGCAAACGGGATTATCCGTCGCGTTTGATCTGCCCACGCAGATTGGCCTCGACTCCGATCACTCTCGCGCGGCCGGAGAAGTCGGCAAGGTCGGCGTCGCCATTGATTCGCTCGAAGATATGGAGACGCTCCTCGAAGGCATTCCGCTCGACCGTGTCTCAACCTCAATGACCATTAATTCCACGGCGGCAATTTTGCTTGCGCTGTACGTCGCGGTGGCGAAAAAACAGGGCGCGAACCTTCAGAAACTTTCCGGGACCGTCCAGAACGATATCCTCAAGGAATACATCGCGCGCGGCACTTACATCTACCCGCCGCGTCCGGCGATGCGCATCGTCACCGACCTTTTCGCCTGGTGCCGCACCGAGTTGCCCGCCTGGAATACCATTTCAATTTCCGGATATCACATCCGCGAAGCCGGTTCGACCGCCGCGCAGGAAGTTGCGTTCACCCTCGCCGACGCGATCGCGTATGTGGACGCGGCGATTGCCGCAGGCCTGGCCGTGGACGAATTCGCGCCGAGGCTTTCGTTTTTCTTTAACGCGCATAACGACCTGCTTGAAGAGATCGCGAAATACCGGGCCGCGCGGAGGCTGTGGGCGCGCCTGATGCGCGAACGCTTCGGCGCGCTGAACCCGGCCTCGCTGATGCTTCGTTTCCACGCGCAGACGGCGGGAAGTTCGCTCACCGCGCAGCAGCCGGAAAATAACATCGTCCGAGTGGCGATCCAGGCCCTGGCCGCGGTATTGGGAGGCTGCCAATCGCTCCACACCAACGGGCTCGACGAAGCGCTCGCCCTGCCCACCGAGGACGCCGCAATGCTGGCCCTGCGAACGCAACAAATCATCGCGCACGAAACCGGAGTGGCGAACACCGTGGACCCAACCGGCGGCGCGTACGCCATTGAAAAGTTGACGGATGAAATCGAATTGCGCGCTGCGGACTATATCCACAAAATCGACGGGCGCGGCGGGACGCTTCGCGCCATCGAAACCGGATACGTTCAGGGGGAAATCCAGAAGGCAGCGTATGAATACCAGCGCGCCATCGAGAACGGCGAACAAATCATTGTCGGCGTAAACAAGTTCGTGTCGGAAAAAGAAACGCCCATCCCGACTCTGCGCGTTGACCCGGATATGGAACGCACTCAGGTCGAGCGCGTGCGCGCGCTGCGCGAACGGCGCGATTCCGCGCGAGCCTCGCAGGCCGTCGCGGAGGTCGAGCGCCGCGCGCGTTCCGGAGAAAACTTGATGCCCGCCGTCGCGGACGCGGTCGAAGCACTTGCCACGGTCGGCGAAATTTCCGATGCGCTGCGCCGTGTCTTTGGTGAATATACCGAGTTGGTGGTTTTGTAGCTTACACGCTTAATGCAATTCTTGATTCAGGCACTACCGAATGAACCTGAGGGCCCTGTGGCGCCGGCGTTTCGCCGCCGGTTTCCGCGGCCTCCGCAAAACGCAAAAACGCCGGCGAGACGCCGGCGCCACAGTAAAGTCGGCGAATTAAAATGAAACTGATTCTTGCATCGTCGTCGCCGCGCCGCGCCGAAGTCTTGCGTGATGCCGGAATTGCGTTTGAAGTCCGCGTTGCTCAAATTGATGAAACTCGCCGTCCCGGCGAGCCCGCTCAAAAACTGGTCGCTCGTCTTGCAGAGGCCAAGGCTCGCGCCGCTTCGCTGGACGTAGGCGGCGAGGGAGACTGCATCGTCATTGGGGCGGATACCGTCGTGCAGCTGGACGGCGAAATCTTCGGCAAACCGCGCGATGCCGAGCACGCCGCGGAAATGCTCGGCATGCTCAGCGGCCGAACGCATCAAGTGCATTCGGGCATTTTCCTTCAGCGCATCCCGGACGGTGCCACGCGCGCTGCGGTCGAGAGCACTTCTGTCACGTTTGCGCCAGTGCTTCGCGCAGAAATAGAAAACTACATCGCAACCGGCGAGCCGCCGGGCAAGGCCGGGGCCTACGCGATTCAAGGCCGCGCGGGCCGTTACATTACAAGGATCGAAGGGTGTTACTTCAATGTGGTGGGTTTGCCACTCGCAAGGCTTTGCTTGATGCTTGGCGAACTTGGATGGTCGGACGACGCGCTCTAGTGAAAAAAATGGGCGGCCACAGGGGCCACCCAAGTTCACAAATTTGCCTGCCGTGTCTGAAACTAAGACTTCTTTTCAGTTGTCTGTGGCGTGGAAACAGCCGCTGGGGGCGCAGCCTGCGACGTAGTTGTCGTCGTGGAAGGCTGGTCGTCGCGCATTCCGCCCTTAAACTCGCGGATGCCCTGGCCGAGCCCTCGCATGACCTCTGGGATCTTCTTGCCCCCGAATAAAATCAACACGATCAGCAGGACAACGCCAATATCCATCGGGCTGTCAAAAATCAATGCTGCCGAAAGTTGCATCAGATGGGAAGCCATATCGTACCTGCCTTTTGAGTCGCCAACCGCCCGTACGGCGGACTTTTATCCGGCTCAACGGATGAGGCAAATTATACCACCCGGCGTGTCAAAGACAACCCAAATTAAGACGATCTTGCCGCTTTGCCTTGTGGGCACATACGCAACTGGAGCGGGACATCCGTTGAAAACATGCAAACCCGCCGTTTGAACTTCGGGGGGGGCTTCAAGGGAGCGCCGCTTTAATTTCCTCCAAGATAGCGCGCGCAGCGGATTCAGGATCCGGCGCTCCCGTGATCGGCCTCCCGACGACGAGGTAATCCGCTCCGTCACGAATGGCATCCGTCGGTGTGGCGACCCGTGCCTGGTCGTCCGATTTCTGCCTCTTCCCACGCATCACACCTCCTCCTACTTCCGGGCGGACCCCGGGGACAACAATCAGAAAATCTTTCCCACAGGCACGGCGGATGGCCCGCACCTCTTGAGGAGAGGCGACAACGCCATCAAGCCCAGCCTGTTGCGCCAGTCGGGCCAATTTTGCGACACGCCTGGATGCAGGCCCCACAATCCCCACTTCACCGAGCGCCGCATTATCCATGCTGGTAAGAATCGTAACCCCAAGCAATCTAGGGCGTTGCGCCCTGGGCAGCTTTGAACTGTCCCGCGCTCCCGCGGCGGCCCTCATCATTTCAGCGCCTCCGAGGGTATGAATATTCAGAAGCCGCACCCCTGGCAAAATGCAGGCTGCGGATACGGCTCCTAAGACGGTATTCGGAATGTCGTGATATTTGAGATCCAGAAATACTTCAGGCCCCAACTGGCGAAGTTTTTCTACCGCTGCAGGCCCTGCCGCTGTGAATAACTGTATATTTATCTTAAACATACCGACAAGAGAGGCAAGTGGTTGGGAAAATTCGAAAGCAGATTCAAGAGACGGGAAATCAAGTGCGAGGATTAACTTTTGCCGGGCTCGATCGGTCAGGGGCGTTTTGGCACCTCGAGGAGTTCAACGCGCAATCGAGCGACACCGCGGTCCTGAATCCCCAATCTGCAAGCTACCAAATAGGATACATCCAACTCACGGTCGTCCACAAAAGGACCTCTATCGTTGATTCGTACCAGTTGAGCCGTATGGGTCTTGGGATTCGTTACTCGAATCAGTGAGCCGAACGGCAGGTCAGGGCTGGCAGCCGTGGAAGCATACATGTCGTACCTCTCGCCTGCAGCCGTTGTTCGACCCTGGAACTTGCCCCCGTACCAACTGGCCTTGGCGGACCAAACCCGAATGGGCTTAATGGGTTGGGTGGGATGCGCCACCAAAGGTGCTTCGAGTCCCTGGGCTACCAGAAACATTAACGGCAACCAGCGAAGGGCGGCCCAAAACATGAACAGTCGCCTACGCATTGTAACCCCCCAGAGTCAAGAACACGCTAAAGGGTAACACTCAACAACTCCTGATTCAAGGACAATCGACCTGCAAGCTGGATATTAAACTACTGATTCTATTAATCTTATTATCTCGACAGGATCTTTCCACAGCTTCTACAAGGTTCTCGCAGGCATCTGGACGCGTAAAATTGGCCGTACCGATCTGAACTGCCGAGGCCCCCACGACCATATATTCCAATACGTCCTCTGCCCTCTCAATCCCGCCCAAGCCGACGACCGGAATCTTCACTGCGCGGCTCGCCTCATAGACCAGGCGCAGAGTAATCGGTCGGATTGCCGGGCCCGAAAGCCCCCCAGTGACCCGGCCGAGCCTCGATTTCCGTGTGCGAACGTCGACACTCATGGCTTGGTAGGTATTGGCGACGGTCAGCGCATCAGCCCCTGCATCTTCTGCCGCGCGCGCAATCGCGCATATGTCCGTAACGTTCGGAGAGAGTTTGACCCAGAGAGGACGCTTGGCGGCGCTCCGGGCGCGGGCGACGACTTCGCCGACCATTTGAGGATCGCTGCCAAACTGAATCCCACCGTGAGCCGTGTTCGGGCAGGACACGTTCAGTTCATAGGCAGCAAGGCCTTCTGCCTCCTCAAGCGCCCCGATTACACCGACATACTCCTCCACCGTATACCCAAACACATTCGCAATGATTGCAGTTTGGTGGGCGCGCAAAGCAGGCAGTTTTTCCGCAATGAACGCACGGACTCCAATGTTTTGAAGGCCTACGGCGTTGAGCATTCCCGAGGGCGTCTCACACAGTCGGGGGGGCGCGGCACCCGCCATGGGCTCAAGGGAGAGGCCTTTGACGATGATTCCGCCGAGGCGGTCGAGATTCAGGAGCGACGCAAACTCGACGCCGTACCCGAAGGTCCCGCTGGCAGCAACGATGGGATTGGAAAGGCGCAACGCGCCAATGTTGACGGAAAGGTCCACTGCGTCCGGCACAGTCACTGGAGAAATTCTAGCACGCGGGCGCGTGCCACAACGCTGCGCAACTGTGGAAAATATTAAAATTGATGCGGAGAGTCCCGATAACGGGTTTCGAGACCGGCATTCTCTGTGCTACGATGATCCGCCGATGCGCATCGTCGAAAAAAATCAACTGATGACGGCGACCGAGATTGACCGCACTGTGCAGCGTTTGGCGCATGAGATCGTTGAAAAAAGCGGCGGCACTGCAAACCTGGCTCTGATCGGGATCCGGCGGCGCGGAGTCCCGCTGGCGAGCCGCATCGCACTGGCCATGCGCGGCATTGACGGCGTGGACGTGCCCGTGGGAACTCTGGACATCACGCTTTACCGCGACGATCTTTCCAAAGTCGCCGCCCAACCCGTCCTGCAATCCAGCGAAATCCCTTTTACGGTGGACGACAAGGACCTGGTCGTCGTGGACGACGTCCTGTATACCGGGCGCACGATTCGCGCGGCGATGAATGGACTGTTCGATCTGGGGCGTCCCAAGCGCGTCCGCTTATGTGTTTTGATTGACCGGGGGCACCGCGAACTGCCGGTCGAGGCGACCTTCATCGGCCGCACGGTTCAGACCAGCGACACTGAAATTATTGAAGTTCGCCTGAATGAGATTGATCAGGAAGAGCGCGTCATGCTCGTCGAGCGCGTTTCCTGACCCGGGGTCCCGCTCTACAGGTACCGGCGAGAATTCCGAGGACGTTTGTGTCATTTCGCTTCGGCCACATGCTCGGCATCGAACCGCTCAGCGCCGAAGAAATCGCATTTCTCCTGGACCAATCCAAACCTTTTCAGGAAATCCAGCGGCATCCTTTGAAGAAACTCGCCACGCTGCGCGGAAAAACCGTGGCGCTGGCTTTTTTTGAGCCCTCCACCAGAACGCGAATCAGCTTTGCCACGGCGGCTTCCCGGCTGGGCGCGGACCAGATGAACCTGCAGGCCGAATCTTCGAGCCTGAAGAAGGGCGAATCGCTGCTCGACACCGTGCGAACGCTCGACGCCATGAAGCCGGATTGTATCGTAATGCGACATAGTTCATCGGGCGCGCCGGATTTCGTCGCGCGGAACCTGGACCTTCCTGTGATCAACGCAGGCGACGGCTCGCACGAACATCCCACGCAGGCTTTGCTCGACGCGCTGACGATCCGCGACCGCCGGGGCACGCTCGAAGGTTTGAACATCACGATTCTCGGCGACATCCTGCACAGCCGCGTGGCGCGCTCGAATATCCATCTTCTCGCGAAATTCGGCTGCCGCTTCACTCTCTGCGGACCAGCGATGTGGCTGCCGCGGGAACTGGAATGCCTCGGCCCCGCGGGAACTTCGATTCGACGCGTCACGCGGATCGCGGAGGCGCTCGAGGACGCCGATGTCGTCCTGACGCTGCGCGTGCAGCAGGAGCGGCTGCACGAACCGGCGCTTGCGATCGATGAATATATTTTGCAGTACCAACTTACGCCGGAGCGTTTGCGCCGCGCCAGGCCCGACGCCCTGGTCCTGCATCCCGGGCCCATGATTCGCGGCCTTGAAATCGATCCTGCTGTCGCCGACGGCCCGCAATCCTGCGTGCTCGATCAAGTTACCAACGGCGTGGCTGTTCGCATGGCGCTCCTGTTCCTGATGATCGGCGGCGGCGCGGATGGATCTTCGGAAAAGGAATCTTCTCATGCTGCTGATTAGGAATGGACGCATGCTCGATCCCGCGAGTGGCGTGGATGCGCTGCGCGACATTTTGCTCGATGGGGATCGCATCGCTGCGGTTGCGCCACAGGGCCAGCTTGCGGAGCGGTCGAGTGGCGCGGATATTTTTGACGCCCAGGATTTGATCGTTGCGCCCGGATTTATTGATTTGCACTGCCACCTGCGCGAACCGGGCGGGGAATCCTCGGAAACCATTGAAACCGGAACACGCGCGGCGGCGCGTGGAGGCTTCACGGCCGTTTGCCCGATGCCCAATACGCGTCCTGTGAACGACAATGCGTCGGTGACGCGCTCAATCGTCGAACGTGCCGCCGCCGTATCGACCGTGCGTGTGTGGCCGATCGGCGCGGCCTCAGTGGGAAGCAAAGGGGAAGCGCTTTCAGAAATCGCCGCGATGAAGCAGGCTGGAATCGTCGCCGTCTCCGATGACGGACACCCGATCGCAACGGCGAAGTTGCTGCGGAATGTGATGGAGTATTGCCGCGCGCTGGATTTGCCAGTGATTGATCACTGTGAAGACAGCTCGTTATTTGCCGGCGCGGTGATGCGTGAAGGAAAGCAGTCCGTGCGATTGGGCCTGCGGGGAATGCCTGCGGCCACCGAGTCGCTTTGCGTCGCGCGGGATGTCCAGGTAGGCGAACTGACCAATTGCCGCCTTCACATCGCGCATCTCTCCGCGCACGCATCGCTCGACCTGGTGCGCTCCGCCAAGGCAAATGGGCTTCCCGTGACGTGCGAGGTCACGCCGCATCACTTCACCCTCACCGATGAAGACGTCCAGTACGACACTCGCTTTAAAATGAACCCTCCACTGGCATCTCGCGAGGATCGCGACGCGCTTATCGCCGGCCTTGCCGATGGCGCGGTGGATGCCATTGCCACCGATCACGCCCCGCACGAGGCAGCGCTCAAAGATGTGGAATTCGACCGCGCACCATTTGGCGTCACGGGATTTGAGACCGCGCTCGGACTTGGGCTCGAGCTCGTGCACGCCGGGGAAATTTCCTTGATGCGCCTTGTCGAATTATTCACTTCAGGCCCGGCGCGCGTCCTGGGGATGGAGCGGCGCATCGCGGAAAACCAGCCGGGAGACTTCACGATCTTTTCCGCCGAACATAAATGGACGTTTCACGCGGAAGAATCCGCCAGCAAATCGCGAAATTCCCCCTTCGACGGCCGCACCTTCCGCGGCGCCCCCACGGCCACAATCGTAGCCGGCCGCATCGCCTGGCAGAGATAAATCTTTGGAACCACGGATTCACACGGATAAACGCGGATAAAGACCAATACAGAAAACAAGAAAGAGATTTTGATTTATTCTTCGCTTCTTAATCTCTTTCTTTTATCTGTGTTAATCCGTGTGCCCGCCTGCCGGCAGGCAGGCATCCGTGGCTAATTCTTCATCGGGTCGCGGGTTCGCTTGCGGGGTGCATGCCGTGCTGGGGAACTTCGTGGACGCCGCGTTGAGGCGGTTCCTGATGTGTGCGGTAGAAATGATCGAGTGAGCCGGGGCCTTTGCCAATCGCAAATCCTTTTTCGATCGCTTTGGTCACGTACGTTTTTGCAAGCAACACGGCTTCACGCAGCGGGCGCCCGAAGGCAAGTTGCGCGGCAATGGCCGAGGCGAACGTGCAACCCGAACCATGCGTGTTCTCGCTCTTGATGTGATCGCCGCCCAGCGTTAGGATTTCGGAGCCGTCAAACAAGACGTCGATGGCCTTGTCCATGTGGCCGCCCTTGACGACCACGGCGCGCGCGCCGCGCTCGACGATCTTGCGCGCGGCAGCCTCCATCGAGACGTAATCCTTGATGGAAATTCCGGAAAGAATTTCAGCCTCGGCGATATTCGGCGTCACCACGGTCGCGCGTTTCAATAATTCTTCCGCGATATATTTGATTCCGCCCGCGTCGATCAGGTCCATTACGCCCGACGTGGATTTCATCACCGGATCGAGAACCACGCTCGCGACTCCGGCTCGATCCAAAAATTCGCCGACTACGACGGCGTTCCCGCGATGGCCCAGCATGCCGATTTTGATCGCGGAAATCTTGATGTCCTCGAGCAACGTATCCAGTTGTGCGCGCAATTCCGCCGCGGGGGTGTCATGGACAGATTTCACTTCGCTGGTGGACTGCACCGTCAGAGCGGAAATCGCCGCGATGCCGTAACAATTGTGAGCGGAAAATGTTTTGAGGTCTGCAGCGACGCCCGCGCCCGCGGAGGGATCAAATCCCGCGATCGTCAGGACGATCGGCGGTGTTGCCATAACATGGTTTGACAATTCTTCGCGCCCTCCGCGCCGGGACACGCGCACAGAAAAAATGGACCGGCTGCGTCAGACATCAGCGCGAGCCGGCAGATTGAAATGTACGCGCGTGATGGTCCACACGCAACAGAATTTTTCGTAAAGATCGTCGAGGATTCGCGGAGCGTGGTTTAACAGAATTAATTTTGTGAATTTATTCTACGGAAACAGACCTCGAACCGTCATGGCTTCCGCAACGCGGCCCACGGCGAGGACGTAAGCAGCGGCGCGCGGGTAGACGTGGAACTTTCGCATCGTTTCATACACATTGTTGAATGCGCGCTTCATCACGAACTCGAGCTTTGAATTTACTTCCTGTGCCTGCCAGAAGAAGCCCTGCAAATCCTGTGCCCACTCAAAGTAACTTACCGTGACGCCGCCGGCGTTGGCAAGGATATCCGGCAGAACGAACACGCCCTTGCGCGAGAGCACCTCGTCGGCGTGCGGCGTGGTGGGGCCGTTGGCGGCCTCTGCCACGATTTTTGCCTTGATCTGATCGGCGTTGTGCAGGGTAATGACGTTTTCGAGCGCCGCTGGAACCAAAATGTCGCACTTGAGCGTCAGAAGTTCGTCGTTCGAAATTCGCGACGCGCCGGGCATGCCCACGACGGTGCCGGCGCGCTCCTTGTATCGTATCGCGCGCATCGGATCGATTCCGCGAGGGTTGTGGACGCCGCCGCGGGAATCGCTGATGGCCACGATCTTCGCTTTTTTCTCCGCGAACAATCGCGCGACCGCCGAGCCCACGTTGCCAAACCCCTGGATGGCGACCGTCGCCCCCCGCAAAGAAATCTTCTTCGCTTTGCAAGCCTCTTCGACTACGTAGAGGCACCCGCGTCCCGTGGCGTCGCTGCGCCCTTCCGAGCCGCCAATCGAAACGGGTTTGCCGGTCACGACTCCGGGAGAGGCGTGCCCCACGGTCATCGCATAGGTGTCCATGATCCAAGCCATGGTCTGCGCGTCCGTGTAGACGTCGGGCGCGGGAATATCGACTTCCGGACCAATGATGGGCTGAATTTCCGCCGCGTACCGGCGCGTCATGCGTTCGAGTTCACCCTTTGACATGCGCTTGGGATCGCAGATGATCCCGCCCTTGGCTCCGCCGTAGGGGAGATTGACGGTTGCTGTTTTCCAGGTCATCCACGCGGCGAGCGCTTTCACTTCATCGACCGTGACGCCCGGGTGATAGCGCAGTCCGCCCTTGGCGGGACCGCGCGCCACGTTGTGCTGCACGCGGAATCCGGTGAAGACCTTTATCTGGCCATTGTCCAATTTTACCGGGATGGAAACTTCCATGACGCGCTTGGGTGTGCGCAGAATCTGGCGCAGGCCCGGATCGAGCTTCAGGTATTCCGCAGCCATGTCAAATTGAATTTGAGCGATACGAAACGGATTCAAATCTTCGCGCGGCGCCATCCGCGGGAGAACAGGTTGGGGGATCGCTTTTACCACAGTGGCCATGGACTTTTCTCTCCTTGAGTGCCGCGACCTTTATTTACGATTGGCTCCCAGGGGAGCCCGTTCACGGCATGCAACGGCGATTACGCGCTTGCCGCGCGCTGTGAAGACCGCTGGTATCGCGCGCGACATTCCTCCGAACAGAAGTGCAAAACCTGGCCCGGTTGCTCCAAAGGAAAAGAAATTTCGGGTGAGACATATGTGCCGCACTCAGGATCGCGGTACAGGGGGATTGCCTGCGGCGGAGCCCCCGGACGCGGCCCGGCGCTGCCCCCGCTTGAAGCCCGATTGGATCCAGCCTGCGGCCCGGCATTCGGGAAAACCCTGGCCAGCAGCTTGCGCATCAGCCATGCCATCGCTTGGCTGATCCACCGGTCGATACGTTCCTGTATTTTCACCCGCCTGACGCTTCCCAGCGGCTTGTTGTGGCCCAGCCTGCCGCGCATATATTCTGGACGTTTGTCTCCTGCCACGTCCAAAAAATCAGGCCGGCCAATGCCACCTGAATGATCGACAAATAAGTGCGCCAATGCTCGTTGCGCAATAAGCCGAGTGTAGTCAACAGGGAAAAGCGGTGTCAACCAGAGAACAGGGATATTTTGTCCGGGGATGCCCCGAAAATACCCCTATTTCGGCATTCGGTGGGCGACTAAAGGCTAACCCATTCTAAATGTGTTAGTTAGCTAAATGTCGTAGATTTGCGCCGGAAAGGCTAAGCGTAGGTAGTGGCCCTCCATTTAGCCTTGGGCGGGAATCCGGTCGGTGCCCATATATGGGCGCAGCACTTCGGGGATGATTACAGAACCATCCGCCTGCTGATAATTTTCGACGATAGCAAGCCACGTGCGGCCTACGGCCAGGCCCGAGCCATTCAGCGTGTGCACAAACTCGCTCTTGCCGCCCTTTGGCTTGAAGCGGATACCGGAACGCCGCGCCTGAAACGCTTCCGTATTTGAACAGGAAGAAATTTCCATGAACTCTTGCGCGGAAGGGAGCCACACTTCGATGTCGTAGGTTTTTGCGGATGCGAAACCGATGTCTCCCGTGCACAACTGCACCACGCGATAGTGCAGGCCGAGTTTCTGGAGGACGCTTTCAGCATTGCCGACCAGCGATTCGAGCTCCGTGTAGCTATCTTCGGGCCGCGTGAATTTGAACATTTCAACTTTTTGAAATTGGTGCTGGCGCTTCAGGCCGCGCGTATCTTTCCCGGCGGCGCCGGCCTCGGAGCGAAAGCAGGCCGTCCAGGCGCAGACCTTGACAGGCAACACGTCGGCGTCGAGCGTTTCGTCTCTATACATGCTGGTCAATTCAACCTCGGACGTCGGCGTGAGCCACAGGTCGGTGCCCTCGAGGTGAAACATATCCGCTGCAAATTTCGGCAACTGGCCCACGCCTACGAGTGCCACCGTATTTACGATGAAAGGGGGAAGAATTTCGGTGTAGCCGCTCGCCGCATGCATATCAAGGAAAAAATTCGCCAGAGCGCGTTCCATCCGCGCGCCCAGGCCGCGATACAACGCAAACCTTGTGCTCGCGATCTTTACCGCGCGAGCGAAATCGATAATCCCTGCGCCTTCCGCGATTTCCCAGTGCGGCCGCGGCGCGAAATCGAATTTCGGCGTCGCTCCCCAGCGGCGGACCTCAACGTTTGCGGACGCATCATGCCCCACCTGGACCGAACTGTGCGGCAGGTTGGGCACGGTCAGCATAAACTCCTCAAGTTTCGCATCCAGAATGGAAGCGCGTTCGTCGGCCTGCTTGATTTCGTCCGAAACACGCTTCATTTCCGCCAGCAATTCGGAGGCGTCTTCACCCGCCTTTTTGCGGCGCGCAATTTCTTCACTGGCCTTGTTGCGCTCGGCCTTCAGGCGTTCGGCGGCGGTAATGCGCTCGCGGCGTTCCTGATCGAGCGCGCGAAAGCCGTCAAAATCAATCGTGACGCCGCGGCTCTCCGCCATGCGCTTGAATTTGTCCAGATGTTCACGAAAATATGCCAATTCATGCATTGGGAAAGAATACCTCAAGAAACGAGAGAAGTTGACAGTTAACAGTTGAAAGTCGAAAGCCGAGCGAATCCAGGGCGCTCCGCCTGAGTCCGGCCGCAGGTCGCCCAAAAGCATGACACCTTTCAACTATTGACTGTTGGCGGTCAACTCTCGACTCTCGACTTTCAACTTGTTTTGCATGTGCTAGCATTGGACAGAGCCCAAAATGGAAAAGGCAGCCCAGCCAGACGAATTACTTGCCCGGCCCCAGAGGCGGGGACCGGAAAGCTTCCGGTACGTCCGCTACCGAGTGGATGGTCCCGTCGCGCGGTTCACGCTTCACCGTCCCGAAAACAATTTGCTCGACGAAACGATGCTGCGCGAACTCGCTGATGGCATCGGCATGGTCGCGGAAAACGCTTCGATCAAGCTGATCGTTCTCGATGCGTCCGGAAAAGTTTTTTCGGGAGGCGTGGACATTGGCGAATACACAGCCGAGCGCGCATTTTCCATGCTGGATGCGTTCCACTCCGCGTGCATCGCCATGGTGGATGCAAACCAGCCCGTGCTGGTGATTGTGGACGGTCCCGCGATCGGAGGCGGGGCGGAGTTGGTCGCCTACGGAGATCTGGTGGTCGCTACTCCGCGCGCGCGCTTTGCGCTTCCGGAAATTACAATCGGGATGTTCCCGCCGCTTGCTTCGACGATGTTTCCGCACATCATCGGTCCCAAGAGAGCCCTCGAACTCGTACTGACCGGCGAAGCCATCACCGCGGAACGCGCCCTCGACCTGGGGCTCGTGAATCGTCTGGTACCCGAGGCGAAACTCCAGACGGCAGTGAACGAGCTTATCGGGAAGATTACCGCGCAGTCCGGCGCCGTGCTGGGCATGGCCAAGAAGGCAGTTCTGGGAGGAATGGGGATGTCGCTGCGCGACGCCCTGCAAAGTTCAATGAGCATTTTTCTCAACGAACTCTACCGCCTGGAAGACTCACAGGAAGGCCTGCGCGCGCTACTTGAAAAACGCAAGCCACAGTGGAAGAATCGTTAGGACAGCCGGGCGCGCCTCCCGTACGCCCCCTGGAAGACACCTATGGATGACCCACTGGACATCCCGCAGAGCTCACCAGACCCGACGCCTCTCGAAAACACCCAGGAAATTCGGGCCGCGCAAGATCAGGAACATATTTCCGAACGAGGGGCGGAATTGGGATTTGTCCAGGAGGTTGCAGGGATCGCGCCGCCACCCGCCATCGTGCAAGAGGATTTGGAGTCTCGCCGGCGCAGCTTCCGCAAAAATCTGTTTCTTCTCCTTTCGTTTTCACTAGCGGCATTTATATTGACGGCGTGGATTCTGGTTCGCGTTGATTCTCCCTTCGGAATGTTCTCGACGGGCCCCCAGGATGTTGCGCGGGCGCAACTTCGCGCCCTCGATCGCGGGGAACTTCGCCCTGCCTACGATATGTTTTCGGCGCGGTACCGCGAGCAAGTGTCCTTTGACCTGTGGCATGAACTGGTCATCACGCACTGGCGGATGTTCCACGCGGATGTGCTGCGCGCCGGTGCCCCCGCGGAAAATGGCCCGCGCGTAACGATCGAGATTCAGCTTCGCGGCGCCGACGACAACCAGTACCGCGCGCGCTATACGATGATTCGCCTCGATGGCCGCTGGTGGATTGATGATGTTCACTGGGCGGAAGAATCGAATGGGCAGGATTTCTCTCGCACTTAATCTTCTGCCGCACAATCTGCAAAATGCGTTGTGTCGAGGCTTTGCGAAGCGTACGATGCGCAAGCCAGAGGTCTGATCCTGAAAATTCCAGTTGAATTTCCGCGTGTTCGCGCGTCAAACGAATAGCGTCATTCGCTTTGCAGGCGGATCCGCTTGTGATTTGTTGCATGGGCACGTGACCAATGAGCCGTCCATGACCAAACTTTCCAGAAGATCGGTGCTCCTGACTCCCGTGGCATTGAGCGCCGCGCGCGCCGTCTCCGCCGCCGGGAAGATGACGCTGGCCATGCACCAGAATACGTCCGCTGGCGCGGGCTACCGAAAATCTCTGGAAGGGTGGGCTCGCGCAGGGATCACGCAAGTTGAGATCACCAACACACTTCTGGATGATTTTCTGAAGACCGACTCGCTGGCAGCCGCGCGCCGTGTTTTCACCGACCTGGGACAGACGCCCGTGCAGGGAGGAACCGGCGTTACGGGTCTCTGGGAGCCGAATCCGGATCGATTGGCCTCGCTCGAGAATTTGAAGAAACGCTGCGAGATGTTCGCGACAATGGGAATAAACCACGTTTACGCCACCACGGGCACTATGCAGAAAGTCACGCTCGACGACTACAAGGCCGGAGCGGACAACATGCATGAGGCAGGGGAAGTGGCGAAGCAGTTCAACATGTCGCTCAGGATCGAATTCCTGCGCAATTCGACTTTCATTTCAACTTTGCCGACCCTGCTCAAGATGATCCGCGCCGCGGCGCATCCGAACATTGCGCCTCTGCTCGATTTCTATCACTTCTATTCAGGCCTCAGCAAACTTGAGGATCTCGATATGATTCAGCATGGAGAAATTGGCCACGTACACTTTCAGGACGTGCCGGACATGCCGAGGGAGTTATTGGACAGCACGACCCGATTTATTCCCGGTGATGGAATCGCTCCGATCAACCGAATTCTTGGCAAGCTCGCCGATAAGGGATACGCTGGCCCTCTTTCGGTCGAACTCTTCCTGCCGAAATTCCAACAAGGCGATCCCTATGAAGTTGCCCGCGAAATCCGCCAGAAGGCCGAACAGGTGATGCGCCAGGCCCGCGTGATGTGAAACGCCCAACTTGGCGTATAAATTCCGACGAATTCAAGTAGTCATCCTTCCGAGTGTTGACACCGCCTTGCCATCGACTTAGACTGCCAATCGACAATTTGCAGGCTTGGGAAGCGGGGAAGGCCGTGAAAATCGGCCACGGTCCCGCCACTGTGATCGGCGAAACGCCGTAAGTCAGGACACCTTTCCACGCCGCCTTTGCTGGCGCCCTTCGCGAGAAAGGGTGCGGCTGTGCGCCCCACTTTCTCGTGGGGTTTTTTTATTGTTGGAAACAAAATTAATGGAACCGAAATTCAACTCGGGCGCGACGAATCGGGCGAACGCAGGCCTCGCGGCACGCGCAAGAGCACAAAGCCGCGTCATTCCGAACGAAGTGAGGAATCCCTCTTTCTTCCGCGATGAACACAGAGAGATTCCTCGCTTCGCTCGGAATGACAACCAAAGGCGCGTTGCCCTCAAGCGGTTCGGCCGGCATTTCGGCACACTGGTCCGGGTGAGGATTACCGCGCTGCCTCTGCTTCTAGCCAGCGGTCTCGTCCCGGCGCTGGCCGCTCCTCAGGTCAGCAGCCCGGCCACGCGTTCACTCACCGATGAAACTGGTCAACGTGTGAAAATCCCGGCGGACGTGAAGCGCGTTGTGTCTCTGGCGCCGAATCTGACCGAAATTGTTTTTGCATTGGGCAAAGGCGATCAATTGGCCGGAGACACCGACTTTTGCGATTATCCGCCGCCAGCAAAAAAGAAGCCGCACGTGGGCGGGCCCGTGAATCCGAATTTTGAGCAGATTGTGGCGCTCAAGCCAGACTTAATTCTCGCAACCTCAATCAACCGCCGTGAAACCGTGGCTGCGCTCGATCGCCTGGGATTGCCGGTGTTCTTGACCGATCCTCACTCCGTGGATGAGATGGTGGCTACGGTTGAACATATCGGCGACGCGATGAACTCTAAAAAAGCTGCTGGCCCGCTGGTCAGTGATCTTCGCGCGCGTCTTGCGGATCTTGACCGGCGCCTTGCCGGTACGACGCCGCGCCGAGTGCTGTTTATCGTATGGACCGATCCGCTGATATCCGTTGGTCGCGACACATTTATCGCGGACGCGTTGCGGCATGCGGGAGCTCAGTCGGTCGTGGACACCGTAGCGGAATGGCCTCGCGTCAATCTGGAAGAGATCATTAAATTGCAGCCTGAGTTTCTGGTATTTGCAAGCGCGCACGCCGGAGATACGCAGCACGACATTGACGCGCTGCGGGCGCGCCCCGGCTGGCGCGAGCTTAACGCGTTGCGCCTGGGAAACATCGTCGTCATCAGCGACGCGATCAACCGCCCCGCGCCGCGGATGGTCGATGCCATTGAACAGCTTGCTCGCGCGCTGCATCCTGAATCATTCAACACATCGAGTTCCAGTCCTGCGACCACCCCACAACAAATCGAGGAGGCTTGCGCGTGCGCCCGCTAACCGTGAAGCGCCTCCTCTGGACCTGCGGCGCGCTCGCGGCGGTCTTGCTTGCCTGCGTGGTGCTGGCACTGAAATTGGGCGCGGTGCCGATCTCGGTTACCGACCTCGTCATAAATCTGGGGCGCATCGCCATCGGGCAGAGCGATCAGCTGCCCACCGAATACCGCCTGATCGTTTTTGATTTGCGACTGCCGCGAATTCTGCTCGGAATCATGGTGGGAGCGGCGCTTTCCGTTGCGGGCGCAAGTTTTCAGGCATTGTTGCGCAATCCTCTGGCTGACCCATTTGTGCTGGGAGTTTCAAGCGGTGCGGCGCTGGGCTCGATCCTGATGCTGATTATCGCTCCGCAGATCGCCGTGCTGTCGCCGGTGGGCGCGTTTCTGGGAGCCATCGCGACAATCACGGTGGTCTATTTTCTGGGTCGCCGCGATGGACAGCTCGACAGCACCACATTGCTGCTCGGCGGAATTATCTCCGCGTCGTTTCTTTCCGCGATCATCATGTTCCTGATGACCACGCTGGCGGGGCGCGATTTGCGCGGCATGGTGTTCTGGCTCATGGGCGATCTCTCCACGCCCGTGCCGGCCGGACTTCGATGGATTTTCACGGCGGGATTATTGATCGGCATTGGTGCGATTTATACCACCGCTGCCGATTTGAATTTGCTGCTTACCGGAGAGCGCGAAGCCATTCACCTGGGCGTGGATGTGACGCGCGTGAAACTTGTGGTGTACGTTTCCGCTTCGCTGCTGACCGCGCTGGCGGTTTCCGCGAGCGGAGCGATCGGTTACGTCGGATTGCTGGTGCCGCACGCGGTGCGCCTGATTTTTGGTTCGGATTACCGGCTGCTGATTCCCGCTTCGGCGCTGTGTGGCGCGATTGCGATTGTGTTGGCCGACACGCTGGCGCGCACGGTCGTCGCGCCCACGGAATTGCCTGTCGGCGCGATGACAGCGATGGCCGGTGCGCCGATCTTCATCTATTTGCTTCGCAGAGGCCTGCGATGAGCACATCGTCCATGCAGACGGTTGGCGGCCACGGTGATTCCCCGCAGAGGGTTCGTGCGGAACGGCTCAACGTCGAGCAGGCCAGCTACGCGTACTCGGCGACCGCGCAATCCGCGCCCACCTTCACTCTCGGAGCGACCAGCTTCCAGGCGCACGAGCGAGAACTCGTAGCAATCCTGGGCCCCAACGCCAGCGGCAAATCCACTCTGCTTCGCCTGATTTCAGGAACGATTGCTCCGCTTTCAGGGCGCGTGGAGCTCGATGGAGAAGAAACGAGCCGTCTCGATGTGCGCACGCGGGCGCAGCGCATCGCTGTGGTTCATCAGGAAAGTCCCGCGGTTTATCCTGTGCTGGCCGGCGATTTCGTCCTGCAGGGGCGCCATCCGTACGGGCGCGCGCTGCGTTTTGCGAAAAAGGAAGACATCGAAATCGCGCGCAACGCTCTCGCGCAAGTTGGCGTCGAGCACCTCTCGCGCCGCTCGATGGGCGAGCTATCCGGCGGTGAGAAACAGCGCGTCATTCTGGCGCGGGCGCTGGCGCAACAGCCACGGCTGATCCTGCTGGATGAGCCTACGCTGCACCTCGACATCGGCGCGCAGGTGGAACTCCTCGAGCGCATGAGGCAACTGGCGCAGGAAAACCGCTACGCCGTCGTCATCGTTACGCACGAACTCTCGCTCGCCGCGGAATTCGCGGACCAGGTCGTGTTGCTTCAGCACGGCCGGTGCCTGCGCGTCGGCCCGCCCGCCGCCGTTTACCAGCGCGAGTTACTCGAACAGGTTTTTGAAGCGCCACTTGATGTTGAGATAGGCCCTGCCGGGCGCCCGCGTGTGAATTTGCGCGCGCGCCGCGGCGAGGACGCAACATAGATTTTTCTCATGCGGAGCGTGCATTCAAGGGCGCTCCGCTACATTCACCGCAGACTCCGTGCCGGGAAGACGGTGCAAGTCCGTCGCCGACGCGCGACTGTAAGGCGGAAGAAATTCCGCGCGTGCCACTGTCCTGAACGCCGGGATGGGAAGGCCGCGCGGATCAGTGCCGCCGAGCCAGGAGACCGACGGAGTCCGCAACCGCGAAAGCCGGAAACGATCCCGGACACGCGGACAACCTTTACCTCCCGCGCGAGACGGGAGAGGAGGCTCCACATGCGCACTTCCGTTCGGTATTTGGTTTATCTTTTTTCTCCCTTTTTTCTGTTGGTGTCTTCTGGTGTGTTACCCGCTGTTGCGCAAGGACAAACAGCCGCAATCCTGAATGGCATGGTCACCGATCCGCGTGGCGCTATCATTTCAGGCGCGCAAATCAGCGTGGAACAAATTCCATCCGCGGGCGAGACTGTGCATGCCGCATCCGGAAATGATGGCCGCTTTTCTCTGACACTTGCGCCCGGCCGCTACCATGTAGCGATTACGCGCGATTCCTTCGCCCGAGCCGATCAGGAGATCACGGTCGCTCCGGGAGAAACGCGCGAGATCGAAGTCCGCATGGCGCTCGAGCCGCTCTCCTCGAATGTGATCGTCACCTCGCAGACGCTTCCGCTCAACGCCGAATCCTCTCCCGCGCCGGTGACGATTCTAACGCGCGAAGAAATCGAGCAACGCGTCGCGACGTCTCTTCCCGATTTGCTCGCCACGCAGCCCGGCTTTAGCATGGGGCGCACGGGGCCGGAAGGCGGCGAGACGTCGTTGTTTCTGGACGGAGGCAACTCGAATCACACCCTGGTGCTTGTAGACGGCACGCCCGTCAACCAGCCCGGAGGCCTCGTCGATTTTTCAAATTTTACGCTCGATAACGTCGAGAAAATTGAAATCGTTCACGGCGCCGAAAGCGCGCTCTACGGCTCCGACGCGATTGATGGAGTGATTCAAATCTTCACGCGCCGTGGAACCACGCGCGCTCCGGTATTTACCGCATTCGCCGATGGAGGAAGTTTCAATACTGGCCGTGGCGGCGCGGATTTTTCCGGATTGCTCGGGCGATTCGATTACTCCGCCGGAGTGTCCGACCTGGAAACCTCGGGCCAGGGGCCGAACGACGCCTTTCGCGACCGCACGCTCTCCGGCAACTTCGGGTGGCGTTTTTCGGACTCCGACCGCGTCAGCCTGGCTTTGCGTGACACCGACAGCGACGCCGGCACGCCCGGCCAAACGTTGTTCCTGCCGGCAAACCTCACGGACTACATTGCGCTGCGAAACTTCAGCGCGAACCTCCACGCCGAATTCACCACCGGCACGCACTGGCACCATCAACTGAGCGCCGGCGAGCTTTATTATCGCGAGTTCAATTTCGATCCATTTTTTCAGAGTTTTTATCAATATAACCGATCCAGCTTCGAGGGCCAGTCAACGTACCTCTACAAGGGATTGGGCATCACCGCGGGCTATGACTATGAAATCGAAAATGGATTTATCAATTACATTGGTATGCACGTTCGGCGAAATAATCAGGCGGGTTTCCTCGATGCGCGCTGGCAGCCTGCGGCGAAGCTGATGCTCGATGCCGGCGTTCGCGCCGAAGACAACGCCAACTTCGGGACGCGCGTGGTGCCTCGCGTCGGCGCTGCCTATGCCTTGCGCGTTGCACAGGGCGCATTCGGCGACACGCGGCTGCACGCGTCCTATGGGCAGGGCATCGTCGAGCCCAGGTTCGATCAATCATTCGGTTCCGATCCATGCTTTCCCGGCAATCCCGGTTTGTCTCCGGAGCAGAGCAGGACGTTCCACGCAGGAATCGAGCAAAAACTCGATTCCGATCGCGTGCGCGTCACTTTGGATTTTTTCGACAACAGCTTTCGCGATGTCGTGAGCTTTGGTTACCTGTCCACGCCGCCACCGGGATGCCCACTGTCAGAATTCGATAGCTTCGGAGCGGGCACATACTTCAATACCGACCTGGCGCGTGCGCGCGGTGGGAACCTCTCGACCGAAGCTCGAATCACGCGCTGGCTCACGGCGTCGGGGAATTACACCTACGATCCTACACGCGTTCTGGCCGCGCCGAATGCAACTGATCCGGCCGAAATCCCGGGGAATCGGCTGCTGCGCCGGCCGGTAAACTCCGGCAACTTGAACTTGAATGCGGCGTTCAAACGAATGGACTGGAACATTTCGGGATACTTCACGGGCCGGCGCACCGACAGCGATTTTCTGGGGCTCGGCCTCACCAGTAACCCCGGCTACGCGCGTTTCGATCTTGCCGGATCGTACAATCTCGGCCGCGGAGTCAGCTTCTACGGCCGCATCGCGAATCTCGCCAACAAGCAATACCAGGATGTCCTGGGCTACCCGGCGCTGGGGCGCGAATTCCGCATCGGCGTCAAATACACGACGCGCCATGAGTGAGGTTCACATGGGGGAAGATATCCTCTTCTGCTGGAGTGGCGGGAAAGACAGCGCGATGGCGCTTTATGCGATTCAGGCGGCACACGAACATCGCGTCGCCGCGATGCTCACAACTGTCACCGAGGAGTACGACCGCATCAGAATGCACGGCGTGCGCCGCGTTTTGCTCGAGCGGCAGGCTACATCCATCGGCTTGCCCCTTCAAGCGGTCTTGATTCCTCCGCAATGCATTAACGTCATCTACGAAGAACGAATGAACCAGGCCCTCACCGAAAATCTTGCCCGAGGCGTGCGCCAGGTTGCGTTCGGCGACATTTTCCTCGAAGACCTGCGCGTTTATCGCGAGCGAAACCTGGCGTTGCTGGGGATGGAGGCGCTGTTTCCGCTCTGGAAGCGCGACACGCGCGAACTTGCCCGCGATTTCGTGCGCAAGGGTTTCCGCGCGATCACCGTTTGCGTTGATCCGCGCGTTCTCGATCCGTCCTTTGCGGGGCGCGAGCTGGACGAGTCGTTCTTTGCCGACTTGCCTCCGGGAATGGATCCCTGCGGCGAGAACGGAGAATTCCACACCTTTGTATTTGACGGTCCGATATTCCAGCAGCCAATTCCCATCCGTGTCGGTGAAAAAGTGACACGTGACGGATTCTGTTTTTGCGATTTATTGCCGGCGTGAAGGGAGAGCAATCATGTACCTTCGCCACGTGCGGCTTCATCCAAAGAAATGCCAGACCGCTCGTCGCACAAATCGCTGAAAGGTCAAAAATGAAAAAGCGCAAACTCGGCAACTCAGGACTGGAAATTTCTCCCCTGGTTTTCGGAGGGAACGTTATCGGATGGACCGCGGATGAGCCGACCACGTTCAAACTCCTCGATGCATTCGTGGCCGCGGGATTTAACGCCGTTGATACCGCCGACGTCTATTCCCGATGGGCGCCGGGCCATACGGGAGGAGAATCGGAAACCGTTCTGGGCAAATGGCTGGCGCGCGGCGGAAACCGGGCCAAGGTAATCGTCGCGACGAAAGTGGGCATGGAATGGGCGCAGGGGAAGGGCCTTTCGAGCTCCTACATCCTCCGCTCGGCGGAGCAATCGCTGAAGCGCCTACAAACGGATTACATTGATCTCTACCAGTCCCACACCGACGACGCGGACACGCCGTTCGAGGAAACTCTGGGAGCTTACGCGGAACTCATCAAGCAGGGCAAAGTCAGGGCCATCGGAGCCTCCAATTACAAGGCCGACCGGCTTGCCGCTGCGCTTGCAGTCAGCAGGAAATCGGGCCTGCCCAGATATGAAAGCCTGCAACCAAATTACAGCCTCGTCGAACGAGCCGGCTTCGAAGCAGAGCTTGAGCCCCTGTGCGAGAAAGAGGGCCTCGGCGTCATCAACTATTTTCCTCTGGCCGCCGGTTTTCTTTCCGGCAAATACCGGTCTGCGGCCGACGCGGCAAACAGTTCGCGCGCGCGGATGGTGACTAAGTATCTCAACGACCGCGGGTACAAAATTCTCGGCGCGCTCGATCAGGTCGCGAAAAAATACAATGCCACGCCCGCGCGGGTTTCTCTGGCGTGGCTGCTCGCGAATCCCGTCATCACCGCGCCGATCGTCAGCGCCACCAAACTGGAACAATTGAATGATTTGATGCCCGCTGCGGAGCTCAAGCTCGACGGCGCTTCCATCGAGATGCTCAATCAGGCCAGCGCGTAACAGGGGTTTGGCAGGATCATCTGAAAGAAGGCTGCCCCATCCGCCCCGAAGAGACCGCGACGGATGGGCCTCTACGAAACCATTTTGCACTGGCGTGCGTGAAAACAAAACCGCGCGGCCATCACTTGATGGCCGCGCAGTTTTTGCTTGAAATCAGGCATTGCGTTAACGAGGCGCTGTTTTGTCGTTGTGCTTTTCGTTGTAGATCTGTTTGCTCGCACCGTTCTGCTGCTTGTTGATGTTCTTCTTTTCCGCCGGTGTGAGTTTCCCGCCGTTGGTCTGGCGGTCGGCGGCAATGTTGCGGTTGATGTTTTGTTCGTGATTTTCGGCTTTCGCGGTCTCTGAAGGCGACAACTGGCCGCTGCGAACGCCATTCGCGATTCGCTGCTGTTGCATATCGCGGCGCGCGCCGACTTCGTTGTTGCCATACGTGTCCGTCGCGGCATTGTGCTTGTCGTTGTAGATCGACTTGCTCATGTTGTTTTGCTGCCGGTTGACCTGCTGGCGTTCTTGGGGAGTGAGCGTGCCGCCGTTGGCCGAGCGGTCGTTATGAATCTCATTGTTCAGGCCGGCTTCGCGGCCCTCCAGGTTTTTCGTTTCGCCGGGAGTGAGCTGACCGGAGGAGATCCCGTTGGCAATGCGTCCCTGCTGGTTGTAGCGGCGTCCATTCACCGAATCCATCGCCGCCGTGGCGGGGCGCCCGTGGTTTTCAGAGGCGAGTTGCGTGTGGTCAAGGCTGGCGGTGTGCTCGTGCGAGATCTGGTTGTCCGTCGGTTGGAAGTGCTGCTCGCGCCCGAAATTCTGCTCCTCGGGAGTCGCTTGCCGGTTAATGCCGCCCGGACCATTGAAGCTTGCGTGATTTAAGACCGTCGTATTGTTGATGACCGTCCTGTCGACGTAGACGTTCCGGACGACAGTAGTGTTCACGTTCACCACGGCCGTGTTGTACATGAAATGATCGCCGGCCCAGCGTCCGCCGAAGAAGCCGACGCCGCCATAACCGAAGCCGTAATTAATTCCGCCGTAGAAACCGACGTGCGGGCCCCAGTACCCCGCATGCCATCCATACGCGCCGCCAACAAAGCCCCAATAACCGGGCGTCCACAGCAGCCCGACGTGCGGCGGCATTACCCACACCCCCGGAACCCAGTAGTAGCCCACAGGCCCGTAGGCCCAATAACCGGGCGTCCAAAGGTATCCATCGCCAGGAGCCGGCGGCTGCGCGTAAACCGGCAGCGCAGGCGGCCCAATCCTGATCGAGACCCCTACGCCAATCTGGGCAAACGATGATGCTGGAATGAGGAACAGAAAGCTCACTAACACGAGAGTTCGAGTTCTCAGAAGGCTTCGCATGAATAGCTCCTCCGTGGGCTTGCCACTTTCACGAAACTAGAGTGCGAATCTTGCAGCAATTTCAGTTTTATTTCCCGGTTGGCTGAGCTGGCCCCGGGCACGTCTGTCTACAATCCATTTAACACTGGTCGCGGAAAAATGTCGCTGCAAGGTGTGCCGAAAGTGTCCTCTCCGGAACCTGTACAAACAGACAGGGGCCGGGGACGAGTCCCGGAGGGACGAAAGAACGTAGCCCACCCCGACCTGGTCGGGGTGGGAAAATGGAAGGAAAAAGCGAGAAAGCCCCGTCAGGGGCGAAACTCTTGTGCGCGGTTCCGGTCAAATGACACCCGCATTCTTCCATGCGCATCGAATGGTATACTAGGCGACTCTTATGGCGAAGCTGACCCAGGACGCCCCAAGCATCTCTCCCGAAGTGATGGCCGCATACGAGCCCGTCATCGGCCTTGAAGTCCACGTGCAGCTCAAAACTGTGACGAAGGCCTTCTGCGCCTGCTCGACTCGCTTCGGCGACCCGCCAAACTCCAACACGTGTCCGGTTTGCCTCGGATTGCCCGGGGCGCTGCCCGTGCTCAACAAGCGCGCACTGGAACTGGGCATCCGCGCCGCGCTGGCAATCCATTTGAACGTCCAGGATTTCTCGCGCTTCGCCCGCAAAAATTATTTTTACCCCGACCTGCCCAAGGGCTACCAGATTTCCATGTATGAACTGCCGCTCGCCACCGGCGGATGGCTTGAAATCGAACACGACGGCCAGACCAAACGCATCGGCATCACGCGTCTGCACTTGGAGGACGACGCTGCAAAAAACCTGCACGAAGGGTTCCCCGACTCCGCGGAAAAAAGCTACGTGGACTACAATCGCGGCGGAACGCCGCTGGCCGAAATTGTTTCCGAGCCCGACCTGCGTTCGCCCACCGAGGCCTACGCGTACCTCACGGCGCTCAAGCAGGTGCTGCTCTACACGGAAGTGAGCGACTGCAACATGGAGGAAGGCTCGCTGCGGTGCGACGCCAACGTGAGCGTGCGCCGTCGCGGCGCGGAAAAATTCGGCACAAAGGCGGAAGTGAAAAATCTGAATTCCTTCCGTCATCTTCAGCACGCGCTCGAATTTGAAATTGAACGACAAATTTCTGTTCTTGAATCCGGCGGCAGGATCAGCCAGGAAACCCGCCTCTGGAACGTTGCGGCGGCCCGCACCGAGCCCATGCGTTCGAAGGAATTCGCGCACGACTACCGCTATTTTCCCGAGCCGGACCTGCTTCCCGTGCGCGTTAGCGCGGCGTGGCGCGACGAAATCGCCGCTGCAATTCCGGAACTCCCCGACGCGAAGCGCAAACGCTTTGTGCGCGATTTCGGCATTACTCCGTATGACGCCGAAGTGCTCGCGTCGACGCGCCCGCTCTCCGCCTACTTTGAGTCTGTGGTCGCCGCAAGCGCCCCGGCAAAACCCGCCGCCAACTGGATCCAAGTCGAGTTGCTGCGCCAGTTGAACGACGCCGGGAAACAGATCGAGGACAGCCCTGTGCCGCCCGCGGAACTCGCGGCGCTGATCACGAAGGTTGAGCGCGGCGAAATCAACGCCGCCACAGGCAAGAAAGTCTTTGCGAGGATGTTTGAGACGGGGAAACCGGCGGCGGAAATCATCGCGGCGGAAGGCTTCGCGCAGGTCAGCGACACGGGAGAAATCGAGCGCTGGTGCCGCGAAGTAATCGAGAAGAACCCCGACAATGCGGCGAAGTATCGCGCGGGCAACGAAGGCATCTTCAAGTTTTTTGTCGGCCAGGTCATGCGCGCTTCGCGCGGCCAGGCCAATCCCCAGGCCGTGAACGATACGCTAAAACGCTTGCTCTCCTGAAGCCACGTCAAAGGAGCATTTTCATGTTGAAGGAAGGTGATCCAGCCCCGGCATTCCGCCTCGCAGCCGATGATGGCCACGAAATTTCGCTGGCCGATCTGCGCGGCAAGCATGTCGCATTGTATTTTTATCCCAAGGCGAGCACGCCCGGATGCACGACCGAAGCGATCGAGTTCCGCGACATGAAGCGGGATTTCGACAAGCTCAACGCCATCATACTGGGCTGCAGCGCCGATACCGTCGAGTCCCAGGCGAAATTCAAGGCCAAGCAGAAACTGAATTTCCCGCTTCTGAGCGACCCCGATTTCACCGTGATCGAAGAGTACGGCGCGCGGCGCATGAAAAATTTCCTGGGGAAATCGTATCTCGGAATCGTGCGCAGCACCGTCCTGATCGGTCCTGACGGCAAGGTGGAAAAAATCTGGTCCACCGCGAAATCCAAGGGCCATGCTGCGGAAGTGATCGAGGCGCTGAAAGGCTTTCAGTAGGACAGGCTTCAGAGTCTGTGTGGCAACTCGGCTTGACAGTACAGGTATACTTCGCGCAGGAGGTTGCGCGATGCCAAATTTTTACGAGTACAACCCGGAACAGGGATATTTGTTGCC